>JACLAB010010421.1_pt1 | contig 32198 bp, 19 predicted proteins | sample 8027921 | NCBI WGS metagenome assembly JACLAB01 (sample SAMN15725117, study PRJNA655200) | protist metagenome | isolation source: fluorescence activated cell sorting (FACS) single amplified genomes of... | place: USA: West Boothbay Harbor, Gulf of Maine | collected 2000-07-19 | reverse complement strand
GCGGTCTCGGCAATAGCGAGATGGCCAAGGTTGCCGCGCAAACCGGCGGATCTGGCGCCGCCGGCGGTTTCACCGACGACGTCGACAATGACGCCGGCTGGTCTTCCGCGAGCAAGAAGAAGGGCCACCGTTGATGATGCGCTTAGGTAGTTTCGATAGCACGCGCCACATTGGCGCGAGATATGACTTTCATTTCTGTTATACATACCGCACTACGAACACATAAGAAAACACGGAAAAAACGCACTTTTCCCGAAACGTAATCGTCACGTCGTCACAAAACGTCGTCTCGACCGAACCGCGACCGAGTAGATCGCAGAGAAGAAAAGGTCAAACACATGGTGCGTACGCGCGTGACATTAGCATCGCGATCGCGTCGCGCGTTGAACACGACTGTTGCGAAAACGACACGACAATCCAAAATCTCGTCGATCGGCAACGACCCGACGACTGACGCGCACAAACACGCACTCGTCCATTCTGAACCGCAGTCGAACGTGCGGGGACTTCGAGACATAAACGGCGATGAGAGCGCGCGCAGTGGACGCGACGGGGACTCGCACTCGGACGGACCGGAGCCGCAAGAGTGGTACACTGGAGGCGCTTCGAGCGGACAAGCGGTGATTGACCCGAGAGAACGACCCGAGGCGCGCCTGGCGTCCATGTTTTCATCCGCGCGGGCTCACGGCGCGGTGGATGGACGCGCAGAGGATATAAACCCGAACGAGGCGAGAAACGGTGGTGGTGGTCAAGGGGCGTTTCGAGGACGAGCGCGAACCTTGGCTGGCGGAGACGAGGAAGCCGAGACAGCGGATGCCGAAGAAAATGCAAATGACGAGGGAATCGTGAGCCGAGTGGTGACGTTTTGGCAGAATGGGTTCACCGTGGACGACGGTCCGTTGCGCGGATTCGACGACCCGGCGAACATGGCTTTCATGGAATCCATCGCGCGGGGCGAGGCTCCAGCAGAGCTCGCTCCGGCGAGCCGAACGCAACGCGTCAACATCAACCTAGTGCAAAAGCATACCCCGTACGAGGAACCGAAAGGACCAAAGTACACGGCATTCAGCGGTTCCGGCCGCACGCTCGCGAGCGATTCCACCGCCGCGGGTGCGCCGAGCGCGAGTGATTCCGCCGCGGCGGTCGCGAGCGTCGCCGAATGGTCTGTCGACGACACCCAACCGACGACCTCCATCCAAATCCGCCTCCGAGACGGCAGCCGACTGGTTGGAAAGTTCAACACGTCCCACACCGTCGCACACATTCGCGCATTCATCGCGAGTTCCCGACCGGATGACTCCACCGCGTACGCCTTGCAACTTTCGGGTTTCCCGCCCAAAGCGCTCGACGACAACGCCGCTACCATCGCCGCCGCCGGTCTCGCCGGCGCCGTCGTCATCCAACGCTAAGAATAGCTAAGACCTTTCTTTCGATGAAACGCACACTTACACACACACACGCCCCCTTCCGCGCGCGTTTACCAGCCATGGATGTGATAGCTCGCTCTTCGTCGTCGCGGTCTCTTCATCCTAGTCAGCATTTGCACTTGTTGGATAACGCACTTCGCACTCCACTCTTTGACGCTCGTCTCGCGCCATGTCGACGCTCGCCCCGCGTCTCGTCGCGCCCCGAACGACCCCGAAGCGTTGCCATGCGGTCCGGCGTCGTTCAAGCGTCGCGCGCGCGTCCGGCGTCGTTCCGCAGTACGGCGACGCCGTCTTCGATGCGGCGACTCGCGATGCGTTCGCGAGCGGTGAAGCCTTCGTCGCGGATGCCGAACAAGCGCGGGTGATTTGGGACGACGGGTGGGATTTTTTAGACGTGCGGTGCGACGCAGAGATTGAATTCTTCGGCGCGTTGCCCAACCCGCCGCCGGGAACGGTCGGGGGTGCGTGCGAGGTGATCGTCGTGAGCGGACCGGAAAAGGTGAGACGCGCGCCGCTGGTGACGTCGACGGGGTATCGGTTCGATTCATCCGTCGGGAGGAAGGTTTTTATGAATCAAGAGGTGAATGTAAACTTTGTCGCGGATGTGGAAAAGGTTTTCCCGGATAAAAAAGAGGCAAGGATTGTCGTGGTGTGTTCGGATGGGCGACAACGCGCGGTGCGAGCCCTGGAACTTCTCGAAGAAGCCGGGTACGAACAGCTCGTGCTCTTGCGCGGGGGGTTCACGCTGTATAATCGCGGGTGGGATGGTAAATTGAAGCGGCGAATTCCACATGGGGAATTTTGTAGCAATTATTACGCGAACGGCGACGTGCAGCAGTTTAGTCGAGGAGATCGTGCGGGGAACCAGAACGATGCCATTGAATTTGGTCCGTGGCAGGATGAAAACGATTGGAAGACGGCACTCGAAGCGGCGTAGACTTATAGACAGACGTTCCCAGTCGGTTTTCAGTACATATTACAATTAGCGCCTAAAACGCGTCGGCGTAACGATTCATGATTTGATGATGCGCGAGCGACAACGTCTGCACGTGCGGACGCATCCACTCTGGACCCATCGCGCGTTGCGACAAACCGAGCGTTTTCAACGCGTTTTGTCGAATCACAGACGCTCTGTTTTCGCACGCATCGACGAGGCTGGCAAGAATAGGCGGCAAGACGTCTTCGAGATCCGATTTAGACGCTCTGCCGAGCGCGATGCTGGCGCAAAAGAGCGGAGCGACAGAGTTGCCGTGCCCGTGAATCATCGGCGCGAGGCTCGCGAGGGCGTCGGAAACGGCGACAGATGGATTGTTGAAGACCATTTTAAGTGCCCAGAATGCGTGCGCCGCAATGTTTTCGTTGATATCATCCATCGCCGAACACATTTGAGACACGACGAGCGGTAGGTACGGCGTGAACTTTTCGCAATCCGATTCGACGACGGACGCAATCGTCTTGAGCGAATCCACCACGACATCGACGTCATCGTCTCGTAATCCTTCGAGCGCAGCGACAATGCGTTCGCCGAGACCTCGCGCCGGGGTCGTTGAAGAAGGCTTGCTCGGAGTGGAGTCGATGCGCATCGAATCGTACGAACGATTGAGCGACGCGACGTTTTGGTCTTCATACTCTTCATCGGCATCCATTCCGCTCGCCGACGCATCGGGTGTCGCTGGCTTGGTCGGTGGGCTCGGCGGACGCTCCAAAAATGGTCTGATAATGTCGGCGAGCTTGGGAACTCTGCGCTCGACCGCGTCCATGAAACGCACGCGCTTGTATTCAGAAGCGGCGAGCAGGCGCCTCGGCACAACCGCGCCGTCGACGTGCGAATGAATAGCTGCCAAGTTGGACCCGGCTGCTTTCGCGAGAGGCGCATCGACATCGCACGCAAGCTCAACCGTCATGTCAATCCAAGATTCAAGATCTTCGGATACCGATGCCGGGGCGTGCAACACTTCCTCCGACCCGCCTCCTCGGCCGCAGAGAACGTACAACGCGAATTCGAGGACACCAGTCTTCGTCTTTGCCGTCGCGGCGAGATGCAACGAGCGAAGCAATGCCGGAAGTAGGTGGTCTGGGGTGTACATGTCTCCAATCGCCGCCAAAGCTTCAGACGAGAGCGTTCTCGTCGCTTCGCGGTAATCCGTCAGGCATTCAAACACAGCCAAACATAAATCTGGCAACGACTGCCTCACTTCCTCCGATGCGATGCACACGAGCGTCGCCACTGATTCTAGAGCTGCGTCCAGGACGACGCCGTTGGTGTCGGATATGAAACCGAGAAGAAGCTCAGCGATGCGCGACGCGTGGAGCGCCACTTGCGCTTCCAGATGCACAGCACGCGCGCCGTGCGTACGCGTATCAGCTTCGTCCAAAGCGTCGCGAAGTCTCGCACTCGCCTCTGCGCGAGACGAGTGTTCCGCCGATCTCTCGACTCGCTCGGCAAACATGACTGCGTACGAAATGGCGTGATCATCCACTGGCGCAGAATCTGCTTTGGCTGGGACTTCCTTCGTTCGTCGCGGTTCCGCCGCCGCCGCCGCCGCCGCGGTGGCACTCGGAGCGATTCGGACAGCGCCTCCTGATAAAGACCTACTCTGGGTGCGTCGCACGCTCGGCGTCTTGTTCGCCATCGCCGCGCGCTTCGAAGTCACTTCGCCCACCGTTCTTTGTTCGCCAGTTTCCTCCGACACGCTGTCGACGGTGAGATCGGAGAGACTTCTCGAAAGCTTTGAGTCGACGCGAGTCAAAATGTCGCGACTAATCGCTGGAGACGTGACGGATAAAATTTCAAAGCACGCCTTGGCGTTGGCCCGAACCGCGGCGTCCGCGTCCGAGAGACACACGCGAACGGCGTCACCGATGGCGTCCAGGTTACGCTTACTGAGTTCCCAACTCTCGAGAATAAGAGTGAGATACTCGATCACGTATGCGCGCATTTTTGGCGAACGCTCTGAGGACACGGTGTCTGCCAATCTCTGCACCACCTTGGGGGATTGGCAGTGCGTGATGATGCCACGGATGCACGCGTTTCCGCTATCTGCAATGACGGCAATCGTGATCACCGTCGTACGAAGCAATGCCATGATGAGCGGTTCGATGCAAGGCTCGAACGCGTTTGTTGCCGATCGAGCCAAGGCGACGAGCAAATGCGCTGCTTGCTTCACCACCGCACTTCGTCGATCACTCACCTGTGCGATGAGCGGTTCGATCATCTTCAGCAGCGACGCGGCGAACGCGTCTTCAAAAGCATCGCCCCCACCACCAAGGGCGATCGCCTCCAATCGAACCATGGCGGCGATGCGCTTGAGCCAATCTTGTTCGGGGCTCAAATCGCGAGCGATTCGATCCATGGCGCGCGTCAACTCCTTCTCTGTGGAAATCCGCTCTGGCGCCGGCGGGACCAATCCATCGACGATCGGTGCGGCGTGCGCTTTTGATCCTACGAGACGTCCAGGCACCGCAGACGGCCGCGTCCGCTTTTCCTCCGTCGTCGCTGTCGTCGTCATCGCAGCCGCCTTTGCGCCCGCCGATGACGCGAATCGCCGCTCCAAATCCTTGGCGTGTTGCGGTCGCATCTCGTTTCTCTCCGACTCAAATTCCTCTCGCACCGCGTCTGGAAACACCCCAAAAATAAGCATCGTCGTTTCCATCGCCTTTTCTCTCACCACCGCCTCTCGATCCCGCAAACACTTGGCGCACTTTTTAAACGCCTCGCGCGCCTCGTCTTCATTCGCCGTTCCAGCCTCGACGCACGCCCCCAGAATCTCCAACCCTGAAACCCTAAACCGCCAATTCGCGTGCGTCCACGCGAACGCCAACCTTTCCTCCAAATCTTTCATCTCCATCGCCTCTGCATCGCACGTCGCGAACGCCGTCACCGTCTTGGTCGCGTCGGCTCGAATATCGCTCCTCGCGCTTCCCAAAATCTCCCGCACCCCCGACCACACCGCCCGAACCCCTCGTCGCGCATCTGCCCCGGCCGGCAGCGCCGTCACAATTTTACGCATCGCGATGAGCGCCGACCGCGCTTTAAACGCGTTCGCGTCCCGTATCGTCGGTTCCAACGCTTTCAGTTGTTCGTTCACATCTTGATTTTGGTTTTGATTCCGTTCCTCCTCTTCCATCGTCGTCGTCGTCGTCGCCATCGTCGCGCGCCTCGCGCCGCTTTTCCCTCCGTCGTCGCCGGTCTTCATCGCGCGTTCTTCGCCCTCGCCTCGTCGCGATCGACGCGCGGCGCACACTGACGACGACGGAAACTCTCGAATTCGTCCCAGCGCGGCGCGTTGTCGAGCTGTTGTTTGTTGCGTTTAAAAACAGATCCACCCGACCCGTCTCGCCGTCACTCATCGACGGAAACCCGTCGAGCATCGACGAATAAACCGACTAAAGCCGACCAAAGCCGACGCGCGCCGCGCACACGGACGCGAGGTGCAGAGATGCCGACGACGGAACTCCCCGAGCACGTCGCGAGAAACGTCGATGCGCTCTTGACCCAAGTGGCACAAATGTGTACGCCGCACGCGCCGCACGGGGAATCACCCATCGTCGGCGTGCTGGATGCGTTCTTTGGGTTTTTGGAACGACGGACGGATTTCTTTGCCGATCCCGAGCGGGCCGGGGAGGCGGTGCGGGACGCGCTGGGACGCGTGGGTGGGAAGGATGGGACGCAAGCGCGTCGGGCGGCGGCTGCGAATGCGAATGCGAACGCGGACGCGGACGCGGACGCGGACGCGAGGAGGAAGAGAGAGGAGAAGGAGGCGAAGAAACGGCGAGAGGAGGAACGCGAACGCGTGGAGCGGTTAAAGGCGATGCAATTGGAGATGGAGGCGAAGAAGAGCGAGGGACGGTTTACCGAGGTGACGGACGCCGGCGAAGACGCGGACGACGAGGAGAAGAAGGAAGAGTTGGAAGAGAAGGAAGAGGAGGATCCGCACGCGTTAGCGCCCGGAACGATGATGCCGAACCGTGGAAACGGCGGTGAAGCTGAAAAGTACGTGTGGATGCAGACGCTCGATGATTTAGAGGTGAGAGTCGCCGTGCCGCCGGGAACGAAGTCCAAGCAAGTCGACGTGTCGTTTACGAAGACGAAGTTTTCCTTGTCGGTGAAGAATGGCGATGATTCCGTGGAGGTTTCGGGTGATTTCCACGCCCCGATCGCACCGGACGACTGTTATTGGACCTTGGAAGATAATGCCTACGTGAGCGTGTTTTTACAAAAGTTAAAGGGCATGGAATGGTGGCCGAACGTCCTCGTCGGCGATCCAAAAATTGACACGAAAAAGGTGCTTCCAGAGAATAGCAGACTCGACGATCTCGACGGCGAAACGCGACAAACGGTGGAGAAGATGATGTACGACCAGAGACAAAAGGCGTTGGGTCTTCCCACCGCGGACGAGCAAAAGAAACACGACGCGCTCAAGCAGTTTATGGCGGCGCATCCAGAGATGGATTTCAGTCAGACGAAATTCGACGGCGTTCAAGGCTTTGACCCAAACGCGATGTAAAAACGATTTTAAAGAAATCATCTCGTATTTCGTTTCCCATTATTAATAATCCTACGTCGTACAGTGTTGTTTACTTCTTTCATCCCGAAGCCGCGACGGCTCGCCTAAACGCCGCGCTCGCGCGCTGAATGAAATCAAAATCCTAATCCCCCTCACGCCTCCTCTTCTTCCGCCGCTCGAAGATACATGACGTTATTACACCTGATCAAAACTTCCCCCAACGCGCCCTGAGACTCCCCGTCGACAAACTCCTCCGTCGATGCGAGCTGGAGGTTCATGTACGCATCGGTCGAGACCAAAAACCCGCGGTACTCCATGCCCCACTTGAGTTTCACGCACACTTTTTTACCCGTGAGTTGGGCGAGGAAGGGTTTCGGGTTGATCGGCGCCGAGCTCATATCGCGTCGTCGTCCGTTCCGTGTGCTTTCTTTCGCGCGCGCGCGTCGTCGTCGTCGTCGTCGTCGGCGGCGGCGTCGCAAAGTGACGTCCGCGCGCAATTTTTCGTTTGGTCCAACCTGGTTGAGACGAGTACTGTGTGTGTGCCTCTTTATCGAGTCATGAACCGTCGAAACGGTCATGGCGGACCAAAACGACACACGAGTTGCGACACAGCGCGACTGACTGGAGGCGCAGATGACGCCGACGGCGGCGTCGACGCGCGGCGCGGTGTCGTCGCTCGGCGTCGTCGCGAAATCTCATCCGTGGTTGAGGCGAGCGACGACGACGACGACGACGACGACGACGCGCGCCGCGTCGATGCGTTCTAGTGACATCGAGAGACTCCCCGAAGCGTTGGACTTGTGCCGGTTGAAAAACGGCTCGTACGCCGCGGTGCGATGGGTCCGACGCGACGACGACGGGGCGACGATGAGGATGGATGTCGTCGTGCTCGCGGCGGAGGCGTCGTCGCCGCCGAATGAGCTGTTTGAGACGGATGAAGAGATGACGGTGAAACGCGAGGACGTCCGACTGGTGGGGTACGAAGCGTACGACTTGGAACAAAGGAAGATTTCGGATCGGTTGGAGGACCCGCACGGGGAGCACGCCCGGGATTGTTGGGTGCTGTATGAGTGATTGTGTTCATTCGTTTGTTTAGAGTAGAGAGTAGTCGAGCACGCTTTGTTTGCTATGTGATTGATAAATAGTGTACATTACAACCGACGCATCAAGCGCCAAAGAAACCCGGGACGCACGAGACTCTGGGCGTGCAGGCACAGAGCCCGCGCGTACGCGATGCGCGCTGTCTCGGTTCTTCCAATCCTAGAAATGTGCGAAGGGCGACGTGGACCTTGGGCATGCCGCAGGCGTTGAGTTGATCCAAGTATCGCTGGAGCGTCACGGTGCGCATGGCGACGACGTGCGGATCGACGCTCACAGCGGTGTCGGAGCCGAGGACGTTTGGTGGACAGTGCATGATGTTGTAGCAACCGCTCGATTTCAATTCCTCGTGGAGTTCCTTAAAGTTCTTGAATCGCTTCTTGACGATGAATGCGGGAACATCCGTCGATTGGACGAGACAAAAGTATTCGGTGTGCGACGCCGAAGCGAGACCGGCAAAGGATCGCGGAGAGTCATCGGCGTGACGAGCCCGCGACGCGACGATAGAGACATCCATACAGTCCATATTTGCGCCACCGCGGAAGAGAGGAATCGTGAAATTCGCCATGATGAGCGCCGAGCGGGCGCCCATTCGCATCTCGCTAAACCAGTTCAACGATTCCGCACACCGCATGAGAATCTTGCTTTCCACGGGCGCGCTGCTCAGACGTTGCGTTGGAATGACGCCGTTCGCGACAAGGAGCGCCATTTTAATTGTCTTTTCGTTCGGCTCTGCGTTTCCACCGGCGATAAAGTTTGTAACCCTGTCCTCCACTGTCTCCCCTTGGACGGCGAGCATTTTCAATTTGCTCGAAGTGGATGATTTAACTCGCATCGCTCGCATGAATTCGTCGAGGCGTAAACTCTTATTCTTCACTTGTTCCTTGTGACGCGCCGCGAGGTCGTGCGCCATCAGAACTTCGCTCAACTGGTATCTCTTGTCCACCGCGGTTTCCACGCCATCGTACTCATCGACGAGATACGATTCTTCGAGGATGGCTTCGAGATCTTCCTTTACAAACTCGTCGATGCGGCCGATGCCCTCCGGACCGTACTCTGTCCTCAGCTTGTCGACGGACGCGCTAAACGCCCCAAGAGCGCTAAGCGTGTCCGAGGCAATTTGTCTCTCACCGAGATGAATGCTGAGCGATTCAAACCTCGTGTTCATGTCTCGCGCCGAGATGATTGCGTCCATGATTAAATCGCTCACGTCGAAGAGGCGCGCCAATTCGTCGTCGAGCGTCTCGTGTAATTTTGCCGGCTCGGTGGCGAGAAGCTGGCTCTTGAGCGATTTAATCAACACGATGGCAAAGTGCGTGAGCACCTGCCCGCTCTCTAATATCATCGCGTCCCACAGTCTGAGCGTGCTTTCGGTGGGGAGCGTCCCTAGGCTGAATCGAGTGAACAAACCCGCGCATGCGAGCGACGGACGAGTATCCGCGGCGCTGAAATGCGCGGCGAGTTCTGGGTCGTGCATCATCAGCTCGGCGTCCACAAACTTTACCTCGGCGTACAGATTAATGAGTGATCGCGATACCAAATTCGGCGCGACGTCTTCGGTGAAACCGACGAGCATCCAAAACGACGCCTCTTCGTCGCTCATCAACAACAACATGACGGCGGCGGGCACGACGAATCCGGCGCAGTACCCGTGCGGGCTTCGCATTGCCGCCGCAACGAGGACGTTTTGTACAAGCACGGAGAGCGCGTTTCCATTCGCTGGATACGCAACGTACCCGAACGACAACCTGCTCGCGAAGGATTGATTCATGCTATGCACCGAAGACGCGCCGTCTTCATCACCCGCCGCCGCATCGGCGCGCCCGCTCAACACTGGATGCGTCTTGAACGCGGCAGTGACGTCGTTTTCAATTAGCCGCATTTCTTCCTCCGAAAGACTCGTTCGCCCGAGTTCAAGGTACTGGTAGTACGACAGCGAGCTCGAGTACTGCTTGACGTGCGCCTTGAGTTTCTCCGCCCAAACTTGCGAGCGATGATCCGGGTGCAACCCGTTCACCGCGAGCGCGAGACACGCGTCCCCGCCCGCGCGTCGTTTCGCCTCTGGCACCGTCCTGTACACCTCGAAACACTCCAACTGTCTGTTTCTTTGCTCCGCCCGCGCCCTTCGCCGTTCCTCGTACGCGTCATAAAGGCTTTCAGGTATTTCAAATCCGAGCTCATCGACGACGGCACCGCCGCTTTTCGACCGGCGCCTACGACTCCTACGCGGTTCCAAACTGACCGACACCGTCTCATCATACCCCGGCGGCGCCGCGTCCTCGCGATCCTCGCCGGTCGCGGCGCTCGCGTCACCGCCCGTACGCACCGCCGGTTCGTCCGCGTCGTCCGCGTCGACGCTCAGCCGCCCGACGCTCTCCCTCGCATCCTCCCCGTGTCTCAACGCATCCACCGACCCCGTCGTCGTCGTCGTCGTCGTCGTCGTCGTCTTTGAGTCGTCGTCAAACTTCAAGAGCGACGCATCATCCTCGTTCGTGGTGAACAACTCTTTCCCGTCGCGCTCTTTTTCCCCGGGCGCACGCTCCGCGGTCGTCATCGTCGCGTCTTCGTCGTCGCGGTCGTCTCCGTCGTCGCGCGCGCGCATCCCGTCGCGCTCTCCCGTCGCGCTCTCCCGTCGTCGCCCGAGTCGCGTCGGGTCGCGTGGAAAACACCCGCGTGTGCGCGTTTTAGTGTTGAATCGATCGAATGCGTTTGAACCGAACCGTCACTATACTTTTGTTACTGTTTGTACATACACCTTGTGTTTTTGACAAGACACCCGTCGCGTTCGACTCTTGAATCGAATCGAATCGGTTCGGTTCGAGTCGAGTCGATTGTCGACGGATGGAATCAGCGGGAGAACGCGACGACGACGACGACGACGACGACGGGTGCGGTATCATCCGATCGCGCGCGCGAACGATCGACGACGAGCGATCGATCGAGCGATTTGAATCGCGTCGGTTCAGCGCGGCAGAACACTCTGGCGTTTTATTTCACTCGTTGAAACAATCGCACTCAATGTGGTTCGGGTGGTCCCACGACGTGGACGAGGACGTCGCGTTTGATTTCGAGAAGGATTTGGAAGCGATGTTAGCGGCGGGGGAAACCGCGGATGTTGACGTCGGCGTCGTCGGGGAAGGCGGAAGGGAGTCGATGACGCCGGTGGTGGTGTTCTTGCCCGACGCGTCCGAGTCTGAGAAGACACCGCGCGAGGACGAGGACGAGGACGAGGACGAGGACGAGGACGAGGAGGGCAAAGGCGAAACGGATGAGACAACGTCGGCGTTGATGCGGTTTGAGCGGGCGTACGACGCGTTGGATGCCGATTGGAGGGAAACACTCGCGGCGAGAGCGCTCGGGTGGGGCGACGGCGCCGTCGGGGCGACGCGACGGGCGAGACTCGCGACGCGCGCGAGGTTCGCCAAGACGCGCGAGCGAAACGAACGATGCCGAGCGAAGAGGCGCAATCGCAAATGCGACAATGTCAAAAACAATAATATGCGACGATCGCGGACGTTGCCATCTGTGGCGTTGATGAATGAGAAGAAGAATGTTGACGCGGCGCAAGCTCGATTGCGCGAATGGGTCCTCGATCATTTCGACTCGCCGTTTCCTACTCGGAAAGAGAAGGACGCGCTCGCCAAGGAAATCTTTTGGTCCCCTGCACGCGTTTCCAACTGGTTTATTAACAGTCGAGTTCGGTTTTGGAAACCGATCGTGCTCGAACTCGCCGAAGAACTGGAGCGCGAGGACGTAGGAAAGGACACCCCGCCGAGTCGACGAGGACACCGGCGGCGTCGACGAGTCGGGGCGACGACGACGACGACGCAAAAAAGAAATCGCCGACGCGAATGATGAGTACACGGTGATTGTGAAAACGGAAATCTTTTACAATTCGGATACGGAAGTAGTAGTGTCTCACTCGCGAGTAAAAATCTCTCCTATCGACCAATTCTCTAACTTACATCATCGAAATTCTTGAAAACGAAAAACAAGAGGACGCCAATCAGCTAAGCCATTGAACGCGATCAACCAACTCCCAATCTACAAGATTGATTCCCTCTGATTCAGCAAAACTATGACGACGGACATGTTGTCGCATCCCAATCCGGTACCTCGAGTGTCCGGAGCTAAGCACTCGTCGCATAATTCCTCACAAATTTTGCTCAATTTTAATTCACCGCCATCCTTTTTGCTCGCGATGATGCGCTCGCGGACAAAGTCGACGCATTTTTGCGACGTCATGACGTCCCAAATACCGTCGCAGGCGAGAATCATAAACTCATCACCATCCTCGAGTTGAAACTCCTTCACGTCTGGGTGCGCCGTCACCGCTTGCTCATCCGGCGGGAGATTCTTGTTACCCTTGTACTCGAAATCCCCGAGCGCGCGGGAGAGCGCCAGCGAGCCGTTCACTCGACCTTCGCTCACGAACCCACCGGCGGCTTGGATTCTCTCGCGTTCGCTCGCGTTGGTTGGTTTGTGATCGTGACTCATATCCACGGCGACGCCACCCTTGCGGCTAAAGACGGCGCGCGAATCCCCGGCGTTGGCGCAGTACGCCTTGTCTCCGCGAATGCACACCACAACAGAGGTTGCCCCAGCTTGTGGGCCGTTCCAATCATCCGTCCCGGTCGCCCCGCTCGGACTCGGCGCCAATTCCTCGAAATCGTCGTCGTCGAGCTCAAAGTCAAACTTGATATCCTCTTCGGCGATACCAGGGTTGGCCTCCTTCACTTGCTCCAACAAGGCTGCGCGAAGCGTGGCGTTAATCTCCGCCCGGCGAGCCTTCTTTTCTGCTTCTGCCGATGACGACCCCGCTCCACCGCCACTTTCGCCGCCACCACCGCCGCTTCCACCACCAATCAAACTCTCGAGCCCACCTTCTTCCCCTCCTCCGCTCGCGCCTCCCCCGCTCCCCTTGTCGCCCTCGACGCGCAGCTCCGTCAACTCCTTCGCCGCCTCCTTAGCCTTCATCATCACATCGAGCGATAAAAAACTATCCACCAACCCACGACTCAAATCCCCGCTCGCGTACCCCGCCGTCGCCTTGAACGCTTCGTGCAAGTGTCTCGACGCGTACAGCGCCACCTCCTTCCCTCCGTGTCCGTCGAAAACCGCGAAGAACGCCGTCGACTCGTCCAAGTCCAGTATCGTCGAGTGCGCATCCTACGCGCGAGAACGCCGTCGCCACCACAACAACCGTCAGTCATTTCATTCACTCACCCACTCCCTTCGCAACCCGCCGCCCACACACAATCCAAACTCGGCGAACCCCGAACCACCGCGCGCGTACGCTGACTGTACTCGTCCATTCCAGATCCCTCGCCTCGTTCGTCGTTCCCGTCGCGAACCGTCGCCGACGACGAACCACCCGTCGACAACGAACCACACGATCCGATCGTTCCCGCGCGTCGTCGTCGTCGTCGTCGTACCTCCATGTTCGTTCGCCATCCCTGCATCGCCGTCGTTCCGTACGCGTACGCGTCGGACGCGCCGTCGGACGAATCCTTCGTCGTCACCGGCTGCGACAAGTACGCCCCCATGACGAATCGAATCGATCAATCTATCGCGTTTCGCCCGTTCGCGTCGACGACGACCCCTCGCGTCGCGGTCACGACTTCGTCGACTTCGACGAAAGACGGCGCGCGCGTCGCCGCGTCGTCCGCTCGTCGGCGTGTGACGTAGTACGCCGGCGCGGATGATGAATGAATGAATGAGTGAGTGAATGAATCTGAATCTGAATCCCGCTCAGACACGATGGGTCCGTCCGTCAAAAAACCCTCGGGCTCCCTAGGGATTTAGGTGATGTTTTTATGTAGCGCGTACCATTATTGTATACGATTTTAATCTATATATAGTGTATGTACGACGAGCATTTTTTAGGAAGAAGTACTAGTACTACATAGTACTAAGTATCGACACTATGGGACTCCTTGTAATGTACTCGGTTTAAGATTACACCCATCATCGTCTTTGGTTATATCGTACCGCACCCACCCACCCGCGCACGTCTGTCTGTCTGTCTGTCTGTCTGTCTGTCTCAGCGGTTGTTGGCCCCACCAGGGCGTCGGTTGAGGACGTCGGACGCTCTCGCGCCGGGTCGTCGCGCGGAAGACGGAGCGGGCGACGGCGACGCGGTTGCCGTCGCGAAGGGATTGGACGGCGACGGATCGTCGTCGACGGCGTTGTTGGAGTAGTAGGGAATGTACGGGAGCGACTCGCGCGCTTCGGCGTCGTCGGCGTCGGAGAGTCGACGCTCCGAATGGGAAACGCCGGCGGTAGGATGGGCGGAAAGAGGCGCGCCGCCGGTAGAGGCGTCGAAGGACGAAGGTTGGGGGTGATGGTCGTCCGCGAGTGGGTCGAAGGAGCGGGAGACGGTGCGGACGCGAGGATGGAGCAAGCCGCGGGCGTAGAGGCCGAGGGTGAGGCTGGCGCGTTCCTGGATGACATCCTTGCGCGTGAGCAAGCCCACGACGCGAGGGCGCTGCGGCATGACGTACATGTGACGCAAACCCATGGTGCGGAATTGACGGTACGCTCGGCTGAGGCGAGCGTCGCCGTGGACGACAAAGGGGTGACGCTGCATGAAGCTCCGCACGTCGAGCGACATGTTTTGTACATCTTCGTCGGCGAGCCGACTCGCCACTTCTCTCGCGCTCGGAGCCTTGAATGGGATTTGCTTGAGCTGTTCGAGGAGCTCGTCTCGCTCGACCGGGTTGGAGAACAGCTGTTCGTCTCGCTCTGATCGTTCGCCCGATTTGGGGACGAATGAAATGCGATGAAGGAGCATTTTGAGCAAGAGATTGCGCGTGATGCTCCCGTGAAGCTCGAAATCCTCGCCGGCGTATGCGGGTGGGTTCTCTGTCACCGGGTACGCCCCGTGGTTGGTCTGCGTGAGGACTTCTAGTAAATCCGCAATCGGCATGACGGGCTTGATGGTTGCGAGATCGTCACTCATGACGTCGGTGACGCGAAGTTTGTCGCCCGTCGGCCCGGCGAGCTCGGGCTCTTCCAAGAAGGGCGCGCCGCGAATCTTAATGTGCGTGTCGTAAATACCGTGGCCGTATCTATCCCCCATGGATTTTGCCGCAAAGATGGTGAGCATGAGTGGAATGATCAACTGCATCGATCCCGTCGTCTCCATCACCAAGACTGTGATGGAGATTGTCATTCGCGTGGCGCCTCCTAGATTGGCCGCGGCGCCTATGATGGCGTATGAGTGCAAGTTGATGCGAACGTCGCTCCCTCGACTCGCCGCGATGGCAGCCACCATTCTGCCGCAGAGCTGCCCAAACGCGGCGCCGACGGCGAGAGACGGGACGAACAAGCCTGTCGGAGCGCCGACGCCGTACGTCACCGTCATCAAGAGAAACATGATGATAAAGTACCAGATGAGCGCGCTCACCGGAAACGGGTGCTGTCCATCTTCGCCAAACTCCCCGACTTCTCCGAGGTGGAGGAGAAACTTAAAGGATGTCGCCAAGGGATTGTAAAACAGCTGACCGTACACCGAGTACTGACCCTCTGGGCAGTAGAGCTGCTTGAAAAAATCACTTCGAATCTCGTCGCGCGTTTCCACGCCGTATTCAAACGTTGAGCTCGACTCGTCCGGAAGCGTATCCATCGAATCCGGGCGCAGAGGAGCTGGGATTTCCTTGCATGGCGAGATGGTCATGAAGAAGAAGAAAATGGTCGACGTGATGGCCGCGATGACCACCACCTCCAACAATCTTTTTCGCTTGTTCGTCACTGGAATGTGTCGAGCCCGCCACTGGGTGATCTTCACATTCAAATTGACAAACGCAGACCCGAGTAAACCGCCGACTAAACCCATGGCGACGAAGATGGGGACCTCCCAAAAGTACCACCAATAATTCTTCGAGTAATCTGCCTCGCTATCCGTGTACAAGCCAAAGTCTCGATGCGTGCCGAATCGCGCTCTCGCGAAATCGCCGGCGTCGAAATCGAGTTGCTCGAGCCAGTGCATGGTGAGCACCCCCGTGCACGTCGCTAAAAACCCTCTCCAAAGCATGTCAGAGTTGTAGAAACTCGCCCCTTCCTCCACCGTGAAGAGCATCCCACCGATGGGCGCCGCAAAAGCCACGGCGACGCCCGTCGCCGTACCGATGGCGACGAAATCGCGCTTGTTTCGGTCATCTCTAAACCACGCCGGACGTTTCAACTTGAACCCCAAAGTGTTGGACCCGAACGCCGCGAGCCCCCCGCCAACCAAGCCCCCGCCGTGCACGAAAGGTCCCTCCTTGCCCGCAATCAAACCCGCTCCGATGCTAAACGAAATCCCCCCGAGCTTTGCGACTACGGTTTTCAACCTCAACAACCCCTTCAAATGCACACCGTTGAGATACGTCTTCAACTCAGGAATCCCAGACCCCGCCGCGAGGGGCTCGACGTACGACACCAGCCCTCCCGCCACCGCCGCGAACGCGCAACTCACGCTCACGTGCGCCAACCACGCGACGAAACCCGACATTCCACCCGTCCCGACGTTATCCCCGATCACCCCGTACCGAAACACGTTCAACTTATCCACCAGCCCATCCACAACGAACGCAATGTACCCCATCACCGCCCCAATCATCACCGACGTCGCCCATTTCCATCGACTCTCCCACTTGTAATCCTCCCGCGTTCGCCCGCGCAACGCGTCCTCCTCTAAATCGTTATCGATTGGGTCGTAATCGTGCGACTCAAACGCCGACATTCGCTGCAACCGCATGTGAATCACATCCGTCTCTTTACCCCCGACGACTCCACCGACGAGTTCCGCCCGCGTCGGGACGTAATTCGTTCCCGTCGTCGAGTTTTCACCTCGAGCCAACCGAGTCATTTCGATTTCGTGCTCACCAAAGGTTTCCATGTTTGTCGTCGCCTTCGCCTCCCCTCGCGCCGCCGTCACTGCGTGTTACCAAACGCGCGTTCGACCCTCCGGCGTCGATCGATCGATTCACGGGAGACGACGCGTCGAGCGACGCGCACTGACGCCAAAGGTGCGTGAATGTCACGCACTCAGAGGCAGCAAACGGACACTTGGCACGTTTTTTGGTATCGAACGTGTGAAGATGTAAAACATTTCAATGGACGCGTCGTGCTAACGCGGCGACTCAGGCGTCTGGACGTGGATTGCGAATGCGAAGAACGCGCGTGGTGTCCTTGAGTTTGGTGCTTCGTCGTCTCTGTCGTCGTCGTCTTCTTCGTCGTCGACGGCCGGTATCGTCGTCGTCGGATGCGGAATCCGTGGCGGCTTGCGCGGCGGCGAGCCGAGCGGGTAAGACTCGATTCGGCGATACGGAGACGTAATCGATGGCGGAATCTGCGAGATTGGAGATGCGTTGAATGGATTTGGCGTCGCCGGCGTGCTCGCCACAGATGCCTAGTTGCACGGCTGGATTCACGCGGCGCGCGCGGCTGCACGCGATGGCGATCAATTCGGCCACGCCGGCGTCCAGAGTTTCGAATGGGTCCGCTTGGAGAATACCTTGAGCCTTGTACTCCTCGACAAAGCTCGAGGAGTCGTCGCGGCTGAATCCAAGAGTCATCTGCGTCAAATCGTTCGTGCCAAACGAGAAAAACTTCGCACCGGCGGCGCAGAGATGTCCGGCTATGAGAGCCGCTCGAGGAGTTTCAATCATCGCGCCAATGGAAAGGTCGGGAAGTGGTTCGCGACGATTTGCGAGCTCTCGCGCGTTTACCTCTTCGAACACTTTTTGAATCAAATCTCGCTGGTTCTCAAACTCTTCGACAAAGCTGACGAGCGGGACCATGATCTCGGGGCAAACTTCGACGTTTGATTGTGCTCTTGCATCGATTGCGGCGTTGAGAAAGGCGCGAACCTGCGCTCGCGTCACCGCCGGCCGAGCGCAGCCGAGGCGACAACCACGGAATCCGAGCATTGGATTTTGTTCTCGAATGGCATCGACGGCGGCGATGACCTCTGTCGGGGACATTTTGACGTACCTAGCAATCGTCGCGGCGCTGTCTTCGGAATTTGAAGAGTCCTCGAGCGTCTTTACAGACGGAAGAAACTCGTGAAGAGGTGGATCGAGAAGACGAACGCATACTGGTTTTCCACGCGCCTCCTGAAAAATGGATTTGAAATCTTCGTGCTGGAATTTGACGAGCTTTTCCAACGCCTCGGTTTCATCATCCACGTTTTGCGCCAAAACGAGCTGACGAATCGCGTGCACGCGCTCCTTTGAGCCGAAGAACATGTGCTCGGTTCGAACCAAACCGACGCCGCTCGCGCCATTGTTAAAAGCGCAGCGAGCGTCTTCACTCGTGTCGGCATTCGCACGAACATCGAGGCGACGGTTCTTGTCAATCCACGACGTGAGCGTTCGTAAAGGCAGAAAAGTATCCATCGTAGACGGTGCGACGTCAAATTTACCGCTCAAAATTTCCCCAGTCGTACCATTGATTGAGATGACAGTTCCAGCTCGAAGAAATGACCCGGTATGACCGAATCGCGCACCACTTTTGTTCAATGTCAACTCGCTGCACCCGACGACGCACGGGCGACCCCATCCGCGAGCGACGACGGCGGCGTGCGAAGTCATCCCGCCGCGTGCGGTGACGAAGCCCTCTGCGACGTGCATACCACCAACATCGTCCGGGCTCGTATCTTCGCGAACGAGTATACACGGTTTGCCTTGAGATTTGTAGCGCACGGCTTCATTCGCAGAAAAGACGATAGCACCGACTGCGGCGCCAGGAGACGCCGGCAATCCTTTTGCCAAGACTCGCGACGTGTACTCGGATGAGGACTTGTCGACCACGAAGACTGGATGCAGGCATTGCTCCATCGCCTCCGGCTTGACCATTTTGAGCGCCTCCTCTTCCGTTACGATTCCATCTCCAACCATTTCCGTGGCGATTCGAATCGCGGCGTGCCCGGTGCGTTTGCCTACTCGGCATTGTAAGATGTAAAGCGTATCATCCTCAAACGTGAATTCAATGTCCATCATGTTCTTGTAAGTCGTTTCGAGGCAACGACAAACGTCTTTGAGCTCTCGCGCGATGTTCGGATGTCGGTGTTTCAATTCATTCAGAGTCTGCGGAGTTCGAGTTCCGGCGACGACTTCTTCTCCTTGTGAATTCGGGAGCCATTCGCCGTAGACCTCATTCGATCCGGTCGCGGGATCTCTCGTGAAGCACACGCCAGAACCCGAGTTTTCGTTCAAATTCCCAAAAACCATTTGCTGTACGTTCACCGCCGTGCCTCGCAAACCGGTGATTCGATTAATCTCCCGGTAAGTCTTTGCCCGCGGGTTGTTCCACGAACGCAAGACGGCTTCGATGGACATTCGTAGTTGTTCTCGCGCGTCTTGTGGAAAGTCGCATCCAAATTCGGTGTACACTCGTTTGAAGTCGTCGCAAAGTTTCTTGAGCGCATCGGCGCTCAAATCGGCATCTGTTTTCGCTCCGGTCTCTTCTCGCGCGCGCGTCAACAACTTGTCGAATTTGGACTTTGGAATTTCTAAAACGACGTCGCCAAACATCGCGAGCAAACGACGGTAAGAGTCATACACCCACCGCGCGTTCAAACCCAGCGCCAAGCACTTCTCGACGCACTCATCACTCAGACCAATGTTCAGAACGGTCTCCATCATCCCAGGCATCGACGCCGCCGCGCCCGACCGCGCGCTTAAGAGCAACGGCGGCCCAGAAACCGAGCATCCCGCGCGAAACAAGCTCTTTCCGCTCTTCCGTTCCAAATCACCCAACCCGCGCAAGGTTTCGACCCACAACGCGTTCCGCGCGAACCCCTCATCGCTCTCAAATTTCTCGCACGCCGTCGTCGCGATCGTAAACCCGGGCGGCACGCTGAGCCCGGGCGTCGCGCTCATCTCGTGCAAGCCCGAACCTTTCGATCCGAGCACGTCGAGCCAAGACTTACCGCCCTCCGCCTCACCGCCCCCGAACGCGTAGACGTACTTTGACGACGCGTGCCCCGACTTCGGCGGTGCACCCGCCCGCGATGACGCCCCGACTCCCATGACGCCGCTTCTCGTCGTCGCCTCGCCGCTCGGTCGCCGTAAAACTCCCCGACGATGACCGACGGTTCCGATACCGAGAGACACCGTCGTCCGAGCGGCGAGCCCGTCGCCTTCGGTCGTCCGCGCGATGCCGACGCGAGACCGACCGCCGCCCGTCGTCGAAATCGTCGTAGAAATTTTCGTCGAAATCGTCGTCGTCGCTCCGATGCTTTTCATGCGTCGCGCGCGCGTCGTCGAGAGTCGTCTTCTGGGGCGCGGGATGATGGAGACTCGAATCGTCATTCATTCACACGCGAAGGCGCGATCGACGCCCGAACGAAGGTTCATCCATGTCGACGGAAGACGCGACGGAATCGACGACGGCGGATGCGACGACGGCCGAGTGGGCGGGGACGCGGTTCGAGGATTTCGACCGCGCCATCACGTCGGCGCTCGACGCGATCGACGGGGCGGCGGAATCGTTCTTCACGAGCGACGCGACCGAGGAGCGGGGTAATCTTGAAGACGATTCAGCCGGTGTGAACGACGCGGCGTCGACGTTAGCGCGCGATTGGCGATGCGTTGGGTTGGAAAACGTCCAGCGTGAAATCACCGAGCTTAAAAAGTTTACGGATGCCGATGCGATGCGGGATAAGGAGGCGAAAGGACGATTGCGGGAGGCGTTGAAGAGCAGCGAAGATTCGAAACGCGCGGCGCGGGTTTTAACCGAAGAAGTGCGGCGGTTAGAGGGCGTCAAGGGGGAGATTTTGGAAAGGGTGCGCGCGTTGGTGGAGAACGAGGCGTTGGTGTCGGTGGGGGATCCGAGCGAGATGTTGGAGAAGGCGGGGATTTATCATAGGGAGTTGGACGTGGCGAGAGTGGAGCGTGACGCGGCGAAAAAGGCGGCATCGGCGTCCTCGGGCGCGGATGTGGAATCGCTGCGGGCGACAATGGAGGAAAAGATGCGGGTAAAGATTGAGTCGGCGCTGAAGATGAGCGAGGCGAAGAGGCGGGCGGCGGAGCAATCGGCGGATTCGGCGCGCGAAGCCAGGGCGAACGCGGAGACCAAGTTGATGGATTTGCAACAGCGGTACGACGAGGCGCAGAGCAAGCTCTTCGAGCTCGAAGACGCGGCGGAGACGGCGATGGAACAAGTCAAGGCGGAAAGAGATGAATTGACTGCTCTCAGCGAGAGCTTGCGGGCGAGAGAAGACGCCGCGGATGCGGAGGATGCGCGAAAGCGCCAAGCGCGTCTGGCTGAAGCACTGCAAGATGAAAAAGATGAGACTTCGTTGCGAGAGAAATTGGCGGTGAAGGAACGCATGGTGCTCCAACTCGCGGCGTCGATCGAAGAGGCTGAAGCCGCCATTAAAGAGAAGGAGGAGGTGCATAAGGCGGCGACGGCGGATTTGCAATCGGAAATTGTCGCGCTTAAGGATGAGCTCTTGAAAACGAAAACTTCCTTGAATCAGTCAAATATGGACATGGACAAGCTAAACACTCGAATCAAGATGCTCCAAGAGGTTTCAGGCGTCGCGGCGGACGGAGATGAGAGTGAGGATGGAATTGGTGCGGAGTCTGCCGAATCCGCCGGTGGAAACGTGATTCAGTCTCTCAGAGAGCGAATCAAGAAGATTTCAGCGGAATTAGCCGTCGCGCAGCGTGAACGCGACGGAGCGGTGACGAACGCCGATGTCGCGAAGGGTGCGCAGCAAGCAGTCGAGCGCAAGTACGCAGAAGCGACGCAAATGGTTACCACGTTGGAGAACGATTTGGCCAACAAGTTGACGGGGATCATCGAGGAGAAACATGGCGATGGATCCGAGACTTCTTCCGATGGGAACTCTGATTTGCTCGCCATTTTGACTGCGCAACGCGACCGATTCAAGAGAAGGGTCGGCGAACTCGACGATCGCGCGTCGAGACTCGAGGCGGAGAAGGTTTCCGCGGAGGATTCCAGAAAGAAGCTTGAGGCGGACAACGTGCAGTTATACGAGAAACTGCAATATGTGCAAAACTATTATTCAAAGCAGGCGTCTGCGGGTGGAAAAACCAAAATCTTACGAGTCGACGGAGACGGCATCCCTGTCACCGGCGACGCGCCGGCGTCCGCCTCGACGCAATCTCAGGCAGCAAAGAATGCGCGCTACTCTTGCGGAGTGGTCACCGTCAACATCGAGAGCGAGCGCACCGCGGCGGCGGTTGACGGCATGCGTCGCCGCGCCGCGCGCTACGGTTGTTTCGGCCCGGGCGGTCAGGGCGACCTTCCCGGCGGTGACGCCGGGGGTGTCGTCGGTCGGTACCGCCGCAAATATTTGGCTCGATTAAATCCATTCAACGCCTTCAGGGTGGCGCAAAACGATGAATCCGCCTCGACGCTCCCAATCCACGATCGAATTGGTTTACAGAGTGGTAAAATGCTTCTCACGAATCGTACGACGCGGACGCTGTTCAGCCTGTACATCATCGCGATCCATTTTTATTTGTTGACGCGCGTCTTTGGCGGCAGAGCCACCGCGTAGTAGTTAGACTTTTGGTTGAACTGTATCCACACCACGACGCCCCGCGAATCCCGACGCAAGACTGCGCGCGCGACGAATGACGCGCATCGCGGTCGCACCGTTCTCGTCGTCGCTGCCGCGCGCGTTTTCGCGCGCTACCAGCCGCGTGCCGTCGCGGCGTCGAAAACTCTCGACAGTTACAACTGAACGACCGGCGGCGGCGAGTTCAAACCGACCCGACGACGCGTCGACGTCTGAGCGTTTAAAGCGTAAAACGCTTCGGTGGCTCGATGCGTTCATCGTCGACATGAACCTGTGTCCGTTCGCGAAACCAGCGTTGTCGACGCTCGTGATAGAGACGACGCACTCGTGGAATGACGAGTTGGGCAGTCTGGTGAAACTCGAAACGGCGAGATTGATGGCGTGTTCGACGCGCGAACCGGCGACGACGCTGTGCGTGTTGGATGAGGACGACGTGAATGCGAGTTTCGAAGTCTTCATGGAGGGACCAGTGCGATTGGCGGAGGATTTGTGTGAGGAACTCTCAGACGGCGAGGTGACAGTTGTTCCGTTTCATCCAAAGGCGGATTGGGGAGAAGGCGACGAGGCGGGGGACTTTACGTCGAAGAGTCCTTGGGCGACGATCCATCTCTTGCGACAGTGCGATATCGATCGCGCGGAGGAGTCCTGGTATCGTGATGAGGGACGCGAGGACATCCGCGAACGAAACGTCGAGTATTTGCGTGCCGTGGGATTGGCTGAACTGAAGAGGCGCTTCGCCGAACTGTAGTAACGAACTGTTGTACCATTTCTAACGCAATCGTCACCCCGGAAGGTGCAGCTCTAACGACAACACGCTAATTCTATTGATGAATCTCACCGAGTGCCTCGAGCGCTTTCTTTGCCGTCTCGTTGATGACGTGAAATCGCGACGGGCCGAGCTTGACGCCACCATACCACCTCGAAACCACGACGGCGACGTTTCTCGCATCTGCAAGCTGGAGCAGCCGAAGCAGTCTCCCGCCCGCTGCCGTTTCCCCGTCGTCGTCGTGGTCCTGATGGATCGACTCGCTCTTATCCGCTCGCTCGATTCGGTAGGCTAATATATTATGCGTTGCGTCTCGCACTTTCCGCGACTCATATAAAATATCCATGATGACATCAATCTCCTCGACGCTCTTCACGTCCCGGCACACGTGCGCTTGGAAGATGCTCTTCTTCTCCACCACAAGTTCGTGACTGGACAACCGCGCGCGAACGTCTGCTCTCCTCGCGTCCGTTGTATCGCAAGCGGAAGCGGCGCTCCGCGCCACCGCTGCGTTAGCGATGGCTTGCAGCTCCGCCTCAACGTCCGCCAAATCGAGCGCACCAATATCACCAGTGTCAACATCAACGCCTTCTTCTTCACTGTCATCGTCTCCACGCAGTGCGCGTTCCGTTTCCTCGACCAACTCTCGCGTCTCTTCCGCCCAGTCAAATATGCACGCCTCGCCCTCCTTCGCTGCCCAAACCTCCCGTATCCTCCTGCCCGCCCGCGACTCCATCGCCCGCGCCTCCGATGTCGTTCTATCCCTCGCCACGACGTCCGCGCGAGGGGCTTCGCGCGAGGGGTACCCGCGCGGCGCGCGGACTTCGAGCTTCCAACCGTCACCGATGGCGAGCTCAACCACTTTACACCCAGTCCCGTCGTTCGCGTCGTACGTCACGCATCGCTCTTCACCGTATATCGCGACGAGCGCCTCGCACTCGTCCTCGCGAGATCTCGCGTCGTCGTCGTCGTCGTCGTCAATCATCGATCGATGCGCGCGGCGGTGTATGTGGGTCGTCGTTGGCTCGCTCATGTCAAGTTTGTCGTCTGTCAAGTTACAAAACGTCTACGTCGCCATCGACGGAATTTAACCCCCACACGTACGCACAAAGGCACGCTCATTCGCTCGCCGTCGTCGTCGTCTCAACCTCGACCGCTGGCGCGGACACGGGCGCCCTCGCCTCGGCTTCCTTCGCGAGTTTCGCCAAGTACCTCTCCGTGGCCTCCTTCGCCGGGTCGTAAGTCGTCCCCGGAAGCTCGTATCGCGGTCCTCCGTTCGGAGGCGGCGGCGTACACGGCGTCACGACGTTACACGTCACTTCCGCATGCGCCGAGAGAGTCGTCATCGCGACCGTGGCGGCGGATAACACCGTAATCAGCAACCTCTTGTCGTCTTCAGAAGCAACTCGACGCATCGCCGCGCATCGCGTCGCCGGCCCCCGCACCCGCGCGGATCTCTCCCCGCGAATCAACGACTGTTGCTTCGCCGTCGTCGATGTCGTCTTCATTTGCGTCGCGCGCATCGTGTCGTCGACTTGAACGCGTCGTCAACTGACGCGATTGTGAACTAACAAGATCGACAGTTACCGACGCATTCAAGTCGACATGATCACCGTCCGCGATGATTTCGCGCGCGGGATCCGAACGATTGAGATCGACAACCCGCGACGCGGGAATGCGCTCGACGCCGCCGCCGTCGTCAACCTCGCGCGGGCGTTTCGGGACGTTGATTCGTTGGCGTTCAAGTGCGTCGTGCTCAAGGGTGCATCGAGTTCGAAACACTTTTGTTCCGGGATCGACCTTAAAGCTGCGTCCGAGGTGTTTGCGATGGATGAGCACGACGTGGAGAGCGATCCGGTATCGATGATGGAGCGGTGCGAGGCGTTGATCGTGTGCGTCGCGCGTGGGGATTGCGTCAACGCGGGTTTTGAGTTGGCGTTGGCGTGCGACGCCGTGGTGTGTTCCGAGGACGCGCGATTCGTGGATAGTCACGGGATGATTGGGATACTTCCGAGCTGGGGGTTGTCGGTCAAGTTGAGTCGGGCGATTGGGGCGAACGCGGCGAGGCACGTGAGTGCGTTCGGGGTGGCGTTGGATGCGAAGAGGGCGTACGATTTGGGATTGGCTTGCGTCGTAGTGGCGGACGCGGAATCGGCCGAGCGAGAGGCGTTCAAGTTGGCGGAGCGAGTGTGTGCGATGCCGAGAGGTGGCGCGAGCGCGTTGAAACGGGCGATTAATGATGGGTTAGATTTGAAGACGGTGCGGGCCGAGGAGAGGAGACGAGCGTTTGAACAGTACCGCGAGTATGCGCGCGAAAAGTTCGCCGCGTTTAATAGTCAGAGGCGGAGTAGCAAGCTTTGATTTCGCTTTTTGTGTACTGTAATTGTATGTGTACATCATCATAGATTTTCTACATCGCTATCTTTACTACTTCGTTTGTTAATCGTCCCAATCGCTTAGATCGCTGACGTGATCGTCATCATCGTCGTCACCGCCGCCGGCGCGGGACTTGACAAAATCGTCAAAACCGGCGATGCCTCCGGACGCACCAGTCGAACGAGTAATCTTCTCCCGAACGTCGTGATCACCCGAGGCAACCATGGCGGAACGGCGTCGGCCGAGGCTACTCGCGAGCTCTTCCATCATCGAAAGTTGCCTAGGCGCCGCCGCGGGAGCGGCATGCGCCGTTTTAGTTGTCGTCGTTGGATCTGGCGCGGCGGATCGGCTCGACGCAGATTTCAGCGCTGGCTTGGATCGAATCGCATCCATCAACGCCCCGCGCAAGTCAGGCTCAGCAGCTGAAGAATTGATAGGGGGTTTAGAAGGTGTCATCCCACCAGTGTCGTCTCCTCCTCTCTTGCGAAGTCGACTTCTGTTATCCTTGTTCCGGATCGCTTCCATCAAAGCGCTTCTTCCCGCGTCGCCTACGTTTGCGCCCTGCGGCAGTTGCGCGGGCGGACCTCCAGAAGGCGCCGCTCCCGGTGGGGGCGGCGGTGGAGGCGGTGGAGGCGGAGGCGGCATCGGTGCGCGATGTGCCCCGGGAGGCATCGGCGCCGGAACTCCCGGTTTGACGGCGGGTGCCGCCACGATTACGTCTGGCAGCGGCGTCGCCGTCGCGCTCGGCGCGATGGACGAAGACTCCGTCCGCGCTCCAGACCAACTAATATCCGCCGCGTAACGCAACGAGGGCAGCGACGTCGGAAAGTTCACCTCTGGCATCTCTTCCATCGTCGGCCTGAACCCAAACTGCGTCCCGTGCATGGAATCGTACGCATTCGTAATGGATTTCGGCGCGTCGGCTAAATTCTTCCAGTCGTCCTCGTCCTCGTACTCCTCGTTCGCCTCCTTATCCGTCCCGTACCCACCGCTCGCATCACTCTCTCTTTTACCCTCTCGCATCAAATTATCCACCAACGCGTACTCAACGTACGGATTCACGTCCGAGTTGAACAACAAACACTCATTCAAACTCTCAATCCTCGCCGGAAGTCTTCCCAATCCGTCTCTCCCGCGCGCGCCGCTCTTCCCGCCGCCGTTCAACGCCTCAGCAGCGCTCTTCCAGTACATCTCCGCCGTTCCATCTCCGCGTATCCTTTGTCTCCGTATTACCGCCATTTCCTCAATCGTCATGCGTCGCGTCGGTGATACTGTTCGATCCTCCTCGTAATCCGCGTTCCCTCGCCTCGTCGGCGTCGCGTGTAAATTCACTCGACGCCGCCCGACGTCACTCTCTGGGTACCTCCCCGCGTGCGTCACCGTCTTCGCCCGTCGGCTCGTCGACGTCTCCCGCACCGCCTCTCTCAACTCTTCCATCCTCCGTCGCAAACTCGCCGATCGTCGCCCGTGTTCGACGACGCGCGCGTCAATGTTCGACGTGATTTCCAACGCGAGCGCATCCAGTTGCGAGAGCAATGCCGCACAACGTTTTCGGGTTTCCGTCGGGTGCAAACCGAGGGGAACGAGGTCGACGTCGCGAACGATCGTCATCGCCGTCCGTCGTCCGTCGTCCGTCGTCTCGACCGGTGAACGACGACCCGCGACGCCGCGGCGAGCACTGAGGAATGGATTGATTAATCCAACTAGAGTCGAGCCGAGTCGCGCGTCGGTTGGACTGGTGGAGCGTCCGTGGCTAAAGAGTGGATGGATAACATATTACAAGTCTCTGGCGCGCTCGGGATCGTACGGGGACCAGATGATGGCGGATGGATCGCAGGGAACACCGGCGCTCCCAGCCGCCTTGAGATGTTTTTCAATGAGCTCGGGCGAGGCGCAAACGACGTACGCGCCCTTTGTGTACGCGAGCAAACCGAGGTGTTGAAGCGTGGAAATGATATCCTCCGTCTTGATCATCGTCAAATCGCTGAGATCCTTGATGGATACGAACTGTTGACTCTCGTCTTTGAGAATCTTGAGAAGTTCGCGCGTCCAGTAACCGCGGTAAGAGACTAGACCGAGATCGGAGAGCGGACGTTCGGGCGTGCCGACTTTGCCTTCGATTTTGGACAATTCGTACGAAAAGGAAATCAAAAGCTTGCCGTAACCTTTGCGCTGGTAAGGCGGGAGCGTGAGAATGCACGCCAGGTTGTACCCTTCTTCCGAGCACTTCTCCTTGGAAAAGTACCCTACGATGTGGTACCCGCGTTCGTCGCACTCCATGAGAACGTAAAACAAGAACAAGTCCACGTCGTAGTACAGCGTCTTGTGGTCGAGAAAGAGTTTTGCCAAGTAGCACAAATTTTGGCAAAACAACCGGTGTTTTTTCCCGTCAATCTCAAAAAAGCTCAAGTTCCCTTTCCTATAAATCTCATCCCCCGGTGGGTGACGCATCTCATTCTTCTTCAAGTGTCTCTGCAGTTGTTCCTTGCGCTTGAAAAACTGCAACGTGTACTCGCAAAAGTAGAGCTTTTGACAGTCGTTGTACTCGGGCGGAAAAGGGGAAAAGTACCACGTATCCATCTCGTGTCTGCCGAGCTCAATCTGTAAAATATTCCGTACCTTGGTAAACTCCTCGTGTTCCTGCAGCGCCCGCGGGTCAAACTCGGCGTGCTCCGCGTCGGGTTCGTGCGTCTCCTTCTTCTTTTTCCCATCCTCGGTGCGCTCGACGGGAACCACCGTCGTCAGGTCCATCTCCCCCAACCCGACCCACGAATCCATGCGTCGGTTAAACTGTTCGTAGTGCACGTAATACTCAAACTCTTGCTCGCTGTTCTTATGATTTCCACCACCACCCGTCGACGGGCGCTTCTCAATCACCCGGGCGAGGTAATACTCATCCTTTCCTCTCCAGCGGCACTGCACCTTGGTCCCGATCTCCAACGGAAGCTCTACGTTTGGTGGAACCTCTTGAGATTTATCCCTCGCCGACGACGCACCGCGTCCACCTCGTCGCGGGGGGTCTTCCGTGGCGTCTGCCGCGTCCTTCTGCGTCGCGTGAAACATCGCGCGTCGTCGCCGTCGATCGTTCGTCGTCAGTCGCTCGGGTTCACGTTTCACGAGGATTTCTTTCGATCGCGCATTCAACCGCGTTCGGGTTTCGTTCGCGTCGCGCGCGATGACGACGACGGTGAACCGAGTGGATGCGCGTCGCCGCGTTCGTCGTCGTCGCTACGTCGGAACGTACCGTGCGCTTGGTCATGCGGGATGCGGTCACGCGTCGACGTCTGACGCGGGAGCTCTCATCGACGATTGTGTGTTTCACACGACCTCGTCGTGATGGAGTGTTTGTACATACATCTTTCGATGAGCACCGGGGAACCGGAAGCGCGCTCGAGGATCGGCGTCGAATCGTTTCAAGCTTCGTCGTACGATTAAGTTATTACAATACGATGCGCGCCCGTGATTTTAGTTCACGCATTGCTCCCGCCGCTCATGCTGCTGTTGCGCTTTTTGTTGTACGCCGCGAGGGCGCCGCTGACGAAATCGATGCCGTCGCTCGCGTCTTCGGCGTATTTTTCTTGCATGGCGCGCGAGCGCTCAGCGAGCGCGGTGAGCAAGAGGAAGTCGGAACAGTCGAAGGGTTTGTCGGTGAGGGAGTTGACGGTGGCGAACGTGCGCTTGAGGAACTCGGGGTTGGATGGGACGCCCGTGATGTCCATCTTTTCGAGCATAATTTCGGCGGTAAGCGCGCCGGTGAAGCCAGAGTCTAAGATTCGGAAAACCTCCTCTGTTGACTTTACTGAATCGTCGCTCAGGGAGAAGTACGCCTGAGTCTCTTTGAATCGTTCTTCAGCCGCCAATCGGTCTCGCACGATGCCACTGGCGTTTTGCATGCTCGTCACGATGATACCGATGAAGGCGGAGACGAGCACCATGGCTGAAATGAGAATGTACGTTGAGAAGAAGACGACGCTAAACCATTTGGACGCTTCGGGCGAGGTGCACATCGACGACGCCTCGCTGTACTCCATCCCGATCGATTCTGCGTAGTAAAGTCCGTTGTCTAATCTTCCGTACAAGTTGTGATCGCAGCCTCGAAAGTTGATGTCGAACACTGGTCGCCAATCCTCTAAAAACGACACGGTGAAGAGCGTGAGAATCGCCTTCATCAAGTTGCCAAAGTGGAACGGATCGTTGCGACTAAACATGGTCACTCCGGCGACGGCGTAGACGTAGAAGACGATAATCATCATCATGGCGACGTAAATGATTGACTGCACGCCGGCGACGAGGGAAAGGACGACGACTTGCAGCTGTTTGATGACACGTACCAAGCGTAAAATTCTCAAGAGACGAACCATGCGCACCACGGTGGCGAGACGCTCGAACGAGTTTGGAATCAAGCCAACAAACACCACAAACATATCGAAAAGGTTCCACCACTTGTCCTTACCCGTGAAGAAGGTCATCGCCTTGTCCAAGTGCGCGATAAACTTGAGCCCAAGTTCCGTAGCAAAGACGCCGAGGAAGACCTTTTCCATAGTCTTGTACCAATTGGAATCCGCCGACGACGGATCCTGCACACCAATCCCTGAAAACACACCCGCACATATGATGAAGCCAATCACAGTCAACTCAAACAGAGTGTGCGTCACGATACGCCGGAGCCTGAGTTGGTACAATTTCCAAGTCGCCAAGGCCTTCGCCTCGCGAACCTCCCCCTCGCGTCGCACGCCAGAGAGAAGGTTCAAGTGGTACATCAAAGCCTTGTGATTTTCACGGCCGAGCTTGGCGTCCAGCGCGTCGGGATTTGTCCACAAATCGTCCGCGATATTGGCTTCCTTTGTAGCTTGCACTTGCGCCTTCGCCTCGCGAAGTTCCACCGCTGCGTCCTCCAGTTTATTCGTGACGACGCCAATGAAGAGACTCATCATAATGTTCCCCAAGACAACAATCATTGTGGAAATATAAATCGTCGCGACAACCTTGTGCGACTTGGGCGCCGTACAATACGGTGCATCCGTCGCCGTTTCATACCCGTACTCATCACAACCGTAATAGTTGACATAGAGGAAACCAAGCCAATCCGACATTGTTGCTATGGAGATGACAGTGCCGATGCCGACTCCGAGCGATCTAAAATTCCTCGGATCGTTAGCACCAAACAAAATCACTCCGAATACGGCGTAAATGTAAACAACAACGCCGAGAAGGACGAGAATCCACGCAATGTTCAGGATACCCTGTATGACACCATCGAGAATGACGCGCATATCCTCAACCATGCGCAGCACTCTGAGCAGACGAATCAAACGTAGAGCGCGAATCGCGTCGAGTGCTCCACCGCTGTTAACGACGTACTCCATGAACGACAGCACCGTCACGACAAAGTCAAAGCAGTTGACGGTGTCGTGAAAGTAATATAGAGGTTTGAGCTTGACGAGTTGCTCGACGCCTTCTTCGATGGACGTTACGCCACTCGACATTATTCTCATCCCGCACTCCACCGCGAACGCTATGTTAAGAACCAAAAAGCTCGTAACCTCAAATTTGCTTTCCGACCATCTAGTCGGATTCGCCGCCACCATCCCACACACCACCGTCGAATACAAAATCATCAACGCGGTTAGGAGGTTGAAGAATTTTGAGTTGACGAATTGATGAAGCATCCACGTCGCCGACCTGTGCCTTCGTCTTTCACTCAACTGCGTGACATACTCAATCTTTTCCTGTTCCAAATTGAAAACGTTTCGCCGTTCTTGCTTGGCCAGTCGTTTCTTCATCTTTTGAAACTCTGCGTCGATGATGGCTGGAGAAGGATACAGATCCATCTTTTCTTCCTCTTCCGCCATGCGCGCCAAGTCTTCATCCAGATCTGTGCTGTCGCTACTCTCTTCTAGGAAGGATTCATTTCGATGCAACGCTTCGTTGCGGCGCCTATGTCTCGAGGCGTCGCTACTATCGCTCTCCATCCCCTCCGACTCGCTCTCGTCGTCTGAACTATCCGGCACATCTTCTAAAAGTATGCCGAGACCACAAAACTTGGCTGTCTCTTGATAACACCTCGCCCAGAACGTCCTGTCGTCTGGCCGTTCGCGCGGCGGTAGACTGCCTTCAATGGCGTATTCATCCTTCTTTTTCAACTCCGAATCTGATCCCGACGACGACGAGGACGACGACGAGGACGAAGAATCTGAATCTGACGAATCCGTTTCAGAGCCCGAACTGGATGACTCAGACGCCGTCGACCCGCGCCCTCTCGATTTCTCAGCTCGCGCCGGCGCCTCCTCCGCCCTCGCCTCAAACTTCTCCAACCCGGCTTCCTTCTCACCCTTTGTCCGAATCCCACCGTTTGCCCGCGCCGCCGCCAATCTCTTTGAAAACTCATCTTCACCGTCGTCATCCTCCTCTGTTTCCGTCGCCACCGCGGACGACCGTCCAGAGTTAGCCCGGTCGATGACCAACCGCCGACGCTCATCGCGGGC
>JACLAB010016032.1_pt1 | contig 32234 bp, 22 predicted proteins | sample 8027921 | NCBI WGS metagenome assembly JACLAB01 (sample SAMN15725117, study PRJNA655200) | protist metagenome | isolation source: fluorescence activated cell sorting (FACS) single amplified genomes of... | place: USA: West Boothbay Harbor, Gulf of Maine | collected 2000-07-19 | reverse complement strand
GAGGTTCGCTCCATGTGGGTCGGCATAGCCTCAGAGGGATGGTTAATTGTAGTAATATGCATTCAACTAATTTCAATCTTAATGTAGTGCTAAACTAAACCAATTAAATTTAATCAATTACAGAGAGCAGCGTATTTTGTGTCAAAACAAGAACGCATATCGTGACGATTATTTAACAATACCAGGTAAGTTAAGTTACGTACCGTTAGGTTTCGAAGGTAATCAGGAACCCTTGGATTCGGTGACGTGTGTGAAGGGCTAAACCATGATTTACGAGTCAAAAGAAAAAAAGGAACCCTTGGACCAGGTGACATGTATGAAGGTCTAAACCGAGATTTTCGAACTAAAAAAATATATTTGGCGACAATGTAACGAATAGACCGTGATGTTTGATAAACGATACCAGGTGAACCGGACATTTTTAACAGTCAAAAAAATTCTGAACCGTGTAGATGCGGCTGTAGAAATCTCGATATATATGTCATGTCTCGAAAAAAAAACGCAGCGAAATGTTCACATGACCACTGTGCTCAACCATTCCACTTGTGAGAGTCGTCCCGATCGAAGTGACATTCTCATGGTGATAATACCTCCAAGGCCTCCTGTTTCTGCCCAAGAATAGAAAGCGCCGTAGACGCGATGTGAGTCGTTGAAAGGCCGGCATCATTGAGCTGATCCGTGAGAGAGCCATGTTCAATTGGCCGGTCGGGAAGCGTCAAAGGCCGAACCTTCAGGTTTCCGTCTAAAAGGCCATCCAGTGCAAGAAACTGCAAAACATGAGATGCGAAGCCTCCAATAGAGCCATCTTCGACTGTGATCAGAGCGCCATGATTTGTCGCGAGCTGGCGTATCAGCGCAGTGTCCAACGGCTTACAAAAGCGAGCATCCGCAACTGTGACGCTTACCCCAAGCTCAGAGAGAATATCTGCGGCTTCTAGGCAGCGATTCGTGCAGGCTCCATATCCGAGTAAACATACATCCGTTCCCTCCCGCAAAACCTTTCCCTGGCCTAATTCGAGGATTCCACCTTTGTATCCAGGCTGCAAGCTCTCCACTCCATCTGCCTGCATGTCAAGGCCAACACCTGATCCGCGTGGATACCTGAAACAACTAGGGCGATCGTCAATTGAAATTGATGTCGCGACCATGTGGCAAAGCTCTGCCTCATTCATCGGAGCCATCACCACCATATCAGGAAGGCAAGCCATGAATGCTACATCGTAGGCTCCAGCGTGTGTCGGGCCATCTTCGCCAACGAGACCTGCACGGTCCATTGCGAACCGAACAGGTAGCTTTTGGAGAGCAACATCATGAACGACCTGATCAAAACCCCGCTGCAAGAATGTTGAGTAAATAGTGCACATGGGCTTCAATCCTTCGACTGCAAGCCCAGCTGCGAAGGTCACCGCATGCTGTTCTGCAATGCCAACATCAAATGTGCGATCAGCAAAAAATTTCTCGAAATGGTTGAGACCAGTTCCACCCCCCATGGCGGCATGCACAGCAACGACGTTTTCATCTTGTCCGGCTTCTCCAATCAGTGCATCTGCAAAAACTTGCGTATATGTTGGGATGCTGCTCGAAGATTTTTTCTGCTTTCCAGATGCTACGTCAAAAGTTGATACGCCGTGGTATTTGTCCTGGGCAGCTTCTGCATATGAGTATCCTCTGCCCTTTTCGGTGACAATATGTATGAGCACCGGGCCGACACTTCTGGTTGACTTAACTTCTTCGAGAATTGCAACCAAATCTTGAAGATTGTGGCCATCAACTGTTCCTATATAGTACAGACCCAGTTCCTCAAAAAGCGTGGAGCCAGAACCGCTGATCATTCCACGAGCATATTCGTCAACTTTTGCGGTAACCTCTTGCACAGGGACCGGCATTTGCTTCGTGATTGCTTTTGCCGATTCGCGTAACTCGCGAAGTGGCTTAGATGACTGCAGTCGAGCAAATGTGGATGACAGCGCACCAACCGGATCCTGATTCAAGCTATTGTATTGAGTTGGCAGTGAGACCTTCAAAAGAAATGTCAGAATGGTCAAAATTGATGCAGCAGAAATTCATCCTTACTTGTTGATTGTCATTGAGGATTATGATCATGTTTGTGTCGAGGTAGCCCGCGTTATTCATTGCTTCGTAGGCCATTCCCCCAGTTATCGCGCCATCACCAATGACAGCAATCACGTGGTTTGATTTACCCTGCATGTCTCGGGCTACAGCCATGCCAAGGCCGGCTGATATTGATGTGCTGCTGTGACCAGCTCCAAAACAGTCAAAAGGGCTCTCGCTGCGCTTCGTGAAAGGGGATAATCCTGGAAGGAGGATGACTCAGTAAAGTACCCAAAAAGGTCATGGATCATATAAATGGAGATCGCGAACCATTGGTTTGACGCATCGTGTTCATTCGGTCTCGCCGACCGGTGAGCATTTTGTGTGGGTATGCCTGTTGATCACATTTTAATTGAGCGTTTCAAGGTGGGCGTACTTGAGTAGCATTACCTGGTGGCCAACGTCCCAGATGATTCTATCCTTTGAGGAGGGTCGCCATACATTGCATGAGAATATTTAGAGGTATCTTGCACTGAGTTGTTGTAACGTTTCCAAGTACAACGATTCCCCACGTTTGGTTGGTCAAACACGTAGTTGAGCGCAACTGTGAGCTCTATAACACCGAGGCTGAGGAGAAAGACTCTCAATATCGCAGGTCTAAAGAAGCTCACAAGAGCATTGCTATCAGTAAAGAGATTAACAAACCTGGATCCAAGGTGTCCACCAGTCTGAGATACATTGTAGATTAGATCTGCGCGAAGCTCCTTTGCAACCTGCAAGAGAGGTGGACTAAGCTCTGGCGTCAGACAGACAGAGCAAAGGGCTTGCCTGCTTCAGCTGTTCGACAGTGAAGTTTTTCAAATGAGCTGGAAAGTCCACAGTATCAAGTAATGGCGTTGCCTGGTATGTTCGAAGATGAGGATGGGTTGGGTAGATGGAGTTTCTCGACCGTAAGTTCAGAAGTTCCTCACCGGTTTCGTTGAAATTGCGCCGTATCCTTCAATCTGCATCAAAGTGAACGAAAGGTCATGGACGAAAAACAGTTGGCATCAATTTAGAACGTAGTAAGACGAGCATGTACATGACATACCCCTTCTATCTGACCATCTTCTAGCTCAGAGGAAGCGTCGGCACGGACAGTGCAACGCCACCTGCGAGGGCTCCGACGCGAGGGCCCAGTACTCTTCCAAACGTTCGATACCTTGCGTAAGGCTTTTCCTCGCAAGTTGCGGCCTCGCCCAAGGAATACATCGTTCCTAATGTTTGCGGAGAGACTATGTGCAGCTCGTGGTGTGAACATTGTGGCGTCGCCGACACTAGCCTGACTCGCGAGAGACTTCGGTTCTCAGATGGAAACAGTGGCGTTCAAGATGGGAGGAAACGTCAAAGTTTTATCTGTTCGGCCTGATCCGAGAATCCGAAAAGATTCATCAAACCGCTCGATCACCAGTGTGCGAGGGTGGTTGAAATCCAGAATACCTTCGTAATATTTTGACGTATTTATTTTATTTGACCATATTCGGCATAGACGATTCTACAGGAAATTCGCTTCATACCATGTCAACTGACCTGGTATTCGACCGTTCTCAGAAGTGTGCCCAAACGTGTGATCGATCCGGGCGCTCTACAGTCAATTTTCTTTTCGTATTAGGCGTTGCGCCGCGACACGACGACACGACAAACGCGACACGACGCGACGCGGCTATGCCGACCACCTGGGAACGGACGCACCACGCAAACCACGCCGCACGCCAAACACCACACACCCACCACTCCACTGTCCGGAGAATTATTAGCATAGCCGATCTTGGGACCTTTTGGAAAAAATGTGCTACTCACCTGGGGTATCGTTAATCAAGGTCGAAGGTCTATTTGTCTCTTATATTAATGGATATCGATGTATCTGCACTTGTGATTGTCATCCACCAAGAAACCAATAAATAAACATACGTGCGTTATTACGTACCCTCAATTTCATCATGATTTAATAAGTCCACGCATGCACGGCGGCTATGCCGACACCCATGTAATCAAGTTTAACACAACACTGTTTGCTCGGTCTCTGGAAGATTTTTTTATTATTACTTCGAAGGAAACTTTTACCTTCGAAGGGACCTTCATTCGTACCTGCGTAAAATATATGGGGAGTCGAACCAACCCGGCGTCACGAGCTAATCATTTTCTATTTGCGCTAACGGCGAAATCGACCAATCAGATTCCTACAGCAACTTAATGCTAAAAAGCGAGTTACCTAACTAATAAGATAAAGCGCGATTTAATTCTTTTTGGGTCGCTGCGTCTTCCCATCAAATTTCATGATTTCAAAGCGAACTTCTCACCCAGGCGCGACTTTTTTGTACCTCCCTATCAGATTATCAGTTGCATTTTGATTTTTTTTATCATCGAAACCGCCACAAACCTACACCCAACGACCTAAGATGAAAGCGATGGCGGTCCAATTCTCCACCCAAGACTGTCTTCTCCGGACATCGGCGGAGCGGCAGACTATCACTCGGCTGACCCAAGCTGAAAGTGGTCGCTCCTTTCTGGCAAGGATAGGATGTGTATCGAAGACCCTGCGCCGAAGGAGTAAATCGAAATCTGTTTGGTCTCACCCCACCCTTCCACTGCTTCTCCCAACACTGAGCGCGAAAGTCTTGACAGGCAATTCGAAACGAAACAACTTGATTACTTGTGCATTTCAGCACTTTTTGTTGTCGGCGACGGCTTTATAGAACCTGTCTCTCAAGAGGTACGCAGTCAAAACTTTTTTTGGATATTCCTGAACAGTGGCTCTTAAGTTAGTTGATGACTGACCAGGGTGGAAAGTTTTGTGGGGCCAGCCCCGCAAGAATGAAAACCTCTTCTGGAGAGCTGGATGCTCATTATGATGCTGTTATGACGTCCTCGCCTAAGCGAGTAATGTGCCTGATGAGCGACACCGGCGGTGGACACAGGGCCAGTGCACAGGCTTTGAAAGATGGCTTTGAAGTGCTATATGGTGAACAAAAACCGTTATTACAGCTTCTGAATGTCGCTCCCATAGTCAAGCGGTCTTTACCACTACAGGAAACTCGTATGCCATAAACGTTGTCGACCTTTGGAGCAGTAGCTCACCCTGGCCACTCTGTAACATGCCAAAGAGCTATTTCTTCCTTGTGAAAAATCCATGGCTCTGGCGTTTAAGCTTCAGGTGTTCAGAGCCTGAAATATTACACGAAGCGCTTTTTACGGTAGGCAAAGATTGTGACTGCGCATCGAGTTCGAGCTTAGTTTTTCTCGCCCTTCTTATGTTTGCTTCATGAACAACTATAAGGGCTACACTGCCATCGTCGGCAGAAGATTTGCTTGTGCCTTTCAAGAATACAAGCCAAATATAATTGTCAGTGTGCATCCGCTGATGCAACATGTTCCAGTGCGTTGACCTGCTTGTTTGTTGTCACGCGAATGCGTTATGTTTATAGATCATCGTGTGACGTGCCACTTTATCTGTTGCAGCTCAAAGTACTCGGCCGCATGAAAGCCCAACCTTCTTTTTCAACAGCGAGTGTGCCTTTCGCAACTGTTGTAACCGACCTGACACGGTGTCATCGAACATGGTTTCATAAGGTACGCAACTCCAAGAAGAATCCTCTCTTCTGCGTGAATGAATCGTGTGTATCCGCTGCAGCAAGTGGATCGATGCTTCGTCGCTACCCAGCTAGTTGCAGCACAGGCGATGAAGTATGGGTTGATTTCAACGCAAATATCTTGCCATGGTTTGCCTATCAGGCCTGCTTTCAATTTACCATCCAAACCAATGCAAGAAATCCGCCAGCAGCTCGGGATGGATTCAGCTGCTTCTACGGTGATGCTTATTGGTGGTGGAGAGGGCATGGGGAAACTTGAAGAAACAGCTGAGGCGCTCGCTCAAATGTCAGGTCCTTCCTCTGCCTGCATAGTTGTCTGATCATTTAGTTCGTGTTTATTTGGGGCCTCCCTCAGCAAAATTGTTCACGTTTCATGACCCTGTCAAGCGGCTCTTACCCTCCCATCAGATTATCGTCATATGTGGACGGAACACAAAACTGGCAGAAGCGCTTTCATCTAAGGCATGGCCATTGAGGGTCGTCGTGAAGGTGAAAATTTGAAAACAATCTTGGAAACTCGCTGTTTTTTTGGAAACTCACTGATTTCGTGTGAAATGTGGCTGCGTGACTTCAGGGCTTCGTGAACAATATGTCTGAGTACATGACGGCTTGCGACTGTATAATTACCAAAGCGGGCCCCGGCACCATAGCTGAAGCACTTATATGTGGGCGACCGATTCTTCTCAACGGTCCGATTTGCTCGCTGACGAACTTCAGGAAATGCAATGAATATTCTTTCCACAGGCTACATCCCTTGCCAAGAAGAAGGTAATGTGTCTTATGTATTAGACAACGGGGTTGGCGCATACAGTGAAGACCCTGCCGAGATCGCAAACATCGTAGCAAGATGGTTTGAAACCCCAAATTATGATCTCAAAACTATGTCTGCGAAGGCAAAACTCCTTGGTCGCCCAGAGGCTACTTTTGATATTGTCCGAGGACTCACAGGTCTCATCATCATCTTTGTTGCATTTTCTTTTTTGAGTCAAATGTCTGACCCCTGTTTTAAACCTTCACTAGAAATGCTTCGTGAATAAGCTCAGCAATTCTGCCGGCAGAGTGTTTCATGGCTAAGTAAGCTGTTTTTCTTTGCCGGTCGCCCAAGGTGAAGTTCGAGAATTAAGTAGTGACGATGACATGGGGAGCGCCTCCATGCAACCGAACAGATCAAATCCCATGCATAGACATTCTGACTCACGCTATGGAAAACCACACACAATCTAAGGTGGGCCACTTTCTGTCGATCAAAGCTGTATGTATGGATGTAAAAATCACATCGCAATTGGAGGAACGAAGGATTATCAATGTTACCAAAATATGTACGAAACAGTGTACCCAAGATCCACGCTGTTATTTTGCCCCCGGACGTGATTCACTTGAATGGCCTGCATATTTGTTTCGACGATGTGTTGGCAGGCACTAGTGTACAATGATTAATCGTCCATGAACTGAAAGTGTCGAACGAAGGATAGGAGCAATGGCACATTTCCACGTTAGTTATTAAATGCGAGATTATTTGCGTCGAACGCGTTTATAATAATGTGTCATGTCTACAATGTTTTTGTCGAGCTGACAGGTTGAAAGCAAGGTACAAGAATGAATACTAAATAAAGTAAGATTCTGACAGTTTATTTGGTTATAGACATCGGGCGCCGGGAGCAGAAGGGACCGAGGGGCAGGTACGTACATACGCGGGTGGTGCAACCAATTCACATCGAAAAGAGTACCAGTAGTCACTTCAGGACAGGGGTGACGTAATATTTAATAAACCGGCATATGTAAAAAACAGGGATTTTTCTCCTGGGAGTACTCGTGCACACTCGCGGAGAAATTCAGCCGTACGTGGTGTTTGGCTGCTGAAGATAAAAAACTCATTTTGCCTTTGCCGCGAACCGGGCTTCAAAGTTGTCGAGCGGATTTTGAAAATTCGTTTTGATAGCGCAAAGATCCGCCACAGTGTTTGGGCACGCAAGAGGCTGCTTATACTCCGTGGACATTAATTAATGAACACAAAGCAATCAATCAAGCAAAAGCTTCGAAACTTACCCTCGAATGTTAAGGTTTCGGACTATCATAAATATGATATCTTCATTTGCGCTCTCAAAAACTGTGGGTCACCAATTATCAAGTGAGCTTATGTGAAATGAGGGATCAAATGTCCACAAATTAAATAAGACGAATGATTGTGAAATACTTTCGAGTTTCGAATAAATAATGAAGGTATTTCGAAGCTCGATTAACTGTTGATTATTCAAGTAGTATTTAATATATAATCAAGTTAATAATACATATATAATAATCTTATGATATGTATATATAGTCATATATATAGTCATATGTAATAATACATATTATACGCGTTTCGTACAGTAGTATTCTGAATTTCATCAGGGTGTGACATTTTTTAGGCATGACGATTTTATATAATAACGTAAAGACTTTATCATTTCGATCCACACAATCACTCTAGCTAGTGGGCAAACAGTATAAAGATTCCGCTTATGTTCACGTAAGCGACTTATCCTTAACTATAATCAAGTTAAGTTACGTTAAAATTGGCACACCCTGATGAAATTCAGAATATCTATATATATATATAGGGTAATATTATTGTATTTTAAAATATTATGAACGAATAAATATCATATATATATATTAAGATCATAATATAAGAACGTAAATAATATTTATATTTGTACGTATCATAACATAAGTTTTTGACGGTGAAAAAACAGAACCATCAGCCAGCTAGCAGATATGATGGTATTTATGCATAGCGACAGATTGATGATATTTATGCATAGCGACACATTATTGATGATATATAGACTATATATACATACATTTGTTTATTTGGAGATGGATATTAATATCAACCTTACTTCGTTCGTACGAAACTTACGTATTATTATTACCTTCATTCGTACGAAATGAACTATAATATTATAATATGCCTTCATATATACGTACGAAGGTACCTTCGTTCGTACCTTCGTAAGTTTCGTATCAATTAAAAAACATGGGGCTATCGCTGACTTTCGGTCGGAAGTGCGGTTATTCCCGTCCGGTCGGTTGCAATCAACCGACATCAACATGTATGGGAAAATTTAGATAGGACAGTCAACGAAACAAGTGTGATCTCTTGTTAGGGTTTCTAGGTGAACGCTCTGCTCGACGTCGGCACACTGACGATGTCATCATTGTCAAGTGCCAGATCCATCGGCTTCCAAAAACTGTCGAGTGACGTCCATGGCGATCTCTGGGGTAGAAGGCGCCACAAGAGCAGCATCACATGTCAAATGCATCAACCCGCCAAGAGCGAGCTCACGACGACAACTCTGACTCCCCAGCGGACAGTTTCGTCGATCGGTTCAACCTCAGGAGACCGCCCCAGGCGACTCCACACTGGTTACCGAATACGCACGACAATGCCTGCTCGCGGGTCACGTAGTGTGGCGTATTCATATTCGCCCGCGAGTGCCAGCCCTGGTGCTTCGTACAGCGAACACAAGCCAAAAACACCTCCACCCGACCTCCCCTCCCTCCTGCTTGACAGCCGGATCGTTTACATCGGGATGCCGCTCGTCCCTGCCGTGACGGAACTTATCGTCTCTGAACTGTTATATATGCAGTACACGGACCCAGCGAGACCATGCTACATCTACATCAACTCGACTGGCTGTCAGAGAGCAGATGGGGAAGTTGTAGGCTTTGAAACTGAGGCGACATCCATTTACGATACTATGAAGTACATTGGTAACGAAATATTCACAGTCGGGACAGGTGTTGCTATAGGTCAAGCTTGTATGATTTTATCGGCCGGGGACAAGGGCAAACGGTTTATGACAAAGAACGCAACCGCAATGCTGCACCAGCCAAGGGTGCCCTCAACTGGTCAGCGGCAGGCTATTGAATTACACATAAAGTGGAAGGAGGTCTTGGAGCAAAAGAAAACCATGGTTGATATATTGAGCCAAACGACTGGACACTCGAAGGAGAAGATTGACAAAGACATCCAACGTCCCATGTATATGACGGCGAAGGACGCGATTGCATATGGTATCATTGACAAAGTTGTCGATAAGGATTCTCAGGCAATCGATGCTGTTTTGTCTACCGACCAATGGGATTCAGCTGCTGGACTTGTTAGAACTACGCGCCCTGCTAACACAGAATAAGGACGACCGACCGATGACTAGCTTGCAACATGAGATATGGTGATTACTACTAGATTATCTAACATGCAGAATGTATTCCTGTCGAAAATCAGATCCCTACTGAACTTCTCTTTCCTCATCGTGCATTCAAGAAGGTGCTGCGAGCCAAGCTTATATTTTGGTAAAGATATTGAGATATTGCCAGTAGATCGAAATGTGTGTTGTGGCGAAAGCGTAGCCTATTTGTGCATTCATTCCTCTGAATCATACCCAAAGACACTTGAGAAAACCTCCAAAACCTTTGTGCCTTCATCAATAGTTGCCATAGGGTCCTTCCGGAGTCTGTGGCGGAGGCAGAGAGTGATGATAGAATAGACGTCTTCATCGGTGACCTCGGTGGATTCCCGGTAAGCGGCGGCGGCGCGGGCGGCGCGAGTGGTGACAAGGTCACCGCGCAGGCCGTCGACGTCGAGCTCTGCGCACACTTGTGAAATTTTAAGACGAATATCCATCGGGACCTCAACTGATGGTAGAAGTGTGCGTGCTGCAGAGAGTTTTCCAATAACTTGATCTTGCTCTTCCTTGTACTTGTCGCGAAACTCCTTGGGGGATGTGTCGAAGGCCGTCCTTTCTTCCACGACCCTTACGCGTTCTTCTGGCAACTTGACGGTTTTGATTTGTGCGTGCATACCAAACCTGTCAAGAAGCTGCGGTCGAAGCTCACCCTCCTCCGGGTTGCCAGAGCCGATCAAAATGAAGCGCGCAGGGTGGCAGATGCTGATACCTTCCCGTTCAACAGTGTTCCATCCTGATGCGGCAGAATCCAGAAGGACGTCGACCAGATGATCATCAAGAAGGTTGACCTCGTCAACGTAAAGGATGCCACGATTCGCTTTTGCGAGAAGGCCAGGCTCAAAGGCCTTAGTTCCTTCCGTCAACGCTTTCTCGATATCTATCGTGCCGCAGACACGATCCTCGGTTGCTCCAAGTGGTAAGTCGACCATGTTAATAGGAATGTTGACGGTCTCAAAGTTTTCACCAGCACGGAAGGCTGCAAGAACATCGGGAGACATCAAGTTCGGATCAGTTGGGCTACTCATGAAGGGGTCATCCTTGACCACATCAATCAAGGGGAGCAGGTCAACTAACGAGCGGACGGTGGTGGACTTTCCAGTGCCACGATCACCCATGACCATGATTCCTCCAATGTTTGGGTCTATGATGTTCATGATGGCAGCGAATTTCATCTCTTCCTGGCCGATGATAGCGCTGAAAGGGTAGACTGGCCGAGCGGTATCCTCCTTTGTTTTGCTCTCAGCAGCTGCGAGGAGATAAAACAGTGTGAAGAACATTTGTGTGAAACGGATTTGGATTAATGTCATGCAAACCTACCATCGGCAACGGCCTTTGAAATAAATGTTCGCTTGCCATCGCTGATGGACCTCCTTGTCACCCTGCATAAGCAAGTTGAGCAGGCGGTACAGAAAAACATGACGGATCGGATAGCAGAAGCGCACGGTTACTACCTGCTCGAGGCGAAAGTCGCTGCAAAACTTGAAACGTTTGATGGAACTGAGAAATGAGTGCGGACAGGGTAATCAGCCTCATGAGCAACTTAGAAATGGGAGAGCATCGCTGACATTTTCAGTCAATGCTCCGCTTGGAGGGGGTGGTCTATCCTTGGGAGCACGGAGTTGGCGAGCGTCCGAAAAGCGCCACAAGCTTGTACTACTAATGGTCGTACCCGTCAACGTAGATGCGAAAGTCATTTGAATTGTTGATTGTGGTCCTGGAAAGGAAAAAACGGAAAACGAAAGATTATTGATGACGCAGTCGTTCGGGTACGCGACGAACGCATCCCGAGGACGATTTTCATCACATATATAAGATCATGAGATCAAATAAGATCTCCGATCTTCGTCATTTTTACGAGTAGTACACAACGAAACATAAATAATGATGAAAAGTGTGATTTATTTCCAAATAAAATAATAAAAACAACGTTATTTAATAACAAGATCTTATTTATAATCTTATTATTATCGTAAATAAATAATAAATGTAAATAATTATTAATAAGATAATAATATATAATAATAAGATCTTATTATTTATAAATATGATCTTATTAATTAATAATAAAAGATGAGAAGAGAAATTGAGTTGATTATTTATGATCCCCGCCCGTTTATTTATATATGATGTGTTTTTTCTGTTCATTGGGTCTGTTTCCATATATACCAGCCAGCCAGTGCGGTAATACTCGGTCCTGAGCTGTATTGGTCGAAAAAAGCCCGAGCGCGAGAAATATCACTTCCATACTTCAAGAAATAGAGTCGAGCGTAGCATGATAACTAAGCTCGTGGAAGGGATTTGGGAATTATGCGCTGTTGCTAACCAAAAAGGCAAAAGAAACTCAGAGAAGATGTGAAAAGGATTCTGCGTGAGCCGCAATGCACGGTACCGCTTGAACTGATCAAACGGGAGCTCTTCTTGCAAGCCCAACATTAAGATATGTTGCCATTTGTCTTGCCCATGTTTTTATGAACTCGGACAACTGATGCGTGCGTCGTGCACATGGGCAACGTGCTTGCGAACTGTAGCGCGCAGAATGGACAGCTACAGTCTGCTTTGCCATGAAGCCAAACTGTGTACATATGAAGTCGTTACTTGTGATTAAATGCACCGAGCGTGACGTTCTTCTCCCTTCAGTGACAACAATGGACTGACTAGAAATTGAACAAACCTTTTGCCCAGCTTTGTGCTGCACCTTTTCCCAGAATGTCAGCACATCATAAGACCCCGGCCACTTCGGAGTCACGGTATGTCCTTTCCCGTTCCAATCAGCTACTACTGCGTGATTGAATGTCGGACCAGCTGTTGAATATCTATGAGATTCCGCCGTCGATGGACAACTCAAGTGATATCTTATTCTATTATTTGAGGCAAGTCCTTCACCGACAAACAGCAAGGTGTCTCCTTGGAAGTTAGTTAGTGAGTTGAGCGCAAGGTTTGTAAGCTCTGGGGAGGAAGAAAATAAATCTCGTTCTCTCGGAGGCCAGCAAAGAAACAGGTTGCGAAAACCAACTAGTCTTCTGAGAAAGTCAGGGCGACCTTCGAGCACTCGGCAAAAAGGTGGGACGTTGCCACTGTCGAGAGTATGAAACCCATTGCTACTTGAAACATGGCATGGATTAGCGTCGATCGGAATTATGTACATGTTTCGTTGTCTCAACAGGAAGCCCCAGTATCCTGTGCCGGCCCCAACTTCTACAAACTGGCCTATGTTGTATTGAGTATCCACTAGCTGTATGAATTCCAGTGTGTCCGATGTTGGCACTCCCCATGAAAATAACCGCCGGAGTGGCTCGATCATGGAGCGTAAATATAGCACAGACATTTCATTGAGACGCGCTTGAAGTTTGGGAGTCGAAGATCTACAATTTTGACTATTTGAAAGCCTCTTCGTCGCGGGATAGTATGCGAAACGCGTCAAGCAGAAAAGATCTTTAAAGCGAGTTCGGAAGAGCTCCAAGACATCAATCCTGCGGAATTGATTACCGAAAAGAGGCATCATTTTCTCCGAGGACGCCGTCCATTGCCTATTTCATAAGCCAGCATATTTTACGCCGCTGTCCAAGTGCGCCTTTACGCGGTCCTGGCGAGGTTAGAAACGGCAACGACATATTCACCAGACGGCAGCGAGCGGAAAGAGCTGTTTCAATACTCTTCTTCAGTGTGTGTTGTTAAGATTATTTGTAACCAATAACGACGGGTTGGTTGGATCCATGTGTGATTTTGGATCTGTATGTGTTACTCGTGTGTCTGTATGTGTTACGAGGTACCTTCGAAACCAAGGTACCATTTTTCCCCCATAATTATTAAGATTAAGTGTTATAGAATCGCTGCTATGAAACCGTATGTTCTTGAGTCGCGGGCACAGTCTTCTCGTTCAGCTGCGACGACATATTTGACGACGCGAACTCGTCAACTACTGATGATGACGTCCTCCATAACACTTAAAAAATACCTGTAAATGAAAACACTCGATTGTAAACGAAGGGACGATGGCAAGAATCTATCATCTGAAGACTGAAAGGATCCGTGAGAATCCCACCGGTTCCTCACTGCTAGCTACGAAGGTACATGGCTAGGTGCTCTATGAGAATAGACGGCTAGCCAACCGTGATTAAGATAAAGCATGCATATTCATAATCCAGGCGACGAGGAAATGTATCCCATTTTTTAAAAGCTGGCTTCATTCAATTTACTGGATAGAATGAGGAGGACCGTTTCGACGACCAGTTTTGTACCTCCTTGTATGTGGACCGGTCCGCTTGATTGCATCAGTCATCATCCTTAAACTCGCGGCGATCCAGGTAGCGGGATGGTCGGAGCTCGCTGATCTCTTCTTCACTCATCTGCTCGCCAGTTGCCTTCAGCGTAGCACGATTCAGCTCGCGAATCTCTTCAAGTCTCTCTTTGTCTCTCTCCTCCTAAAGATATTCGGGTTTGTTTGGATCAGGAAGTCAGCAAAAACGAACGATTTCTCACGCGTATCGCGGATTGGAGGCACAACGGGAGCTCGTTGTACCTGCATGACAAAAAAAATCGGCACACCGATTCCTGCACCGACGCCAAGAAGCGCGGCTACGAACGTCGTGACGGTCTCAGAGTCAAATTCAACTGCAACTTGGGCCAGCTCTATGACCTTAGGGTAGAAGTTAAGGGAAATGTATTTATGTGAGGATGACGCGGGAAAGCATTTACAGCGATGCAAATCAAGGGTTAAACACTCGTCTTCATGATTTGAATGCGAGTGTCAGGACGATTGACGTCGAACGATCAGCAAACATACCGAGGACCGTGTATTTTCACGCTGGTACTTTGTGGGGAACGGACGTGTGTCGCGTCCAGCCAAAGTGCGAACCACGCCGACAGCAGGTGAGAGTTTTTGTCGAAAGTTGACAGACGCCCGGGCGCGCATGGCTGGCTGAATTCTTGACATGCTCGCTGAGAAGGAGCTCATATCTGCCGAAGATATGTCTCCGCTTTGTGACGATAGGATCGCCTTGCGAAGTCATAATAAGTAAATATTCTACGAATACGAAGATATCTCATTAGATTATTATATATTAATATATATTATGTAGCGAAATAGAATACGAACTTTTAACGTAATGTTGATACGTAACTTATTAACTTGATTATAGATAAGGATAAGTCGCTTACGTGAACAAAAGCGGAATCTTTACACTGTTTGCCCACTGGAGTGATTGTGTGGATCGTAATTATAAAGTCTTTACGTTATTATATAAAATCGTTATGAATATAAAAATATCACACCCTGCGCCTGATGAAATTCAGAATACTGTGCTTTATTTGAAGTAATAATATATATTGAACATGGGGTTGTAATCCTGAAGTAATAATAAGTAAAACGAAGGTTAATAAGATTTAATAATAAGCAAGCAAGTGATATGATATAATAATATTTACCATGATAATATTATATATATGATAACTCGTAATAATATATAAGAGATACGTACGAACGAAGGTAAAATAAACATTATTATTATTATTGTCTTTTTTAGGTTTCGTAGACTGCAGATGTATAGATACGTAGACTGCAGATATAAATAGCCAACTTTCGGCACCCTCATTCGCGATCCTCAACTATCCCCTGGAAGAACACGCGTAGAAGAGTAACGAAATCAACGGCGTCAAGGTAGGGGCAGGCATTACCGATCGTGCACAAAATAATAAACGGCTATTGCTGGGGCATTTCTTCCGTCTTTTGGATAAACCGGCGGCGATATAGTAAACGCAAGAATGAGCAAATCTTGCAAGGGAATGCTTGAAAAGATGATAAAGTGTGTCGAGGATACGGACTGTGCTCTTCAGCATTCCCTGAAAAGTTGTGTAACAAGTGCACACTTCTTTCCTGCACGCTGTCAGATACCTCGAGACCTGTACTTGTCCTGTAGACGCGGTCAGTTCGACATGAGGAGTAGGCTGCGAGGTAATAAAGGCTTTTGAGAAAAGTCACGCAAGAGCCCATAAAAGATTATTCTCGCGACAGCTATTTCAGTAGTACATCTGTATCTGTTCGACAAGTACTCTGAAATTTACCCGTCGGACTTCACTGTAGGCGCCACGGGATAATTTTCAAAGAAGTGCGATGTTCACAAGGCAGACAAAGTTCACAGCTTCCACTTTCAACAGCAAGCCGCCCCACGTTTCAAACACTGTCGACGGTATCCTTCAGTAATGCATCATTCTTGGAATACAGGGCACTAAAGACAGTGAAGACAATTACAATGAGGTGAGGAATATGCGGTCGATGCATATGTGTGATGAATGCGAAGGCGTTTGCTTTTCGTCGCCCATCTGGCGATGTATTTTACTGGCACTCAGGGACGTTAGCACAGAAACGAGTCCATGAATCTAGTAAGTAAGTTGTTCAGAGTGGAACAAGGGACGTGGCGATGGCTTGATAGTGGCAGGACGTCGATGTAGGCTTGAGATTTCAGAGTCTGCAGCACTTGTTCTCTTCAGGCAAGACCTTTCCAAACAAACTCTGTGTACCATTTAACAAAAGCACGTTAAATAGGTGGACGCGCATGTTCGAGTCAAGCGCAAGCACACTTAGCTCTATTAGTACTGTACCTTCGAAGGTACTAGATTCAATGAAGATGATTAGTGAGACAAGTTTAGGAGCATTTTTTTACCAGCTGTTCAGATATGGCATGGATGCAAGAGCGAGCGTTGATTTAATCCCCCTTTCTAATGAATCTGCTCACTCCCCGACAGTCATGCCGAAACCAAATTTATGATTCTTGTTGGCGTGATCGATTTCCGCAGAAAGACATAGTGTAAAACCTGCATTCAGGCGCTCTTCTAGAAATGCTGAAATCGTCCCAGAATTGTCTATCCGGCCGCGAAGGCGACTTTGCCGGAGGATGTAGTCATAGCCGACACTCGCTTGTGCTTGCCGTGCATTGCAATTCCACATGAAGTCACTCGCTAACATTGCCTTCTCACTTACCTTGGTGGTATAGGTGAGAGAAACAAGACCAGTTGTAGCTACTTGCCCCGTCGCAACAGTTTTGTCGTCGGCATATCTTGCAGCAAAACCAACCCCTGATTTCTTCTGTAGGCCGAGCCAAAAACCTTCCCCACCGAGAGAAAGGGTATTCGTCACACTCTGAAGATAGTTGACTCCATAAAACTGGCCATTACCAACCTTGATTTGGGCCTGAGTGTCTTCCCCCTTGAAATCCAGGTCAACCATGACCTGTGAGAATCCGGGTTCCTTTGAGGCCTGCAGCTTAGCAGAAAATGCACTCGTAAGGTCGTACTTGATTCTGCCACTCAGTCGACCGTCCGTTAGAGCTCTGCCAACAAGCATGTATCTCGCGTCGACGACATTCGCACCAAACTCATATGTTGAGTTGGGAATTTTGATGATCTGGTTGCCCTGGGCCGGAACTTCGATTGAACCCAAGGACAGGCTATGGCTTAAAAAGAATTTCTGATTGAGTTGTTTGTTAAAATCGAAACGTCCCCCTTCGAAATGATCAGCCTTGAGGCTCATCATGATCTCACGCTGCAATTCTTCGTACTTGACGGGCAAGGGGAGACCTAAAAGTTTGTTTTCCAGGGAGGGCGACGTGGGCGAAAAAGAGTCTCGATTCGCAGACGACCCCTCCCTTGAGTCGGGGGGGGGCACAACGTGCTTGTGCGAACAGCCAGTTCATAGCTGTGGTCTCACTTGCTTCTAATAGTGATACCGTTTTCAAGCCTTTGTGATCACGGCCTGATTGAGAACTAGCTGTTTGAAAAATTAGAATTAATTACAGGTTTGTTTCTTCTTTGTTCGACGGTATTCTATACCTTCGAAGGTACCTTCATTCGAAGCAAGATACCTTCGTTCGTAACTCTTAACACTTATTTATATACAAGTATTCGCACGAAGATATAACTCTTATTATGATGATAATAAGATGCATGCAAATAAAGGCACGCAAATAAAGGCTAAGAATACGTATTCTGAATTTCAAGCAGGTGGCGAATGGGCCATTTTTTTAATAACAATAACTTAATATAAGAGTCCGGAGGGTGGAGTGGGTGTGTGGTGTTGGCGTGCGGCGGGGTTTTGCGTGGTGCGTCCGTTCCCAGGTGGTCGGCATGGCCACGCGGCGCGGCGCGCGGGACGAGACCGGGGCGCGTCCGGCGCAGGCGATGCGGTTAACGGCTAATACGAAAAGAAAACCGTGACTGTGGACGCGCACGGATCGATCACACGTTTCCAATTCAATAAATTAATTACAAGGACCTGCGTATTTAGTTTTAACGATACCAGATAAAACGTTAGATCGGCTGACATGTATGAGGTCTGAACCAACATCATCGAATTAAAAATAAAATGTCGACAATGTATGGAACGAATAGACCGTGGTGTTCGATTAACGATTCCAGGTGAGTGTGACATTCATCTGAGACATTGAGTAGTCGTGTAATTTACGGCCATGCAGAATATGTAATAAAATATGAAAGTAATATATAATTATAAACATAATATGTATTTTATATTTTCACTTGATTCTTATGGTCCTCTTATGATAAACATCTACAAAAAAAATGATGACACGTCCCGAATCCCAAAAACCTTGAATTCATCATCGATCGTCACCTCACAAATAATAATAATATGTGTCCGGGAGTTTGATAAACTGAAGGGCGAAGGGCAACAGTGCGGCCGAGCGTTTTAGCTCCTTTCATCGAGCATCTGCTCGCCCTCCCTAACGAGTAAAAGACACCCGGGATCGCACGCACGACTCTTAGATTACACGATTTTCTACAGCTAAATCTTATATCCCGCCGACCAAAGATTTCTTCTGTTCGCACTGGCAAAGGTCCACGTCGTTGCTCTTTTCATGGTTCCCGTAACGCAGAACCTTTCCGACCAAAGTAAGTATCAACGTATACTCCTCTTGTTCTTGGCTCTTCCGCAGCTCTTTCGGCGTGCCTACTTCGGCTCACAATATCTGCTTCTTCGTTTACAGTGACGTTCGTTATTTTACGTCGAATTGACACGATTAGTCTTACTATGGACGATTACCTACATGAAACACGGCCTTCTCACATAGTTTTAGGATCGGCTATGGCATCATACTTTGGATTGAAATTCGTATTCGTCGGGATGGATTTCTATTGTCAGCTTCGTCACCGTGGTGTGCTACGGGTATTTTTTGAGGCCGCTAAGTCTTTACCCATTCTGAAAGAGTGCGTTGCGCGTGAAAAAGCGAAGTTGATAGCTAAGTTGGATGCAGACCTTCGAAAAAAGATCGCCGCAAACCCCCCTCGAGTAGCCGAGCTCCCGCAGAATGGCTTATCTTGTAAAGAAATTTTGTCAGAAGCAGACTCGCGCCAAGCCAGGGATACGCGCCAGTTGATGAAGGCTTCTAGGATGTCTGGAGCAGTGTACATGGCTGATCAGGAACACTTTGATCTCCTGTGTTCTATCTATTCCAGTTTCGTACATGCCAATCCGCTCCATGCCGACGCCTTCCCATCAGTAGCACGGATGGAAGCCGAAGTTGTCAGTATGACTGCTAGTCTTCTTGGAGGCTGCAGTGCAACTAATCCAGACGTTTGTGGGCTCATGACCTCAGGAGGTACTGAAAGCATTTTGACTGCTATCCGGGCAACGAGAGACTACATGCGTGTTACTCGACATATTCGCAGGCCCGAAATGATAGTCGCAGTTTCCGCTCATGCCGCTGTATATAAGGCTGCGGAATACTTTAACATTCAAATCGTAAGGGTTCCTGTAGACAAGCACTTCCGCATGGACGTCAGTGCGACTGCTCGTGCTATCGGGAAAAATACCATCTTGATATACGCATCTGCCCCTGGGTATCCACACGGTGCCATCGACCCGGTTGAAGATTTAGCTGCACTAGCGAAGAAACGTGGAGTATGTTTACACGTTGATGCATGTTTAGGAGGATTTGTTCTCCCCTTCATACCCTCTTCGAATCAGTCAACCTTGCCGCTGTTTGATTTCCGAGCACCTGGGGTGACCTCACTCTCCGTGGATACGCACAAATACGGTTTGTCACAGAAGGGTTCTTCAGTTGTATTGTACGCATCTTCACTTCTTCGGCAATACCAATACACAGCTGTGATGGATTGGTCTGGGGGCTTGTACATATCGCCATCTCAGCCAGGTTCGCGTTCAGGTGGGTTGATTGCGCAAACATGGGCGTCACTTCTCCATTTGGGAAGAAATGGCTATCAGGTCATCGCAAATAGAATTTTTCGCGCGGCAGTTCTTCTAAGAGACGGCATTTCGCACATTCATGGACTCCAGGTGCTAGGCTCAGATGTGAGTATGGTGGTCGCTTGGGGTTCATCGGACCCTCTGCTTGACATATATGTGGTTAACGATATCATGATCACGAAAGGTTGGCATCTCAGCGTCCTTCACACACCGGCAGCCTTACATATGTGCATCACACCGGCGAATTTGGAATGCGTCTCTGAGCTTCTAAATGACCTCAAAGCGGCTGTTGACGAAACACGAAATTCAAGCGATGGCGAGATATCAGGGGGTAAAGCCCCAATATACGGTCTTGCCGGTGCTTTACCTGACCGTGACCTGGTGGGTGACATTCTAAAGGACGTGCAAGACTTAATGCTCAAGCACGTCTGAGTCAAAGGTGTCCCTGTGGTCTAATACCAATACCTTGTGATGTTATTTGATCCTCATTTGTGCTATAATTTGCAACCTCAAAGGTGACTATTAAACGGATAATAAGCCCTGGAGCAGTCGAGTATAAGGCTTGGAAATCTGGAACTCAAGTATTGCGTCACAGTTCTGACAAATTTCAATCACACGGTCAACGTCTTACCACCACCAGTTGTGACTTCTGTTACTGAAAAAAAGAACATGCTGTGTCATTTCGAGAAAGCGAGCAGGTTGAAAAGAGGAAATGCGATAGGCCAGCTTTCTGTTTGAAAATAGGAGATCGAATTTCACAAAATCTCAACCTCCTGCACCGTAAACCGCAACCCTGCTCACGTGTAGCCTAACGCGTTAAAGCATACCATCTGAGCTCTTTTCTACAGCGCGCATTTATTTCTGATCAAGATTTTCGTCTGTTTGCCAATTAATTACGTTCAGCACTGGTCCTCGTCCACCAGTGAAGCCAATACAATACAATCTATACCATCAATACATGTTTCTGAAGATGATATTGTATGTGTATGAAGTAAACAATGTCGACACGGATACGTACTTTCTTCATAAATGATTCATATGTGTTGTCATCACGATAGATGAGTCTTTCCTCCGCGCACAATATTATTCCGGCTCCGGATAGCCCTTGCACCTGTACCTTCTGTTGTGAGTCCGTAGAAGCATTGTTCTCTAAGTACGTCGATGTTTGCGTGGTGATTATGAAAACACGCTCGCATGCTGCTAAGTACAATGGTATCAACCATTTCCAAAACAGATGTTGAAAGTGGTGTGATGATGTGCAGTGATTCTTGTGATGCACTATAGGCCTTTATTACACCTACACCAACACGTGTTTCAAAAGGTGCTCTCCTGCTTAACAAAGCAACAACGACGCCGGAAAGAGTTTCTGTCAGATTTCCAGGGGGGCAGTTGTGACCGCTTGGCATTGTGCATGATACATCACGGAGAGAAACATGCCATGGAACCAGGCATATAAATTCTTTGTTAATAAAACTCAATAAGTTGAGCTCTGAACTCTGTTGATCACGGCAAAGATCCATGATAATTGGGACCAAGCGCATTTGCATCAGATCAGAGGAGAATGTTCGCTGAACAGAAAGGTGATTATTTACGACAGCAGCCATGAAAAATATCCATGTCAGCATTTGCGATGTACGATGCCGGTGTTGATGAATATCGCAAGATCCAGATATGAAAATACCATGTCGTGGTTCTTGTCCAAATATACCTCTCTGGGTTGTATTCCAAATTGAGCTGGACAGATGTTGTGATGTGTCCGTGAAATGATCCATAACTTTCCGCCTGAGGGTTTGGGAGGATAGTGCTTCTGAAGCGGATCGTTCAAACAATTTTCCCCGACATGGTTGAAAGTCTACCACTATCACATAGAGTCAAAAAGAAATCATAAAATACTTGAAATCGGCATCCCATAACATAAAGGATCAGACGAGATTCAGCTCCTTCAAGAAAACCAACTGCACACAAAGAGAAGATAACTTAGGCGAACATGCTAAGACTTGACTGACGGAAGAAATTGTCTACGTCACATACCCGTGAGTCATCCTTGCTGGCCCTACAACTTTTCCGACTTCGTCTGCTTCTAAGCCTACCGCAAGTCTAGGTGACATAAACATAGTAAGGCAGGGGCATTGTGATATTTGGCACACTGGAGGCCTTACCCGGAAATATTCAGAATTAACCTTTTTACTGCGATTTGCTTAACCCAGAAACTCAATAACTTTTTCAAGCTCACTATAATTTGTGCGCTTGTTGTCTACAGATTTGATAGTTGTGATAAGGTATAAGCGATATCAACAATTGAAGCAATCAGATGGGAAGTTGAAACGCACATTATTATGGGCACCCAAGAAAATCGCGCGAGAGGAAGATGACATGGGAAAGTGCGAGTTGCTGTGCACCAAATGCACAAATACTGGGAACCGTAAAAATGTGATGCAGATAAAGCCAGAAAGGGAAACCTCAGATCCTTTGGAGAAACCGTCCATCACAGCCACGTACCCAACCAGTATATACATTGCGTTGGACAGTATTCTCGCGAAAACGTTCCTGCCTGTGTTGGAGCGGCCATTCAGAGATATCGAGGTTTTTTTGTGGCACGCACAAACTCTGTCACAAGCAAAAGTTCCACGCATACATTTGCGCCAAACGGCAGGTAACACGAGTTCGCTGTGAGCTGCACAACCGTTTAAAATTGTTTTCTGCTCGCCGTAGTTGTTCACTTTGTTGTGAAGTTGGGTCGCGCGTTCCGGGAGCCATCTTTCGATGTGCACGGAAGCCCCATCAACGCCTGCTTCGATAAACAAACATTTGCACCCATAGGTGGTCGATACCTGATTTCAAGAAAAGCCTTCAGACACAAGAGTAATCTACACTCCAAAGTGTTAGATTTGGATCATTTTGCCAAACATACCAGGAAGCTTTGGCCGCACGACGCTGATGTACCATAAATCCACACGGCGCCGCGCAGCACGCGTAGGAGATGCACGAGACCGTCAAACTTCGACGCGATTTTTTGTCGAGGTCTAAGCACACAGGTGAAGCGTGCGAGATGAGCAGTTGCCTCGGATCGGCAACATAGAGATTCGTGTGCCATCCCCAGTCGAGGACTAACGTGCGTCTGCATCGAATCCTCTCAGTGCATCGTTATCTGCATGGTCATTCGAGTGTGCACAGCTCCAAAACGGTAGCAAGAGTTTGACGAAAGCCTCGGTTCTTGCTCACGAAGTGAAAGTTCCAAACCTTCGAAGGGTAACTCGACAGTAACGAGCTCACGAAGCTCGCAGCGCACGCGAGCTGGTGCCGCGCTCTCGTTTGTCAGACCAGCAAAGCTTCTCTATACTCCCGGATCGCGCGCGCGAATAACACCACCTTCGTCGTCGATCAGTAAAATAATATAAATACATACAGTAGAGTTCATTTCTATTTATATATATATATGTCGAAGATATATATTAAATAAACATGGGGTTGTAATATATAATAATAATAACTTTACAGGATCGAACGAGCGAGGACTGTGTGTGATTCGCTCCATGTGGGTCGGCATAGCCTCAGAGGGATAGATGGTTAATTGTGGTATGCGTTGAACTAATTACACTCGTAATGACGTGAAGTAAACTAGACTTTTAGTTAAGGCTTCTACATACATACAGTGTTTAACAACCGTGTTTTCCATGGACCGAGTATGAAAAAGGTACTCTTGGATTCGGTGATAGTGGGAAAGCTAAACCATGATTTACGAGCTAAAAAAAATTTAAAACTCTTGGAATGGGTGAATGTATGAAGGGCTTAACCAAGATCTTCGAATTAAAAAAATAAAAATGTGGACAATGTATGGAACGAATAGACCGTGATGTTTGATAAACGATACCAGGTGAGTGTGACATTTTTTGGGTGTGACATTTTTTACAGTCAAAAATTTTCCGAATAGTGTAGATGCGGCTATGCCGAATAAGGCCGGTATATTATATAATATTGCCCCTCTGAATAATAAATAAATATCACAATCACCCAGATATATTTAACACATTTATTTGGGACGAGTCATCAGTTCACCAAAGCGTGAATTACCTTCGAAGGTATCATTTTGGGTCGCTGCTTCAGTCTATCAAATTTTACTTCTGACTAACAACGGTGTGCGACGCCTTTCCGATCTTTGGAAGACGACTGTTCAGCGGGACGTTCTTATCGTTGCGCTTGGCGTGCACGTAGTCGCCGTCCTTACACGCACGCCACTTGTGAACGAAGAAACGACGCCAAGGCGTTTCTGGAGACGCGGTAGTGGACGTCGAAGTTGACCGATGTTACGATGAAAGTTCGGCTTCAAACCGTGACTAAGTAGCCCTCCTTTCACCGAAGCTCCATCGATCAAGAATCGTCCCAAACTTAAACCAGCCAACCGCGAAACCCAATAAAATTTCAACCTATCATTTTTCAGTCGCAAGGTAGGAGGCACCTACCACGGATAATATATACGTACCTTCGAACGAAAAGTGGTCAGTAACATATCACGTACGAATGAAGCTTACCTTCGGAGTAAAGTACCTGTAATACCTAACGAAGGAATTTCTCTTCAGGATAGAGTGCAACGAAATTAAAAAGGCAGTCGTGTCGCTGCTAGACATGACCTCAGACTTAATGATAGCTCTGGACTACTCTCTTATTGCATTTGAAAGGAATAAGGCTTCGAATATATCACCATGTTGTATCTCTCACATGGACGCCTCGGGCTTGCTTTCTGATGAAATCCGTTTCCTGTGATGGTGTTTTTATTGCACCCCGACGCGCACGAGAATGCACGACCTACTAAGCCAAAGCTGCGCGAGCCTCATTCGACTCGTGGACCAGCAAATAGAACCATCGTATCCACCGTATCTTCCCTCAATAGGCCTTCGGGAGAGACAAATGATGGAGACGATCCGTTCATATCACCACCATGAATAAAGTCGGAGCCCAAGATCAAATATGTTGCCACAAACAAAACAGAGAAAACAGCTATCAAAGGACCAAACGAAGTGAAAGAAGTGAGTCCCAGGGTGACAAGGTCACGTGCACGAAGTGGGAAGCCCTTGAGACCTTCATTTTGCAGCTCGCGAGAGCGATCAAGCTGCCCGGACTCAGGTGCCGCGTCTTTAACAAAGCGCGGTGCCTTGCCGTTCGGAGAGGCAAAAGTTCTGTCGGCATCGCGGATACTTTTGCGCGCCCCGTTATCTGCTCCTTGCCTCCGCCTAACCTCTTCATGAAAAGATAGCGAAAGCCCTTCGACCTCCGCCGAAGTGGTATCATCATCACCATCATCATCACCATCATCATCACCATCATCATTATCACGATGTAGACACGCCAGGGGAGCAAGCCCATGAGATATTTTTGAGTAGACATGATGATGCACGCGACCTTTTTGCTTTCGCACGAGAAAGATTTCCGAAGGGAAGGTCCGAAAGAAACCCGAGCATGGACGGCAGTTGGATACGCCAGTTGAGACAGCGCATGACGGAGCCCTCAGAACAAGGGGGTACATCTTTTGTCTCCTATGAAGTCAAGAACGTTTGTAGTGTTTGTTGATGGTTCTTGTTGCTTGGTAAATCTAAGGATTTAGGGAATATATATTAAACATTATTGGTTGTATTAAATGTCTAACTATTGCCCCCGTATATATGTAGTCGAGGGTTAGTTTAATTGGAGTTTGCAACAGGGTCGGCTGGGTGTTAAATTCGTGTGCACCGTATTCCGAATCTAATAAGGTAATTATAAATAATCACACGATCGATATAAAATATATGATAATTATTGTTATGATTTGTTACATATATGGCACTTATTATTAGAATACCCGATCGCAATTGATAGTCACGATTATCACATATATATTAGTATGGACTGTGTGAAATGGGGGGAACTGTGTAATGCATGCGGTCGGTCGGCTGCGTGAACTTGGTCGGACACTATTTCTGGATCTCAAACATATAATATCCCTCGATTTACTTGTAAAGCTCTTTAAGTGTCCAAATGTAATGTCTCATTACTGATTGCTTACTCAAAATTAGCTTTCATTCAGACAGAATATCAACAAAAAACATCGTTTCCGACCCCGCATGCATCTACTTCGCCCCGCGCAGGGTCGTGCGGCCAAACTCAACATCGCGCGCCGTTCGAAACTCACGGGCAATGAGCACGTCAGATACGACCCCCGAGCTTGCGCCTCCATCAGTGCAAGTCATCACACCACTGCCTTACGATCCATGGAGACTAGGCAGGCTTAGTCGCTCGCAGGCCTGGGAGAACGCCAAGACCGCGCTTCCTATCCACGTCGGACACGCTGCGGGCTGTAAAGTGTGTTACTATGGCAAAGATCCCTGCCCGATTTGCATGTATGTGTTACCTTGCGAGGACCTGGTACCTGGGTGTTTTATGCCAATCCCGTGCTGTTTCGGCGTACCCATCCCAAACTTTTTCGTATGCGCACAGTCCACGAATAGTTTACACGACGTATGTCCTGGTTGCTGCGAGGAACCCCCGAGCCGGGATTCGTGGACATTCGTGGGCGAAGGAGGGACCGAAACGTGTGAGTGTATAGTCGTGGATAAGGAATCGGGAATGATCAATGTGTACCCTGGGAAAAGACCTGGGGTAGTCCCCGAAGAGATGTGTTGCACATGCGTGCCCATCACCAAGTTGCACAAGTTACGACGTTAACAAAAAATGAACCCTCGCCTCGATTCAGCCCCATTTAAGACATATTTTCAGCTAAAGTGCAATCGTAGCGGATGTCGGTTTGCTCCATGCCTCTACTCCAGCGCCTCAATCCTAGCTTCAAGCGCTTGTAATCTCACTTGTAATTCATCATTTCTCGCCTTTTCAGCTTTGACACCTCTCAGATAACTTGTATATTATATATACTAGTTTTTTGGCTGGTAGCTTCACGTGTAGGACCACAACCAAGATATATGCTGAATCATACATTCACGATTTATTATATATATATCGTTCGCTGCTTTATTTGTATATGATTATTAATAATGATGATCGTACGTACACCAGCGTGATTATACCGGTTATTTGATGGCGAGAGACATTTATTAACTTAAATTCCTTACGAAGTCTTCTTCGTCGATAGAACCGTTGAATGATCGTCGCGGCTCTTTTCTGTCGAACATGTTTCCAGTTCATGTAGACTTTGAAAGCTTCGTAGTGGTCCTGTTCAGTCGTGCCGGTGTTAATTTCTGACAAAACCGCTCGCGCCGCTACTGTATACGCGGCCGCTAATCGTACACGTTTGGTGGCGTTCGGAGACAAGAATCTGGAAAAAAGTTTTATTAATAATAACATTGGGTGTCATTAAATAATTCTAAAATGTCGCGTCACATCAAACGTCATGTCTGTTTTTACCTGTGGACGCCCTTCGCCATCGTAATCATGTGCTCTGGATTGAGCATCTCTCGGAAACATATCCTCAAACGTGAATGACCTGAGGTTACCCGCCAAAGTAAACCGCGCCGTTCGATCTAACATTACACGATCAAGCTGAGCTTTCATCAACGTTCCCAGCATTAGCTTGCCGTTTTCTTCAAATTGCTTACACGTCAGTGATAGAGAATACACATCGGCAGGTTTCAGTGACATGGCAATCTGCCGTAACACATCTGCATTAAGAGCGAGGAACTGTGATTGCTCTTTTCCATCGTCACTCGGGTCAGACGCATCGTCACTCGAGTCAAATAAGCCTTCCATCTCTTCCATGTCGGCAAAACTGACATGAACAAGCGTTTCAATACAATATAATAAAAGTTTAAAAATAAGAAAAATATTAGGTGTTTCCAGACAATAATTGAATTCAAATATAAGTCGAAGATGAAATAAGTTTTAATATTTGATATATAATGATGCATGTATGTATTAAAAAAATTTCGATATTAAATAAAGTAAATTAAATTTTTTTAATGATCGGTAATAATAATTTTACGGATCCGTAACATTAAAATATCATTAAACTTCATAAAAAAACGAAAAAATCAGTTTTAGTTCGTATCTATTCTACAGAAATATCGTCGTATTTACGGCTACTACCAGAGCATTTTTGCAAAAGCAACCTCCAGATTTACGTATGACTTTAACAGTCAAACGGTTAGGCGACGCTTCGGCTTCCATGTATGAGAGCAGTATGATCTATTAAATCCTCGATTTCTATGGAAGATTTAACTCGAACTTTTGGCGGTCTAATTATATTCGCGCACAGAGCAAACAGTCAGAGTCTCTACAAAACAGCTACCATACATATATATACTATACATATATATATGGTTATTAATTAATATATTATGACTCTTTATTATTTATTTACAACCCCATGCACATGCATACATATATATAAATCATATATACATGCATGTTTAATAATTTTTTGTCTAATAATACATGTTAAGATCTTAGTTATTATGATATATTTAAATACGAAGGTATAGATGTTGGATTTGACGCCAGCACTTAGCGGCCGCTGCGAAGATGGATGACATTTTAAATGCAACAGCTTGCCAGAGACGAAAGTTCCGCATCTAATCTAATCGACTGGAAATGCCCGCACCACCGTGTCAGCTGCATTCGAGCATTATGATGTCGAAGGAGAAAACTGTTTCTGTCGCAATCTTTGCTAGGTGCCTTTTCCTGCTGTGGAGCGTTCTCCAAGACGAATATTTCGAAGTACCATTTACTGACATCGATTACTTCGTTGTATCTGATGCTTCTAGGTATGCCCAGCTAGGCTTTGCATCACGTACAATACCTGTCAGCTGAGTTGCGAATGAGGAGCCATTATAACCACGTCTCTCTTTACCAAAAAATCAGGTACATGGCACTTGGGGACTCCCCTTTTGGAAGGACTACGTATAGATATTCTCCCTTCGTGGCCAGCTTCATGCTGGTTAGTTATAACCCATTGATTGGTAAGATTTTGTTCATCATCGTCGACGTTGTCGTTGGCTGGCTGGTTCAGTGCACGTTGGACAGCCTGAGGTGTCCAGCGAAAGTACGGCTTGTGTCAACTGCTGTGTGGATGCTGAACCCATACACAATCACGATGTCGACTCGAGGTAGCTTTGAATCGATCACTTCCTTGTTATTACTGGGAGTTCTTCGCTCTGTTCTTGAAGATCAGGTCATGATCGCCGCCATCTTATATGGTATAGTCACACACCTTCGAATATATCCTATCATTTTTGCGATTCCGTTCGCCATTTTCTTTGGAGAGGATAACGAAAGTGTGACTGGGAACAGATTCAGCACAAGGTTGCAAGTGAACCGGCAGGGCTCGAGCATTATGCTCTGGCTACCCCCTTATGGTTCTAGCTCGAAAATAAAACTATTTACATCCGGCAGTTTCTCGTTTGCTATATACTCGGCCAGCCTATTCATATTGTTGGCCGTCGTTAACTATTCTGTTTATGGGCTTGATTTCCTTGAGGACGCGTTTATTTATCATCTGCAGAGGAAGGACATTAGGCATAATTTCTCACCATCTTTTTATGGTGAGTACGTTTCAACGAGTTGCACAGCAGGTCTTGAAAACGACGGTTCGAATGAAACGCCCATGACTAACTTAAGTGCACTGTTGGTTCTTCGAGTGCTCAGCATCTTGCCCCAGGTCGCAACTGCAGTGCTTGTTGGGGTGAAGTTTGCCAAAGACCTGCCTTTTGCCCTTTATCTTCAGACAGTTGGATTTGTGGCTTTGAACCGAGTCTGCACGGCACAATACTTTGTCTGGTACATTTGCCTCATACCGATCGTTCTGCCTGGTTGGATCAGTTTGTGCTCTGGTCTACATGATTTGTCGAGCTGCGCACAGAAAGAACATAGAAAGCAGATGCATGTGGACCAGAAGCGACGGGGCGCGAGTTTCAGATTAGAATGCGGAGTCATCTGTCGCTGGCAAGTTGCCCATGTGTTCTGTTTATGTTCTGCGTACATTCTTGAATTCCATGGAAAAGCAATATTTTGGCAAGTCTGGACTACGGGGATCCTATTTTCATTCACGCACGCATCCTTAATGGTCAGTTGTGTGAAATACGAAAAACTCAACTTTGCATATGCGTAAATGACACTAAATGACACGTTGGGTAAGCCTACCCGTAAAGAAGAAAGCTACCTTCGTATGTCGCCACCACATCTCAGATCATAATCTGAATTTCCACAACTGCATTGGCTAATTTACATGCCTGATACTGCCAATCATATGTCTATCGTCTTGATCTACAACTAGCTAGCTGGCTAGAAAGAAATATCTTTGCAGTCATTTTGTATTCAGGAATCATTACAGAGATAACAACATTTTTGACTCCCAAACCAAAGGAACTCGTCAATAAGCACATTTCCACTCAGATTGCAACAACTTTTGAGTAGTACTGTTGCTCAACTTTGTCATCCGCTTCATACTTTGCCACGAGTTGATTCACAACGCACCCCATAGCAACGGGATCTTCTACAAGATACGGGATTCGGTTCTCTCCTTTTCTTCGGCTTCCGGGGAATGCTTCTGTCGGCACCAGACCTAATTTTGTAGGGAACTTGAAGAGATGTTGGAAAGATGGCGAGAGATCAATGCTATCCTTGAACAAAGTCTCGCGACCAAAGATATACAACCCCAGCCTTGCCCGAGATAAGGCAACAATCAAACGCCGGATATCTCGCATATGACCAATGTGTCTTGTCCGTACAAGGGAGAGAAGCACATAATCATTTTGCTGTCCTTGGAACTTATCTACTGTAGTTATTCTCGATGGAACACCGAAGAGGGGATGACGTGTACATCGACGCGTCACAATGTCCCGAATAAGATGCTTTTGCCCTCGATATGTTGTGATGATAGATATTTTGCTCGCAGGATAACCTAGTAGTCTCATGTACTGGTAAACGTTCACAATATATTCAGCTTCGCCAATATTCTGATAAAAGTGAGGTGTGGGTTCCGTTTCGCCACTTCCACAAAAGTTGTCAACATTGATGAACTGCATTTCGTGGGCAAATCCAGGATTTGCTAATTCGTACATGCCATTGGCAGTGCATGGTAAGTTATCGAGGTCACGATATTTCCAACTGAAGAGTTTCGCTATTTCAGGCCTGGCCCGACCTTGAGCGTTGAGCTGAATACTTGGAACCCCGAGGCGAATGAGACGGCCAAACATTGATTGATCCATCTTGCAGTATTTCTGGAATGCTGGGTTTTTTACAACAGGCGGGAGCTGGTGATGGTCACCGATCAGTATTACCCGCTTGAGACGGCTGCTACCATTTTCTGCTTTTTGCAATACAATAGGAATAAAAGTCTCAATCTCAAGAATTTGTGCAGACTCTTCAATAACGAGGCTGTCATATTTAAATCCGAGACGCATAAAATCCCGACGTTTCATCGCCGCATGCGTGCATGTCATTGCTATAACCTTAGCCTGCTTGGTCAGCAGATAGTTTGATCGGCTGCCGATATCTTTGAGCAGCTCAAAAGCACGACATTCCTCAAGCTCTGTGAAGATGTTGCGGATGTATCGCATACATCCCCGGCCTGTGCTTATGTCGGTTGTGAGCTGCCCATGAAAAAGAGGTTGCGGCATACCTGAAAAGTATTCCGTAAAGGGAAACCGGGATCTGATCAAGTTGGGATCACTTGCATTTGATGTCTCGGTTTCGAATTTTTCCCAGCGTGATACGACGTGGAGCAGCCAGAAGTGCGAGGCAGTCTCGCATGTATAAGCCATATCCTCTGACACTCCAAGAGAAATAGCCAGCCGTTCAACCTCTGCAAGCAATTCAAGACGACGATTCAGCATTGCGTTCACACGTCCAATCCGAGAGAAGTCCATATGCGTCGCAAGATCGGATTCTCCTTGGCCAAGACGAAGAAGGTACCTTTCTGGGATGTCTCTCATGTAAAGTTTTTGAAACAGATCATTGAGCGCGCCATTGGAATGCGTTATGACCAGAATTCGCTGTTTGGGTTCGTTGTGGTATAAACATTGCAGTATTTGAGCTGCAGTATCAGTTTTTCCCGTCCCAGGAGGGCCGACAATGAGCGTGAGACCCTGCTGAACACCAGCACGTATCGCATTGACTTGGCTCGGG
>JACLAB010013838.1_pt1 | contig 32244 bp, 46 predicted proteins | sample 8027921 | NCBI WGS metagenome assembly JACLAB01 (sample SAMN15725117, study PRJNA655200) | protist metagenome | isolation source: fluorescence activated cell sorting (FACS) single amplified genomes of... | place: USA: West Boothbay Harbor, Gulf of Maine | collected 2000-07-19 | reverse complement strand
ACCGTTAATTATTGCGACCGGATGTTATATTTGGGCTGCTGTTGCTCTGGCAATAGACACCAAGTATGCGTTAGGATTTACTTATCTTGCGTATGCAGCCGCTAACGTGGGTTTAATCTATATCGCAGCGAAATAGGAGCAGCCATGCGCGTCATACCGAAGCATTTTGACATATTGGGTCAGCGCATAACTGTTGAGCAGTTGCCTCACTTTTCGCGTGACCATGAGTGCTACGGTAAGTGGATAGCGGCGAAGAATTTGATACAGTTGCAGCAGGTTGATGAGAACCATTCGCCGGATGTGATAATGCAGACATTTTGGCATGAGGCTACTCATGCTATGCTGGACATCTTGGGTTATGGGTCTTGGAGCGAGAACGAGGTCGTGGTGGAGCAGCTAGGTCAGTGCATCTACCAGATACTAAAAACAAAAAGGTAACATTACGAGTGTAAGTTAACATTGCGAGTGTTATCGTGCATTTAGGTGTTAGGAATACGGATTTTGGTTATGATGAAGGTGTTAATTTTAGTGGTTCTGGTCATGGTGTCTGGTTGCAGTTACCTGTCAGTTCACTCCGAGGGAAGTGTCACGGTGTCTCAGACGCACAGTTCTGAGCGTGGCTTGCAGTTGCAGAATACCACCAGTGCCAAGTAAAGGTATGCTGGCTGAGTGGGTAGTGTTGCTGGTCGTATTTTGGCTGGTGTATGACTCATTGGCTCATGTGTTGCACACTATTTAGGATAGCCGGAATAGCTCAACTGGTAGAGCAATCGCCTTGTAAGCGATAGGTTGTGGGTTCAATTCCTACTTCCGGCACCATACTTGCAATATACCTATAGCTGTGCAAGTATCCGTAAATTCCAGTAACGGAGAGCAGCATGAGCAAGTACCCCACTATTTGTGTGATACCTGATACGCAGATTAAATCCGATGTGCCAGTAGACCACCTTGAGGCTTTAGGTAACTATCTGGTTGAGAAGCAGCCTGACTATGTTGTGCAAATCGGTGACTGGTACGATATGCCGAGTCTCAGCAGCTACGATGAGAAAAAGGCTGGATTTGAGACAAGGGACTATAAAGCCGACATAGACGCTGGCAACGAAGCCATGCGGATTCTTGAGGCACCTATCGCCGCCTACAACAAAGGGAAGCGAGGCAAGAACAGATACGAGCCTAAGAAGATAATGACTTTAGGCAACCACGACAATCGCATCAATCGGTTCCGAGAAGATGCCATTAACGCTAGATTCCGCAACGTAGTGACCCAGAAGGACTTTGAGCTTGATGGCTGGCAGGTTGTTCCGTTTTTGAAAATAATTAAGGTTTGCGGCATCCATATGTCACACTACTTTTACGCTCAACAATCTGGTAGACCTTTGGGTGGTAATGCTCAGTACAAGCTGACGAAGCTGAAGTTTTCGTATTGCATGGGTCATGTGCAGCAAATGGATTGTGCTTCTGAGACATTGAACAACGGAAACACTATTCGTGGTCTTATGGCTGGAAGTTTCTATCAGCACAAGGAAGAATACCGAGGTGAGCAAAACTCTGCGGAGTGGCAGGGCATACATATGCTGCATGAGTGTCGCAACGGTAACTATGACCATTCAGAGATAAGCATGGGATTTTTAAGGAGGAGGTATCTATGAGCGCGATGAGAGAGCAGGTAGGCGGCAACCACTACAAGGAGATGGCTATAGAGCCATTGGAGTTTGTGTACCAGCAGTACGGCTACGAAGGCTTGAAGGCTGCTGTTCACTGCAAGATTGAGAAATATCTTGGCAGAAGCAAAGAGAGTGAGCTTGAGGACTTGCGCAAGGCAGCACACTGCGTAGAACTGCTGATTGAGTTCAAAATGCGCGATGAGCATAAAAAGCTATAAATATACCGAAAGTGCTTGCATTGGGTACACATTCTGGTAATCTGTACTCATCGGGCTAGGAGAAGCCCATCTAACTGGAGAGTAATTATGAGAAGCAGTGCCAAGATAAAAATATTCGCTACCGTTCTTTTAGATGTGCAGGGAGAGTTAATCGCTGCCCGCGCTGAAATTGCAGAACTGAAGCAACGTGAGGCTTCATCATTGCAGTCAATGAAAAGCAGTAACGCATTCTATCGCGATGCTGCCAAGTTCTTTGGCATCGACTTTGCGGATTATGAGTCTGTTCTTGAAGGTCGCGCTGATGCCGCTGAGTCGGATAGACATGAGTGCGGTTATTACTAGCCCCACCCACATAACCAGACTGCCCGTTTTTCGCGGGCTTTTTTGGTGAGAGACATCGTAATTATCGGAGAAAGAGATGAGAGTATTTAACTACAGCAACGGCAAAAAAGGCGAACTTCTTGGTGAGGTTAAGCGAACCTTTAATAACAATGGCAACATCATCGGTTCTGATGAAAAGGCTATTGTTGTCCGTAGTGTTGGTGGCATGGAATTAAATGCGACACCTTACTACGAAAACAGCAAATGCGAGTTCTCTGCTGTCAAGTGGCTTGAAGAATTTGGTGTTGACGCAGTTTGCTATTGCATGGGCAATTACAACAACGGCAACGGCTATGATGAGTGGGTCTGGGCTTGCACAGGCACTCAGGATTGGATTCTTGAGCAGGTAGAGGGCGGCAATGCCGACTCGCAGTTGTGGAGCGAGGTGCAAGCATCGTGAATAGAGAGCAAGAAATTGAGTTACTTGGCTACATTGCTAAAGACTTGGCTATGTTGGAGGAAAGAAGCGAGGGCGGCTCTGCTAGAGTTCTGAATGCACTGCTTGCTCTTTACGAGGTTCACGAGGAGGTACAAGAAGATGACCATGAGTAGGAAAAACTTGATGTCACTGGCAGAAGAAACAGCACCGCTGTTGAATCAAGGTGAGGAGCCTGTGTCATCAGAAAAAGCAAAGCTGCTAGGCTCAATGCTTGAGAACATGGTTGATTACGCTAAAGAGCTTGAGGACGAGAAATCATTTTATGAGGATGTTTTTCAAGCACTGCTCTCTAAGGAGGTTGGAGCCTTTATAGATTCAACAGCAACCGACACCACTGTAATTGTTCTTAAAACATCTGCGCTTTCAGAGTATAGAGCAGCTTACGGTCGTAACAGATAATCCACAACAAGAGGTAGCACAATGAGTAGTTTTGCAAATGCAGTATTGATGGGTCGCTTAGGTCGTGACCCAGAACTGAAAACAGTAGGCAACGGCACCAGCCTTTGCACATTCAGCATCGCTGTTAACACTGGCTTTGGTGAGCGTGAGGTAACGACATGGTACAACGTGTCAATTTTTGGTAAGCGTGGCGAGACTGCTGCACAGTATCTTACTAAGGGTGGTGCAGTAATCGTATCAGGTGAAATATCAAACCGACCTTACAAGACTAAGGACGGTGAGCAGCGTTACAGCCTTGATGTAAATGCTAACGACTGGAGCTTTGCCGGAGCCAAAGGTGATAACCAAGCTCCAGCGGCAGCACCAGTTCAAGAACCAGTAGCAGTTGTTTCTGGTGACATTCCGTTTTAATTAACTAAGGATTGAACGCTTTGGTATATAGCCCCTCTTAACCGAGGGGCTTTTTGCATCTATAATGCCCCTAGTGTAAACTCAGACGATTAATTGGAGCGACAAATGACCAAAAAGGCAGCACCTATCTTTCAAGAGGACTGGAAAGCTCTAGTCCTAGAGGAGTACCGTGAGGGCAACAGCGATGCTGCTGTTCAGACTCTACTAGCAGAGTTGCGGCTTGATGCCGACACCTGTAGTGCTACTTTATTCAACCGATGGCTTGAGGATGAGCCTGAGTTTGCCGAGGTTATACACCACGGCAGACAGCTTGCAGAGGCTTGGTGGACTAACTTGGGCAAAGAGGTAGCTGCTGGACGAGCAAAGACTACTCCTGCTGTGTGGATATTCACCATGAAGAACCGATTTAATTGGGCTGACAAGAAAGAGTTGTCAGGCTCTAACGGTGGTGCCATCAAGATTGAAATATTCCAAGATGAAGAAGATGTTTGAAAAAAGGGGTGCATAGTCGCAGCAAGTACCTGTACTTGCGCGGCTGCGCTCAAGCTAAATGACTCAATTTAAAAGAACCCCTAAGCAAATTGAAGCTACCAAAGTTTTCTCAGAGAATTTCTATACGATGTTCTTTGGTGGCTCTCGCTCTGGCAAGACCTTTCTTGCTATGCGTTTACTGGTAATGAGAGCTATCAAGTTTAAGTCAAGGCACTTAGCAGTACGCCTTAGATTCAACCATATCAAGCAGTCTGTCATCTTAGACACGTTCCCTAAGATGATGGAGATATGCTTTCCAGAGCTTCCATATACACTAAACAAGTCAGACTGGTACGTTAAATTCGCTAATGGAAGTGAGATATGGTTCGGTGGTCTGGATGATAAGGACAGGGTGGAGAAGATTCTAGGTAACGAGTATTCGACCGTATTCTTGAACGAATCATCTCAAATGGAATATGACGCTGTGACCACTGTGGTTACTCGTCTTGCTGAAAACTCCGGTCTGAAACCTCGTATGCTGTTTGACTGCAATCCGGCTGGCAAGAAGCACTGGACTTACCAGCAGTTTATCTTGGGCATTAGTCCTGAGACTAAAGAGCCTTTGTACGACTTTGAAAACCTGTATGGCTCAATCATGATGAACCCTACAGACAATCTCGACAATCTGCCTCCGCACTATGTCGAGACACTGAAGGGGTTGCCGCTTAGAAAGCGTCAGAGGTTCCTAGACGGTCAATTCTTGAATGACATTGAGGGTGCGTTGTGGACTGACGATATGTGCGAGAGGGCAAAGCTAAGAAAGCGTGGTGACATCGTTAAAACTATAGTCAGCGTTGACCCATCCGTATCAAGCAATGCTAACAGCGATGAGTGTGGTGTAGGTGTTTGTGGGCTTGACCATCGTAAGAATGGTTGGGTTATGGAGGACAAGACCGCTGTGATGTCTCCTGAGAGGTGGGCGCAAACCGCAGTCAACCTGTATCACAAGCATGACTGTGACTACATTGTTGCGGAAAAAAATCAGGGTGGTGACCTTGTGAGGCTTGCCATACATACTGTTGACCCTACGATTAAGGTCAAATTGGTTCACGCATCTAAATCAAAGTTTGCAAGGGCAGAGCCTATCACGGTATTCTATGAGGAGCGCGAAGAATCAAAAGACAAGCGTTACATCGGGCATTATGATAACCTTGACGAGCTTGAGGAAGAAATGTGTAGCTGGATTCCTGATAAATCTAAGGAGTCTCCTAACCGAATTGACTGGCTGACTTGGGGCATGACCGACTTAATGTTGCAACAGACCCAAGAAATACGAATTTATATACCGGACTAAATGATATGGCATGGTACTCGCTGCCTTTTAAAAAGGCTGATAAGCAGAATCTTGAGCAAAAAAACTCAATCACTCCACCAGTAGAACTTTCTTTTGCTGATTTTTTGTTCCGCAGCGGAGACACAGACCTTTCGTTTGCCAGAATGAATGAGTTATACAGGGATATTCTGCCATTCAGCAATGCCGTTGATATTCGCGCTCGTAGCTTCTCTGATACTCCTACTAGACTTGTTGATGAAGATGGCAAGTATATTCGTAGCCATCCAATGCTTGATATTATGAACAAGCCAAACGATGTAGAGACTCGCGGCAAATTCCTTTACTCTTTAGCCAGTAACTATGACATCACGGGCAATGTGTTTGTCATTGCGACTGGTAACCCTGACCGCGCACCGCTTGAGCTTCTGGTCATTCCATCCTATCGCATCTCGCCTGTTGGCACATCTAAGCGTTACGGATGGCTTAATGTTCCAGCTTGCTTGTATGTAAGCAATGATGGGTTTGAGGGTGATAAGTTTATGGCTGAGACTAGCGGAGATGGAATCAGATATGTGAATAAGGCTCGTAACAAAGAGCTTATTCCTATAACTGCATTCAATCCTACTGCAAGCAGCATTAACTTCTTTGGTCTGAGCAAGGCTCAACCTGCGTTATACGAGATGGAGCAGTACCTAGAAGGCAACATGAACAATCTCAGCAACCTCAAGCGTGGCGCAAGACCTAGCATGGTTTGGCAGAATACCAAGCCTGAGATGCTGACAGACGAGCAGTGGACTCGCGCACAGCAGATGTCACAGAAGTACGCTGGTTCTCAAAACGCTGGTGGCATCCCTATTCTTGATGGTCTTGACGCAAAGCCAGTATCCAGCAGCAATAACGAGATGCAATTCCGTGACTTGCAGAAAGATATGTTTGAGCGCATCAATGTGATATACGACATACCGTTGCCTATGGTCACAAGCACAGCTAACACATTCAATAACTACGAGACTGCACAAGTATCATTGTGGGATAACGCAGTGATGCCATTGGCTAATGTGCTTTATGCGGCTCTTACTAAGGCTCTGTCACCTAGATACAATGCGGCAGGTCTTTCATACTCACTAGACCCTATTGATGTTATACCTTTGCGTAAAAGGGCTATTGAGACAGCCAAATTACAGCACGAAACAAATATTAACACTGTCAACGAGATTCGTAACCTTATTGGCTATGACGATGGTGAAAAAGAGTGGGATGAGATATATGCTCCTCTTAACCAGATGCCTCTTGGCTATGGTTCGCAGGTTATTGGTGACCCTGATGCAAACAATCCATCTAACCAAATGAATGACCAGAGCAGGAATGACGAAGAAAGCTCACAGAAATTTAGAATGATTCTCTCAGAAATGAAAACTGAGAGTGGAGAGTCTAAATATACAGCCAAAGAAATTGATGTAATGGCTGCTGAAGCAGGATATTAGTGATGATGGAACATTGGGGATGCTACAACACAGTGAACGAAAGGTGGATGATTAACAAGAAGGGCGAAGTCTCTTATTTTCCTACGCGAGAAATAGCTGAAGCAAACATCAAATCCATGACCTTTAAAAGTCACTATGTCGCAATGCTATTTTCTGGAAACGAAAAAAAGCTAGACCTATAATGGCTAACAACAGCACAGATGCAGAGCGTCAGGCACAAGCAGACAAGGAGCTTGCCCTAAAGGTAACGCTTGAGAAGCCCCTTGAGAGAGAGTTAAACGCTTTCTTCTCTCAGATAGCCGCTGACCTTAGAATACAATACGCAGCTACAGGAACCGCTATCAGTGCATCAAGCTACGAGCCACAACTTGACGCTATTATTCTGACGAACAATATAAACACTAGCAGACGATTCTCTGACACGCTATCCAGCACAGCGGTATCGGACAAGACTACAGAAGTTGCCATAGCGATTGCTGCGATAGCTGCATTTAGAGGTGTTACGACAGAAGAACATTTGCTTAACATACAGAACGAAGTAAACAATGATTCTCGCTCAATTTTGCGCAAAGAGGCTGCTGTTTCTGCGCGGGAAGTAACAGAGACAATTCAAAAAGATGTTGATTCAGCTATTGCAAAATCTCAAGTTGAAGAAGATTTAGACCGAGGGGAAAGAGCAAAAAAATCTTCTGAAGATTTTAAGAAGCGAAGCGTATCTCGTGCTGCAACAATAGCAACAACTGAAACTCAAGGAGCCGCAGAAGGCACTAAGGATATTGAGAGACAGGTGTTTATGCGTGAGAACAATGCTCTGGCTGCAACCTTAGCTGGAGTGGCGGCAATTAAGATTCAAAAATGGTGGATGACGAGAGGTGACAGCAAGGTAAGACCAGAACACGTTGCGGCAGATGGTCAACAGGCAGTCGATGGGTACTTCTCTGTCGGTGGTGAGTTACTAAGGTATCCAAAAGACCCTAACGGCTCTCCGAGCAACGTAATAAATTGTCGATGTTCGGCAATAGATGAACTGTTTTAAGCGTGACAGTTGATAACAAGGCTTAATAAAGGAATAATCAGTAGAGCTATGGATGCTCATAGACTTAACGGAATTTAATATGGAACTTGAATATCAGTCTTACGACCTAGAGCTAAAAGACATTTCTCAGGTTGATAGAGCTAACTATTCGTTTGAAGGCTTTGCCAGTACATTTGGCAACACGGATAGAGTGCAGGACATTGTGGAAAAAGGTGCTTTCGTAGAGTCTATTGAGAAGCTGACTCCGACCATCTTGTTCATGCACGACCCAGAGCAGCCAGTAGGAATGCCTACTGAGCTTAAAGAAACAGATGAAGGTCTGTACATAAAGGCTAAAATGCCTCGCAATGACGCTCTGGTACGGGACAGGATAGTTCCGCAGATGAAAATCGGCAGCATTGCTAAAATGAGCATAGGCTTCCGAATCGCAGACGAAGGCTTTTACATAGATGACGAAGGAATACGTCATATAACCAAAGCTGACTTGCGTGAAATATCGCTCGTTACAACAAATTTTGAGGCTAATGGCATGGCTGATGTTATGTCCATTAAGTCAAAGGTCGGAGAAATAGGCTCTGACAAACTAAAAGCAATGACTGCTCGTGAATTGGAAAAGTGTCTGAGGGAATCAGGCTTATTTTCAAAGAGCGCAGCGGTTACTGTAGCAAGTCATCATCAGAGGGATTCTGAGGATGTTACTAAGAACGATGATACCGAGGATTTTGGGTATCTAATTGACAGAGTTCGCACTGCGAACTTAAACATTAAACTCTCTGAAGCAAGAAAGGAACATAAAAATGTCTGAAGAAATGAAAACCTTAGCAACAGCAGTCGAAGAAATGACTAGCAATGTTGTTAAAGCGCAGGAGCGTCAAGACGTTCTTGAAGCAAAAGGTGACGCACGAAGTGCATCGCTTGATACGGAGCTTAAATCACTTAAAGAAGCTGCTGTTGCATCTGCTGTTGCCGCTGAAAAAGTTGAAAGCAAACTTGCCGCTAGTGAAAAGACTGTTGCTGAAGTTGAAAAGCAGCTTGCTCGATTCTCTGAGAAATCAGACGGTGCGCAGTTTGACGAAGCTAAACAGGCTGCTACTGAAGCTGTTATCGGCTACATCAAGAACCCATCACAGGGTTTCTCTGACGAGGCTAAAGGCATGATGGCTGACCTAGCTATCAAATCTGAGTTCGGTCATCTTAACGATGCTGGCAAGGAAGAAATCCGCAAGACTTTGATTGCTGGTTCTAATGCTGACGGTGGATTCTTTATCTCTCCTGAGAAATCAACTACACGCATCCAGCGTATCTTTGAAAGCTCACCAATGCGTCAGCTTGCTAGTCAGACTACTATTGCTAGTGACCAGCTTGATTTCATTATTGATGACAACGAAAGCAGCACTGGTGGATGGGTTGGTGAACTTGAAACTCGTGATGATACAGCTACTCCTAAAGTTGGTGAACTGTCTATCGTTACTCACGAGCAGTTTGCAATGCCTGTCGCTACTCAGAAAATGCTGAACACTGCTGGTTTTGACATCGAAGCATGGGTTAACGGCAAGACACAAGCTAAAATGATTCGCACAGAAAACACTGCATTCATCTCTGGTGATGGCAGCAAGAAACCTATGGGTATCTTGAGCTATCCTGCTTGGGCTGTTGAAGGTGCTTATGAGCGCGGTAAAGTTGAGCAGTTTAACTCTGGTGCTAATGGCGCACCTACTGCTGATGCTCTTAAAAAGATTCAAAATCTGCTTATTGAAGAATATCAGCCTAATGCAACTTGGTTAATGAAGCGTTCAACTTGGAGCGACATCATTGTTCTTAAAGATGATGACGGTCGCTATCTTCTGAACCAGCTTGAGTTGTCTGGACTTTCTGCTCGTGACGGTTTGACTCTGTTGGGCGCACCAGTGCGTTTTGCTAATGATATGCCAGCAGCGGCTACTGGTTCTTTGTCTATCGCTTATGGTGACTTTGCTGAAGGCTACAACATTGTAGACCAAGCTGGTTTCCGCTTGATTCGTGATAATGTTACGACTAAGGGTAAGGTCAAGTATTATGTGACTAAGTACACTGGTGGTGATGTTACTTCTTACGAAGCATTCAAGTTGATGAAGTTCTCTGCCTAAGTGCTAAAAAATGGGTACGTCAGGTTAATATCTGGCGTACCCACATTGAAATTTAAAGGAAAAAGAAAATGGCTGTTAAAGAAATTCAAAGTACAGTTAAGATGGTAAATGCTGCTTATGAGGCTATTACTTCTGACACTGACACAACGACAACTGGAATCGACACCGCTGGTTACGATTTAGGTGTTTCATTTGCTTTTCGTGCTGCAACATACACGGACGGAACTTACGTTATAGCTTTTGAAGAAGCTGACGACAATGCTACTTGGACTGCTGTTCCAAGTGCATATATTGTTGGTGATGCTTCAAGCTCTATCTCTGCTGTCTCTGTAGTAAATGACGAAGATGCAACTTTCGGAATCATCTCTGCAAAGCGTTATCTGCGAGCTAAGATTACATCTACCGCAACAACTTCTGGTGCTGTAATCATCGGCACAGTTGCTCTAGGTGGTGAGTTAAAGCCTGTTTAATCAGGTTATAGGTTGGGGTAGGTGGCATCTGCTTAGGCGGGTGTCATCTATCACATCTTTTGTAAAGGAACTGCAATGAAATCATTTAAAATTGATATAAAAGAAGCTGGCACCTTTGCTTCTTCAGTACCAAGTAGAAAGCACATTCATGTAGCAGAGGGTGTTCAAGACGTTCCAGAAGATTATGTTGATAGCATAGTTGCTTCTGGTTGCGGCTCATTATTCGTTGAAAAAGAATCTTTAGCAGATGACGTTGCTGCTCCAAAGAAAAAGAAAGCCAAGAAAAAGGCTAAGAAGTCATACGATTTAGGCGAAATTTAAAATGCCTATTGCTCCAACAAACACAAGAAGCTACACCTATAAGGTGACTGTTCCTCCAGCGGCTCTGGCTGTACCTCTTGCAGATGTTAAGCTGTGGCTGAAGATTACTGGAACGTCAAGTGACTCTCTGTTAACATTGATGATAGAATCTGCTATTGATTACGCTGAAGAAGCTACTGGTCGCTGGTTCATTACAAGAACGGCTGAAACATATCGTGACTTGTTTCCATCTTACTTTAACCACGAGGGTTACTATCGTGACCTTCCGGCAATAGAGATAAGACGCTCTCCTTTGCAGACCGTAGATTCAATTACATATCTTGATGATAGTGTTGAGACAACGGTAACGGCGGCAGACTACTACAATACATTGGAGTCTGACTTTAGCCATATTGTAGCGACAGAAAGTGGAAGTGGATTCCCTAGCTTAGATGAAGCTAGAATGCAGAACATCACAGTAACATTTAAAGCTGGTTATGGTGATGCTAGTTCAGATGTTCCAGCTTGGGCAAGAACTGCTATAGCAAGTCATGTAATGGCTATGTGGGCAAATCGTGGTGACTGTGTTTGTGGTGACGGTGGTGGCGAGTTCCTTCCGGCGCAAGCAAGGTCAACTTACAGACAGCATAAGATAATCAATTTTTAAGGAACAGGCATGGCTATTAAATTTTTTGACGCAGACCAGACTGGCAATGCTTCAGCATCGCTTACAATGAGTGCTGGTGGTAACATCCGAAGCAGGGTTGTGAGGCTTGTAGGTACTGCTCTTGACGGTGCATCTGTTACTATTTCTGTGTCTGAGTCAGGCATGAGTTATGCTGCAACTGATGTTCATACTTTTTCAGCACTGACTGATGACCCAAAAATATTAACTCTAGCATCAGATTACACGGTAACAGCTACAATTACAGGCTCCGGTGGGTCAAGCGACATGAACGTAACTCTGAGCGAGTAAAAAATGCTAGTCATAAGTGATGTTATTTCTGGTGTCGTTAATGATGTAGTTAGCAGTGTAACTGTTAGCTCTAAATTCACTTACTTTGGTAATCAGCAGAATGGTGATGCGGAAGATTTGCTGACACCAGAAGGTCGAGGCTATTCTGCCGCGCTTCCGTGGAAAACATTTGATTTTGCGCAAGCAAATACGCCTGACGGCTACACAATCAAACCCAATGATGGAACTTATGTTTACGGAACGGCGCTTGTTGCTGACAATGCCTATGGCGCAGGAATGGTCGCAGCATCGCGGCAGGTAACATTTCAGACGTTTGATGCAAGCCGTGTTCTGCACTTAACATCTGCCAGCGTTGGCGAACAAGTTTACACTGGCATTATTTTTGACGGAATATATAACACAACAGACCATTGTGTAGAAATCGCCAGTACCGCTGGCGCAACTTCTTTGACGCTGAATGATTGCTCACTTATCAATTCAGATGAAGCAGCTATACAGGCTCTAAAGCGCAGCATGAGCTTGTACATTAACAACTGCGATTTCTCCGGCGCTATAGATAACCCGATTCTTTTTGGTTCTGGAATATCGCAAACCGGAGAAGTTGAGTACAAACTGATGAACAGCGCAGTTGATTGCACAACCACATCGCCAGACGTTGACTATATGTATTTTGGTAACGCATCATATTCTACTAGGTCAAACGCATACGATGTAACCATATTGGGCAACGACATAAAACTTGCTATTGATGTCATCGCAAGTTCTTATGATGTGTTCAAGCTAACTCAGGCTGATAGTTATAACTTTTCAAATAATACAATCTGGGTTTCATCCGAAACGCTTACCAAAGGCGTTGACGTTGCAAAGCCTCTGGGGTTGTCAACCTATCCGATTCAGTCAGTAATTATGGATTCAAACCTTGTGGGCTATTACTCAGGCAACGGGTTCGGCTTGGTCATCGGAGGTGATGAGAACAGCGAAGGTTATACCGAAGTAGGAACTATACGAAATTCTATTGTTGCCGGAAAGTATTATGCCAGCAATACTCCTCACGCATTCTCTTGCGGTCGTTCTGATTCAGCCGATAGACTAAGGATACATAATTGCATTGCAACAGATACCTATGTCGGCTTTTTGATGTCAATCAGCGCCAGCGCAGAATCAAATATTATTGAGGATTGTTTGGCTTTGGACTGCTACGGTTCAAGCTATTACGCGAAAGGCAACACAGACGCGACCATCCGCAATAACAGAGCCATCGTTTCCGACAAGCAGGTGCAGCGCAACCAAGCGATTCTCAGCGCAACAGCGCAAGGCGCGTTTGATAATACAGCGACACAATTCACAGGCAACACGGTTACTGTTCAAGGTGATGCTGCTGGAACGGATTGGTTTGCCTTAGCTGGCAACACAAGCGCAGATGACAATGCAACATGGTCAGGCAACATCTACAACGTGCCAGATACATTGAGCCTGTCGGACAATATGTTTGTCATTGACGGTTCTTATGTTACTGGAACAGCATGGCTGGCTGCATATCCGACTGACACTATAAACTTCAAAACTCAGGCAGAGATTGATGCGATAGTTGCGGCGGCTTATGTTGAGGTTGCTGCGGCTAAATTGTTAGCAGGTAGCGGAAATCCGCTTCCTTCTCCTCCATAATAATATAGGGGTTGAAAAGTGAAGTGTGAAACAGTAACCATAAAGAAGCGTAAAGTATGTGCTGGTGACATGAACCAGCTTATAACTCTCAAGACTCGTGCAATGACTGGCGACTTTGATGGTGTTGACTTTCTTGAGCTTTTTACAAACGATGGTGAAGTTTGGGCAGCTATTCAAACAACATCTAGCGGTGAAGTTATTTTTGACTCAGTTGGCACTGAGACTTTGGTTACTCATAAAATATACATAAACTATATTGATGGATTGACCCAAGAGGTCTGGATTGAGTTCGGCGGCAACAACTACGATATTCTGTCTGTTGAGAACCTAGATGAGCGCAACGAGTTTATGAAACTTAACTGCGTAATCAGAGGTAACACAAGTTACGAAGCTACATTCGCATGAGCCTTGTAGAAATAAAGACCATCCATGCCGGAGACAGGCAAATGGATGTCAGGATTAAAAATTTAGAGAAGCAATCAACACGCGCATTAAGGCAGGGGTTTTTTGCTTTAGGAAAGGACTTGGTTAATACCAGCCGAGAGCTTATACTCAAGCCTCCCAAGACAGGCAGGTTGTACAGAGTAGCTGGAAGGAAGCGAAGGCACAGGGCTTCTGCGGCTGGTCAAGCTCCAGCTAACATGACCGGCAGGCTGAGAAGCAGCATAGACTACAAGGTGCAAGGCTCATATAGGATGGAGTTTGGCAGCAATCCCGCCAAGAATGGGAACACTGCTAAGACAAGCAAGTATGCTAAAGTGCTTGAGGATGGCAACGGAAGAATAGCTAGACGACCTTACCTTCAGCCCTCCATGAAGAAAAATGAGCGCAATGGCTCAAAGCACTTTGAGCGTGAACTAAGAAAGGCACTGACCAAATGAGAATAGATGACATCGTAGAGCAGCTTAGGGCTGTAGTGCCTGAGAACACGGAATTGTTTAGCGCCACGACTGACTGCGCTCTTACTAGCGTATCCGGTACGGTTACAGTCGATACATCTCCTGCCACGCATGGATTGCTTGTGGGAGGCAAGTTTTCTATATCTGGTGCTTTGGCACCTTATGCTGTTCAATCGCTTACTCTGACCGCTGGAACAGTTGTAGGTGTCACGACTTCTGACCACGACCTTACCGAAGGTTGGCAGGAAACTATATCAATACAAGGTGCTGCTGAGAGCGATTACAACGGAATATTTACTCTCAGCAGGGTTCCTAACCGAAGAACCTTTGAGTACGAGATAACAACAACTCCTTCAAGCCCTGCTACTGGCACGATAGAGATGATTGACCCATTCTCAAGCTCATACACAGGAGTCCACACAGTAGCCGCTGTAGCTTCCACTACGGCTTTTTCTTACACAATTAGTGCTGACCCACAGAGTCCAGCGGTAGGCTCCCCAAAGCTAAACACGGCTCCCAGAATAAGCGGTGCTGTTAACGAGGAGCGCATAAGAGCTTCATATACTCAGCAGTCTGACAATAACTACTGGCTTTTAGTGACCGCTGGTGAAACCACAACCAGCAGAAACAGGGCTATTGAGTCTGATGCTGTGGATACCTTGAGCGTGGCAGACCTTATGAGAGTGCGCCAAACTGAGACTATATCTATCTTCTGCTTGGCTCCAGCTAAGTCTACGATTGCTGCAAGAGAGGTCATAGACAAAATTGACAGCGAAGTTAAGCCAGCTATAATAAAATCTCTGCTTGGCTATAAGCCAAAAACGGTGTACTATGATAATTCTTGGTGCCTTCTAGTTCCGTCTGGTGATGGATTCTCGGATTATGATACAGCTACCTATGTGCATCGTTTTGATTTTGAGCGAGTTATAGATTTAGTTTCTCAAGATGGAGTCAGCCCCTCACAGACGAAAGCGTGGCGAGACACACAGTTAAGCTGGCTAAATGATTACAAAGTCTCAGTAATGCAGTCTGAGATAGATATGGATGACGAACCATTATGATTAAAATACAAGTCAACAAATATTTAGGCGTTTATAATGCTGGTGATATTGTTACTTTAGAGAAAATAACCCCATTTTGGCGCAGACGACTCAGCGATTCCGAGACAGATAATAACTGCGAAATTTTACGAATTAAATCTACAAAGAAAGCAAAGTCTGGAGATAAGAAATAATGTCTGGTTCAAGCATAGTAAGTCAGCCTAGAGTTACAATTGGCATTGAAGGTGCGCAAGAGAATATCGGTAACTCAGCACAACAAATTTTAATTGTTGGTGCGTACAATCCAGCTAACGGTACAGCTACCGCTGCTGCGTTAACAGAGAATGTACCGAATAACGATGGTGCCATTAACACTCTTTTTGGCGCAAAGTCACACATCGCATCTGTAGCTCGTAACGTGCGCAAGATGAACGGAGTTAACAAGGTTGATGCTATTGCCATTGATGCTACCAGCTTAACTACAGCGTCTACTGCGACTGTTACTGTAGCTGGTACGGCTACTGCAAGTGGCAGCTTTGATTTGGTTGTGGGTTCTTACAAAGACCACAAGCTAACTATTAACGTGGCATCTGGTGCTACAGCCACAGTAATTGGTGATGCTATTGATACAGCTATCGCTGCTGACACTAGCCTTCAAGTAACCTCATCTAACTCAAGCGGCACAGTAACTCTTACTGCTTCTGACAAGGGTTTGACTGGTGATGTTATTCCGCTTGAGATAGTGGGTGGCTCAAGTGTAGCTGGTGTTACGGCTGTCGTTACTACTGGATTCGCTAGTGGTGCTGGCGACTTAGCAACTGCTGGTCTGTTTGATGTTATCGGCAACGAGCGTTATCAAACGATTGTTTATCCTTCTACATCAGACGTAAGCATTCTTACTGACCTTCTTGACGCTAGATGGAATGCTGACAACATCGTTCTTGACGGTGTAGGCATTGTTGGCTCAGTTGGTACTTACTCGCAGGTTCTAGCAGTAGGCACTGCTCAAAACTCTCAGAGCTTAATGGTCGTAGGCTCTAAGTCTGTCGCTACTAACGCTCTGCGCGGCTCAAGCATGGTTGAGTTTCTTGATAATGTGTCTGCGCAGTTTGCGGGTGCTAGAGCAAGACGCTTGACTGACGGTGCGTTAATATCTGACTTGGTAGTTGGTTCTGCGGCTCTTGATGCCTTTGGTGGTTCAGCACTGGCTTCTCGACCAATATTTAACACTCCTTTTTCTTACCTTCCTCTTATCGGAATTGGTCTTGGCTGGAGCGATAGCGAAATAGAGTTGCTGCTTGCGGAAGGCATAAGCGTTCTAGGTTCTAACCGGACTCGCACAGGTGCTATCTCAGGCGAGATTGTAACGACATACAAGACTGACGCTGCGGGTAACGCAGATGAGAGCTTTAACTTCTTGAATAAGGTTGATACATCTAGCCAGTGCCGTGAATACTTCCACAACAACATCAAGAAAGCCTACGCTCAGACTCGTCTAACCACTGGTTCTTTGGTGTCTGGTCGTCCAATGGCTAACGAAGCAAGCATCAGAGGCTACTTAATGAGTCTTTATGCCGACCTTAGCGGAAGCGATTATGCGCTTACTGTTGCTGGTGAAGCGGCTCAAAAAGTGTTCGCACAAAACATGACTGTTAGCATAGATATGAGTCAAGGAAAGGTTACAGTAGTATTTGCGAAGGTGCCTTTGGTATCTCAATTCCGTGAGTTCTTAGGCTCATTCCGTGTAGCATTTGACGTATAGGATTATTAAAAAATGTCAGCATTAAACATCGTACAAATAACAGTCAACAATGAGCCAGTGGGCATTAAGCCTAACAGCTTTAAGTTTAAGGCTGGTGTAGGTGATAGAACGGTTCGCACAAAGATGTCAGGCAACAACATTGATACTGTTGTCAGCACTGACGTTGAGACTTCAAAAGGAATGTGCAGCTTCACTCTAATCACCGAAGGTGGCACAGCGGCTACTGTCATCCAGTGGCAAGACAACTTAGATGCAAACGTGGTTGTGGGTCAGGATTCCGTTACTGGCAAAACGTACACATTTAACAAAGCTATTATCATCTCTGACCCTGAGTTTGGTACTGGCGTGGACGGTGAGACAGAAGTAGAGTTTGAGTCAAGCCGAGTAGCACAAGCATAGTAAATTAACAACAAGAGGTTCACCCCAACATGAATAACTCTAGCGTAGAATTTTATCTCAAGACACCTATTAGCATTGCTAAGGGTGGAGAAACAGTAGAGGTGTCACTGCTTGAACTGACAGCACCATCGTCAAAGGTTCGGACTCAGGCGGCAAAGTTAAAGCAACTTGTAATGCGCTCTATAAGCGAAGTCAACGATAATATCAGTGACGAGCAAAGAGAGTCTGTTGAACCCGATGCAGAGAAAGAGATGAGTGCAGATGAATCAGGAGAGGCTTTATTAGCTGTTCTTGGTGTATCTAAGTCTGTAGACATGGAAGTTGCGCATGAAGTATTTGCAGAGCTTATCAAGAAAGAGGGTATCTGCATGGTAGATGGTGATGTTAAGATGACTTCACCTCTTTACGACAAGCTGAACTTTGATGATTGTGAGCGTCTGCTAGGGTTTTACATATCAAGTTTTTTGCTATAATCCCTAGCACAGACAGCGAGTGGTCTAGGGTTGATAAGAACATATACAACTTAGCGGTATTCTATGAAGGAACACCAATAAGTGAGTTTAAGTCAATGCCTTTAAACGAGTTAAACGAGGCAGCAGAACACGCTAATAGAATAGGTGCTGAACGAGAACGTCAAATAAAGAGAAAATAGCATGGCATTTTCAGTTAGTTATATTATAAAAGCGGTTGACAAGTTCTCTCCTGCTGCGAAAAAGATTGCTCGTGCTAACCGCAAGATGGTTCTCTCTCTGAAGAAAGCCGCAATAAGTGCCAAGAAATTTGGACAAAGCCTAGACATTACGCGCAAGAAGATGCGCAGGTTTGGTGCGCAGGGTATGCGTTACGCTCGTAACGCTGCACTAACTCTTGGTCTGCCCTTTATAGCTTTATCAGCAGCATCCATCAAAGCTGCCTCCGACATGGAGGTTATCTACGGCAAATTCGACAGAACCTTTGAGGGGCTTAAAGGTGCCGATGGATACGCCAAAAGGTTCGCCACTGAGTTTGGAACCGCTGAATCAACAGCTAAAAGAATCATAGGTAACTCCGGTGACTTGCTGGTAGGTATTGGCTTTGGTGCTGATACTGCTATGGGCTTGTCGGACAGGGTAGCTCGACTGTCTGCTGACTTGTTCGCAGCTAATGCTGAGATGACAGACATGACTGATGCCGCGCATAGGCTCAAGTCTGGTCTTCTTGGTGAGACTGAGGGCATGAAAGCTCTTGGTATCACAATCAATCAAGGCTCAAAGGAATACAAGAGGTACTTTAAAGAAGCTCTGCGTGTCACTCGCGGCAACCAGCTTCAAGCTAAGGCTTATACAATCCTACGCATGGCTGAAGAACAGTCTAGGAAATCTCGTGGTGCATTTGAAAAAGGCTCAGACACCTTAAAAGTTTCTATATTTCAAATGAACGAGGAACTGCAACGCTCTAAAGAGCTTATTGGTGTAGGTATAACCCCTGCTACTTTAACTTTAGTGAAAAAAATTGGGGATTTGGCTGGTAAATTTAATAATCTTGATGATGCCACCAGAAAATCATATGTAAACACAGCACTTTGGGTTGTTGGGATTCTTGCGGCAGTAATTGCTCTTGGTGCTTTGGCTGCTCTTTTAGTGTTCATTGGAGGTGTTTTCATTGGGATTGGAGGTGTTGTAGCACTGGTTGTAGCTGCGTCAGTGCTGATTGGAGCCTACTGGAAACAGATAGTAGGATGGGTTATGAAAGTTGCTGGTGTTGTTGGGGATGCCTTTTCTAGTCTGTATGGAAATTCAACTTTTGATGTTCGGCACCGGATGGCATCGGCTTCTCTTGGAACTCAAAAAACCCAAGCAAATGTAGACATCAATTTAAACGCGCCGGAGGGTACAGTAGCTAGTGTCGCGGTACAAGGGGAAGGAACTAAGGTCGGAATGAATCGTGGCAATGGGATGAACGCATAATGGGTATATATCACAAGTCTGTTATTGGAGATAATAACGTACAAATAGCTTTAGATGAATTGAAACAAGCATCTTGGATGGGTGTAGATTTCATCGTTGACTCCGTTACAACTACTGGTGGGCAAAAGACCGTAGTTCACGAATACCCAAACAGCAATGTTAGAACCATTGAGTCTCTTGGTAAGTTTCAGAACGGATACGAAGTCAATGCGATAATAAGTGGTGACGGTTACTTTGAATTAAAGAAACGCTTAACTCATGCGCTAACCATGTCAGGGGAGGGTGTATTTGTTCACCCCTTTGATGGGAAGATTAACTGCTATGTGGATGGCAACTACACACTTGTAGAGTCAGACCGTAACATCGGAGTGGCTACAATATCTTTTAATCTTCTTGTTGCAGAAGACAAGAAAACAAATCCAAAGGCAAATGTACCAAGCACAACTGTAGTGGCAAATCTGGCTGACGCAGCAGACAAAGCAGTCACAAACAACATAGGTGGTCTACCCCAGCCTATATCGTCTATTGTCAAAGGTGCAAAAGACAAAGCAAGTCAGGTTGCTAATTTTGTTGATGACAAAAAAGAGCAAGCGACTCAAGCCAAAGCAGCAATATCTGAGGTTCAGAGAAACATTGATGAATTTAAAGCTGATATTGTTGACTTGATAAATATACCAGCACAGCTAGGAGTCTCTGTTGTAGGGCTTTACCAGAGCGTACAAACTTTATACACGCAGCCTATTGATAGGCTTGATGCGATGTTCCAGTTCTTTAACTTTGGTGACAGCGACCCTGCGACCCCACCAAGCACGACAAACCAGAGGGTTCGGCTTAATCAGTTTACAAACGTCTTAGACAACGCTGCTAACTGCTGCGCACTATCTCAAGCCTACAGGGTTTCGGCAGATGTTACTTATGACTCTCTTGAGCAGATTGAGGAAGTTCAGCAAATCCTTGAGGAGCAGTTCAATTATACGTTTGATGAGGTGACGTTAAACGAGCAAATAACATCTGGAGCAAGCCAAGAGGTGATTGACGCTTTCCAAGATTTGAGGTCTAGTGTCCAAACATACTTAAACGATGCAAAACTATCTGCACCGAGATTGGTTTCAGTTTATACGCCAGAGGTTCCTGTTCAGATTATTGCTTATCAATACTATGGTGACTCTACTAAGCGTCAAGACATAATTGACCTTAACGCAATCACTGACCCATCTTATGTGGAAGGTGACATAAACCTGTTGACTGAACAATGATAAGCATTGTTGTCAATGGTATTCCCTACGAAAACTTTACTGAGGCATCTCTTGACTTGTCTCTTGATACCTTGTGCGGTGAATTTAGCTTTGCAGCTACCATGTCTCCTAGCGAGGCTCCAGAGTTCCCTATTCAAGTTGGTCAGCAGTGCAAGATTTTTGTTGATAAGACTCTGGCTCTTACTGGCTCTGTTGAGGTTATCTCTGGAAGCTACAACGCATCCAGTTACGATGTATCAATTCAAGGCAGAGACAACACAGCGGATATTGTTGATAGCACTGTTGGAGGAGAGGTTGGCTTAGAGGCACTTGAGACAATAGGGGTTGTGGAATTTACTAGGTTTGTTCTTGAAGCAACAGGGATTAACAAGAAGGCAGAGACATTTAAGTATTTCACAGGCAGGTTTTATGGGGCATTGTATTCACCCATTGCCGAGCCGGAATCTCGTACAGTAACCCAAACTTACCCACCTAGAATACCTGTCTACACAAATGTACCTAATGTACAGCCTTTTGGCACAGGAGACTTACAGGACGCTGCGACCAGTGATACTGTTTTTCAGTATCTTGATAAGCAAGCTCGTATGAGGTCTTTGCTGCTGACCACAGATAGGTTCGGCAGACTTGAGTATCAGTCAGCGTCAGGAATATCAGACGAGTCAACAACGATAATCAACCGTCTTGGTGAGAACCTAAATAACGTGTTATCTGCGTCATTTACTAATGACATCTCAAAACTGTTCAACAGCTACAATGTCAGAGCGCAACAAAATATGCTTGCTCTGAACGCATCTGGTGACATATCGACTCAATCTCTAGCTGATTCTGGAGGTGCTGCTGTCTTTGATAAAAGCATACGAGAGAGCAGGGTGCTGAACATTATTGCTGAAAGCGCAACCAATGCAGATTCCTGTGAAAAAAGAGCCAAATGGCAAAGAGGAATAAACAGAGCGAAGGCTTTTCAGTATAATGTTAATGTTGTTGGTCACTCTAAGAATGACGGTTCAATCTGGAAGCTAAACAGGCTTCACAATGTAGAGGATGATTTTGCAAAGGTTAATGGTCAGTTGTTGCTAAACAGAATTACTTTTAAAATGGATTTAAATAATGGCAACACTACAAACTTAGGTTTCGTTTCTAAAGATGCTTATACTCTTGAGGTTCAAGACCCTGACAAGATAGCCTTTTATAATGTTCCTGTGCAGGAAGAAATAGTTGAGCCGCGAATGATAAACCTCATAGACGATTTAGATGATAGCTGACGGCTGGTGCCGGAGTGCGAAAAATGATAGGTAAGCTAAAAAACATTATACTTCTTGCTGCAAAGAACACGCTGACAGACTTCAGCCAGTCTTACCCTAGCAACCAAGTTTCTTGGTTCGGAAAGACAGGCAGGGTAGTTGCTATATTCCCTTACGGCACTAGGTCACAGGCTCCTGTGCAGTCTCAAATGCTCAAGCTAAACATCGGTGCTGACGAATCTAACAGAGTAGGCATTGAGTTCAACACAAGCAATCTGCCGAATGATGAGATGCCGGAAGGTGAGTATGAGTGCGGTAACTTTGTTACTGGCAGCAGTATTCGCTTCTATGAAGATGGTTCTATTAAGATAACCAGTGTAGATGCGCTAAATGTGGTTGTCGAAGGCAATATCAACATCACTTGTGGCGGCAATTTGTCAGTAAACGCAACTGGTGCAGCCGATATAACAGCTTCAGATGTGACTGTTAACGCTAGTAATGCTACTCTTAACGCTACTTGTGCCATAGGAGGCTCTGGCGGGCAACCTCTGGCTCGTAGTGGAGACTCTGTTCAAGTTAATACCACTACAGGGGTTGGCACGATAACTAGCGGCAGCGGAACACACACAGCGACATGATAAAATTCTCAGACATAAAGTTAGCCAAAGACAGCAATGGAAGCTACGACCTTGCTATTGCCGATGACGGTGATATTGCTTGGGTTGAGGGCTATGAGACTGCAATCCAGATGTCTGTAATGTGTGAGCGCAGAGCCTCATCTGATGTTGTTTCTTTGCCAAGTATGCGTAGAGGTTGGTTAGGTAATGAAGATGGTGAGATTGCTGGATTTGAGATAGGCTCATTGATATGGCTTTACTACCAGCAAAGACTCACATCCAACACAAGAAGCGGCATTGAGGTAGCAGCTACAGATGCGCTACAATGGTTCCTAGATGAAAACCTAGTAGAAGATATAATCGTAAGCACAGTCATAACTACAGACAGAATCAGCTTAGATGTTGGTTTTTCTGTAACTAACGCACCTGTAGAGACAAGAAACTTTGTCTTGTGGGAGCGTACACAGTCAGTTTAAGGAAAGCGAATGCCTTTAGATTTACCAAATACAAGCAAAGAAATTGTAGACCGTAGCAGGGCTGATGTACAGCGTGAGATGGAGTCTGCCAATCCTTTTCTGCGTAACAGTGCAATAGGTGCCATTATTACGGCTAACTGCCGTAGGGTATTTGATTTTTATTTGCAGCTACAGATTGCTGCAAAGCAGCTTTTGTGGTCTACAAGTACAGATACATATTTAGACGAGTGGGCTTCTATCTTTGGAATTAATAGGCTTCCAGCTACCATCGCTATTGGAAGGGTAGTGTTTACAGGAACCGCTGGCTCTACAATTAACAAGTCTGCCGTAATGTCTGATTCCTCTGGTGAGGAGTACAAGCCAAAGCAAACAGGAACAATAGCTGAGTCAGTTGTAAGTGTTGTCACCATTTCTTCAGCAGGAACCTTAGCTACTGCAACAACTACAGATGACCATAGATACGCTAACGGACTAAGCGTTACAATATCTGGCTGCACTCACTCTGCTTACAATGGCACTTTTGTAATAACTGTTACTGGCAACAAAGAGTTTACATATGGTTTGGCTTCAGAATATACAGGCTCTTGCACAGATGAGCTTACAACTAGCACCGCTACATTTGTTTCTCTCAAGGTAAAGTCTTTAGGGTTTGGTGCTGCTGTTAATCAGGAGTCAGGAGCTTCACTAACCTTGTTGTCACCTATTGTGGGTGTAGATGCTGCTGCAACAGTTGGCTTTGGAGAGATTGGTGGAGGAGCCGATATAGAGTCAGACCAAGACTTTCGGGCAAGATTCCTTGAGAGAACACGCAATCCGGTGTCAAACTTCAATGTTTCTGACATAACCAGCAGAGCCAAAGAGGTTAACGGAGTGACAAGAGTTTGGGTGCAAACGATAACCCCAGATATAGGGCAGGTAACAATATATTTTGTTAGAGACAACGATGAAACTATTATTCCTAGCTCAAGTGAAGTTGCTGAAACTGCATGGTATCTATTAGCAATAATTCCAGCCAGTATGTCTTGGGATGACATGATTGTTTCTGCACCTACTCCAGTGACGGTAGACTTTAACATAAGCTCTTTGAATCCTGATACACCATCTATGCGCCTTGCTGTCGAAGCAAGTTTAGATGCATTTTTCCGAAGCTCTACAAATGTGGCAGAGAATCTTGACCAAGACGCTTATCGTGCTGCCATTTGGAACACTGTAGACTTAGATAACGGTGAAGAGTTGATTGACTTTTCTCTTTCTGCGCCTACAGGTGATGTATCTATAAACATAAATGAGATTCCTGTGCTTGGAACGGTGAGTTATTCAGTATGAGCTTGACCCTCTTTAAAGATAGGGCTGTCGCAGCCATAGCAACTAGCTTAGGTCAGTATCTACCTAGCGGCGGCTTGTTTGACGCTGTATTTAAGGATGGCAGTGTTTTGCGGAGCTTCTTTATTGGGCTAAGTGGTGAGTATTATCGGGCTAATGAGCAGCTAAGGCTTCTTGTCAGTGAGTTTGACCCACGAGTTACAACGCTTTTTATTGATGAGTGGGAAAGAAACGTAGGCATACCAGACCATTGCTTTGATGGAACTGGTGATTTAGCAACAAGACGCAACCATGTTTACATAAAATTAGCACTGATGAACTGTCAGACTACTTGGGATTATATTGCATTAGCTGAAGCTGTTGGTTTCAGTGTGGCTATCACTCACCCTATTGATGATTATGTTTTGCCTCAAACAGTGCCATTTTTGCTGAAAAGTCAAAAAGAGCTAAGAAACACGATAATTATCTCAGGTAATGATATAGTAGCAAACACACTGCCTCAAACAGTGCCGTTTGTTGTCAATAGAGCAAAGGAGCAAAACCTTCTTGCTTGCTTGTTTAACAATGTTAAGTCAGCGCAAACCAAAATTGTATTACAGAACTCATAGGATATAGAAAATGTCAGCAACAGATAAAACTTATACAGATGGTGTAACGAGTTTTGCAGCAGCAGATGCAAATAGCATTACACTTGATATAAACAATGCTGTTAGCAGCACTGGTCAAACTCTTAATGGAACCAGCAACAACCAGACTGCTGTTACGATGAACACCTATTCGCATAACGGTCAGTCTTACACGGACGGAGGCTCTGTAAATACCTACACACTAACTCAGGCTCAGTCAACGCTTCACTCTATACTGGCTTATGTTGACGGAACAAAGGTTCGCTTCAGAGCAGGAGCTACAAACACTGGTGCCTCTACAGTTGATGTTGCAACGGTTGGTGTTAAAGATATTCTTACATCAGCGGGTGTTGCGTTAGTCGGTGGAGAGATACAGGCTGGCGCTTGGATTGAGTTAACTTATGATTCTGGTGATGGTGCTTTTTTAATCACTAGCTCAAGTGTGCAAGCCGCTGCACTTGTTCCTAGAGGCTATATCTCTGGCTTTGGTATGTCTAATAACTCATCTGATGACGAGCATGACATAGACTTTGCAGCGGGTGTTGCTGCTGACTTAGCTGGCGCAGGAACTATCAGTAATATAGCCGCTGGCGCATCCATGACTAAGCAGCTTGATAACGTATGGGTTCAAGGTACAGGTTTGGGTGGTCGTGCTGCTGGTGTATCGCTTTCAAATGATACTTGGTATCGCTGTTTTGCTATTGCAAACACAGGTGGAACCGTAGACTTTGGTTTTGATACATCTGCTACTGCGGCAAACCTTCTTGCTGATGCTCAAGGTGACGATGCAACTTATGCTTATGCGCGTCAGGTTGGCTGGATTTACGCTGGCTCAAGCAGCAATATAAAACAGTTCTCGCAAGTTGGCGATAGGTTCAAGTGGGCAGAAGCCAAAGCAACCGATTGGACAGCGTTAAATACTACGAGAACACTGATGGATTCTTTGGCTCCACCTTCTGTAGACATTGAGGCTGACCTCACAGTAGCAATAACAAGCGCAAGCTCTAGTGGTATTGAAGGAAAGATACCTGTTTATGTGCAGCCAACAAGTTTTGCTGACTTTGCCCCATCAGCTACTAAATTTGATGTCATGGCTGAACGAGGTGACAGTGGAGACTGGAGGGGCAGTATAAGTCAGTCAGTTGGATGCTTTATGGACTCAAGCTCACAATTTGCTGTAAGGGCTACAAATGACAGTGGTGGTGAAATAAATGTTTCTACTATCGGCTGGACTGACACGAGAGGAAAAGGCTAATGGAACTCCTCTCTCTTGACGGATTAACTGGTGCCTTTGCCGTAATGTCATCTGCTATTGCGGCACAGTGGTTACATTCTGCTAAGAGTTATGCTCGCATTCTTAAAGACAACGAGTTGTGTCAGAAAAACTTTTCTGAACTAAGAGAGGAATTTGGAGAACTGAAGGGCAAGCAAGAAGGCATTACACTCATGGCTGAGTCAGTCTTGCGTGAGGTTCGTTCACATAAGAGGTAGCCTATGAACAGCTACAAGCTATCGGAAAACTTCACGGTTGGTGAGTTTTGTAAGTCACAAACAGCATCCCGAATGGGAAAGAAGATAGAGCCTACTGACTGTGAGCTTCTGGCTATGGAGTACCATTGCTCTCATGTCTTGCAGCAAGTCAGGGATTTGCTGTCATGCCCAATTATAATTACATCAGGTCTAAGACCAGAGTGGCTTAACAAAAAAATAGGTGGTTCGCCTAATAGCCAGCACATCACAGGCAACGCTACAGATATTGTTTTAGTCGGCATGGACTTGCGTGATGCAATGGTCAAAATAATTCAAAGCGACATTCAGTACGACCAGATTATCTTTGAGTTTGGAGAGTGGATACATATATCCTCTGCTAGAGAACCTAGACTAGAGATTTTAACTGCGTACAAGAGCAGTGGGCTAATGCCTAAAACTGTTTATGAAAAAGGATTAGTAGAATGTTAGCGATGGCAGTAAAGCTAGGTGCAGGTCTTTTTGGGCAAGCAATAAGTTTGTTTGGTGAGCGAGGCAAGGCAACACAGGCTGACTTGGTGGCTCGTGCTGAGAACATGAAGCGCAGCTTAACCGATGAGTTTCTTGTCCTGTATTGGTTCTCTCCTACAATCGTAGGAATATTTAACACGGAAAAGGGTGTCGAGATGTCATCGAACATGACTCATAACACAGAACTGTTTGCATTACAGGTTGCTATCACAGCAGCGGTGTTTGGTCTTGGCAAAATTAACGGTCGCATAGAGAAATAATACGCATAAAAAAGCCCCTCCTAAGAGGGGCAGCACTACTCTGGGGTAGGTGAGCGCAACTATATTTCTTCATCTATATCTATAACTTCTGCTTCAATGACCTCGTTAGACGCATTCAGAGCCTCTGTAACGGCTTCTGGCTGCTCAGATAACCCTAAGTCAGCATTGATGTCTGAAACAGCCTCAGAAGGGGCTATAGAAGGCTTTATATCCTGCACTTCCTCGCTCATGTGCATTCCAAGCATCACATCCGGTGCAAATAGACGACCAAAGAATGCTGCGGCGCGGTATCTAAGCATAAGCTCTGGCATGGTTAGCCATTTTGAGCCTTTCTTGGTAGACCAGCCTTCAGCCTTAGCCATAGCCATTGTTATCTTGGGTGACTCCAGACGCTCTCCAGTCTCCTTACAGGTCGCGTAAGCATAGCAGCCTCTATCAGTGCCACCCTCGTCACCAAACATCTCGTAGTTGAGCGTAGAGAACCGCTTAGACTGTGCCAGTGCGCCAATGATAAAGGCACTGCTAAAGGATGGTCTGCCGTGGATGATGTGCATATTCTGCATGACAGCTAACGGACTGCTGTTAGTGCGCTCCGCCATCTCCATTGCAACCATGCAATTTGACAGGTTGCCTTTGTATTCGGCTGGTACCACGTTTGAGTTAGCTAAAGCAGCAGCCTTGCGCTGCACCAAAGCAAAACTCTTTTCTGCGCCAGTCTCAGCATTCTTTTCATGCAGCGCCAACTGCCGTTCTTGTAGGTCTGACATATTACTCTCCTCTGTTATACCAGTGTGGCAAAGATAGTTCTTGAACCCTCTCTGGGTATCCTATCCACGAATTTGATTCTACGCAACAGGCATACTGCCCAAGCAACTGTCGGTATTCTCTGTGACCAGCTTCAAGCGACTCAGCATCCAATATATATGTTGCTGTCAAGAAAGGTGCAGTCTTTTCAACTGCTACAAAGATAAAGCCTTTTGGTTCCTCGTGCATACAAGCCCTAACACCATCGCTATAGATTGCTGCTTGACGATGGTATCCAAAATTAGCTATAGACTTTCCAAAAGCATCAGGGCTGGCATCAGTAGTAGTCTTTAGGTCAACCACATATCCATTATAGAAGTTGTCAATGCGACACTTCATGTCAGCATTGCTCTGCTCATCCTTCCAAAATAGACTTAGCTCCTTTTCGCCTCCTGTAAGCACAGAGCTTGAAGCCTTGTTGTCAAATAAGGAGTGCCGCATCAGGTGCAGCTTTTCCCAATCCGCCGCACTAACAGTCTCGCAGCCACAATTGACCTCATCAAAAGCGTTCCAAGCTGCTATCAATTTGACTGTCGCATCACTTGGATTCTTAGCTTTAAGCTGTGCAGCAGTGGGCTTCTTCAAGTCTGGTTCACGCACATACCGATGCTCAAACAACTGAGGCTCCAGCACAAGACTATGTAATGCAGAACCAAATCGCATAGCTGGTGTTGGGTCAGGTGGATTGTCCATGTACTCACGGCAGCTTGCCGGAGTTGGTTTCATCCTGCTTAACAGGCTGTTGCTAACAGCCTTTGACGCAAAGTATTCTGCGTCAGGCATATCCTTTACTATCTCGCTCATCTCTATCTCCTTGTTTGTCGTGTCTTGCAAGAATACATTATTGAATGTTACTATGCAAACTTCAATATGAATCTAACGAGGACAAAGGAATGAGCAGCAGAGCAGAACTTCTAAGAGCTAGGATTGAAGCGGAAAAGAAGGGGCTTAACCCTGATGACGTAGCTAACATTCAGCCTCAGACAGAGAAAGAGTACGATGAGGACAGTGGAGGCTTTAAGAACTGTCATTTTTGTGGTCAGTCAACTAAGGCTTATAAGATACACATACTTAAAGCTCTTAGGTCGGTCGGTGGGAACGTCAGCAAATGCGCCAGAGTGGTCGGCATAACTCGTGGCAGACTGTATGGATGGGTCGAAAACGACCGTGAGTTTGCTTACCAGTTCAATAAGATTCGTAAAGAGTCAGGGTGGTTTGAAGATTTCTAAGTGATACAACTTAGAGGCTATCAGAATGAGATTGTTACCCGCGCAGGTGAAGCCTTGCGGGTGCATGACTCTGTGCTTATACAAATGCCTACAGGCACAGGCAAGACCGTGGTTGCTTCTGCAATAACACAGAGAGCCAATGGCAAAGGCAACAAGGTATGGTTTGCTTGCCACAGAGACTTTCTAATGACTCAGACCGCTGGCACCTACAAGAATTTCAGCATCGACTACGGCTTCATAGCCGCAACTAAGGTAGCTAACGCGCAAGCTGAGAACCAGATAGCAGCTATTGCTTCACTCAAGCGGCGCATTGAGAAGCTGCCTGTGCCTGACCTTGTATTTATTGACGAGGCTCATCACTGTACTGCGGCTGGCTGGACGTTCTGCATCGAACACTGGCTGTCTCATGGTGCCAAGATAGTCGGGCTGTCAGCTACTCCACGGAGGCTGGATGGCAAAGGGTTGGGCGAACACTTTGGCTCAATGGTAACGTCACCACCTGTTAGCTGGTTCATAGAGCATGGGTACTTGGCAGACTACAGACTGTTTGCGCCTACGGCTATTGATATGACTGGCGTACATTCCCGCGCAGGTGACTTTGTTAAGTCAGAGCTTGAAGAAAAGTTCGACAAGCCAAGTATCACAGGCGACATCATCTCAAACTGGCGCGAACACGCAGACAACATGACCAGCATAGGGTTTGCGGTCAGCGTGGAACACAGCAAGCATCTTACCGCAGCATTTAACGCTGCTGGTATTAAGGCAGAGCATCTGGACGGAAAGACACCATCTAAAGAACGCTCCGAGGCAGCGATGAGGTTGGCTACAGGGGAAACTAAGATACTCTGGAATGTAGACTTGTTCGGTGAGGGTTATGACCTGTCAGCACAGGCAGGAACCGAGGTAACTGTCGAGGCTGTAGTCCTAGCTAGACCAACAAAGTCAGAAGCCTTGTATCTTCAGCAAGTAGGACGCGCACTAAGACCCAAAGCCGATGGAAGCAAGGCTATCATCCTTGACCACGCAAGCAACTGCGTACAACAAGGTCATGGACTCCCAGATGACGAAAGGGAATGGTCGCTAGAGGGTCGCGCTGGCAATAAAAAGAACAGCGAACAGACCATACCTATCAGGCAATGCCCTAAGTGCTTCAGAGTACACAAGCCAGCACCAGTATGCGTGGGCTGCGGCTTTGTCTACCCTCAAAAGTCACGACAAATTGAGGAGCGTGAAGGTACCCTTGAGGAGATTAAAAGAGCAGACCTACAGGTGAAGAAAGACAAGCGTAGGGAGGTAGGTATGGCAAGGACGCTAGAGGAACTGAAAGCGTTAGGTAAGCAGCGAGGCTACCATCCAGCTTGGGCGCAAAAGATATATAAGTCTCGCGGGAGTGGTGCAATATGAAAGAGCAAAACATTCAAGCGATGATAATGATGTCAGAGTCAGAGGATGGCAACATCGTATTTAGAAACAATACTGGACAGCTTCAAGATAAGAATGGCAGACCTGTTAAGTTCGGACTCTGTGTTGGTAGCTCAGATGTTATAGGCATGATGCCAGTGACCATAACTCAAGCAATGGTAGGCAAGAAGGTAGCCGTGTTTCTTGCAGAAGAAGTCAAGACAGCCAAAGGCAGAACCACAGCCAAGCAGGATGCGTTCATAGCTGCGGTTAACAATGCTGGTGGCTGTGCCGGAGTAGTCCGAAATTCTGAAGATGCAAAAACGCTACGCTCAAAATTTTTGGAAACGCTCAAAAAATAGTGCCGTAAGCTAAACATCAACGAGCAAACAAGCCACCATAAGGCTGATAGACGCAACTGCCACGCTTGTTACATTCGCAGTAATTGAAAGGCATAGCTGCGATAGCAGGAGGTGGTGTAAGTATGCTCCATACTACCGCAACTGCGATAATCGCTAACCCTGTTTCTGCTATATGCCTCAAGAGTGCAGCCTATCTATCCAAGCGTCTTGATGAGCATCAAGCAGTTCATCTGCTTTAAGACCATCTTCATGCTCTTTACGGTCAAAGCTACCCATAAAAACACCAAACTCATCAGAAGCAATCTGCAAACCGTAATTTATGAGTTGCTTACGAATTTTGGCGATTGCAAGCATGATGTCGTTAATTGGCATACTGCCTAAAATGCCTCTCATAACAAGCTCAAACTCTGGCATATCGCAAATGGCATCTTCATAGACGTTATAGCGATTCAATGCAATAACAGCAATTTCTTCAATTTCTTTTTCGTCTAATGCTTCCATCCAGTCATCGCTATCTTCAAATCCCTCAATAGCAAGCTCATAAAAAACTGCTTTTAGGTTTGATTCATCGGTCGCTGGCATCAAAAATTCAGTTGGCAAAATAGTCATATCTCTCTCCGTAAAAGTTGAACCACGAAAGTATCACACTGAACAGCAATGTCAACAACGATTATACCGATATATATCTTGACAGCCTGAGAACCGCAATGTTACGGTGTTCGCTGTTGAAAAAAAGGAGAATAGAGAGTGTTAGATACTAAGTTGTTTTTAATTGAACTTGAAGCCGACTGTATGGTTAAGGCTCAAGAGGTTAAGCTGAAAGAGGCATCTGCTTATTGGGAAAAAGCAAAAAGGTGCCGACAAGCGATAGACGAAGTAAAGATGTATGAGCGAGTCTTTACAGACAGCAAAGAGCTTTTGGAAGCTCTCAAAGAGATAGCATCCATTCAGTACAGAGGCAACCGACACGACTCTAGCTGGATTGCAGAGAGAGCTATCGCAAGCCACAACAAAAGGAACCCCAACAATGTTTAAGAAAAACAGAATTGCACTGCGAGTGCTTATGGCGCAGCATGATTTAAGTGCTGAAGATGTTGCTGATATTATAGGTCGCAACAAGCAGACTGTAGCGGTCTATTGTAGTCGAGAGTTAAGCGATATTCCTGATGAGCTATTGCTACTGCTAGAGCAGTATTGCGTGGAGCTTGATGTAGAAGGTGAGGATGATGATG
>JACLAB010011175.1_pt1 | contig 32253 bp, 24 predicted proteins | sample 8027921 | NCBI WGS metagenome assembly JACLAB01 (sample SAMN15725117, study PRJNA655200) | protist metagenome | isolation source: fluorescence activated cell sorting (FACS) single amplified genomes of... | place: USA: West Boothbay Harbor, Gulf of Maine | collected 2000-07-19 | reverse complement strand
CTTTTGAAACGGTCATTTTTTCAATTTCTTTACTTTTTTTTCCTCCTCTCTGATCACATCACACATGCGCATTAGTCGTCAACCTCACGCGACTCTCTTTTAAAGTCTCGCACACTGATAATACCATGGGACGAAGAAAGAATCCACATCCTAAACGCGCGGTGAACGTAAAGACGGTTTTGAAGGTTTCGAGAGAAGAAGAAGAAGAAGTGGAGGAAGAAGAACCTTTGGTGTTGTGTTTGAGGATTCCTGACGAGGACGATGATCTCGAGGCAAATCATCATAAGATACAAAAAGAAGAAGAAGAAGAAGAGGGAGAAGACGACGACGTAGAGCGATTGTGGAGGATTATGTGCGTGCCACGTGACGATGTCGTGGAGCAAAATCATCAGATGCGGGAAGAGGAAGCTGCTTGCATTGCTAAAGGAGTGAAGAGAAAGAGAGGGCACGAGTGCGATGTTTGCGAGAAGGTGTTTGTTAGTCCATCACATTTGGTCAGACACATGCGTATTCACACGAACGAGAAACCGTATGAATGTGATGTGTGCGAGAAACGTTTTCGTGAATCTAATGCTTTGAAAATCCACATGCGTATTCACACGAAGGAGAAACCGTATAAATGTGTCGTGTGCGAGGCGCGTTTTATTCAACTTGGTAGTTTGCAAAGCCACGTGCGCATTCACACGAAAGAGAAACCGTATGGATGTGATGTGTGCGAGAAGCGTTTTAGTAAATCTTATCAATTGAAAATCCACATGCGTATTCACAAGAACGAGAAACCGTATGAATGTGATGTGTGCGAGAAACGTTTTCGTCAACTTGTTCATTTGCAAAACCACGTGAGCATTCACACGAACGAGAAACCGTATGAATGTGATGTTTGCGAGAAGAGATATCGTCATTCTGATGGTTTGAAATACCACGTGCGTACTCAACATTAGCTCTTTTTGTAAACACGGGTGAGCTGTATATCTGTATACGTTGTATCCCATCACGCGCGCGCTGGTAGATGCGAAGATACCTCTTTGAACGACGAATAATCGAACATCGATGAAATGTTTTCCTTTCATACTTCCTCACAACTAACACTTATACACATAATATAGAGAGTAAGTGAACGATGTCCTCCTCCTCCTCCTCCTCCGATGCCAACGAGACTCACAACAACACTACCACTAAAAAAGTCTACCGTCACGTCGACGTCGTCTCGTTCGCGGATTTGTGCCTCGAAGCGGACGTTATTTTGGAATCTTCGTTGAATTCCAATTCGGGAGCCGCTTCTGCGCGTTTTCATCAGAATCACTTTCCCGAGAAGATTAAGAAGATTAAGAAGAGTGAGAGCGGTCAACAAGCGACGGAAAATACAAGGCCTAAAGAGGTAGTGGTGTTCCCTCGATCGATGACAAAACGATTGAAATCTGCGTTCGCGCTCTTTAGTTCTTCCTCTTTAAATGAAATGCACTCGAACGAATGGCTCGACCTCTTGCGACGGTCCAATTTGCTTTCGAATGGTTTCTCGGACGCGCGAGCGAGGAGATGCTTTGAAAACATCATTTTTGCCGGTGATTTTACTCCCGACGACGAGGACGAGGACGAGGATGAAAACAACGACGACGAAAGGAGAAGAAGAAGAAGAGCATCATCGATTAACTTTGATCAATTTTTGCATTTGCTCGCTCGTAAGGTGGCGAAAGCGTACGACGTGGAGGCGAAAGTGGTCGGGAAGAGAGTGGTGGCGACGGCGTACGCGATTGAGAGGAGGAGAGAAGAGGAGGCGCAGAAAGAAGAAGAAGAAGAAGAAGGAGAGAGTGATGATAGTGATGGGTATCGGGAGTACGACGGGTACGAGAACAACGTCTTCTCAAATCGGCGGCACGCGATGACGACGATGCCGCCTCCCGCGACGACTCATCACACTACCGCCGCCGCCGCTTCGTCTTTGGGGGTTTCGTCGTGGAGAGTACGAGCGGCAGAGTACACGAATAGATATAGAAATAGCAACAACAACGATATCAACTTTGCGCGCGCGTTGATAGGATACCAGAACAACGAGGCTGACGAAGACGCCAAAATCGAGGACATCCTCCTCGAAGACCGAGTCGCGAACGCTTTCGAAACGACCTTTTGCCAATTCTCCTCTAAAACGACACGAACACCACCAACAACAATAAACGAACGCGAATTCGTCAAAATATGTGCCGCCTGCGCTTTCATCGGCAACGGTTTCACCGCGTCCAACTGCTCGGACCTCGCCTTTGCCGTCGGTCGCGAAAGAAGACAAAGAAGAAGAGGAAGAAAAGGGGAAGAAGAAGACGAAGACAAAGAAGGACTCACCGGGGTAGAAATTGATGCTCGCGCATTTCTCGTAGGTTTGCGCGAGATAGCCTCGGTGCACGACGTCTCCTTCGCAGACGTCGCCGAAAGAGTCTCGCGGTTGTTGTCCTCGAATTCTTCGTCGTCTTCGCGTCGTCGCGGAGGACAATCGACAAAAATTTCATGGGGGTAAAAGCAGCAGCTTTTGACTCTTACATCGTGCTCCTCCTTGTCTTTCAATTTTGCGCGCATCTTAGTACAATATAGTGTGTTCAGTGTGCGAATAAAGTAGTTTGTAATGTATCGCTCGAATAGGAAAAATCCTCACATTTTTCCCCCATGGAGTCGGTTCCCACGTCTGGCGAGGACCAACACGCGACGACGACGGTCTCAAAAGACGCCGACGACCTCGTCTCTGAAATCCACTCTCAAAACGTCGAGTGTTTCAATTCGACGACGAGTTGGAAGTTCGCCGTGACCGAAGGAAGGGACAGCCCGTTGTTGTCGTTAGATTCCGAACTCGACGACGGGGAACTTTTGCTCACGATTCAGTTCAATCAAATCGTCCATTTACGAGCTGTTCTCGTCCACGGGAAAAGCGGAGAAGAACGTATTTCCGCACCAAAACGCGTGAAACTCTTCGCGAACAAACCAAACTACCAATTCGACGACTGCTCGACGAAGAAAGCGACGCAGAAACTTTTGTTCGAGGAGAAAGAGTGCATATTTAGGGAGGGAAATGCGATGGAGTTGGACCAGGTGAGATTAGAAGACGAACGAGCGTAAACGCGGGAAAGAAGAGATGCGGATGGTTTTGTTTTGTTTTTATCCGCTTTTATGAGTGTTGTTGTTGTTGATTCCTCGCGTTTTCGAGTTTGCGCTTTTTTGTTTGAGTACGATGCGTACTCTTGAGTGTACCGATACGCGCTCGCGTCGCGATATTGACCATTTCTTTCTTTCTCCTCCGAACAACGCAGACGCTGTTCAAAAACGTCCGAACGATCACGTTGTTCGTGGAGACGAATCAAAGCGACGCGCCGCAGACAAAAATAGGAAAGATTCAGTTTTTTGGCACGCCGGTGCACACGACGGATATGTCGGCGATTAAAAAATGCTGAGGCGCGTAAGCGGCTCGATTTTTCCTCTCTCTCTCTTTGTAGAAGACGAGAGAGGAAACGAGTCGCGGTGCGCGAGCGCCGAAGAACATTATATATTAAAGAATAGCATCCATAAACAAAATTCGCAAAGCCTGAAGAAGTTAAAGAAGAACAAAGTGACGACGCCGACGATAAAAAGATGACCATCAAAATCTCGAGCGATCCGATAGTTACTCCTCTCTACTCGCGAGAGCGAACGAACACCCACCGCGAGGAGGAAGATTTTCAGACGATTCAAGGAAAACCGTCCTCCTCAGATTAGATAAAGAACACAAGAACACACACACACATAAAATAAGAGTGTTTACGTTGTACAGTAGCATTACATAAGGTTTGATTTCAAATCCGATCTGCCGTTCGTATTTCGAGCGCTTTTCTCTCCAGAATGCCTCAAAATTGACCCACAAAAGCACATTAAAAAATGAATCGACCACCCCCACCGCCGATCGCTCTCTCCGCGGTGTTCATCGTCAACCTCCGCGGGGACGTGCTCATCGAACGTCAGTATCGATCTGACATTTCTCGGGCGAGCATCGATATGTTCAAGACGGAAATATTATCGCTCTCTGCATCGTCGTCATCTCCATTCTCGGGACGGAAATCTTCGAACGGTTCGAGTAAACGGAACGCTTCGACGACGTCTTCGAAAGTGGACGTGCAATCCTTACCGCCGATACGAATCGTCGGACAAATTCGGTTCATGTTCATTCGAGTCGCGAATGTATACGTATGCGCGGCGACGAAGTTGAACGTGAATGTGTCCATGTGCTTTGCGTTTTTGAAAAGTGCGATCGGGACCTTTCAGGTACGTGTTGAACTGTTCTTCGTTCTGTTGTTGCGCGTTTTCTCGCAATCGCATTCACATTCACATTCAATCTTTAAAGAAGAAGAAAAAGACCAAGAAATACAATTGACTGACGTTGACTCTCTCTTCTCTCTTTCTTTCTTTCTCTCTCTCTCTCTCTCTCTCTGCGTTTCGCGTCTGTCTCGCGCGGAATCTTATTACCGTAGTCGTACTTTGGGAAAGTGAACGAGAACAACATCCGGGCGAACTTTGTGTTGATGTACGAGTTGTTCGACGAGATGTGCGATAACGGGTACCCGCAGATTACGTCCGCGAATGTTTTGAAAGAGTTCATCACGCAGAAAGCGTCGGTGATGGATATCATCGAAGGGAAATTAAATAATAAAGGAGACAACGGACAGATGAAGTCGTCGAAGGACGAGAAAGAAGAGGCGATGAATAAATTAGCGAGAGCGAGGCAGACGACGGCGCAGATGACTGGGTCAGTGCAATGGAGACGGCCTGGATTGATGTATAAGAAGAACGAGGTTTATTTAGACGTGATTGAGACTATTTCGTGCGTGACGCAAGCGAACGGCGACGCGTTGAGAGCCTCGTGTAGCGGAAGGGTGGTATTGAACGCAAAGTTGAGCGGCATGCCTGAGTTGAAGATTGGATTGAACGATAGTTTAGGCGACGAGGCAAAAGGTGGTAGGAATAACCCGAACGCCGTTGACGCCGGAGGGGATGGTAAGGATATGGATTTCCGAGGGATGCCCTCTTTAGCGAATAAACGAAAAACGATCGATTTAGACGACTTACAGTTTCATCACTGCGTGAACCTCTCGAAATTCGCCAGCGATAAAGTCGTCTCGTTCGTACCACCCGACGGTGAATTCGAACTCATGAAATATCGAGTGTCTGAAAACGTTTCGATTCCGTTTAAAGTCATCGCCATGGTGAAAGAATTAGGGCGAACGCGAGTCTCCGTGGACGTCATGTTCAAATCGGTGTTCGCGGAGAAAACCGTCGCGCAAGAAATAAGAGTCCGCATACCGGTCCCGCCAAACACCGCGAAAGTGAAAGTCTTGTGTTCCGGGGGCAAAGCTCGATACTTAGCCGGAGAGGAGTGCTTGCGATGGAAAATAAAAAACTTACCGGGAGGGAAGGAAATTCGATTACAAGCCGAAGTCATGCTCGTCGGCTCGATCAAAGACGACGCGGACGACAAGAAATCCGGAGGGAAGAAAAAATGGTCCCAACCGCCTTTAAACGTCCAATTTTCCTTGCCAATGTTCACCGCCTCCGGTCTCCGCATTCGCTTTCTCAAAGTGTGGAGCAAAGAAGGATACGAAGCTACGAAATGGGTTCGCTATTTAACCACCGCCGCGTCGAGCGGTCACCAAGGCGCTTCGGCCAAGCTCACCTCGAGCGAGCGAAAGAAAATGGGAGATTTCGAGGTTCGCGTGAACAGCGACGGGAACAACAACTACAACAACATTTATAACGATAACGGCGAAAGCTCCGTCTTAAACGATAACATCGGGCAGTTGAGGATTTCGAATTGAGAATGATACCTCGTCGTCGTCATAGAACGTAGCAGAGCAGCAGAAACGTATTCATTGTAGTACCGATCGTCGATCGCGTACACGCGTATTTAGAAGCGCTTTAGACTCAAATCCCTTCGTATTTGCCTCACAAAGTTTCCCCTGAATTGCTCACACAAACAACATAACAACAACAACAAAACCGCTCTCACGTACTGCTCGCACTAAAAAACAATAATGCTCCGCACGCGCCTGGTCTCCTTCTCGGTCGGATTCGCAACCGCTTCCGCCATCGGTTTCTACAAGTTACGCGGAGACATCGAAAAGTCGACGCAGATTTTAGTGCATCAAGTGAAAGACGCGGAAAAAAGGTTACAGTTTTTAGAGGGAGAGATGGAGAAGATGAAGACGAAAGCGTAACGACGACGAAGCAGAACGCGCGCGTAGAGTTTAAATAGATGTTGTAGCGGAACGTTTACGCGCGTTTGTAGTATTCTTTCTGTGCGTATCAGTCGTCGTTTCTTTTCCCCTAATTTTGAGTATCAAAGAAGAGCTTGTCTTCGTAATACTCGAGCGTGTTCTCGGCGAGGGTTCGAACATTTCGAGTCTCGACCATGAAGTCGTCGCTCGGAAACGCGCGGAAGAGCTTTGGCGAACTCAACATTCCTGCAAATTTCGATTTGCCGAACGCGGATTGGATTTGTTCTGCGAGAGCGTTTTCGTCGTTTACGTTTACGTCGGCGGCGCGAAGCTTTCCGGTAGTATCGGCTTCTTCTTTTCTTCTTCCGGGGTTTTCTTTTTTTTCTTTCTCGATGGCGTGTAAAAGGAACAGAGCTTGATCCATGCATCCTCGAAAGGCGGCGTCGTGGAGCGGTGTTTTACCGTTCGCGTCTGGTTGCGAGAGGAAGGTTTGGACGAGAGACTTGGATTCGAAGAGAATTTTTAACGTCTGCGTCGATCGCGAGTTGATTCGCTCAAGCCCGTGCCATCAAATTTGACATAATTTTCCAGCATAAATTTGACGAGTTGAAAACTTTCGTCGTGCGGATGTCGCAACGCGGCGGCGAGGAGGCGCGGAGTAAATCGAAGCGAGGACATATATTCTTCGCGATCGGGATTTTTCGCGACGCGCAGAATCATCATATTTTCGAGATGAATGATGCGTTTCAAACACGCCAAATCGTTCATTGTACACGCGTGAACTTGCATCAGTACCATCTTCTCCGGGTCGTCGACGTCCTCGACGTGACGACAAAATAGGTTTCTCTTAAACGTTTCAATTTGCACTGAAAGCTTTTCCTCTTTACTGGATGATTTCCCCGCGACGACCGCTTCCTCAATCGGACGCAAAAAAAGGTGCTCAAACAATCTCTCCAATCGTTCGTTCCCGCACATCCCGAGCACGCAATAGACATTCATCGGCGTCAACCCGTTCGCGTCTCTTTCCTCGTAAACGTTCTTATCCTTGAGAAAAAATTGAAACGCCTTTTTTTCTATTTCTTCACAAAAGGTGTTCTGAACTCTGTTTTTTTTGGATACTAATAACGCGGCGACGCAATGCGCGAGAGCGACCACGTCGTGCGCAGTTTTCACCACCACCCCTTCCTCTTCTTCGCGTCGTTCGTTCGTTTCTGTCGTTGTGGTCATTATTAGTATATTCGTTCGTTCGGTAATATTTTAGAGAAAGATCTGATCTGAGAAAACTTTTTTTTTTGATAGGACAGCTCGAAAATACGAGCAAAAATACGAGAAAAACGGCTGTTTTTACGCCTCGGAGAAAAAAAACAATTTCATATCACATCTCTTCTTTTGTGACGACACGTTTGAGAGAAAGAAGAAGAAGAGGAGAAGTCTTTTGTGTCGCGAGACAAAAAAACGTCGTCATGTCTGGAGTGACGACGCGAGCGCAGAAAAGGCGGATCGGGGAGAGAAATTTGTGGAGTTTGATCGTGAAGTGCGACGATATTTGTTTCACACATGTGCTTCCGAGATTGAGTGCGACTGATATCAAGTTCTTGTACGGGGTGAATAAAGAGACGAGAAAGTTGGTGAAGAGATCAACTCGCGCGGGGGATTTGAAAAAGAAGTTTAATATTGGAGAGATGTCGTCGATATCGACTTTGGAAGTTGCGCGGGAGAATAAATCGTCGTGGCCGAGTCACTGGTGGAAAACATGGTTCTGCTCTCGAGTTGCTCTAACGAATAAACTCGAGTTGCTCAAGTGGGCGCGAGAGGAGAAAAAGTGTAAGTGGGATGAAGGGACGATTAAAGCGGCCGCAAAACGAGGTAATCTGGAAATGGTACAGTATTGCGTTGCAAATGAGTGTCCTATCGATACGGGAGCGTGTGCAGAAGCTGCCCGAAACGGTCATCTCGAGGTACTCAAATACTTACGCGAAGAAGTGAAAGCGCCTTGGTCCGCGGGTCCTCGCAGTTTGGCGGCTTCAAATGGTCAACTTCACATACTCGAATATCTTTTTGAGCGTAAATTTGATCAATTTGACGTATTGGCGTGTAGGAATGCAGCCATGGACGGCCACTTAGACTATTTTTTTTGAAGTACTTGCGCGAAACCGCCAAAGCGCCTTGGGACGATTGGAGCGTATACTTCGCACACAAGAACAACCACCCCGAATGTTTACAATACCTCCTCAACAACAACTGTCCTCTCCCAACCGGTTGGCGATACGAGCATGGAGAACTGCACACATCGTAATCATCATCTAAATCATCATAAACACATACATTTAACATACTTACTGTACTCAACGCTTATTTGATATTTTCCACTCGATTCCCTTCTGACACACATCCCACACAACAAAAGGGCGATACGATACGAGAATGAAAGAACCTCCTCCTCCTCCTCTTCCAGACGAGGACAAAAACGAGAGCGAGAGAAAACGCATCGATCAAAAGGAAGGGGACGTTGAAATTGCCGCCATTTCTTCCTCCTCTTTTAACGAGAATACCCTTACTCGCAACACCAACAACCACATCGTCGGGGAAAAATCACCAACCTCCTCGGAGGATGAAGCGGACGCGTTCAAGCGTTTCCTCGCCTCCGTGGCAATCTTAGCCGGCACCGCGGTCGGTTCTGGATGCCTCGCCATCCCTCGAGCGACGGCACCGGCTGGAGTGATCCCGTCCTCGGCGGCGATGACGTTAGTGTGGGTGTTTTTATGCTTCTCTGCGTTGTGTATCGTGGAATCCGTGGAGGCAACCAGTCGGAAGATGAAGAGGGAAGACGTGCCTTTACACGTCGTCGCGGAACAGGTGAGATGTTTGTTTTCGGTCTTTAATTCGTAGTAAAAAACTATTCTTTTCTCAGACGCTCGGTAAGAAATGGGCGAAACTGGTTGGGTTTTCGTACGTGCTCGCGGTGAACGCGGCGTTGTGTTCTTCGCTCTCCAAAGGCGGGTACATCTTAGTGGCGTCGACGCTAGGTAAAGAGAACGGCGGCGGTTTGAACATGCTCGCCGGGTGGGCGTATTGCGCCGCGGTGTGGTTCATAGGTGTTTTGTTAGCGATTCCAGCGTTTGTGGACGGAGGTAAAATTGCGGAAAATGTAAACAGTATCGCGACGAGTGTGATGGTTTTAGCGTTTTGCGGGTTGTTGACCATCGCGGAGGAGCGGATATTGCAATCGAGTAAAGGCGTGGTGGCGGAAACGATCGCGAAGAAAGATTGGTCGAAAGTCTTGAAAGCGGTGCCGGCGATTTTTCAAACCTTGAGTTTTCACTTCGTCGTACCCGTGGTGTGCACGAAGTTACACCACGAGAAGAGGAGATGCAAGTTAGCGGTTATTTTAGGGAGCGCGATACCGCTGGTGATGACGTTGTTGTGGAACTTCGCGGCGACATTTTTACGGATCACGCCGTCAACCGCGAACGTCATATCGCCGGTTGTGGACATATCGCCATCGTCTGGTGTCGCGACGAACAACATCGCACAGGCTATACTCGATAGAAATAGAAACAGAGGAGAAGAAAGTGGAGAGAGAGAAGACATCGGCGAGGGCGAGTTTGATCTCATCAAGTCCACGTCTTTATCGCCGAGTGAAGTTGAAGATGAATTCAACAACAAGGAGAAGAAAAAGACGAAAACGACGACCACGACCACGGTGACGACGACGAAAACGAGCACGTCTGCGTTAACGCCGGAAGAGTATAACAAAATTCGTGAAATGGCCAGAGAAGAAGAGAAAAGAGGTTCGAACGAGAAGGACGAGATTGTGCGAGAAGAAGTGCGAGAGATTATAGACGTAGCAGAAGATATCGCGGCTTCGGCGGAGACGGCTTCGACGAGAACCACGACGACGATAGATGATGAAAGTGATAGCGATAATACGAAGGGCAAAATCGATGGTGGCGGTGGCGGCGGCGGCGAAGAACAGATACCTGTCGCATCATCCTCGGGAGGCGTTTTTGGAGAAGATGCGGAAGAAGAAGAAACGACGTTGGTTTCGCCGAAAGATATCATCGTCGAAAAAGACGAAAACGATGAAACCGTCGTGGTCATCGAAGAAGACGTGGACAAAAGCACTTCGGAAGAAGAACGAGACGGCGAAGTGTTTTCCGCGTCTTCTTCCGCGTCGTCGTCCTCGATGGACGGTGGCGATGTGAGTAACGCCGCGTCAACATCTGAAAGCAGCGAAGCATCGAAGACCGCGCCGTTGGTGACTGAAAAAGAGACGAAGAAAGCGTTGACTGCGTTGGCGGCGGTTTTCGAAGGCGAAACGCCGAAACCGGAATCCGTCGTCAAGGAAGAAACGCCGCAATTAGTTCAACACACGGTGAAAGCTTTAATGAGCGATCCGAAGGAAGCGGCGGCGAAAAGTAAAAATGATGCAAAAGAAATGTTGGCGTTCGAGCGGGCGTTAATCAGCGACAAGAGTAAGCTCGACGAGTTCGTCGAAAGAGGCCCCGGAGAGGAGTGGAACTCGGCGTTGGAGAGCGATATCGACGATGCGCTTGCAAACTTGGGAAGAGAGAGTTCAGATGATGATGGTGGCGGTAACGACGAGGCGGATACGGATACGTCGTCGCCGAATGCGTTGGAGGAGGAAAGTCTTCTCGACGATGGAATTCACCGCCGCTCGAAAAGCCGACGGAGAAATTTACTCTGGAAGATTAAAATTCGGCGCGTATTCCACCACCACCGACACGAAAGCGACGACGCTTCCAAACCGGCGCCAATCGATCCCGTGCAAGCGTTACTGGAGTCGGGAGGCACCATCGTCGAAGTTTTCGTCTGGCTGTTCGCCGGATCGGCGGTGGTGACGACCATCATCGGCTCGTACCTCTCGCTCGCTTCGGCGTTTCAAGCCATCTCGTACGATTTCGGCTACGGCTGCGGCGTGTTTGCGCGACGTTCGCGAAAGGCGTTCAGGAAGAAATCTTTAGCGCTCTTCTCGAATTTAGTCACCAGCAACCCGTTCGCGCCCGCCATCGGCGCCGGTAGCGATCATCACTCCATACCGACGAAGAACGAGTGCGAATACTACGGGCAATTTTTCATCGTCGTCGCTGCGGTCGCCCCGTCCGTTATCGTCGCGTGTCACGGACCGGAATTATTCTACGGCGTCGTCAAATTTAGCGGCGGCTTTATCATTCCTCTGTTATATTTATTAGCGCCGGCGATGATGGTTCGCGCGACGAGAACTGGGCATTGTTTGACTGGATTAGTCGATTTAGATGCCTATAAAAACGTCGTCACGGATGAAGATGAACGAGGAGGAAAATCATCATCGACGCCGTCGTCCTCGATGAAGAGAAACCAACAAAATCCCATCGTCAAAGCCTCGCCTCCGTTTGGGTTAGACGCGCCGATATGGAAAGAACGCGATCGATCGATGCCGATGACTTGGGGTGGAGATTTAAGTCTTCTCGCGTTGGCCGCGGTCAGTTTAGGATTAGTTTTAGCGAATACGTATACGTATTTAGTCGACTATTTGTTGTAAATTTAATTAAGAAGAGAGTAGAGTCAATGATGTGTTGTTAACGTTGTTGTTTCTAAACCCATGTTTTATATATAAATTTACGCCTTCATCTCTACATCGACGGCGGCAGACGACGACGGCATCGCCGACGATGGTCCACCACTCGTAATCTCCCCCGTCGCGGTGACCATGGTCATTTGCTCCACCCCTTTCTCGCTAACAATCTTAATCAAAAACTTCTCCGGCGCGACGACCAATCTCTCCTGAATCTCCGCCACGCACTTCTTCACCAACTCTAAACTTTGCGCTCTGGACATGTTTGGCACCCAGTGCTTATCGAACAAAGACAAGGAAAACATCCCTCCGTACCCGTGTCCGCTCGAATTCACTTTATGCATGGTCGCTAAATAGTCCAAAAAATACAACTCCGGTCCGCTCTGGTCGTCGTACCCGGCGAACAAACCGTTCACTTGATACGGCCCCGATCTCAGCGCTTTCGCGAGCTCGTTCCTCGTCCAATGCGCCGCCGCGGATGTCGACAACGATCGTCCGTTTTTCAATCGGTACAAATTTAAGTTACACTTCACGAATTCTCCGAAATTCGAGACGTCGCCTTTCGGTCCGGAGAGCGCGAAAAGTTTCGTTTTGTCCAGTTGGAGGATTTTGTCCTCGTCTGATTTCTGGACGATGATTTGTTGCACCGAAGTCGTGTCCGCGCACACGACGACGAAGTTCGACCCGACGAATGCAAATTGACTGTCCATTTTTACGAAACGTATTCAGTAGAAACACCTCCTCTTTTGCTTCTTCTTCCTGCTTTTAGTGGTGAGTCTATTTCAATCTCTTCAACGGAGGATTTGAGATGAGATCTCTCCGGTGAAATTTTCTTCCAATTTTATACACGCTTGACGACTTTGTTTCTTCTCACGCCGAAAATACCTTTATTGCAGGTTTTCAAATGCTCTATAACGCGTGCTTCGAATACTGTCGTTTTGCGATGATGTGTGCCGTTGGTGTTGCTACGCACAAAAGGAATACTGTGTGGTGTGATTCTCTTCTATGCCTCTAACGAGTGCTTCAACAACCATCATTGTAAAAACCCTAAACGAACGAAACCGAACGCTCCGTCGAAAACACACTCGTTAGTACTCACACGGACGGGGTTTTGTTGTCGTTGCAAAATTGAACTCTTAAGTCGTTTTTGTTGAAACCGAACGGGAAGAAGAGAAGAAGAACGCTTCTTCTTCTTTGAAAGAACGAACTTTGTTCTCGTTTAAGAGAGAGAGTTTATTATAATTTAAGACACAACGAACAACTTAAAGAGATGGGTGAAAAGGACGCGATTAACGATGATGATGATGAAAAGAAATCGTACGCGATGGTGTGCGCGGCAAACATGAACCGGTCGATGGCGGCACACTGCGCTTTGCTCGAAAAAGGATTATTAAACGTTTCATCGTTCGGCGCGGGGTCGTCGGTGAAAATTCCAGGCTCGACGAAAGACGATCCGAACGTGTACCAATTTGGAAAAGCCACGTATGCAGACATAAGGAAAGATTTGATTCGTTTGGACGAAAACGCGTACAGACAGAAAGGATTGATCGACATGCTCGAACGGAACATGCGCGTGAAAGAAAAACCAGAACGGTGGCAAGATAACAGCGACGAGAAAGAATTCGACGTGGTCGTGTGTTTCGAAGAGAGGGTGTTTGATTTAGTGTTGGCGGATATGCGAGAAAAGAACGCGAAAGGAACGCCGTGTTTGGTGATTAACTTGGACGTGAGAGATAGTCACGAAGACGCGGTGAACGCGGCGCCGATGGCGCTGAAGCTGTGCGAAATGATCGAGAAGTGCGAAGATTGGGAGTGCGAAATCGATGAAATCATAGATCAGTTTGAAGAGGAAGTTGGGATTAAACCTTTATATTCCGTTTGTTACTATTAGCTTTTTATTACGTACCAGTAGCGCCGCCGCCAAAATTATAATGTTATAGAATGTGTTTGTATACTACGAGTAGTAAACGGCGACAGTAGAAATTACTTTTTTTGGAAAAGCAAAAGCCGTTTGGCGAACCCAATCGCCGAGCCGATGTATCCTCCTCCTCCTTCTCCTCCTTTGTTGTTATTATTAACGTTACCGCTATTACTTTTCTTTCTCCGCGACGAAGAAGTATTCGCTCGTCTCGCGCCGCCAATGCGACCGACGCCGTAGTGGCCGACGTCGAAGTTGTCGTCGTCGTCGTCATCGCTATCGCCGTATTCGTCCGACGACGCGTTGTAATAGTCGCTCCCTTCGGAGACTTCGGACATACCCGGGAAATATTCGTTGGCGCCTCTCAATCCGAGCAAGTTTTTCAAAACCGCGTCGCAGACGGTTTTGCGATCGCGAACGTTACTGATTGGCATGCCTCGTTCGTCGGTTAATATGAATCGGTGGACTTCTCTCGCTAAAGTTCTGTGTACGCTCTTACTGCTCCCAGATTTACGAAGCGACGATCCTTGCGACGTCGTCGTCGTCTGGTCGTTGAGCATTACCCCTACATTTGCCCCTCCCGGTTGGTTGAGACCATCGCCACCTCCCGCGCCGCCGCCGCCATCGATTCTGTGTATCATAAAATCTTCCTGTTGGTGCTGCCCTTGTTCACCTTCGCTAAATCCTGGATCGATGACAATGTCCGCTTTGAATACCATCACGTTCAATCTTCTCAGCGCTTCCGTGGCGTCCAACAAAACTCTCGGTCTCGTCACGCCCGTAAAATCTAAAGGACAAATCACTCTCATCTCGGTCGCTAAATCGTCGATACCTTTACTCGTAATCTGAACAGCCACCGGCCGTTCGATGTTCTGTTTATACTTTTGACACAAATATCTCGCGTTTTCGTCGTTCGTCATTCGCTCGCAAAACAAGTCAATCTCGCACAAACCTCCAGATTTCATCTCGACTTTCGCGTAGTAGATTTGCACTTTTAACTCCTTCGAAGCTCTCAAGATGTCGTACAACAAACCTTTCCTATCCCTGGAAATCATTTGAAACACCGTGTGCCTTTCGCTCATTAAGTTATCCACCCAAACGTCGCAGGAAGGATATTCTGTCGCGCTCGCCGATTCCACTTGCGAGATGCTAAAATCGTCCAACCATCCGGCCCGGGTGATGTAATCACCCTGCGCGTAAAAAGGAACTTGGTGTAAGCCTACTTTCACTTCGTTCCCGTGCGCGACGACTGACCGTACCGCCATTTCGATTTCTTGCACTCGATCTTCGTTTGGCAGTTCGTCCTTTGTATCCATGACGTAGAATAAATCAACCGCAGTGTTTGCCGGCGAGGTGGAGATGTGCGCTCGTTGGACGATTAACGCGCACTCCCACAGAGTCAACGTTAAATCTCTCAACAAACCTACTCGGTCGTCTAATTCGACTCTCAAAATGAACGTCGACGGTTTATAATACTCGTCGTCGTCGTCGAAATAATCGTGAAAATCCGAGTAGGATTGTTGCTGCTTCATCAATCGCGATGAATTATTATTATTGTTAGAGGACGAAGAGACTTGCGATCGCCGTCTTCTGTTCGTATCGTCTTCCCCGTGGTTGTGACTCCTATGATCGCCGTTCATATCTTCTAAATGACTCTTGCCTCCGTTTTTGTTGTTCGCGTTGATAATTTCGTCCAGCCTCGAGCTCGATTTTCTCGAATGTCTTCCTCCTCCTTTCTGAAGGTTTGTCGCTCGATCGCTCTCGTTGACGCTGCTGTTTCTTCCTCCGTTGCTCTCTTTACCGCTTTTCGCGATGGATAACTTTTTGGGACACAAATTCTCCAATCGCATTTGTAACAGTTTCCAGTTCACCGCTTTTTCCTCTTCTTCTTCTTCTTCTTCTTCTTCTGTTTCATCGTCATCACTTTCTTCGTTTTCTTCTTCATTTTCTTCTTCATTTTCTTCTTCGGGGTTCGTGCTTTTTTCGCTGTTGTTCTCGGCCCCGGAATCGCTTCGATGACGAGAGGTAGTATCGTCGTTCCTCGTCGCGGTATCGTCATCGCCGTCGCTCTCATCGCTCTTATTCTTTGTCTTCTTTTTCTTTGTCTTCTTTTTCTTGTTCTTCGAACCTTTTCCTCCCCCTGATGATTTTGACGACCGTTGCAACTCGTGCGTCGACGGCGGCGCGTATATCGTCAACAACACGAACGCCCACTGTCCATCCGTGGCGAAGTCTCCTTTCACGACGACTAAACCGAAATCGAAAATGGTCCTCGCTAAATCCGCGCCTAATCCTGTTTTATCCGGGCAGGTCACTCTGCATATCGCTTCGTTTTGGTGCGCGAGGGATGGGCGTATTTGGACGTATTGTTCGATGTCGTCGATTAATTCCTCGTCGTCTTCGTCCATTACGTCGTTGAATTCTTCACCCATCTCTGGAATGCATTTGTTGGTTGGAAAATCATCACTACCGTTCATCATCTTTTCTCTCTTTGTTGTTGTCCAAGCACAACGACGATTTCAAATACTACCCCACTACGACGACGAAGGAAACAAACGACGACTGTTTGCGCAGATGAGAAGACTTTGGAAAGAAAATCTCTCGATATACTCCTCGCACCACCTTTTCTTCTTAAAGACGCACTAATAAGTCACGAATAACGTGAAGAACGAGAAAAGGAAGAATTTTTAATGTGTCTGTTTGTTGTTGCCAAACCAAAAATTTTGGGTGAAGAAAAGAGACGTTTTTTCTTCGATGTCTCTTTGTCTCGAAAAGAGAAAAAACCACCCCTCATTATATATACTAACGCACGCACATAAACAGAGACACGCGTCATCGCATAAGAGCGAGAGAGAGAGAGAGAGAGAGAGTTGAGATCTCTCTCTCGGTCTTTTTCGTTTCTGCTGCTGTGGCCTCCTCGTTTAAAATGAAAAGGAGCATCAAAAGCATCGCTTTCTTTTGTCCGTTTTTCTCCCTGCTCTTGTCGTTGGATCTCGTTCCAAGAATCGATGCCGCGATACACGCGTACGAAGATTCGTACTTCTTCTCGGTGAACGACGCGTTCATATACCGAGGCGGGCGAGAAGGCTTGTTCAAATCGTCCGAAGATGATGATACGTATGACTTTTCAGATTGGGGCGTGAAACGACCGGCGGGATTAGCCAACGGGAAGAGTTACATTCGGTTCAATAAAGTCGCCTTTCGAAGGAGTTTAGAAGACGTTTCGGAGCAGGAGGAGGAAGATGAGAATACTACGAACAACAACGAGAACAACAACAACTATTCGGGGGTAGTGCAAGCGGTGGTGTTCGAAGTGAACGACCGAGACTTGGTCGGGTACGTCACCGAAGACGGCGGACGGCGGTATTGCTGCGACGAAGCGTTGGCGAAAACGAGCGGGTGTTCGCCGGGGAGAGTCATCGTGCGACCGAAAAAGGAGATGCAAGAACAAATCGATGAAGACACGAAGGTGAAGAAACTGGTGGAGGTGGAAAACGTGGATTGGCCGTGGGTGACGGACGCGTATTTTGAAGGCAAAAATGAGTTGGAATCGAGGACGGTGGACGACGCGGTGAGCATCGAAGAGACGGGGATGTATTACTTGTGGTTTGTGATTTGCGACCCGAAGTTGGCCGGGACGACGGTGAACGGACAAACGGCGTGGAAAAATCCGAGCGGGTATTTACCCGGGATGATGGCGGCGAATTTGCCGTTTTATTTGTTCTTATCGTTGGCGTATTTAGCGCTCGGAATTTGTTGGGCGGTGAACTGCGCCGTCAAGTGGAAGTATCTGATGCAAATCCATCACTCGATGACGTTTGTCGTCTCCTTAGGGATGATTGAAACGTGCGTGTGGTATTACGATTACTCGAATTTCAACACGACTGGATTTCGTCCGTATTTCGTGACTATTTTTGCAGTCGTCGTATCGGCCGCCCGGAAAGCCGTTTCCAGAGCGTTGGTCTTAGTCGCCTCCATGGGCTACGGCGTCGTTCGACCGACTTTAGGCGGATTCGCGCCAAAAATACTCGCATTATCCGGGGCATACTTCATCGCCAGCGCGACTTTAGACGTCGTCGCGAACGTAGGTGCTATCGATGATTTAACGTCTGGCGCGAGAGTGTTTTTGGTTTTACCCGTGGCTGCGTTAGACGGCGCGTTCATCTTGTGGATTTTCACGAGTTTGAGTAAAACGTTGGCGCAGTTGCAACAAAGAAGGCAAATGGCCAAGTTGAGTTTGTACCGATATTTCACCAACGCGTTAGCTTTATCCGTGGTTTTATCGTTCGTGTGGGTGGTGTACGAGATGTGGTTTAAAGTCACCGACGCGTTTAACGAGAAGTGGGAAGCCGATTGGATCACCGCGGCGTTTTGGCACGTCTTGAATTTCGCCTTGACCGCGGTCATTTGCTTTTTATGGCGACCGATGGAACCGGAGAAGTTTGTAGGGAATAAAAGTGGGAGCGTGGATGCGAACGATTCTTTTTGGACGGAAGAGGAGATGAGCGCGGTGGATAACGAATTAGCTGAAGCAGCCGGGCACCACGAGTTAGGCGGAGATTCGGACGACGACGAGGAAGGAGGAGGAGGAGGAGGAGGAGGAGGAGGCAAAATGGAATGAGAAAACGTATTGTTTTTAGCTGTTTTTACTACTAAGTACTACTATTATTATTGTATTTGCTACCTGATACGACTTTGGAAAAGTTCTTCTCGAGCGTTTTCGCGAGGTATTCGTCGCCGTCACCGCCGAGCTTGGCGTCTTCCTTCAGTTTTGCAATTTTCGCTCTCTTCAATTCCGCGCGAAGCTTTGCAATCTCGCGTTCCTTTTCCAGCATGATGCGTCGCTGTTCTTTCTGTCGCGCTTTCGCAACCGCCGCGTCTTCTACCACGACATCTTCTTCTGTTACTTTTTCTTCTTTATCTTTGTCTCCTTCTTTCTCTACCACTTCAACTTCTACTTCTCCTTCCTTGTGCGACGGCCCCTTGTTGTAGGAAAGATGGTGACGCTGAGAACCGCTTTTGTCGCGGCGAACTTGACTCTCGTGGTCCATCCTCAACAAACCATCTTCCATGCAACATAATCTGCACGTCGACGCTTTCACTTTCTTCCCGAATTCCGTTCTTTTCCTCTCCGCGACGATGTACCCGTACGTGCTCGCTTTCCTAATATTCAACGCCACGTGGAAACACGCGAGTTCGGAAACCGCGTAGGCTAAGATCGCGCCGACAATAACGTACGCCAACGTCCAGTTCCGCAAGGTTTCCAGCACAGAAATCACCGTTTGAATACTCACACCCATATTTTCATAATCGTCAGCCGTCGTTGTCGGATAATAGTGATCGTTCGAAAACATCTTCACCGGCGACATGAATCCGTCGTACAACTTCTCCCTCGCATCCAACCATCTCCGTCCGTCTATTTCCCCGCTCCGATCGTACCCATCCTCTCCAATGTCGTTCAAACTTTTCAAACTTCTCTCCACCCTTCTCAACTTCTCCCAAATCACGACTAATAACCAAACGCCCGCCGAAAACTGCCCCCAAATCTGCATCGAGACGCTCGCCAGTAACACCAGAAACGCTCGATAGTTCTTCTCGCCGACGCACGTGTTCAGCCACCCGCAGTGGTGGTCGAATCCATCGATGCATTTGTTGCACGCGCCGCAATGTTTTGTCGTTAAGGGGTTCTTTTGGTACTTGTGGCATATGTGACATTTTGGATGGTTATAGTTATTACCCTCCGTCTCGACATCGTCTTCATCGTCTTTCTCCGTTTCCTTTGACATTTTCTTCGTTTCCGCTTTAGGAGGAACAAAATCCGTCTCTGGATCGCACAAAGACGCGTTCATCCCGCTCGCGAAAGATACAAGCACCAAAAACCCGTACAGTGCGCACAAAATCACCCTATTTTTGCTCCCGTTTTCTCTCTTAAACGTCATCGATGGCACTTGCACGGCGTAGAATCCGAAAATCTCAAACAGGTAGAAACTCATCCCGAGGAGTTGAAGGACGTTCCCGCTGAACTTTACGCGCTTCGTCGTTTCCTCTTCATCGCTCTCATTTTCATCGAAATTATTCGAGGACGGAGCGTCGAGGTAGACGAAGAAGCCGTTTTTCCGTTTCGGTCTTTGCGAGAGAACCATGACGTGATGCTGTTTACTCTCTTTTACGCGCGCGCGCACCAAAGAGGAGTAATGAGGCAAACGTCTTCCAATTTTCTCCATTAATTAGACTTGCACGATATCTTTACTTTAAAGCGTCGTAAATAAGCGAAAAGCCTCGATACTTCAGAGACACGACGGGCAAAAACATGTCCGCTGGAGGAGAACTCGTCCGAGTGGATTTTGACGAGGAAACAGCGATGATGAGTAAGCGAAGATTGGAAGCGGAACGATTGGAAGAAAAGTTGAAACACATCAACGACAACGTCACGTACGAATCGAAAAACGTGCAAGGATCGACCGCCGGGGCGGGTTCCGGAGCGTTCCACGAATACAGACACTCGCGGAGACGAGAATACGAACGGCTGGAAAAAATGGACGAGGAAGAGGAAGAGAGAGACGTGAAGGCGAAGTTTGAACGGAGGAAACGAGAGAGAGAAGAGAAGGAGAGGAAAGCGGTCGAGAGGAAAAGAGAGAAACGGAATGCGAAGAAGATGAAGATGAAGATGAAGATGAAGATGAAAAAGGAGGGTGGTGATGGTGGTGGTAATGATGATGACGGTGACGAGGATGAAGGCGACGTGGGAGGAAAAGCAGAAGCAGCCTTGGCGGCGACGGCGGCGGTAAAAGTTGTAGCGACGAAAGCGGAAGGAGGAGGAGGAGGAGAAATAGAGGATGCAGACGCCGCCGATGCGGGATTAGACTAGTTTGTGCAACGCGAAAATACTATGTATGAATAGAGGAGCGAGCGCTCCGCTTCCCCTTGCTTTCGGCGGGTTAGATTTGTTAGTGTTATTATTTAGCGCCGGTTTCGTTTTCGCTTTCGTTTTCGTTTTCGTCTCTTTCCCTTTCACGTTCTTTCTTTGAAAGCACGACTCGGTCGAAGGCGTCCGCTATTTTGGTTTCAAACTCCACCATGCCACCTTTTTCCGCCATCGCGGTGAGCAAAGCGTCCGGATTCGCCTTCAGTAACTGCGCCGCGAAAGCGAGGACGATGGGTAAATCTGAACCCGTGAACGCTGAAATGCCCATGGCAATGAAACCGATGAGTAGCCACCACTTTCGGTTTTTCTTTTCGGTTTCTCGTTTGGTTTCGAGCTCAACGCGTTCTTCTTTGGTGAGCCGCGCTTTCCTCGTCGCTTCTTCCTCGTCGGCGGAGATGACTTTTCTCGAAAAGACGCGCGATATGTACCGAGGCAATAAAGCCGCCGGCGCGAAATAACCGAGAAAAGCGACGCCAATTGCAAACGGACTCAACAAAACGCGCAAAGCCATCCCACCTCCGCTCAACGCGGTTAACGATTGGTGCAACGTCGCGGATCCGGACGCGACCAAGAGCGCTAGCGCCAACGAGGCGAGGACGATTTTCGCGTATTTGTGCGCGCGTCGCAGGATCAACGCCAACGCGCTCCATCCGCGACCAACTGGCGAAAGGAAGGCAAAAAATGGCGACGACGAGGACGACGAGAACAACAACGGTCTCTTTGTCGTCGTCGTCGTCGCGTTAAAATCTTCCCCACTACTTTTTGTCACTCTCTCTTCGCGACACAAAAACCGATACAACATAAACGCCGGCGCTAAAACCAACCAATACGACGAGTGCTCCCCGGCTGAAATCCCAGCCGGCAACAAAAACGCGTAACACACGTGCACGTCCAACCACCTGCCTCGCATGGACCGCGAATACGACATCATCTTCATCGTGGGTGTTGTTCTCGCGTTATTCGCACCACCACCGCTGCTCGTTTTATCATCATTACTACTACCGCTACCGCTGCTACCGCTATTCCTACCGTCGTCGCCGCTCGACGCCGACAACAAAATCCGTCGCTCTACATCACCCTCATATCTCCACTTCCTCACCAAATACATAACAAACAATATCGGTAAAACCACAAACAGTGTCCATTGCGTCGTCGTCTTCACCGTCCCTTGCGTCAACACCGCGCCTGAGAAATAAGACAAGAAACTGTTCACCGGGTTGAGGCCACCTACAAAGGCAGGGACGACATCTAACCGCGCGGGGTAGAATAAAGTCGATTCTTCTTCTTCTTTCTCCTCCTCCAACTCCTCCTCCTGAAAGACGTCATTTTCAGAGCTCGCTCTTCTTCTCGTTTCTTTCCTTCTCGTCTGAATCGTCGTCTTCGATGGTGTTTTTAGTCTTGTTGTTGTTGTTGCATTCGAATTTCCCGAGGACTTTGAAGCGCCGATGGGAAACACTTTTGACGACGATGTTTTTCTTCTCTCACGCGATGAAGACGAAGAAAAGGAGGCGAAAAACGCCTTGTTCTTATTCCTGTTCGCCACCACCAATGCCGAACAAACGATGGGAAAAGAAGAAGTCATTTTCGCGTGCTTTAAAAGTGTGGTGTTTTAGATACGGAAAATATCTCTTTACACAGACGAAGCGTGGTGAAACATGCGACATCAAGAACAACGAACGAACGAACGAACGAACGAACGATTTACGAATAGTAATAACAATAGTATAGCATAAAGAGTTAATAATATTAAAAGTCAAAGTTTGGTTTCTCACTTCCGTCTGGAAAAATCTTGGACAAGGTGACGCCGCTCGCTTTCACCGTGGTCGTGCAAACGAATTTGGCGCCTTCGCCTTTGAAATCCTGCCCGAGAGTGCTCCCGCACGGGGTGATAATGCACGGCATTCCCGCGCCTTCAGCGGCTCGTAAACCAACGATGCTATCTTCAATCACCACGCACATCTCCGCGGGTAAATCTACTTTTTCTCTCGCTAAGTTATAAATCAACGGGTCCGGTTTCTTCTTCGTCACGTCGTCGCCGGCCATGAGGACGTCCAATTTATCCAATCTCTCCTTCCCGACCACGGAGTTGACGACTTTCTCGAACCCGGCTTTCGTAGCCGCGGAGCAAATCCCAACCGCCACGTCCGGTCTCGCGATCGCTTCGTCCATCAGCTCTAAAATTCCATCTCTGGCCTGCGCGACTTCCTCGACGATTTTTTTATAAAACTCCGTCTTCTTATCTTGCAAGTCATCGATCAGTTGGTCTTGGATTGATGTCTCTAAAACCTCTCCTGTGCCGTATTTATCGCTCTTCGTGACCGTGGGCCATTTGTTCTCCTTGAAATGCCATCGCATTTTCGGTTTCCCGCCGCCGACGGTATTCGCCAAGACGTCGTAATACGACGGGACCCATTCCATTTGCGTTCCTGTTTCGATTTGTAATCCAAAATGTTCGAACGATTTGTTGTACGCCAATCGGTGCAACTCTTCGGTTTCCACCAGGACGCCGTCGCAGTCGAACAAGAGGGCAAACTTTTGGTTTTTCGAGTTTCCAGGTCCCGCGCGCGTGGTTAATGCGGTCGCATTCTTATTGGCCGCAAAATTATTCGCGCGTTGTTTTCGGTTGCCACGTAGGTGGTTCGGATGTAATCTCGTTCTCGCGGACAATTTCCCCCGCGAAGACGACGAAGACGAAGAACCCGCGCGATGGTTTTGGTGGAAAGTGGCAGACGTCTTTGCGAAAGAAGAACACGACATGTTTACGCGCGTTACGATGCTCGTCTTTCTGGTGTGCAATACTCTACAAAACTATTTGCAGAAAAGTGTGGATATCTACTCTCACACAAAGTTGGTTTTGGATGCTTTTGCTTTGCTTCGAGTGGTGCGGTATCCTCGTTTGGTTTTCCACGCTCCTCGCGTTCAATCGGAGGAGGAAAAGAAGCTGGAAAAGCACCACCCTCTCGAAACAAAGAGAACAGAGGAGCAGAGGCAAAAGAGAGATACTTTTTGAGAGATTTTCCCTTAAATTTTTGAAGGGGAATTTTTCAGCCTCTAAAAAAAGAGGAACAAACACTTCGCCATTATCGCACACAACATCATCACATAAAACATAATATAATATAAAAATGGTATTCGCGACGAAGTTACAAATCAACGCCGTTTTCAAAAAAGCCGCACCGGCGAAGAAAAGGGTCACTCCGGCGAAGAAGGTACGTTTTTGAATGCATATCGTTCGCGAGGAGTCGGTTGAGTTCGAAATCCGAGCGCATCATCATCGTCTCATTTTAGGCGGAAAAAGAGGGAGAAAAAGAGCAAAAAAGAAGGAAAAAACACAACCGACATTTTCTCCTACGCGCGATGAAAGAGAGAGAGAGAAAAAACGCACGCGCAAACGCGCGCTCCCTCTTTTCAAACGCTTTAAAAAAATGAACGCATGAAAGTAGTCTCCGTGTTTGCATCCGTGGAATCAGATCGCGTTCGCAACGTTCGCGTGTAATGGTTTTAAGCGCGTGATGATGATGATTTTGATGAAAGCCATCATCTCATATGTCTTTTTGATATCTTTTCCACTCCGAGATTTTGCTCAAAAACTGACCTTTTCTCCTCGTTTCGCTCTCAATATTTCTAGGCACCAATCAAGAAGTCACCGCCGGCGAAGAAGCCAGCGACGCAGAAGAAATTCACCCCGCCATCGGGCGAACGCGACCTGTGGTACCCGAACGCGGAAGCGCCCGCATGGTTGGACGGTTCCATGCCCGGTGACAGAGGCTTCGATCCGTTTGGATTGTCCAAACCGACGGAATATTTGCAATTCGACTTGGACAGATTGGACGGCTCGGCGGCGAAGAACCCGTCGGGGAACGTCATCGGTAAGTTGAAGAAGACGGACAACAAGCCGACGGAAAGAACGATCGTTCCGTTTAACGAAGCGTTTGACATTAACCGATTCCGCGAGTGCGAGTTGTTGCACTCCAGATGGGCGATGTTGGGCCTCGTCGGCGTGATCTTTGGCGAAGCCGGCACGGGCGTCGCCTGGCAAGACGCCGGTAAGGTTGAGTTGGAGCAAACGCAATACCTCGGCTTTAACTTGTGGGGCGAAGGGTCCAACTTGGCCGCGTTGACTGCCATCGAAGTCCTTTTGGTTGGTACTCTTGAATTTTACAGATCCGCCGAACTCGACCAAGAGAAGAGATGCTACCCGGGCGGCGCGTTTGACCCGTTGGGTTTCGCTTCGAAGAGCCCGGAAGAGACGTTCAGATTGAAAACCGCGGAATTGAAGCACGGAAGATTAGCAATGGTTGCCATGTTTGGTGTCGCGCAGCAAGCGTTGAACAACGGCGAAGGGGCTTTGGAGGCTTTGACCAGCATCGGTAAATAAGTAGATTACTTTGAAGAGTTCGTTTTCATTGGTATCAACTTTATCTCTATTATATTAAACGAAAGACATCCTCGCGAATTTTTTTACTCTTCTTCACTTCTTTTTTAGATACAAAAACAACGCGCATAAACGACGACAAAAAATGTCACCAAAACCACCTGTCGTTCTCGAAATCCTTCGAACTTCTTCTTTGTCTTCTTTGTCTTCTTCTTCATCTCGTAGTAAACGTCGCGAGGGTCTTTTTGCCTCCTCCGAACGACGACGACGTGTACACCAAAGAGAGAAAACGTTCAGAATTGGAAACAACAAGAACAACAACAAACAGTTGGAGATGAGGATGATGATTTCCGGAGGAGAATCAAGCCTAAAACGAAGAAGAAAAAGAAGAACAGACGTGTCGTTGTTCGCGTCGTCGAAATCGTCGTCAGAAAGAAAGAGCGGCGATGATGATGATGATGATGATGATGATTCGTCGTCGTCGTCTGGAAAAGATGCAACAGATGATGATGTGCCAATGAGCAAAATCTATTCCTTGCTCTCACTCTCGATATTCGCTTTACTCGCCGGAGACGTCGGGATGAATTTTTTGGCGTTTTTGTTCGCGTGGGTGACGAAACAGGGTGACCTCACGTTCTTTACGACGAACGCGAACGGATTCTGGACGGAGAAGTTATGCATTTTAGGCTTTGTGATATTACTGTTGATGGATTTTAAAGCGGTGGCGACGAGGCAAATTAGAAGGGCGAACGCGGTGTTGAAGACTATTAAATACGCGAAAGAAACGACGGTGGAGAGCATAGAGCAGACGAGGAACGTGGAAACGTTTTTGACGAACGTGTACATGAAGTCAACGTTTGAGATTTTGGGCGCTTTGATCGCTTTGGTTGGATGTTTGAGAACCGCGTCGCCTTCGCTCGTACCCGGAAGCGGCGCTTTGTTTTCGTTGCCGGCGTCGATCGGACCCGCGATTGCGCTCTTTTTCGGCCACGCGATGTTCATGCTCATCAACACGAACGTCATTTCACAAAGCGCAAACATGACCACTCCGTTTCCTCTTCAAATAAGAAAAACGATAGCTACGTTTGACGCGATGTTAGCGATGTTAGCGATGAGTTGCGCCACGTTTCAAAAAGGATGGCCGGGGCTCATCGCGTCCTCGCTCTTCCTCCTCTTTTCCATTTACTTCACCTACGAGAACGAAATCAAGAAGAAAATGAAAGAGCGAAAAAAGAAAGCCGAGAAGAAAGGAAGGCGTGATTTCGGGAGCAGCAGCAGCAGCAGATGATAGATGCGCGCGCGAGCGCTTGGAAAAAATGTTGTCCTAACGAACTTTGAACACAAACACTTCTTCACTCCTTTCTCTGCTTTGTACATTTATTTATAAAATAATACATGCGCTCGGCGGCGAGGCGGCTTTTCCGTCGGCAGGCTGTTATTACTACTACTGCTGCTGCTACTATTACTACTACTACGAGTAGTACTCATCGTCAGCGATCGTTACTTTCATCGTTGTTCGTGCGACACTTCATGACGGAAACGACGAAAGAGAATTCGACGTTCGTTTCCCCGTCGAAAATCCTGGTCAGTTACGACCCTTCGACGGCGAACGAACACCTCTCGGAACTTTTGAAAGAGAAAGACATCACGCGAAGCGTGGAGTCGAGACATCGGTACGCCGTGATCGGGTTCGACACGGAAACTCGACCGACGTTTAGTAAAGTGGCGAAAAAGAACAAAGTTGCTTTGGTGCAATTCGCGAGCAAAAATGTGGCGTGTTTAATCCATCTGGCCTCGATGAATGGGAAAGTGCCGGAAATGATGACGAAGATACTCAGAGAGAAAGAGTACGTGTTACTCGGGTTTGGGATTAAAACCGATTTGAAAGAGCTGAAAACGGAACATTACGGGAACGAGGATAAAGAGAGCGTCGACGTGAACGCTTTCATCGACTTGGCGACGATTTCGGAGGTCTTTAAACACGAACGACCGGGGATGAAAGGCATGGCCAATCACTTCGGATTGGACGTGGAAAAGCCAAAAGCGGTGCAGATTTCGAATTGGGAGAATTCGCCGTTGAGAGAAGGGCAGGTGAAATATGCCGCGGAAGACGCGAGTTTAGGCGTTTGGTTAGCCGAGCGAATGTATGAAAAGTACGGACGACGCAAAGATACTACTAAGAAGAATAGCAACCATAGCGAGATAAAAGAATACGAACACGAATACGAAGAAAACGAAGAAGATGACCGATACGACGGGTTTCTCCAGTGGATGCATTCGTTTAGAAACGCGGAAAACACGAAGAAATTGAACAAACGACAGTTGCCGAAAGACGCCGCCGCGTTGGTATTAAACGCGGAGTTACAAACGGTGAACAAATACGCGACGCTTCGATTTCAAGACGCTAAGAAGCTCTTAAAGCAATATCACGACGGGAAGAAACACCCGACGGCAACGCTGTTTGAGTTTTTTAACAGTTTATCGAAAACGTTGCCGAACGAGTACACGAAAGACGGTCGAGGATTTGAATTCGTCCGATTCAACGAGTCCGTCTCGAAAGCGAAGAAAGAGGACGGCCACCCCCAAAACGTGTCCGTGTTCTCGTGCGAGTACGATTGGACCGATCTCGGGGAGACCGTGCGAGGGTGTTCGGGCTCAGGTATAAGCTCGTCCAAGAAAGGTGCGAAAGCGGAAGCGTGTAAAGACGCGCTCGCGAAATGCGAAGAGTGGCTGAAATCGTTCGAAAACCAGTGGTTCTTCGAGCTCGCGTTGGAAGAGAAGCAGTCGCGCGTGTTAGGCGCTCAGTAGTAAAGACACGTGTGATGATGATAGATATAATAGAAGTTTGAAAGCACACAGCGCGTGTAGTTAGTAAAATGGTAATAAAAGTATATATTTATATAAAAGAGAGAACTTTTTGCTTGTTCGTTTGTTTTGTTTTTACACCGCGTCGATATCCTCGTGCGAGGCACCCGTCGGACGCTGATCTTGTCCAGATCTTTGCTGTGGATAGCCGATCACGACTTGTTGTTGTTGTTGTTGCTGTTGTTGTTGTTGTTGTTGAGGCGCTCCAGCCATCGCGCTCATCTCGTTGCTATTCGAGTTGTTGTTGTTACTATTTCTATTATTGGCAGCAAACGGATTCGCGATGTTGAACGCGTTATTGTTCGTATTGAATCCCCCCGCGTTCTTCGTTTGCTTCTTGACGACTTCGTCCATGACGTCGTGAATCTCCGGTTTCGTCAACATTTGTAAATCTTTGTCGACGGCGTAACACAAGTACACCGCGTCGACGACATCCAATAAAACGGTCAGGCAAAAGTTCAGAATAGTCAGAGAAATCAAGAAGCAGAACACACCGAGGAAGACTACCTCGACGCTTCGCGATTCGTCGTCGAAGTAATTCGAGGACGAGAGGCCAAAGACAACGCCAAAGACGACCGAGACGATAAACGCAGTCGTCCTGAGAATCATCGGAGGCAACCACCACACCGCAAAGGTTGATAACATGTTGTTTTGTAAAATCGTGGTGACTTTTCTCGCAGAGTCGCAAAAGGCGTCGCCGGAGATGGCGGCGTACACGATGGCAAACTTGGAAATAAATCCAATAATCTCGGCGAAACATTGCCACAACAAGTTCACGCAACACATCAACGCGGCCATCGCCGCGTTGTTTCTGTGTTCTCTTTGCGCTTTTTCAAACATGTTTCGAACCATATCGACGATTGACATGATCAAACCTCCAAAACAGATGGTGCCGAATTGCGATTTCAAGCCGTGAGATAACGATCGTTTCACCGTACCTTTGAACGCGGTCGTTCCAGAGGGCGCAAAGTACCACTGCGCGGTTGAACCACCAATGGTGAACAATCGTAAACACACCGCAACCGAGGACGTCCAGAGCAAGGAAAAAAACAGCAACCCGACGAACGGTTTCACCCACGAATCCGTCTGCCATTCGCAACAATTAACCTCATAAACGTACGCACTCATATCGCCCGTCGCGCCTTCATCTCTGGATGCTACGTAGTCATCGTACGACCTTCGATCGATGCACTTCGATCCGTCGCTCGGGTGCGTCATCGCGAACCGATTCGCGCCAATCTTCCCGTGCATCCACGCGTACGACATGAAAAAGATAAACGGGATGAACACAAACATAGAAACGAACATGTTAATCCCCATCGTCGCCGTCAGCGTGTGTTTCTGATCGCTCAACGCCGTCGCCGCGGTTTGTAAAAGCCGATTGACGAGCGCGATTTCCTCTCGCCAGAGATAAAAGACGCGCGCTAAAATCAAAGTCACCAGGAGAAACAAACACCCGCCAAAGACAAACCCTTCTGCAAACATGTACAAAGAGAAGGAAAAGCTGGAAAGGAGTTTAAACCCAATAATCCCCCAGGTCGCTTTACTCGCGTGATATTGAAACCCGTACAAAAACGTCACCCCGAGCGCAACCGCCGAGACGATCGCCAACAACAGCCACGCGTGCGACGATTGCCAAAAATCATCACCATCGAACACATCGTCCAAATCATCGTTGGTATCCTTAAACTCATCTGTGTTCGATAACAACAGCCTCGATGTTGGTGATGACGACGACGCGCGATACGCTTCGCAGTTGGTGCTAAACAGCACATCTTCGCTCGTTCTTTGTGCAAACGCTTTCGCGTTCGTGTTCGAGACCACGACAATGCCTAGAAGGAAACACGCGCTCGTGATGAGTAAGAACACGCTCGCGAACGTGCGGTCTGTTTTTGGTCGAGGGCTGTAGTTGAACACCGCCGAGGCGGCTTCGTCGTTTTCGAGAAGGTCGAGATCTTCTTCTTCCTCGCCTCGGGAAAAAGGTGCCGTCGGCGTGGAATCCTCGTCGTCTCGCAAACGCGCGAATGGAGGAGAGGAGGAGGATTTAAACATGCTGGTGGTGGTGTTAAAAAACAGATGCGCGATGCTTTCTCTCGCGGGTCTTTCGTTGTTTACTCGGTGTTGTGTACTTCTTCTTTTGTGTGTGATAAAGTGCGTTGAGTGTGTGCGGATTTTGGCGGACAATTCAAGACTTCTTTCTTCTTCTGCTCTAAAGCGCACGACGCGGAAGAGTTTCAACGACGACGATGTGATGATGATTACAATGATATCATTACAAAGAGTGTGTTGTTATTATTTTTGAAGCAACGGTTCTCTCTCGTCCGGAAACGCTGTTTTTGTCTTTGTCGTTTCTGTTCGTGATGATGATGCTAAAGGCGGATTCTCCTCGTCGGTGCGTTCGCCGCTTTTACTATGACTACTCTCGCTACTACTACTCTCGCTAAGCATTTGCGTATTCTTGACGTACGTGTACCTCCCAAACCCGGCTAAGGAGAGCGCGTATCCGAACGCTTGCAAGACGGTGACCACGTCGCCGTAGACTAAAATCCCGAAGAACAGTAACAAGATGTTCTTGATATTGTTGATGCCTTTGAACCAGACGGCGCCGATGTTCTTCACCACGCCGAGGCCGCACGCGTTGACTAAACACCCCCAGGAGGAAGACACGACGAATAAATACCAGTACTTATTCGCAATGGAGGAAATTCCCGGCGCTTGTAACGAACTGCCTTCAAAATACACCACTAAAGGTATAAAAAACACCACCGTCGCCGGCGCGAAGTAATACATGCTCTCGATCACGCCAAACTTTCTATTCACTAACAGCCACTGCGCGCCGACGGTTCTAATGGCTTCCGCGAAGTGCGACCCAAACATCACGCACACTCCAATCACGGTCGCTTTCCCGCTCACGTTCATGCACATCATCCCACCGAGAACCATGGCGAGTAAACTCACCGTAAAATCCGAGTTGTACTTATCCGTCCCGACGAACACGTGCGTTATATACGTGACGACGGGAACGAACGCTTTCAACATTTGTACGAACGATAACGATAAGTACACGTACACAATGTTCGCACACGCTAAGGTTATCGATGAAAAGAAACCCACCGGGACGCACACTTTGAACCACTCTTTAAACGTCATCTTTGGTTCTGAAACAGACACGAATTTTCCGTGGACGAGTATCGTCGAGAGCGCGAACGCGAACATCGTTCCGCACGAGGAGACGAATATCGGGTTCCCAAATCCAGCGTCTTTGATTAAATGTTTGTTCGAAACCACGGTGATTGTGGAGAACGTCAGGTATCCGATGGTGTAGAGTAAAGCAGGGAGTCTGTTTTGCGCGGAGTATTTTGATTCTAACGAGGAATCGTTGTTCTTTTCAGGAGGAGGAGGAGTAGGCGTCGTCGAGTTCTTCATCGAATCATCATCTTCATCATCATCCCGCGGCTGCTGAGACATCTTTCCCCGAGAAGGAATGAATGAAAATCTCTCTCAATCTCTTCCCTTTAGTTATTAACTGATGAGGTGATGTATAAAACAACAACAATAAATACGAAACCACAAACTTTCTTTCTCTTTAAACAACGCGAAGAAGCTCTGTGGTAAACAACGCCAGAAAGCCCGCGCAAAAGTGTAACGTTTTCCTTCATATAAAAGAGGAAAAAATCTGCAGTTTTATATTTAGGGTGCCCAACCCTAATTTTTGTGCAGCGCGCACTTTTTTCTCTCCTTCGGCTTCTTCGAATTGCTTAAAACAGAGAAAGAGTGCGCACAGAGCAGAAGAGTATTAATGAGAAGAACGATGAGCGCTGGTACTTTTTGTTCGTCTCTTTTGTGCGGCACGAGTGATAGTTTGAGTGCCTTTTTTTCTTCCGGTGGTCGCGCCGCTGCTGCTTTGAGGCGCAGGAGGCGCGGTGCGCGCGGCGCGATGGTGTTTCCAATCGCATCAAAATCATCATCAACCGGCGGCGAATGTTCTTCATTCTTAAACTTCGGAAGAAGACGATTCAGAGGACGAGAAGAGAGACGATTTGGAGGAGGATTACGCGAAGAGAATACTACTACACATAATAACACTACCACCACTCATCTGCAAAAGCGCGGGTTTGTTCTTGCGAGTACGAATGGTATAAACAACAACAACGAGCAGTTAAAGTTGTTCTCGGTGAGTAGAGTTCTCTCGTATAACGAAACATTTTAATCGAAGAAGAACACCAATGATGGCATTAAACTGCGTTATCTTCTCGACGAGAGAGCAGTACACAGAAACGAAATTTAAAGGCGGAGGTAACAGACCGCTGCGTTTCGCTCTCGATATGAAGCAACAAAAATACGTGAGGTGTTCTTCTTTCTTCTCGCGCCGCG
>JACLAB010014923.1_pt1 | contig 32256 bp, 20 predicted proteins | sample 8027921 | NCBI WGS metagenome assembly JACLAB01 (sample SAMN15725117, study PRJNA655200) | protist metagenome | isolation source: fluorescence activated cell sorting (FACS) single amplified genomes of... | place: USA: West Boothbay Harbor, Gulf of Maine | collected 2000-07-19 | reverse complement strand
ACGGCGACGCGCGCGCGGCGGGGTCGTGCGCGGAGGGTGATGCTGGTGGGTGTTCGCGCGCTCGTGGGGCGTGTGTGATGGTGCGAGCGATTGATGTTGAGCCGCCGTGGAGTAGTTCGGATGATTTTGATGCGCGAGTGAAAGATTTGGAGGCGAAGCGCGCGAGCGGCGCGTTTGGCGACGCGAGCGACGAGGACGTGGATGCGTTCGCGGAAGGCACGGTGATGCGTAAGAAAGTGTTTCAACCGAGCGATGAAGAGGTTTGGTATGCGGGATATGTCCGAGGGAGCATGGATGAGGATGAAGATGACGATGACGAGGAGGAGGAAGAGGGCGCGAGCGGCGCCGCGGGTGGTAAAAATGAGTTTTCAGGCATGGCGGGGATATTGAGCTATTTATACCATCGTCTACCTGGAATGGCGCGCACGCCGTTACCGATCGTGGTTCAAAATCCAGTGGATAACATGTCGGTTTGGGCGTTGGCGACGTGCGGATTTCTTTGGACCTCGTCGACGTGCATGGTGTTTTCGCTGCTTCCAGTGTTTTTACAGACAGAGTTTGGATTTAGCAACACTAGGATTGGCGCCATGGAGGGATTTGCGTTGTTCGTGTCCAATTTCAGTAGAGTTTTTTCGGGAGTATTTTCAGACGTGCTGAAATCGCGGGTAAAGGTTATCGCGGCGGGGTCAGTGATGACGGCGGCGATGAAGCTCACGTTGGCGTCGGCGGTGAGCGTACAATGGGTCGTCGCAGGAAAGCTTTTGGATAGATTTGGCAAGGGTATTCGTGCGGCACCGACTGATGCTCTCATTGCAGACTTGTCTCCACGTCCTAAGCGTTCGTCAACGTATGGTTTACATCAGTCAATGACTACGCTCGGGGGCGTCATTGGGTCCCTCATGGCGATGATGATGATGAAAATGACGCACAATAATTTCCGTGCGACGTTTACGTTAGCCGCAGTGCCCTCGATCGTGGCGATTTATATCCTTATTAAAGCAGTGCGCAAGCCAAACCGTAAGATGAGCAAACCGAAATACAAACCGTTGATTTTACCTGGACGGGGTCGCGGGTTGCCGTCGTGGAAGCGTCACACTCGCGGTCCATTAGCCATGCCACATCTTCGCGCTCGATGGCGTCGAACGGAATGTAAATCTGGCGTGCGTGAAATTGTATGGCATCGTGGGCAAAAGACTTGGAAGACCGTGCGCGATTGGCTGTGGCAAATGAAGTCACGCGCGCGCATGGTTTCGCCTTTCTTGGACCAGATCGTCGAAGGCTTCGAAGATCAAGGAAAAGACTCTGACGGCACGATTAGACTGCGGAAGATTGGTAAGAGCGGTAAACGTAACTCGTGGTTCCGTCGCTCGGATGGTTCAGAGATGACACAGGAGGATTTGCGCGTGCGCGCGTTGATTTGGGCAGATGACCCTTGGGCCGAAGCGGCGCAACAAAAGTCTGCCAAATCTCCGCGACCCAACGTGAACAACTTCATGTGGGGTGAGTGGAACTGGAGCTGGACCGAAGTCGTACAGCTTCCGTGGGCATTCTGGCGCGCACTTTTGGTGTTTAGCATCCTCAAGGTGGCGCGCTTCAGCGAAGCGTTTGTGACGCTCCACGCCAAGGCGGTGGGCATGCAACTCGCCTACCTTCCCGTGCTCATGTTCGCCACGAATATCATGCAATCAGCGTTGACGTACCCATTAGGGGTGTACGCTGATGCCGCCGATCAGAAAGGTGGTGCCGGTCGTAAGAACATGCTTCTCGTCGGCTTTGGCATGATGGTCCTAGCCGATGCCATCCTTGTTATGGCCAAGGTGCCGTGGCAAGTCTTTCTGGGGTACTTGGTTGTCGGCGTGCACATGTCCATGACGCAAGGTAATATGAAGGCTGTATTGAGCTCAACGATGCCTCCGAATGTGCGTGGTACCGGTTTCGCCATAGCAGCGATGTCTCAGGGCTTGTCCCTCGGGTTTGGCAACTATATGGCTGGTTTCTTGTGCGACAAACTCGGGAGCGCCGGCGCATTTTGGGGTGGCGGCGCATTTGCGTTACTCGCGCTCGGATTCGGTTGGTTATTACTCGACGAGTCTGAAGGCGCTGAAGTTCGAAAACAAGCGAAAGCAGACGCGCGTAAACTTAGTAGAGCGTCGTCGTAAGCTGCGGTCATATGTACACCGACCGAGCTGCGACGCGCATATTCAATTTGTAAACTTAGCAAAGCAAAAACAAGACTTAATATTATCATGATTTTTTAGGAATTCTGATGTCTGTTACAAAGAATCTCACACTAATGGAGTTGGATGCGCCAAAAACACAAGCACCCGAAAACGCCGCTCGGGTTTCGCGTTCGCCGAAAAATTGCTAAATATCAATATTTGATTAGGCAGAGATGATCTCGCTCTTGCCTTCGGAAATCGCCTGCACAGCATAGCCGAGCTTGCTCGCGTTGCCCTTGGTACCACGCGCGAGCTTGGTCGGCACTTGCTTGATGCCAACAGCAATTTGGGTGATCAAGTCGAGCTTGGTCGGCAAGTTTTCGAGCGGAGCGATAGCCGCCGGCGAAAGGAATTGACCATCCATGCACGCACCGTTGAAACCAACTTGCTTCCCCGCCTTTTCCCAGCCCTTCTGAAGGCCATTGATGGCCTTCATCGTCGGCGCAACGTTCTCATCCACGAACAACCACGCATTCATGCCAGTCGTCGCTTGCGCCATCGGCTCAAACTTCGTACCCGCGACGGCCTTGCGCAAGAGCGTGTTCTTCGCCACCATCAAGTGCGAGCCCTCCGGCAAGCTTCGGCGGAGCGTAATCATATCCTTAACCTATTCACGACGAAATCAAACGCATCACACACATCGTCAGTCACATCATTCATCGATAAAAACCTCGCGCCGCGCCGCGACGTCTCGCCCCACCGCCCTGTGAGACCCTAAAACCCTCAACCACGCGCGCGCACCGAATGACCCCCACGCCACGCGCGCGCGCCGCCCCCATCGCGCCTGCACGCGCACCCACGCGCGCACATAAATCCTCCCCTCGCGCGCACCGCGTCTGACGCGAAACCACCCTCGCGCGCGCGCACACGCGCCCCTCGTCGCGGCGTCATGCGGGGCTATCCTCGCGCCCCCATCCACGCGACGACGTCGCCCCAATCGCGCCATCACCGCCCGCCCCACGCGATCACGCACGCGCGCGCACCAACGCCACACGCAAACAAAAACAATCACATCATCCTCTATACGCACCGAAAGCGATTGGTAGTTGAACCCAGCGACTAAGAACGTCTCCTCCGCGTTCGCCATGGCTGCGAGCGCATCCAATTGCCCTTGCTTTTTCGCCTTGCTCGCCGCGCCGCGCACGACGAGCGCGCCTCTGGACGACGCAGACTTGGGCATCGCGCGCGCGGCGCTCACCGAGGACGTCGCGAACGACGCGCGTTGGGTCATGGAAGTCGCGGACATCGGTCGTGTCGGTCGACGACGTGCTCTGACGACGCGACGCGCGCGCGCGATGACGGCTCCGCTCTCGGCCCTCTGAGCCCTAGACATAAAAAACCACGAAAACCACCCTTATAGAGACGTGCGCACACCTAAAGTACTGGTGTGTGCGATTTATGGGTGTCCCTCGGGCGACCCCTCGATGGGCGTGCGTGGCGCTCTGTGCGTACTGGAGCGTGTGTGAAGCCCATGTGAGGGGTCAACGGGGCGCATTCGTGCGAGGTCGCGTCACAGTGGCGCGAGCAATCTCGCGGGTGGATTGCGTCACACATCCGCGCCGCGCGAGCTCGCGATGCGCGCGCGAGAGGGCGATGAGAACGTCGTGGACGATGACGATGATGGGGAGGATCCTCGCGATGGTGCGTTGCGACGCGATGATGATGCGTTCGAGGACCCGCGCGAGCGCACGAGGCGATTGCGCGCGCGTGATGTGCGTGATTGATCGATGACTGACGGTTAGGTGATTACGTCCTGGGTTTCGCGCTCGTGACGCAGTGGAGATGCGCTACGATGATGTGAGTGAGAGTGCGAATGATGTGAGTTCTGAGGATGGGAGTTTGGATGGGGATTACGATGGCGTTGATGGAGAGTTGGCGTTTACGTTTGCGGTGAAGGAGTTTCGAGCGTTGTCGCCGACGAAGCACGCCAAGGTGTATTCGGATGCGCATGAAATGAATGATGCGTTGTGGAGGTTGTTAATATTTCCGTTTGGTTCTTCTCAAGAGAATGTGCGCAAGGTGGAGGCGAATGACGCGTTGTCTGTGAGCGTGTTTTTGGAGTGCGGTCCAAAATCGGCGCGCGAAGCGAGCGGGCAGTGGAAACGCCACGCAAAGTTTGCGCTGCGATTGGTTCACCCGACGAACCCAAATGATGAAGCATACATGGAACAGAAAGATACATCGCACTCGTTTCATAACGAAGAGGCCGATTGGGGATTCACGACGTTTATTTCTCGTCTCAAGCTCTTCCAGGGTGGTTACGTTGACGAAAACGGCGCGGTGACGTTTGGCGTTCGCGTGAGGCCTTGTGACGAGTTTGAAATCGAAAAGCCAGGCGTGCGCAATGTGTATAATAACGAGTACGACTCCCGTAAAGAGACCGGCTTTATCGGGTTGAAGAATCAAGGTGCCACGTGCTATATGAACTCGCTGTTACAAACGTTGTATCACATTCCGTCGTTCCGTCAAGCGGTGTACCACATGCCGACGAACGAAGCCGACGAAGCGCACAACACGATGCCTTTGGCGCTTCAGTCGGTATTTTACCGCTTACAGTACGCCAAGGAGGGTGCGGTAAGCACCAAGGACCTCACGCGCTCGTTTGGTTGGGACTCTTATGACTCGTTCATGCAGCACGACGTCCAGGAGCTCAACCGCGTTTTACAAGACAAATTGGAAGAGACAATGAAACAAACTACCGTGGAGGGTACGATTCAAAAGTTGTTTGAAGGTCACACGACAAATTTCATCGAGTGCATTAATGTTGACTACAAGAGCGAGCGCAAGGAGGAGTTCTTGGATCTTCAGTTGGACGTCAAAGGATGCAAGGATATTTATGCGTCGTTTGACCGGTATACGGAAATTGAAAAACTTGATGGCGACAACAAGTACCGCGCGGAGGGCCATGGTTTGCAAGATGCTCGCAAAGGTGTGTTGTTTCACGATTTCCCACCAGTGCTTCAGATTCAGCTCAAGCGCTTCGAGTATGACTTTCATCGCGACACCATGGTGAAGATTCACGACAGGTACGAGTTCCCTGAAGAGCTCGACTTGGACGTCGGCGACCGCAAGTATCTCGTGCCAGAAGCAGACAAAAGTGTACGTAACAAGTACAGACTTCATAGCGTATTGGTACATAGCGGGGGCATTAACGGGGGGCATTACTATGCGTTCATAAAGCCAGATCTCAAGGATGCAGACGACGCGCAGTGGTACAAGTTTGACGACGAACACGTGACCAAGCAGTCCGCCGAGCAAGCGGTGATGGATCAGTATGGTAGTCGAGGCACCGCCGCAAACGTAGACAGCGACATGGATGCTGATGACGACTCATCAAACATGCGTATCGCACCGAATTTGCGTTTTACAAAAGTCAGTAGCGCATACATGCTCGTGTACATTCGCGAGAGCGACATGGATCAAATTCTTTGCGACGCCACAAAGGAGCATCTCGCTGAACATCTTCGCGCTCGTTTTGCCAAGGAACAAGAAGACAAAGAACGACGACGTTTGGAAAAAGCAGAGGCACACTTGTACACCGTGATGAAGGTCTTAGAGAAGAACGGCATTGAGGAACAAATCGGGAAGAAAGTATTCTTTGACTTGGGAGATTTTGAAGACGCGCATCGTTTCAGGTTACCAAAGAAGACGCCTTTCGCAGAATTCAGAGCTATTGCAGCGAAAAGTCTCGGTGTGCCGATTGAACGTCAGCGATGGTGGACGTTCGCACCGAGAAGAAATACAACCTATCGTCCGCACGCAATGGTACCTGAATCGTGTGATACTTTACCCGTCGAGCACTGTCGACAAAAGATGCACACGAGCGGCTCCGCGCCAAACGAACTAAAGTTTTATCTGGAAGACCTTGGCAATAAAGAACCTGACGTCAATCGAGACGAAGTGTGTTTGTTTCTCAAGTATTACAATCCAGATCGCGCAGAGTTACGATTTGTGGGTAACTTTTATGCCTCTATGCACGACAAGCTGACCAAATACTTGCCGGTGATGCGCGAGATGTGCGGATTTGACCAAGATACTCCTGTGGATGTGTACGAAGAAATTTCATTCATGGGCACTGATGGGGAAGTTGATGTACCAAAATATGACGAGACAACCATGGCCAATTCGGCAATCGGTGCTAACGTAGAGGGAGCGAACTTGCAGCTTAGCCACGGAGACATTCTTGTGCTTCAAAAGCGCAACACAGAGGCTCCGCAGTCTCAATTTCCCACCGCAACAATCTTTTACAGCCACAAACATAATCATCAGGTGATGATTTTCCGAGAGCTCAGTGCGCCCAAAGTAGACAAGGTATCGCTTGATCTGAACAAAATGATGTCTTACGATCAAGTTGCCGAGGAGCTGGCGGCTGCAATCGATTTGGACGACGCCACCATGTTGCGTTTCACTCCGCACAACGCATACACAAATGGACCTCGCGCTAACAGCATTCGATTCAGAGGCTGTGATACTCTCACACAAATGATCGAGCCTCAGCAAAGCAACGTTTTGTACTACGAAATTCTGGATATTCCACTTCCAAAGTTGGAGACGTTGAAGTCTTTGAAGGTGTCGTTCCACGGGTCAAATACAAAGCTGATTGAAGAGTTCAATATCCGACTCCCCAAGGGATCTCCGGTGAAAAGTGTTTTGAACGACATTCAAAGCCGTCTCGGAGATCGAGTCAAGGGCTCTAAGCTCCGGCTTCTCGAGCTTTTCTACTCGCAGATCTACAAGGTGTTCGATGAGGATCAGGACATAAGCGACATCAACGACCAGTACTGGACATTGCGTGCAGAAGAAGTTCCTGAAGACGAGATCGAAGAGACATTGGATGGAAATTACTTGCGCATATACAATATTTCCAAAGATTTGTCGAATCCGAACACGTATCATTGCTACGACGAGCCGTTCCTACTCCGGATAAGTAGCAGTGAAACCTTGGGTGAGCTCAAGTCGCGAATTCAGAAGAAACTTGAAGCTTCTGATCAAGACTTTGCGAAATGGAAATTCTATATCGGGGCCTCATCAAAATATGACCTTCTTGAAGACGACAACTTTGTGCTCTGCTCGAAGTTCACACGCGTAGACAAGCAAGGTTTTTTCGAGAATATCCTTGGCGTCGAGCGCGAGATTAAAGGTCCTCGAAGACCAGCCAGCCGTCAAGGGAAGGGAAGCTTTGAGCGCGCGATTAAAATCATGTAGACTGCTGTCATCACCATAGAGAATTGATAATCATGAAAAAATTATACGTTGTACATACGCTGTGTTGTTTATTATCACGATATGCCATAATGGCATCTGCGGCTTTATCTAAGAAATACATCCCGAGTCGAGTTTTGAGTAGTCACAAACGTCGCCAGGCTCGAGGGCATGTCTACGCTCTGGCGGTACAATCTCTTCGTCAAAGTCAATGAGCAAATGTATCCGCCATGTTTGTGCAAAATTCGTAACCCAGTGTGCTATTGCGTTGTTAATTTCGAAAGGAACACCTTCAGACAACGGCACGTTCACTCGGTTTGCGCCCATGGGGCTCATGACAAACTCAGTTGCGTCTTGGTCACTCGGAACAAATATTGGAACGTGAAATCTGTGGTAATTCTTCGCCCACCCTCCTCTATCGACGTGTCTTTTGATTTCGGAGCCCGGATTCATCACTGCTAGTTGAAGGCGAATAATGTGCTCGAAGGGATCGCCCTGAATACCAAGCTGTTTGTTGAACAAGTCGGTAAGAATTGGAGTCACGTATCGCTTCAGCTTGTGCCAGTACGGGAAAACATACGTCTCTTTGCCCGATCGATCGCTGAAAACTAATATCATGGTATCGACGTTTGGCTTAAATTGTTCCATGTTGTCGGTTCTGCCACCCAATTTGGCATTCTTTTCTTGCGCATACGCCTTGAACGCGTCCCGCGGAAGCGTATTGATGAAATCTTGTAAATCTCGAACGTCGATGGGCTTGTACATCAAAAGCATATTCTGCCGACTGAGACCGGATGATTCGGGGCGCTCTTTAGCTGACAGATCAATCCAATTCGAAAACTCGTTATCTTTTAAGGTATCCTGTAAGAACCGCGACTCGTCATTTTCTGTCGTTATCGCTGGAATGGCCGAGTCGACCGCTCCCCAAGATATCGCTTTCCACGTGCTCGCTTCATCAATCATGGGCGCAGCGATGACATTCAACAAACCAAGCGTTTGAACAGTTTCACGCCACAGCATCGTCCGGGACACTAAATCGAACGCCACGATGTCACTCGTCTTCGATGGATCGCCTCGTTCCCATCGCTTGCCACATGCGGAAACACCAAAGTATGCGACGTCGTCAATCACGACGAGACCCTTCATAAATGTGTTCGACGGATCTATCCAAAGTACGTCAAAGTCGTTTATTTCCGGGTTGACGTAAATAAGCTGTCCTTCACCGCTATTCAGCATGATAAAACCGTTCTTATACGGAACGCATCCGTGTGATTTCGAGCCCACCTTGTCCAACGTCTTCAACACTTTTCCCTTTTCCAAATCAATCAACACCAACATACTCGGCCCAAGGTTGTGAAGAACCGCCCACACGGCGTGCATACCGTATTCTTCCACGTTAGCAGGCACGATAGTATTGACGTGCTGCCGCACACCGATTTCAGCCGCGAACACGACGCGCATGGATGGATACTCGAGCTCGAGCACGCGTCCGCCGCCGGTATCCGCTATGAATACCTGAGAGCCTCTCTTTACGACATCATGCGTAAATTTCGAGTCTATCTTCAAATCTCGAACCAACACACCCTTCTCCAAATCAATCAAGAGCAAACTGTCGGTGAGCGGTGACGTGATATCCGCGTTATCCGGCCTCGACGCGACGTACGCCAAATGCCCGCGCCCGTGCGGTCCAGTACTCGCAGCTTCATCACCCGCCTCCTCCACATCCGCTGGAAATATTCCATAGTACACTCCTCGCCCCTCATGAACCACCGTGCTCTTCTTCGTATCGATATCAAACGTCATCAACGCGCCGTGCGTGCTCAACGTGAGCAACCGCCCGCGCGACGTCGACGTCGGCGTCGGCGTCGACACCACCTCCCGCTCAGCGTCACCACCCTCGCGCGCGAACGCATCACCCACGCCCATCGACGACGACACCGAACTCGGCGTCGGACGTCGCATCACATCCACCCCGTCGTCGCGCCGCGACGTAAACGTTGCGGAACTTTTCGCCCCATCAAACATCGCCAACGTGGAATCCCCCGCCGACGGTTGCGACGACACGCGATACGTCGCCACGCACGCGAGCGCGGTGCACGCCCACATCAGCGCGCGTCTGATCCGCATCGCCTGCGCGGCGGACGCCCGACGGCGCCGCGCGGGCGCCGACGGCGAGAGCATGGAGGAGACCCGCGACGCCATCGACGGGACGCGCGCGCGCGACGCAGACTGACGTACTCTGTCTGCGTTCGTCCTATCATTCCCAATCAGTGGTCGACACGAAGACACGAGATACGCGCCCGAGAATACAATATAAAGACAGAATGCGTGCACAGTACGACGATTGCGCCGCGCATGCGCGCACACATCATATGCCGATCGCGGCGCCGAATGTCCGAATGTCCGCGCGCCCCATCGTCGACATCGCCGATGACGCCGCGCGCGCCTCCGTCTCTTTACGACGCGCTCGTTCAGTACACGATGGCGACTTACGTGGGCCCCACCGTGCGCGAAGGCGAACTCGTCTTCGGCGTCGCGCACATCTTTGCGTCGTTCAACGACACGTTCGTGGTACGTATAGCTCGCGCGTGACGCGCACGGAGTTGGCGTCGCAAAGCCCTAGTGGCGCCACCGCGGATCGATGGATGCGTCGGGCGCCGCCGTCGCGCGACGCGCGTGCGAGCGCATCACCGCGCGCATTTCGCGCACAGAGTTCATCGCGATACTGACCGCACGTGTTTTTCGTCGTTTTGCGTTGTTTTCGCGCGTAGCACGTCACGGATTTGTCTGGTAAGGAAACCCTCTCGCGTTGCACGGGTGGCATGAAGGTCAAGGCGGATCGCGACGAGTCTTCTCCGTACGCGGCGATGCTTGCGGCGCAAGACGTCGCGGCGCGATGCAAGGAGCTTGGTGTGACTGCGTTGCACATTAAGATGCGTGCGACTGGGGGGAACAAGACCAAGTCGCCGGGTCCGGGTGGTCAGAGCGCGTTGCGCGCGTTGTCGCGCTCGGGGTTGAAGATTGGCCGCATCGAAGACGTGACGCCGACGCCGACGGATTCCACGCGTAGAAAGGGTGGTCGCCGTGGTCGCCGTTTGTAGGTGCGATACGGGAAACGCTTCACCGATACATGGGATGTGCGACGAGCGTTTAGCTTTAATGTTGTTAAAAAAGAGGAGGTTCAAACACAAATTTTATTACACTGGCGAGTCGCGCCCGCGCGGCTGTTAAGAGGCTGCCAAGAGCGCGCAGGTCACAGCACAGGTGAGACGCACACGTACGGCGCCGAATTCATTCGTACATCGACCCATGAACGCGTGTTCTGGTTTATTCGCAATCGTAAATCGCCACGTCTTCTTTGGTAACGCGGGCGCGTCGATTGGGGTTTGCGCCTCGACCGTCGGCGTCGACGGCTTTGATTTCGGTGTGTACATGCGCGTCTTGCCCTTCGCGCGGGGCGTCACGAGCGATTTTTTTGTTAACGAACCAGGCGTGTTTTCCTTGTTCGAGACATCGGCAAATGGGGCTCGAACTGGCGACGCGATGGCGTCGAACGAGTCTTCGATCCAACACATCATTTTGGCCAAGCGAGGCGTGCCTCCGACGACGGGCGCGGGGGATGAAGCATCACCGAACGGCGACGTAATCATCGCTTTCACATTTTGTGCGGTCAGCTCATTCAACCGCTTCTCGATTCGATACTTTTCTTCAGCCATGCTTGCAAGCTGTGCTTCGTTCAAGGCGATGACTTCGTCCAGGTGCGCCGTTTCTTCTCCGTATGCGCGCACGTCCGCCTCGAGTTGCCGATTTTCCTGCTCAAGTACGCCTGTCTTTGTCTTCAATTCCGCAATGTTTGAGTGCAATCTTTCACTTTCCACAATGCAACGATCCCGGCACGCATCTCGCTCACCATACGCTCGCTTCAATGCCTCTTCATGCTTACATTTGGCGCTTACCATGGCGTCTCGAGCCGCATTCGCGCGCGCCTCCGACGCCGCCGCGCTCACTTTTGCCTTGGCATACAACGCATCAATCTCATCCGCCCTACGACAAAGGTTTGCATTATCCTTTTTCACACTCTCCAATTCCTCTCGCACGATGGCGAGCTTCTCCGCCGCGAGAGCACCCGCCTTGGCGCGCGTCTCGCTCTCCGCCGCGAGCGTCGTGAGCGCATCCACGTGTCGTTTCAAGTGCGCAATTTCATCCTTGGCCGTGCGCGGTGGTGGCGACGCCACCGCGTCATCTAACACCAACGACGCATTCTTCGCGTTCTTTGCATCCCTCGCGTCGCTCACATTCGCGTGCGTGGCCGTTACCGTCGTCGTCAGCGATGATGAATGTTCGAGCGCCGTGCGCAACCATTCGCTCACGCGATTCGCCGTCGTCGTCGTCATTTTCGTATCGCCGCCGCCTCCACGGCGCGCGTGTGATTTCACCGCCGCCGTTGGCGAGTCCCAGAACATGTCGCGAGGCGTCGCGCGTCGGTGTGCCGTCGCGACGACGTCGCGTGCGCGTGCTGCGGATGGACGATTCGTACCCCTGCATAATGTACGATAATATTGACTATATCGATCAAAACATATATCATTGGTCGGTCGGACATCAGCAGAAACTATATTTAATACGAGAGCCGTGAAACACGTTTGGGTGTTGGTGCGCGGCGCGACCACTCCAGAGCGCGTCGCGTCGCATGGCGCGTCAACGCCACCGCGCATCGCGCGCACGGCGCGCGTGTGCGTTCATCGTCGCGTTCGCGTCAGTGGCGCGCGGCGCGACGGTGTCTGCGGCGCACGCGCGCGTCGATTACGACGCGGGCGCGCGTTTTGAGCTGGAGGATGTTGACGCGCGATCGACGCTGCGCGCCGGGGAAGATGTCGCGAATTTGGCGTCGAACGAGCGGGAGTTAATGAAGCGCGTCACCATGCCTTCGTTTGAGGCGTACGTGGAGGAGTTTGGGAAGAAGGCGGAGTATTGCGGGAGCGAGGAGCGATTTCCATGCGCGGAGAGCGCGATACGCGAGGCGACGTACGACGAGAATATGCGCGCGGTGCAAGCGCTTGCGCGCGCGGGTGGGGACGTATCGTCTTTAGGGAAGCAACACAAAGGTTCGCGTGCGAGTTACGGGGCTACGATTTGGAGCGATAAGACGTTACGGGAGTTTACAGAGAGGACGGGAAATTTGCAGCCGACGCCTTCGGGCGAGCGCGATAGAAGTAGACAAAAGCGCGAGAGCTGGAAAGACATGCACGATCAATTTCTAGCCAGAAATGCGGACATTTGGTCCAATGAACGCGACCCGACGTCGGGTAAGTTGTATGATCCGACAAACTTGCCAAGGTCTTGGGACTGGCGCGTCAAGGGCGGTTTGAGTAAAGTTTGGGAGCAGGGCGCGTGCGGGGGGTGCTGGGCGTTTACTACCGCAGCGGCGGTGGAAGGAGTACATTACATATGGACGCGCGAAGCGGTGACGCTGTCGCCGCAGATGCTGCTCGAGTGCGATCCGATTGACCAAGACTGCGTCGGCGGGAACATGGTCACCGGCTATCAGTACGCGGTGATGAAGGGTGGTATCTCTGCCGCTATTGACTACCCTGTGCATCCATACACTGTAGAAACCAGTCGAGTTGGGCCCTGCCGGTCGAATACGGCGCGCAAACACGCGGCATCAATTGACGATTATATTGTGCTTGAAAACACGTGGGATGATTTAAAGTCAGCCATCTACATGCAACCCGTATCGGTGGCGGTGAACGCCCTGAGCGATCAGTTTCGATTCTATTCGGGTGGTATTCTCACCTATGATGATTGTCAACCGGCTTGGGAGTACATGCCAAACTTGATTAACCATGCCGTTGTAGCGGTCGGCTTTGGATACGACGACGACACCGGCCTCGAGTTCATAGTTATCAAAAATTCATGGGGACCGCTGTGGGGCGAAAATGGATACGCTCGAATTGCCATGCAAGGCACGGAATTGAACGCTACGTGTGGGCTGTTAATCGAAGCCGTGGCACCGCTGAAGCTTAGCAATTTGACGTACGCGGATCCAGAGTATGACCCAACGTTCAACGACTACGTCGAGTGGGCACCGCAAGCGCCAATGGATCCAGTCAACGGCGCGATGTATATCATATTGACGATCATGACCGCCATTGCTGCACTGTCGATGGGTGTTTTGACTGTCGTTTCGTGTATGAGTGAGGACGACGGATACTACTACACCGATTTGAGTTACGACGAGTACGACTCAAAGTTTGACATTCACCACGCCAAACGCATGGTGGGCGATCCCGATTCGCGTTATATCGCGCAGCGCATGCGATTCCAGTCTTCAAATGAACCAATTACGGGATTATCTACGCAATCCCGCGGTGTTCGACAGCCACCGTCCATGAAGGATGTCAAGCCTCACAAGAGCACGCGTGATTATTAATAAATGGCGTGCGTTTCTAGCGCCCACGGTGCGTCTAGGCGCACGCGTGCACGCACGCACTAATCATATACATCAATAGCATTTCCTTTTAGAATACATATAGCAGTTCAGACACGAAGCCATCACGAACACGTACGCACTCGCGCCTTTTGACGCAAAAAGCGCGCGCGCCCAGTCATGCCCCTCACAGCCGGCCGCGTCTCCGCCGTCGGCACGTCATCACCATGCCAGACACCCAACCGCTCGCCGCGGCGCGTGTAAAAAAGTTCGTCGTCGATAATTTCCTCGTCTTAGGTTTTTGCCTGGCGCTCACCATCGGTCTCAGCGCCCCAGCCGCCGGCACGACCATCGCCAGTTGGTCCTCGGGTGGGTGGTCCATCGTGCAGACGATCGCGGTGATCATCATTTTCATCATCTCCGGGGCGACATTGAAGACAGAAGAGATTGCTCAAGCGTTGCAAAGCGGCAGAGGGGCGCTGGCGTATGGCTTGGTGAGTATTCTGGGCGTGACGCCGCTGCTCGGGTTTATCCACATCAACATTCCGTACACGCCGGTGCAGTTCAGGTACGGACTCGCGTTGTTTTGCGCCGTGCCGACGACGCTGACGAGCGGAGTGACATTGGTTAGAAATGCCAAGGGTAACGTCGCGTTGGCGTTGATGCTGACTGTCAGTACGAACCTGCTGGGGGTGTTTACGGTGCCGTTTTACTTCAACGCCATCGCGCGAAGCGGGTCGAGTACACTCGGCACGAGCGCCTCTGGGGGGGATATGGGCTCACAAGCGGTTGACTTGTTGGTGAAATTATTATGTACGATATTAGTGCCGATCTGTGCTGGCAAAATTGCGCGAGAGATGATTCCAGTAATCGCGGAGCGAGCGGCAAAGCACAAGCAAGAATTGACGTTGACGAACAATTCGTGTCTCATTATCGTCGTATGGATGTCTATCAGCAAAAGCGCGAAGCAACTGCTTTCAACCGATGCTGGGAGCATATTTCTAGTCATATTTGCCGGCATCACGACCCACGTGGTGTTTCTTGCCATAAACTACGGCGCCACTGGAGCGCTCGGCATCTCTGGTCCCGAACGCGTCGCGAGCGTCATGATGAGCAGTCAAAAGACCTTGCCTGTGGCCATGACTGTCATCTCTTACCTCGACGAAGACGTTTTCGGTGCATCAGGATTAATCGCCATCCCATGCATCATTTGCCACTTGACACAGCTCTTCATGGATGCTCCGCTCGCGACGCGACTCGCCAAGCGATTCGACGCCGAAGTCGCCGCCGCCGCCGCAAAACTCACTGAACACCCCGTCTAGCATTTCCTACATTCTTCATATACATTTAGTGCCCACATGCATGTTTGTTCCACCCATCGCTCGCGTTACGCGTAAATTCCACGCTCCGCGCGTGCATCGTCCCGCGGCTAGCCGACGTCGAGCTCAACATGTTTGTTGACCTGAGCGTTTTGGGTTTTCGAAGCACGCCATTTCGTGCTGCTGAGCACCCACGCGCGCGCGCGGCCGATTTCGCCACGCGCGATGTCTCTCAGGGACGAATTCATTCGCCACGGCGTCTTCGTCATCCCTGGTGCCGTGCCCGGCGACGTCGTCGAGCGCTGCGTCGCGCAGCTCGCGCGTGACCTGGAGCACCCAGTGGTGCAGCCCGAGAGCGGGACGCCGCGTGGGGCATCGCTCAGTGACCCATCGACGTGGCCGAGCGGCACGGCGAGACGCGTGATTGAAGTCGTCGCCGCAGAGGAGGGCACACACTGGCGAGACGTGCGAGAGAATCCTAAATTGCGCGAGGCTTTGGATGCGATTTTGGGCGAGGATGCGTGGACGGTAGAGGCCAACGTCGTGGACGCCGAACGCGGGATATGCGAGCCGAGACATTGGTATTGCCCGGTGACGTTTCCAGAAGGTAATGAAGAAGCAAAGGCGGCGGCACTTAAGGCGAAAGCTATCGCGGCGAGGGCGGAACAGAGTGAGAAACGACGCAAGGTGAGTGGCGCGAGCGGCTTGTGTACGCCGGCGCCGGCGCATTGGACGGAGTCTGATAGCGGAAACGTGCGTGAGTTGCGCGAAAGTGGACATGATTGGGAAGATATTGCAAAAATGATTAGTACGAGTGAGACAATATGGACGGCTAATGACTGTAAGGCGCATTATGAGCCGGCATGGGCGCCAGAGCACGACGCCCAGTTGATGGCTCTGGTGCAAGAGCACGGTGAAAAGTGGCAAACTATTGCCAATGCGATGAGCGGTCGAAGACCCGGATGCACAAAAGCGCAGATTCGCGGTCGAGCGATGATGTTGTTGGATGAAAGATCGCCTAATATGACGGATGATGCCCATAATGTCAGCGTGGTTGGGCCGACAAATGTTCTGGATCCAGGAACGTCTTGGCATCCAGTGAATCGCCGACGTATGCTCAATCGCGGGTGGCACTTGGACATTGGCGCTGGATTTGATACGGACTGGATGCGCACGCCCGACGGGCACCCGTTTCAAGGGGCGATTATTTTACTATTCCTAACCGACTGCGCTCCTGGTGGAGGTGGAACGGCGTTCATCAAAGGTTCACACCGATGGGTAGCATCATATTTGCGTAAAAAAGGTGGAGTGTCGCACCAAAACGTGAACGCTTGGGCCATTGATCTCGTAGGTGAATTATCTAGCAAAGGTCGACTTCCGCTGTCGTATGAGATGGATAAGCACGAGGCAGAAAACGCGATGAGCCGAGACGATATTGATGGTGTCATTGAGCAAGTAAGCGGCCAGGCCGGAACAATCGTGCTCCTACATCCATGGCTCATCCATAGCGGCACAAGCAACCTTACTGCAGATGTGCGTGTATTGGCGAATGGTATGGCACGCGTCAAGCAAGAGTCGTTTGACGCGCATGGTATTTCAGTGCTCAAAGAAGTGCAAGCGCTCGAGCCAAAGCTGAAGAGAGAAACCGACTTTTTGCCGTCGACATGTCCAGACGATCAAGTAAAGCGCGCGCCGCCAGACAACAGACTTCCCAAAGTAAGTGTAATTTGTCCGGTGCATAACGCCGCGCGATGGATTGATGAAACGTTGGCTTCAGTATGCATGCAGACATACACTGGCCCTATAGAAGTCAGCATATTTGACGACTCTAGTTCTGACGGTTCAGCAAGCATAATCCGCCGCTGGGCTGAAGCGTTCGCACGCATCGGTATCAAATGCGTTGCAAATGGTTCGCGCTGGGTGGAAAGCGCTAACTTTGTCAAGGAAGATGCCCCAAATCAGGGCATTGGATTTTGCCGAAATCGCTGCATCGAGCAAAGTACGGGTGAAATTCTAGTATTCTTAGACTCGGACGACGTGATGATGCCGAATCGAATAGAGTTACAAGTGCCGTTGGCCATTGAACATCCGACGGCTATCATCGGCGGGTGCTGGAAGCGATATCCAAGTGGTTCAACGGAGCACTACGAAGCTTGGGCAAATATGATGACGCGAAATGAACTTCATTTTGAACAATTCCGTGAATGCACCGTGCTACTTCCGACTTGGTGCATGACGCGTTCGATCGCCGACGCCGTTGGCGGATTTGTTGAGGCCGCACCCGGCTCCGGTGAGGCTGAAGATCTGATTTTCTTTCACCGTCATTTGGAGTTACACTACGACGCAAACCTCGCCGCAAACAAGCCGTCGTTATTGCGAGCTGGCGAGTACCCACATAATCCTGTTTTATTGTACCGATGGAGTCCGCAGAGCGCGTCAGCGCGTTGCAGCAGGCGTCGTTTGCTGCAAGTGCGCGCCGCGGCATTTGAAAAGCGAATTTTATCCACTGAGGGTTGGTCAAAGTTTATCATTTGGGGCGCCGGCCGGGATGCTAAAAACTTTATGAATGAGCTCTCGCCAGCTGCACGTGCCCGAGTACAAGCGATGATCGACATCGATCCACGTAAAACCGGGCGTCAATATAGCAACTCACAAGTTCCAGAACAGGCTCCCGTGCCGATTTTGCACTTTTCAAAAGTCCCTCGCGGTCTTCCAGTCGTCGTATGCGTGGCGAAGCGACGCAAAGGATCGGGTGAGGAGGGAGATTTAGAATCTAACGTGGACACTCTCGGATTGATTGAGGGTCAGACGTTGTGGTATTTCAACTAGCCATAAATTTCATACTACATCATTTATCTAGCATATCATCTCAACTCTATAAACCGACGAAACTTTTCTACGACACTCGGAGGCCAACGGCGAATGCGCAACAACCAATCGGTATCGCGATAAAGCTCACATCCGTCAAGAACTGGCCCGCCTTCTACTAGCTGCCCAGAATTAATCATCGTGCACGCTACGTTCCACGTCTCCTCGGCTCGCTCTTGTTCCCCGCGGGCGTAATACAGCGCGGATAGAGCGGCACGCATGTCCACGCTACCCGCGGCTCGCCGCGAAACTTTTTCCATGTCGCGAATTGCCCCATCTAAATCACCCAACTCAGCCTTCATCAGCGCCGCATTCGATGATGCGTAAATTTGTCCGCTAAGATTCCTACTTTGCTGCATAATATCCGCCGCCGTCAAGAAATCCTCGAGCGCCAAATCGTACCTACCCACGCTCACGTAACAGTTGCCCCGACTATTCACCACATACGGCGGCGTCGCACCAATCATCGCGCTAAGCTTAATCGCCTCCGAATAATCCTTAATCGCCGAGTCCCAATCAGAAATCCCCTCGTACGCCAACGCTCTATTCGACAACATCCCGAGCGACCGATAGTTTGCAGGCTCCATCGCTTCCGCTTTATTGTAATCATCGATAGCGTCCCGAAACCGCTTCAAATCCACCAACACCTGCGCGCGGCGTTCGAGCCACACCGCCTCATCGGGCTCCATGGCGATTATTTTCGTCAGCGCCTCGTACGCGCGCGGCAAATCACGCTGGTAGTACGCTTGCTTTGCGGTGCGCTCGAGTGTGTTGAAGTTGAAATCATCGACATCAGCAGCCGCTCGAGCGACGCCGCGCGACGGCGCGACAACGACGAGCGACGCCGCGGCGAGGAACCGTCGACGCGACGACGATGCCGATGCCGATGCCGATGTCGATGCCGCGGGCGCGGGCGCGACGGATGACGCCAGAGCCATGGTGCGGCGACGACTGACGACGTCACTCGCGCACTCAGCGATGTTCGAGGACTGGACGTGGCGCGACGGCGCGTCGAGCGGCACTCGCGCGCGTGAGGCGCTCATTGGCGTCGCGTGCTTTAGCGTCTGCGTGGTTTGCGCGCTCGTAGCGCGACTGGTGGGCTTGCGCGGCGCCAGGAGACGCGGCGCTCGGGCGTACGAGAAAAAGCGCCACAGAGGGTGAACGCGCGTCACGAGGGCTGTCGAACGTAGACGCATAGCTGATGTAGTGTATATATATAGCATATAGTGCTTATTGGTGTGAACGCGCACGACTAGAAGTGCGCTGCTGATTTTCTTTGGCGTCGGTTGGCTCGTCGGCTTAGTGTTGCGGCAAGTCGCCCTCGCCGATGCCGAATAACAAATTGGGCAAAGCCTCCGGGATTGCAGACTGACGGTTTAAGCGTCGCTTTTTCTTTTCACCGTCTTCTGCGGTCGGAGCCTTCTTTGCGCCGAGCTTGGGCATTTGAATCATACCGAGCGGCATTCGAATGCCTTCGTTTGCCGGCGCGGCGGGCGGCGCGGCGACGGCGTTTTCATTCGTCACAGCCGCCGGCGCCTTGGGCTTCTTCGCACTCTTCGCCGCGGGCGGCGCGCGCGTCTTTTTCACCGGCACGTCTACTTCATCGTACTCCGAGTCACTGTCGTCTTGCTCATCTTCGTCTTCGTCGCCCGCGGCGTTTGGCGGTTGGTATGGCGCGGTGGCGTCAATAACCACCGACGCTGGTGGTGCAACGCGTTCGGCACGACGCTTGCGACCGATGCTCGCACGACTGGTACCCGTGGGTTTCTTGGATGCTGCCGTGCGCGCCGTTCGGTTGCGCGCAACAGACTTGTCGGCATGCTTTGCGCGCGACGTGCGAAGCGTCTCAATCACTTCCGCCGCAGTCGCCTCCGCGGCGACATCGTACTTTGATCGACGTTCGGCGCGTTCTTCACGCCCGTGGCGAGAGGTCAACTTACGCTCGAAAACGTCGTCATCGCGGGCGATGAGCTTGGCGCGCATCTTTTCAATCTCGGCGCGAGCGCGTTCTAAAGATTTGTCTTGCTCTCTAACGCGTCGCTCGAGCGCCTTGACTGCTCCAGTCTTTGCCCCAAGCTCAATCTCCGCTTGGTCTAGCTTCGTTCGCAATTCAACAGAAGTGTCGCTCGTCGATGTCGCTTCACTCGAAGCGCCGCCGCCTTCGGAACGAGCATAGAGACGTTGATTCCAATCCGCGAGCTGCGACTTTAAGAAGGTTTGCGCGCCGTCGCGTTCAGCCACGGCTCGTTGAAGATCAGATTTCGTGCCTTCAGCCGCCGCAAGTTCGCGTTTGAGAGTCGCATTCTCTTCACGAGCATCGATAACCTTTTCTTCCAAACGCGCAATCTTTGCATTCAACGCTTCCTCCTTGACGCGCGCTTCGATGTCATCCTCGGCGCGTCTCGGCGCCTCGTACGCGCGTCGTTCCTCTTCTTCCGCCGCCCGACTCAGCGCCTCACTCGCATCTCGCAAAGATTCACGCAAGTACATCACTTCATTTCTCAGCGCCGAAGCACATTCATGCTCTTCAATCAATTGCGCCTTTAATATCTCATTCGCCGTCAACGCTTCGTCCAAGTCGTCTCGCGTCGCCTCCTCGCGCGCCTCCACGCACGCGATCACTTTTTTCAACTCCGTCAACTCCAACGCCGCACTCGACAGCGCATACTCTCTCTCACTCAACTCCACCTGTGCCGCCGCCGCAAGCTTCTCAAAATCACTCTCATACTTGGACTTCTCCGCCCCAAACGCGCTCACGACGAGCGACAGCTTTTCGCGCAACAATGCAATCTCAGCCTCTGAAAACTTCCCCGCCGACCGCGCGTCATCGAGCTTCGTCATGAGCGTCTTTGAAAACCCCTACACACACGTCACGCGCGAGCGTCATTCACACATTCGTCAGTCCACACCCCTCACGACGCGCACGCTCGCGCGACCCTCCCGCGAGCCATCCAATTCAAACGTCTCTTTAAGTCGCCCATCGTCATCGCCCATCATCGACCCTTTCACGCCATCGCACGCATCGCACACGCACCCGCATTTCACCCATATCCTCGCTCGGGACGTAACGCGCCATTTGTGCGCTCACGCGCATGCTCACGCGACGCCCGAGTCGCCGTCGACGGCGCAAAGTGTCGCCGAGGCGTCGCGACATCCGCGCCCGCAAACGGTCGAAACGCGAACCGAATGTCCGAATGTCCGACCATGCATCCCTTATCCAATACTGTAGGTACACGTAGTACTGAATACGCGATGTATGTCAACGTCGCGATGGACCGGAGGCGATGCATGGGACGTCTCTATAGGTATTCCATGGACACAGTAGCACACGAGCGCCCCCATCGCGCGTGCGATCCGGTTTGGATGCGCGATTTTGGGCGTGTGTATTGGGTCGTTCGGTCACGATTGGTCGTTTGGAGTCCCTCCCGCCCAGAGGCGGAACGATGGCCCAACGCTCGCTGGCGCCCCGACGCGCGCGACACTTCTGTACACCCCGAGTTCACGACACGCACCATGTCCGCTCAATTCGCCACTCAATCCATCGTGAGGTACGTGTTCGTCGCCACGCCGCGAATGCGCTGCGCGCGCGCGTCGGGCGCGGGCGCGATAGGCGCGATTGGCGCAGGTGTGCGCTCGAGATATCGCGCGGTCGATCGCGAAGATACGGCCGCATCGGGTCGCGCGTTCGCGCGGGGCGCGTGCGTCGCGCGTGCGTCGCGCGGGGCGTGAGGCGCGCGCGATGGATGGGGGAAATATGTGTGCATATATTGTGGGGCGTCGAGGCGCGGAGGCGCGGTCGCGGGGGCGCGCGCTGAGGCCGATGGGCGCGTGGGTGATGTGGTGGCTCGGGATATCTCTCGCGAGGACGCGCGGCGCGCGCGGGTCGAGCGTCGTCGTGTGCGCGCGGTGGGTGCGGCGATGGCGATGGTGGTGTGGCGAGGATGATGCGAATGGTGGTTTCGTCGCGACGGGCGTGAATGTGATGACTGACGCGGGTGTTGATTGTGTTTTTTTCATTCGTAGCTTGCGCGCGCGCTGCGCGACCAAGCCGCGCGCGACGCGCTCGTCCGTCGTCGTGAACGCGTCTGCGCGTCCGCTCTGGATGCCGGGCTCTGATGCCCCGGCGCACTTGAAGGGTGAAATGCCGGGTGACTACGGTTTCGACCCGCTCGAGTTGGGCGTCGACCCGAAGGACCTCTCGTGGTACCAGCAAGCCGAACTCCAGCACTGCCGCTGGGCGATGCTCGGCCTCGCCGGTATGGTTGCTCCGGAACTCTTGACCTCCATGGGCATCAGCAACTTGCCGAACTGGCACGAAGCGCCGTTCTATGACGGCTACTTCACCGATGCCACCACTCTCTTTGTCGTGCAAATGATCATGATGAACTGGGCGGAGCTTCGCAGATGGCAAGACATCAAGAACCCGGGCTCGGCCAACGTCGACCCGGCGTTCCCGAACAACAAGCTTCCGGATGGCGAAGTTGGCTACCCGGCGGGCATTTTCGACCCGCTCAACTACTCCAAGGGTGACTTGAAGACGTTGAAGGTTAAGGAGATCGCCAACGGTAGATTGGCCATGGTCGCGTGCTTGGGCTGCTTCATCCAGTACGACCACACTGGCGTTGGCCCGGTGGCCAACTTGGCGTCCCACCTCGCTGACCCGGCCAACAACAACGTCTTCAAGGCTGCGTTCATTGGCTTCTAAGCACCTTGCGGTTTTCGTTCTTTGATGATCACCACGCATTCGCGTCTCGGAGCGTCGCCGTTGCGGCTCGACGAGACTCGAGCGCTTTAGAATCACTTAGCCATGCTATGCAATCTCTTTTTATATAGCGTAAGTACAACAACTCCATGATACGAACCCAACGACACCGACGCACCATATACTCGCACTCTCGCGCGCGTCGATCACGCGAACTCTACGTCGCGCGCCGAGCTGTCGCCGAGCGCGTTTGAATGTCGACGCCGCACACCATGGCGAACGCCACGTGGACGCGGGAATCCGCCGGCGACGCTCGCACGCCGCACGCAAAGCACCGTAATGGCGGCAGCGATGCGTCGTCGTCAGCTCGAGCGCACGCGCATCGCGGCGGTGCGGCGTCGGCGATGAACGTCGGCGTCGCCAGCGCATCCAAAGCGATTAAAAAGCCGCAGCACAGCGGGCATGGGCACCAGCGACGGCGGTCGTCGACGCCCGGGGGCGGTTCCGCGCGAAAACCCAACGCGCTGTCGTCATCTAAGACGGCGACGCGCCAGGCGATGGAGGATATATTTGACTTGTCCAACGTCGACGCTACGGAGGGGCGAAGAGCGCCGGGCGCGCCCAAGCCAAAGGAGACGGATGAACACAAGCTCAAGCAACGACAGCGACAGATTGATTATGGGAAAAACACGTTAGGATACGCACGATATTTGGAGCTCGTGGATAAGAGTGCGAGAAAGGCGGGCGATATCTGGACGCCGGATATTCACGCGTCGATGTCGAAGCGCGCGTTTGACGGGTGTGTGCGTAAATGGCGACGTTTATTACACGCCTACGATCCGCCCGTGGAAGATGACGAAGAAATTGTGGCGATTCCGGTCAACCCGTTCGCGCGCCCCGAGGGCACGCTGAAACCGGGAGAGTTTATACCAGAGGAGTTGGCGGAGGCGGCGCGGCGGAGAGCCGAAGCCAAAGCCGCGGCGGACGCCGCCGTTCGCGAAGGACGCCGCGTACCAGACGCCAAACTTGCGCCGTTACGCGCGTCAACGATGAATGTCACCACGGCACCAGACTTACCTTCGCATGCGGAAATGTCTCCTGGATGGCAAGCCATCACACCGACGCCGTACAAACCTCGTGGCGAACCGTCTCGATTTGGCGACGCCTCGGCGCGTCGAATTTTCCCTCAAACACCCGCCACAGCGCGCAAACCCGACGCCGAAGGCGACGTAGACATGATGGAATGCGACGGCGAAAACGCCGCCGCGAGATCCATCTACGACGATTGGGAGGGTGAAGACTTTGCCGGCGTCGTGTGACGCGCGGCTGACATGAAACATTTCGCTCGCGTCGTTTACGCGTAGCCCACGACGCGTTGCATAGACAAAACCGCATCACCATCCATAGTAGCGCACGAATATCATATATATATATATTCTTTTCGTCTTCACGCCAGCATCACACATCGCACCGCACCACATCGCGCGCAATTCGCCGAACCGTCGGTCGCCGCTCGGGTTGCAGAGGGGACTCTGCTGACCACCTCTGGGCGCCATTTCACGCCACGTTCACGCGCGCCATGGTTCTCGAAGCGACGATCCTGTGCTTAGACAACAGCGAATACGTGCGAAACAGCGATTACGCGCCGACCCGACTTCAGGTGCGCGCGCGCGCCGGCGATATTGATTCGTTTTCGTCCCGTGTTCGATCGACGCCGCGAGATGATCTGCGCTGCCCCGCGCGTTGTACGCGTTGACTGACGCGGTATGCATGACTTTTGCTCGCACACGTAGGCGGAGGCGGATGCGGTGAACTTACTCGCGGGCGCCAAGACGCAGAGTAACCCAGAAAACGCCGTGGGCGTGTTGAGTTTAGCTGGCAAGGTGCCTCGCGTGCTCGTGACGCCGACGCAAGACTTGGGCGCGGTGCTCAACTCTGTGCACGGGATTAAAATCGAGGGTGAGATTAACATTTGCGTTGGAGTACAAGTGGCGCATTTAGCGTTAAAGCATAGACAGAATAAACACCAGCGCATGCGGATCGTGTTGTTTATTGGGAGCCCGATTAGCGTGGAGGAGAAGGAACTCGTGGCGGTTGGGAAAAAGTTGCGCAAGTGCAACGTCGCGGTTGATGTGGTTTCTTTCGGTGATATCGAAGCGAACGAGGAGAAATTAGCGGCGTTCATGGGTGCTGTGAACAAGAACAACAATTCGAACTTAGTCACCGTAGAACCAGGGGCGAATTTATCAGACGTGTTGTGCGGCACGGCTATTTTCAACCAAGATGGACCGGCGGGCGGGAGCGGTTTCGCCGCCGCCGCCGCCGCCGCACAATCCCAAGCCGCCATGCAAGGCTTTGGCGGCGACATGGGCGACATGGGTGACATGGGCGACGACCCAGCGTTGATGATGGCGTTGAGAATTTCCCTCGAAGAGGAACGCGCGAGACAAGAGGCGCAGCAACGCGCCGCGGCTGAAAATCCCGCCGCGCGCGAATCCACCGGTGACGTCGCCGCCCTCGCGTCCGACGCCCCAGTCACCACCACCGAAGGCGCAGGCAGCGCCGACACTTCCCCAGCGCCCGTCGATCCGATGATGCTCGACGACGACGCGTTGCTCCGCCAAGCGCTCGCGCTCAGCGTCGGAGACGACGACGACGACCCCGATCTCGCCGCCGCGCTCGCCATGTCCATGGCCGACCACCAAGACAACGCCACCGCGCGCGGCGACGACGACGATGACGCGTAACGCATTCACGCGCGTAAGACATGTAATTCTCTACGGTTTAGTTTACTCTCCGAGCCAACGCCGCGCGCGGCCCCTCAGCCCCTCTTCCTATACTATTCTCATAAACCCTCTAATATTACCATTTATCACGCACCGCGAATTTCACACCAAACCAACGCCATTGTACCATACACAATCCCACTAAACACCCATACACATTCGCACACATACCCACACGCCCCCTCGATGCCGATGCCGCGTCACCCGCGCGACGTCACAATCCGCCCGCGCGTCGCTCATGTTCGCCGCCTCCACGCGCGCGTTCGCCCCGCGCCGATCCGCGCCCTCGCCCTCGCTCCGCGCGCGCCGCACCACCACGTGCACCGCCATGCCCGTCGGCACCGCGGTCAAGGTCAAGTCCTCCGTCATCGTGTTTCACGTCCCGAAAACCAAGGGCGCGGCGACGAATTTACAAGGCATGCAAGGCGTCGTGGACTCTCGCGCGGACGATCACGAGGGCATCGCCGTGAGTGCGACGTTGGCGTGTCGCGTGAAGCTTCCCGTGCCGGATGGGAGCGGGAAGACGTTCATCGCGCACTTGGATGAGGATGAATTGGAGCTCGCGTAGGCGGATAGGGCCGGTCGAGGCTCGAGCGCGCGAGAGAGACGGGACGGGGGGTGTAGAGCGCGTTGAGGTGACGTGGTACGATAACTATTATTAGGATTTTGCAAGAATTATGTTTATGTGTTTTACTAGTGCGTGAGGGTGACGTGCGTTCGTGGGTGTCGTTCGAGCGATGCGTCGTTTTGCGCGTTTGACAGTCGCGTTCATATTACAAGAACCATAAGCCCAAACCGAAGATACCACCGCGGCCTTTAGAGAGAGATTTGCACGCGATGGACATGGATTCGCTATCTGGGTTGGCGACGCGATCGTACACCGTGGCTAAGCTGGCGAGTTTGTGCGCTTCGGCGTCGAGGGTGTCGAAAACGCCCGGTTCGCCGACGCGCCACGCCCAGTTACCGTCGGCGACGCCTGGGGTGTTCATGCGCGCGTCGTTGCCCAGGGCGAGAACATCTTGCATGGTGAATACGCACGCTTTACTGACGCTTGACATGCCCGCCTTGATCATGCCCCACGCGCCGTCGCCGTACGCGATGCCCGCGTATGCCTCCAAACGATGCTTGGTTTCTTCATCCTGCGCCGCGTACCATCCTTGGGACGTTTCGTTATCGTGCGTACCAGGGTAGCAGAAGGAGTTCTCGTAGTGGTTGTGCAACAAATGCGGGTTGCGACCATCGCCACCCCAGGCGAATTGTAAAACTACCATGCCCGGAGCGCCAAACTCTTCACGAAGTTGTACAACGTCGGCGGTGATGACGCCCAAATCCTCGGCGACAATCTTCGCATCTCCAAGCGTAGGTTTCAAGGTGTTGAACATGTCGATCCCGGGACCGACCATCCATTGACCATTTTTCGCCGTAGCCGACCCCGCTTCAACTTGCCAGTACGCGGCGAACGCACGGAAGTGATCGATGCGTACTTCGTCGTGGAGCTCGAGCGTGCGCTTCAAACGTTGCGCCCACCAGGCGTATCCAGTGTTCTTGTGCTCGACCCAATCGAACAAAGGGTTACCCCACAACTGACCGTCTTCGCTGAACGCATCAGGTGGCACACCTGCCACCGCAGACGGCTTCTTATCCGCACCGAGTAAGAATAAATTTTGGTTTGCCCAAACGTCGGCGCTGTGCCCGCCGACGTAAATGGGCATGTCGCCGACGAGAGAAACTCCTCTCGCGTTCGCGTACTGCTTCAATCGCATCCACTGCGAATGAAACAAAAATTGCGTGGCGCAGAATAAATCAATCACGTCCTTGTGGTCGTTTGCGATCGCCGCCAAAGCCGCGGCATCCCGGTCGCGATACTCAGTCGGCCAATCCCACCAATCCTTCCCCACGAGCGCCGGTAACTTATCGATGGCGTTAAACATCGCAGCAGGATCTAACCACGCTTTAACATCTGCACGCGATCTAAACGCTTCAAACTCACTTCTCATCGCATCTCCGCTAGATCTCGCCAATAACGCCTTGGCCGCCTTTTCGATTAACGGCTCGTTTGTCGCCGCGACGGCGTTAAAATCCACATTTGAATGTCCCCCATACGGTCGCGGAAGCTCCGCAGCCGCTAATAAACCATCGCTCACCAAGTCATCGAGTGATATTATTAACGTGTTCCCGCAGTGCGCATCGCGGCCACTATACGGGCTCCAATAATCCTCGCGAACGCCCGGTATCGGCCGTCCCGGCGGCACCAGAGGAAGCACCTGCCAAATCGACATCTTCCCCTTGGCGAGCCAATCCACGAACGCGCGCGCCTCTGGACCGGCGTCACCGATGCCATACGGCCCTGGGAGCGACGTCGGATGCATCACGACCCCGGCGCGGCGATCATCGCGCTTCGCAGGGTACTGATCCGCGTAGTTTGCGGGCACCGGTGTGCCGACTGCGGCGCGCGCGCTCATTCGCGCCGCGCGCGACGACGACGACGACGACGCGCGGTGTGCGGGCGCGCGAAACACACGAGGGGTGGCGTGTGCGCGCGTGGCGAACGAAAGCGACATCGATGCGCTCGGCGACGACGCGCGTGGAGGAATAACGCATGGAGCACTGCCAGCGCTGGATAACATGGTTTTTGAATTTGACGTTACAATTTGGGTATTTATGCGACGCTGCGCGTCGATGTGGTGCTTTTGCGCGCGGAAAGTGAGCGATAGTTTTATTTAAAAGCGTACGGCGCGCGCTGATGCGGATTAGAAATCGGCGAAGCGGCCGATGGAGGTGTACGGTCCCCACCTGCCGCCGACGCCCGGGACGGCGTCGCCAGTGTCGACAAAGTGTCGTAAATCATACTCATTCGTGACTCGCGGTACGTATGGAGCTTTTACGCGCGTTTGCGCGAGAGCATTCCAATTTAAATCGGCGAACCAGTCGTGGGACTTGATTTCGCGAGTGCCTGCTTTGCCCATGCCGAGACGAGACGCCGGGCTGCGGCGGAGAAAGCCGAGGACGACGGCGCGAAAAGCGGCGTCGTTTCTCGGTGAAAAGTGAAATTTCACGTCATTTATGGCTTTGTACATCTGGTAATCGTCGTCCTGGTTGAATGGTGGTATGCCATTGACGAGTTCATAGATGAGAACGCCGAGTGCCCACCAATCGACGGCACGGTTGTGACCTTGTTGTTGAACTTGTTCGGGCGCCAAATACTGCGGCGTGCCGCAAAGCGTAAACGTCTTCAATCCCTTGTTGAGCTTTTTGGCGAAAGAAAAGTCCGTGACTTTTAAATAACCATTGGAAGCAATGAGTAAGTTTTCGGGCTTTAAGTCACGATAGACAATGCGACGGTCGTGGAGATACTCGAATGCCATGACCACGCACGCGGCGTAGAATTTGGCGTGAGATTCAGGGAGCGGCGCGTTGCGCATTTGGAGATACGTGAAAAGCTCCCCGCCTAGCACTTTATCCATGAGCATGAAAATAGACGACTCGCTGACGTATGTTCGTCGAAGGTTGACCAAGAATGGCGAATCACATTGCGACATGGTTTGCTTTTCGCGCCACACGTGGTCGACCAATCCACGCGATACAATTTGTGCTTTGCCAATCTCCTTTAACGCGAAAGTTTCGCCACCGAACTCCACGAGTGATACTTTACCAAATGACCCGACGCCTAGGAAGCCAATTGTTTTAAGTTCTTCGAGCTTGGCGGTGATAACTTTCTTTCTTGCGCCTCCGTCGGCGGCGTACATGTCTTCGGCGTTGCGTTTCAAGATGTCCTTCAATTGTCCAAGATGCTGCTCAAACGCGCGTCTGGTGATGATTAACACCGTCGCACGAGTTGGCACCCGAACAGTTGCAGCTCGAATATCAGAATTCAGCAAACCGAGCTCACCAAAGTACGAACTTGGACCGAGCTTGCATAACAATTTTGCCGCGCCGGATTCGTCGACGACTTTCTCATCCACGACTTCGACTTCTCCGGATTCCAAGATGAACATCGCATCTCCTTTGTCACCCTGGCGAATGATCGTTTCACCCGCGCGAAATGATACATCTGTTAGCTCGTCCGCTAAGGCTTTGATTTCAGATGCGGACAATTTTGAGAAAACGGGCACCTTGCTCAGCGTTTCCTGTCGCCAGGCGCGCTGTAAAACTTCCAAGCTTCCAATCTTCTTTTCAAACGTACTCTTCGTCATGCAGGCCACCTTTGCGCGCGTGCTTGCGCAACAAATCGTCGCCGCGCGCTTATCGTTGCGCAAGAGCGCAAGTTCGCCAAAATATTGTCCGCGAGAGAGCGTAGCAATCGGCGCGCTCGACGAGGATTTCGTAATCGTAAACTTGCCGTCGATGATGACGTAAAACGCATCACCCTTTTCACCTTCACGGAACACGACATCGCCGTCCATATACGTTAACATCTTCATCGAGCTGGCTATATCGGTCAACTGCCCGTCACTCAGAGGCGCGAGAACGGGACATTCCGCCAACCCGGCGAAGCACCGAGCCTCTTCAATCGACCCGAGCATGGACACAAACGTCTTACGATTCAGAACCAAACACGAAGTATCCGTCGCCGCTGCAACCGTTGCAGCACGCGGTTCATTATTCATCAACGCGCGTTCACCGAAAAAGTCACCCCGAGAGAGCTTGGCGACTTCACTGCCGTCGACGCGAACGCTGACTTCGCCGCTTTCGACAATGTAAAAGCAGTCGCCGACATCACCTTGTCGAAACACGACATCTCCCATTTCGTACACTTCTCGTCTTGCTGCTGTGGATATATTCAACAATTGCTGCTCTGATAGCGCATTGAATAACTCGACTTGCTCGAGTAGATCCATGCGACTCGATTCGTCCCGCGTCGCGACGGAACGCTTAATCGCCTTGAACGCGCTCGCGTGCAACGTCCATATTTTCATCGGCGTATCCGCAATGACCGTCGCTGACCGCGGGCACGCGTACAACAACGCGAGTTCGCCGAATCCACTTCCGGGACCAATCTTCGCCACGCACTTGGCTGTGCTTTCGTCATACGTCACTGGGCTCGCCCCGAACGCGGGACGCGATTCCGTCATGCGTTCATTCGCGCTGTCGTGCGTCACGCTTCGTCTCTGAGCACTCACGCTCTTCATCACCCGTGCGTGCCCAACCTCAATTACATAAAATGTATCACAATCGCAATCACCTTGCGTGATGATGACTTGACCTTCGGTGACGTATTCGGCGCGCATGGCAAGAGCGACGCGCGTCTTCGCTCGAGCGTCGAGCTCGGCGAAGAGCAAATTGTTCTCCATCGCAGACATCATCGCCTGTTCGCTCGCCGCCGTGCGCTCACCGGCCAATTCGAGCGTTGGGGCGTAAACATTGTCAGTCGCCGCGACGCTGCTTTCGCTGATGGCGTCGGCAGCGCCGATGGCGAAACGTTTACGAGCTCTCGCGCGCTTGGTTCCGAGTCTTGAAGCGTTTTCTTTCGCACCATGATGTGATTCTTCGTCGGCGTCGTCCGCGAATGTTTCCGTGGCGAACGCGTCCCAGTTATTCGTAGACGAGAGTACATCTTTTTGCGTGCACGCGGAGAGTACGGCGCCCATCGCTCGCACGTGTGGTGCGTCGCGATGTGCGGGGGCGCGCGCGCGCGGAAGACGAAGAGATGTAGTTTGGAAGACGAAGAGACACGCCATATGCGGTTGGTGAGTTTTAACCTTCATCTTCTATATTTTGAACAATGTACAGCAGCTAAACATTCACACACGGGATATTTGATGATCCACTACTCCGTGTTCGCGCCGAGTCGTTTAGGGCGCACGAGCACTAATCCCGCGGCGCAGAGCACCATCCAAAATGCGCCGATGAGGAGCATTTGCGTGTACCCGCTCTGTGCGGTGGCGCCGTCTGCGGTTTCAGGCGCGAAATGAAGAATCAACGCAAACATTGTCGGACCGATGGACGTACCGATGAAACTGGCGATACCCCAGATGGCTAGCCAGCGCGCGGATTGCTCACGGCTCGGGAGGCAATCGATGGCGAGCGCGTAATCGACGGAGAGGAACATGCCGTTCATGGCTCCATAGTACACACCGACGTACGTAATGTTGGACATGTTGTGTACGTAAATGAATAGGAAGTAGACGGATATGATACCCGCGCACGAGATGGTAATCATCGTGCGCCTGCCGACGTAATCACTCAAAATACCCGCCGGGTACGCGCACAGCATGCCGCCGAGTTGGCCGATGACGCTAAGAAACGCAACGGCTTGCGCGGGTTCATGTGCGACTAATTTCGACCCATCTGACTTCACCGCCGTGTCACGTAACAAATACTGCAAGAACACTTGTGCGGATATGCCAGTGTAGTAGAATGTGCGGCACACAAACAACCAAAAGAAACTCTTTTGCGTTTCTTCAGTCGGACTGATGTAATACATCGATGCCAGTTCGCGCCATGAAAACTTCGAGTCGAGCGCGGATGACTCACCATCAGCGCCTTCGACGTCATCATCAACGTCACCTTTGAGCGTTGAAGGCTCGTTGGCGGCGTAGCAAGTAATCGGCACCGTCACGAACACCAACCCGATGTAAAACCAATACAACGACCCCAAATTTGGGTACACCATCGTGTACACAAACCCCGTACACGCTCCAGCGGCGCTCATCGCCGCCAACACACCATTCGCCTCCCCTGTTTGCGATTCCGGAATCAAATCTGGCACAATTCCCGTCGCTGCGGTATA
>JACLAB010013882.1_pt1 | contig 32264 bp, 49 predicted proteins | sample 8027921 | NCBI WGS metagenome assembly JACLAB01 (sample SAMN15725117, study PRJNA655200) | protist metagenome | isolation source: fluorescence activated cell sorting (FACS) single amplified genomes of... | place: USA: West Boothbay Harbor, Gulf of Maine | collected 2000-07-19 | reverse complement strand
ACAAGTATGCCGACAAAGCTATCAGGCAATCGTATATTGAGGCAAAGGCCAGCAGGTTCAGAGAGTGGATCACTGAGCCAGTGGTAGTTTATAGATTACATTTTGCAGTAATGACCGCTTTTTTAGCTGCGTTTGTTATTTATGAGGTTATAATTTAATAGCCGAGGGTTTCATATTCCCTTCCGATCAGTGTGATCTACTGTGGCAAGACAGATCAGGCCAAGGTCTCCTTAACCTTTTGACCCAGAATAGCCCACTGGGGAGCTGAAACGGGCTACTACTTTCTAGGCGCGTTCCATGTCGTTGCGAGCCTAACCCTCAACCCCTCAGACCGATTTTTACTTGGCTGGGGGGTTTTTTTATACATTAAAATGTATATTGCAGCATTCATTTAGGTAGTTTTAGTGATTATTGCACACAGAAACTGTACATATCATTAATGGTATAAACTAAATAATAAACCGTCATTTCCGATCATATCTGGTTATCTATACAATGCCGCCCTAACTTACCAAAAAGGGGGCAAACAGTGATAATCTACATGATAGTTTTTGTAATTCTTTCGCTTGGCGCAGTCGCTGCCGACGACCTTAGCTAGTTTACATTATAGTAAAAACCATGCACAATGCCGCTAGTTCACTGACATTAGGGGTGTCACATGGATCAATTAAACCTTACCAAATCACTTGAAGATTGCTTCGACTGGGAATTAAACGACGAGATAATCCGCTTTGATGCGATTATTGAATCGTTAATGACTACAGATGTCCAAAGGCATAAGATCAGAGAAGAGCTTATCGACTGGCAGGATGGCGTTGCTAACATGGTAGATGAGCTATCAGCTATCGAACCCTATGAGGGTTACAGAGAGTTTGCTGCAATGGCAGAAGAGATATTCGGGACGGAGCAATAATGGAATCTATTGAATGGAAGCAAACAGGGGAGCTAATCCCTTATTCTAACAACTCAAGAACGCACAGCGAAAAGCAGGTACAGCAAGTCGCTGCAAGCATTAAAGAGTTTGGCTTTACTAATCCAATACTGATAGACGAGGATAACGGCATCATAGCAGGGCATGGGCGGCTTCAAGCTGCTCAGTTGCTAGGTATGGACACTGTTCCCACAATCGCCTTAGAGGGCTTTACAGAGGCCCAGAGAAAGGCATACGTTATAGCAGATAACCAGTTAGCCATGAACGCAGGTTGGGATTTAGATGCATTAAAGGTAGAGGTTGATCGTTTAACCGAGTTAGACTTTGATATTGACCTGCTGGGCTTTGATGACGATATGCTTGCAGGGCTTATGGAAGAAGAGCCATCTGAAGGTTTAACCGATGAAGATGATGTTCCTGAAGTAGAAGATGACCCTGTAACTGTTGAGGGTGATGTCTGGATATTGGGCAACCACAGATTAATGTGTGGGGACTCAACGAGTATCGATGCAGTAGATAAACTGATGCCTGAGACTGCTAACATGGTTTTTACTGACCCTCCATACTTGATGGATTTTACGGGCGGTATTCATGCAGATGGAAGCAAATCATTTAACGCGAAGCATGGGGCAATAAAAAACGACAAAATGTCAAAAATTGAAGGTAACGCCTTTTTAGATGATATAAATTCTATCATTAAGGCAAAAGTAGACGGAGCTTTTTATATCACTTTCTATAGGCTAGGTATCGATCAATATTATGAAAGCATGAGCAGGGTAGGATTAAAGTGTCGATCACTTGTTATATGGGATAAGGGAAATCATACATTAAGTAATAGCGATTATATGAGTATGTATGAGCCTATGTTTTATGGTTGGGTAAATAAGCATAAGTTTTATGGCGGTAAAAATGGCATGGATATTTGGAGAATAAAAAGAACAGCAAAAAACGACTTACATCCTACTATGAAGCCTGTTGAGTTATGCGAGAAGGCTATAACTGATGGAAGTCAGATAAATGCTATTGTTTTAGATTTATTTGGAGGATCAGGATCAACTATGATTGCCTCCGAAAAAAATAATCGACACTGCCGAATGATGGAATTAGACCCTAAATACTGCGATGTAATTATTAAGCGATGGCAGGACTTTACAGGGCAAGAGGCTGTAATGGAATCAACAGGCAAGAAATATAATGAGTTAGCTAATGAAGAAAGGTAATCAAGGTGATGGTGGCGGCAGGCCAATAATAGAGTTTACTGAGGATCAAATAACCCAGCTAGAAGCGTTGTCCGCTGTGCTTACTAAAGGGCAAGTAGCTGATTACTTTGAAATCTCAGAGACAACCTTGCGGGCCATAGAACAAAGACAGCCCGAAGTTTCTGACGCTTATAAAAAGGGCAGGGTGAAGCAATTTGCCAGCATGGGATCAAATCTCATTCAATTAGCAAAAAAGGGCAATGTTGCTGCTAATATCTTTTACCTTAAAACGCAGGCTGGCTGGAAAGAGCAAGAAGCTGAAATACAAGACATTCCACCTATCAATATTATTTTAGACAGCAATGCAGTTAACCAAACCTCAGACTGAGATATTCTTATCTGAGGCCCGATTTGTTTCTGTTGTAGCAGGAAGGCGCTTTGGCAAGACCTTTCTATCTACAGGTGCGCTGCTAAACGCAGCAGTATCAGGCAGGAATAAGAATGTATGGTATGTAGCGCCCACCTACGGGTCTGCTAAGGAGATTGCATGGCAGATGCTTATTCACTCAATCCCTCAAGAATATATATCCAAAACTAACGAAAGCTCCCTAACTCTTAGGCTAATTAATGGCTCTGTTATAAGCCTTAAAGGAGCCGAAAAGCCAAACAACTTGAGAGGCAGGGCGCTCGACTTTGTGGTACTTGATGAATTTGCAGATATGCGTCCAGAGGCTTGGTATGAGGTTATACGCCCCAGCTTATCTGATAGACAAGGGGGTGCTATGTTTATCGGTACGCCTAAAGGTAGAAACCACTTCTATGATCTATGGGCGCAGGGGTATAACTCTGATGACTGGGAGTCGTTCCAATATACAACCCTAGAGGGTGGCAACGTACCGCAGGCAGAGATCGAAGCGGCCAGACAAGACTTAGATGAGCGAACATTCAAGCAGGAGTATGAGGCAGCCTTTGTGACCTACGCTGGCCTGATCTACTACGGCTTTAACCGCGAAGAGTCTGTATTGGCGTTAGATGACGATAGTGGTACACTCCACATTGGGATGGACTTCAATTTAGACCCCATGTCTGCCGTTATCTGTATTCGTAAAGGCGGGACGCTGATTGCAGTTGACGAGATAGTCATGTACGGGTCTAACACTGATGAAATGGTTGCGGAGATAATTAGCCGCTACCCTAGACGCAATATAATTGTCTATCCAGACCCAGCATCAAGACAGCGGAAAACCTCTGCTGGTGGTCGAACTGATTTGTCGATCTTACAAAACGCAGGATTTAGCGTTAAGGCGAAGAACTCACATGCATTGGTCAGGGATAGGATCAACGCTGTGAATAGTCGTTTACTGTCGAGTGATGGTGGACGGCATTTGTTTGTCAGCCCAAAATGCAAGCAGACCATTAAGAGCTTGGAGCGACAGACATACAAAGAAGGAACAAGCGTTCCAAATAAAGACGACGGCTACGATCATATGAACGATGCCCTAGGCTACTTGGTCGAATTCCTGTTCCCAGTTCGCACAGAATACGCTACGCCACAACCACAAAGGTGGACTTGATGAGATTGAACGCAGATACAACGCACCCTGATTATGATAAATACGAAAGCCGCTGGGAATTTTATGTTCGTAGCTACATGGGTGGAGAAGATTACTTTAATGGCGCATACCTGACGCGCTACATATCCGAAACCAGTGACGACTACGACCGTAGGCTCGATCTAACACCATTAGATAATCACTGCAAAAACATAGTCCACATCTACAGCAGCTTTCTTTGGCGCGTACCGCCTACGAGGGCATACAACAGCGCAGCCAATAACGTAGCCCTTGAGCCTTTCTTAAACGATGCTGATCTCGATGGCCGCAGCTTTAATGCGTTTATGCGTGAAGCTCAGATTTGGTCTAGTGTCTATGGTCATGTATGGCTAATGATGGATAAGCCAAAGTCTAATGCTGGTACTAAGGCAGAAGAGTTGGCCCAAGACATCCGTCCGTATGTGACGATGTTTACCCCTGAGAACGTCTTAGACTGGAACTACGTTCGCACCGCAAGCGGTCGCTTTGAGCTTGATTACCTGAAGGTAAGAGAGAGCGTTATCCGTGTTGACGAGACCACTACAGAGACCTATTACCGCGTCTGGTACAAAGACCGCGTAGAGCAGTGGCACTCTCTCAATGACCTAGACAAGATGATTGAGGTGAATGACAATGTGCTGGGTCGTATCCCTGCGGTGTTCCTGCCTGCACAAAGATCAATAACCAGAGGCATAGGGATAAGTGACATAGCAGACGCGTCCTATATGCAAAGAGCTATCTATCAGGAGCTGTCTGAGATCGAGCAGCTTATCCGTATCTCTAATCACCCGACGCTGGTTAAGTCATTTGGCACCGATGCTAGTGCAGGTGCTGGTGCGATTATTAATATGCCCGACGATATGGATGCACAGTTAAAGCCTTACCAGATGCAGCCTAGCGGTCAGAACCTAGACGCTGTACGCGCATCTATAGAAGATAAGATTCAGTCTATAAACCGCATGAGTCACATGGGTGCAGTGCGTGGTACAGAAGCCATGACGATGAGTGGCGTTGCGATGCAGACAGAGTTCCAGATGCTTAATGCCAAACTATCAGAGAAAGCAGACCTTCTAGAGTTAGCTGAAGAGCAGCTTTGGTTATTGTTTTGTGATTGGCAGGATGTCACCCCCGATGTGGAGGTGTTCTACCCAGACGCATTCGACCTACGCGACTACGATAAAGAGTTGATGTTCCTACAGCAAATGAGAGCCACAGGCGTTAAGTCTGCAACATTGTCTCAGGAGATCGACAAAAAGATCAGTGACCTAATCCTCGATGACGAACAGTTAGCTAAAGCCCATGCAGAGATTGAATCTGGCACTCAGGTGCTAGGCCAGTTTACTGAGCAGGTTGCAGAAGAAAGCTAATGCCAGCAGACGTTGATCACGTTGAAGAACTCAACCAGATAGCTGATGCTCATCAAAGGCAGTTGGCCGCAGCACTGGTAACGCTAGAGCAACGCATTGCTGATTTGCTTGCTACCGCACCTTTGCAGGATGGAAACCTATTCGACTTAGAGTGGGCTATTCAAGCAAGGGCTGAGATACGCCAGATAGTTGAGGAAGAGTATCTGGCTGAGGTAGACAGAATAATCAGAGAGTATACGGCTGTTGCTGCCAGCACCTATGAAATGTTGGGAACATACGGCACCTTCACGCAACTTGATCCACGCATAATTAGCCAGTTGCAGTCATTGCAGTTTCAAGGTTTCCAAGATATAGGCGCAGAGTATCTTGACGCTATTAGCCGAGAGGTATACAGGAACACGCTAACAGGCGCTAGTTTTGCTGCAAGTGTTCAGGTGATAAAAGAGGTAGCAGGCGGCAGGCTTTCTCAATATGCAAAACAACAGGTACATGACAGCCTTATGCAGTTCGATGCATCGGTTAACACTGCAATAGGTAAAGAATCTGGCGCAACTAAATGGAAGTATGTTGGGCGTATAATCGCAACGTCTAGACCTTTTTGTCGAGAGCATGAAGGCGAAACATTTACTGATGAAGAAATTCAAGATTTGTGGTCAGGCAGTTGGGCTGGTAAAGCCGCTGGTGACCCTTTCATCGTTCGCGGTGGTTATAACTGCGGACATCAATTTAGACCAGTATTTGAAGAGGAATTATAATGCCAGCAGGTAAAGGTACATACGGTAGCAAAGTAGGACGACCTAAGAAAAAGAAGAAAAAAACCAAAACGTAAATTTATGCTAGACTAACGATTCACCAATACTCTTTAAGAGGCACGTTACATGAGCGATGAAATCATGGAAAACCAAGCAGAGACTGAAACTGCGGCAGTAGAAACTCAGGAAAGCAAGACCTTTACTCAGGAAGAACTAGACCGCATTGTGGCGGATCGTGTTGCTAGAGAGCAGCGCAAGTTCGATAAAAGGCTGTCAGGCGTAGACCTTGATGAAGCTAAAGACCTGCTGGCAAAGAAAGAAGCCGCAGAGCTAGAGCGACAGAAAGAGCGCGGGGAGTTCGATAAAGTCCTGAAGCAAACGGTCGAGAAGAAAGACATGGAGATACAGAGCTATAAAAGCAAGTTGCAACAGACGCTAGTAGATGGAGCGATTCTTGGCGCAGCTTCTAACAATAACGCTGTAAACCCAACTCAAGTTTCTCAGCTACTTAAAACCAATACACGCCTGTCAGATGATGGAAATGTAGAGGTGCTAGACGATAACGGTACTCCGCGTTACAATGACAGCGGTGATCTGTTATCAGTTAATGAGATGGTAGCAGAGTTCTTGACAGTAAACCCACACATGGTCAAAGCCTCCCAAGGCGGCACTGGCTCGATGGGTAACGCTGGTGGCTCTACGCAGAAGCCTCAATCTGTGGCAGATATGGTTGCAAACTGGGAAAATGGTGGCAAAGAAGCATTTGCTGCTATGAAGAAAAAGTAACCACAAACCACAAACTAATTTTATTTAAAGGCAATTTATCATGGCTGCAACTACTTCAACAACTCTCGACGACCTGTTCGTCAATATCGTCGCTCAGGCTCGTTTCACTGCCGAAGAGCAATCACTAATGATGGGTCTTGTAACTAACTACAACATCCAATCTACTGCTGGCAAGACCATTCAGGTTCCTAAGTACCCAGCAATCGCTGCTGCTGACTTGACCGAAGGCACTGATATGTCAAGCACCACTGTATCTACTAGCTCAGTTTCTGTAACTGTTGGCGAAGTAGGCGCACAGGTTCTGCTGACTGACATGGCTACCTACGGTGACGGCAACCCTGCTGTAGAGCTAGGAACTGTTCTCGGTAACGCTATCGCCACTAAGATCGATACTGACCTGATTGCCCTGTTTGACGGCTTTTCTAGCTCTATCGGTGCTGCTGGTGCAGAGATCACTGTAGCTGACTTGTTCAAGGCTGCTGCTACTCTCCGTGCTGCTAAGATTACTGGCACTATCAATGCTGTAGTACATCCTTTCCAAGCGTACCAGTTGAAAGCTAACCTGACTAACACCTTTGCTAACCCAAATGGTGGCGACTTGCAGAACGAAGCAATGCGTAACGGTTATGTTGGTACTATCGCTGGCATCAATGTATATGAGTCTGCCAACGTAGCTATCGACGGTTCTGGCGATGCTAAGGGTGCTGTATTCGCTCCTGAAGCTCTGATGATCGCTATGAAGCGCGACTTCAACATTGCTCCACAGCGTGATGAGTCACTCCGCGCATTCGAGTTGAACGCTACTGCTGTATATGGCGTAGCCGAGCTTGACGATGCATTCGGTGTTGAGATTCTGTCTGACGCTGTACTGTAAGACTGACTGCCCCTTCTTCGGAGGGGGCTTTCTTACGAGGTTTACATGGCTATAACTTATCGCGGTGAAAGGTTCGAAGGCTACAACAAGCCTAAGCGCACCCCCAAGCATGACAGCAAGAGCCACGCTGTACTTGCTAAAGAAGGCGACAAGATAAAGTTAATTAGGTTCGGTCAGAAGGGTGCAGACACTAAGCCGCCCCGCAAGAACGAATCAGAAGCAGACAAAGCCAAGCGCAGGTCATTTAAGGCAAGGTTTGCTAAAGACATAGCAAGAGGCCGCAAAGATAAAACAGCTTCAGCGGCATACTGGGCAGATAAGGTGAAGTGGTAATGGCTTACTCAAGCGACGCAGATTTATTAAAACTGATTCCCGATATTCTCGATCTAGGTATCGAGTCTTTTGTATTGGAACACCCGAAAGCGCAGGCAGATATTCAGCGTGAACTACGGATTAAGTGGTGGCCAAGAAAGAACATAGTGGGTGAGATGGACAATACTAAGCTCACAGCAACACAGTTTACGATGGCTAGTGCTTACCTAGTCCTATGGCGTTATGCTCTACCCCAGTTGACTAACTGGACAGAGGGCGACCGATTCGGAAACATGATCGACTTCTACAAGGCACGATACGGTGAAGAGCTAGAGTCTGTATTGGCTGATGGCGTTGACTATGATGAAGATGGTGACGGCACAGTTGACTACGATGAGAAGCAACCTGTCGGGCAGCGGTTAGATAGATAATGCAGGTCAAGATTGATACCAATATAGATGATGTAAGAAGGCGCATTGGTAAGAAAGGCGAGGAGCTATCGGCAAGCGTTAAGAAAGCCCTTTCCATAACTGCTCAGGCTGGCATCAATATTATTGAAGCTCGTACCAGCAGAGGCACTGGGTTTAAAGGTGGCAAGTTTGAAAAATACACACCACTGTATGCGGCATTTAGAAACAGCCGAGGCAGAAGCACTAACCCAGACCTACAGTTCACAGGTCAGATGTTAAGCTCGATGACATCAAGGGCAAGTAGCAAGCAGGCTGAGATATTTTTTAGCAGAGCTACAGAAGCTAAGAAAGCTGCAATGAACAATAAAACTAGACCATTCTTTGGGTTTAGTTTGAAAGAGAAAAAGAAACTGGCTGATGTATTCTTTAAGGCGTTGAAATGAGTGTAAGAGAGAACATTGCAAACAACTTAGTAGCGACGCTTCAGGCGGTTAAAACGCCAGTAGATATTAAGTATGTAACGAGAGAGCCGTTTGATTTTACTAAGTTATCAAGCGCACAGTTTCCTGCTATCCTTGTACGCAGTGCAGGGGAAGATAGGGCAGACAGTAGCATCGGTGGGTCAATCACTCAGCGTATGGCTACGATAAATTATGAGCTAATCTGTTATGTTAAAGGGTCAGTTATCGACTCTGCTAGGAACAACATAATAGAAGCTATTGAAGAAGGTCTCGATGTTGATCGTTTGCGTGGTGGTTATGCACTAGATACGCAGATCACTTTAGTCGAGATTGATGAAGGTTCTATTGATCCCGTTGGTGGGGTTATTATTACAGTTCGCGTCATGTATCAATACACTCGCGGCACAACTTAACTTTAATTAGAGGTAATTATCATGGCGACTAAAACAGGCGCATCTGGTGTAGTAAAAATCGCAGCATCTGGCGGCTCTGTGGCCGTTGTGGGTGAGGTTCGTTCTTTCACGTTTGATGGTTCAGCAGATACCATTGAAGACAGTGTAATGGGCGATACCGCACGATCGTACAAAGAAGGTCTGAAAACTAACACCGTTAGCATTGAGTGCTACTGGGACGAAGCTGACGCACAGCAATTGATCCTAGACGAGCGCGCTGCGGTAGATTTTGAGATTTATCCAACAGGTACTGGCACTGGCGAATCTTATTTCTCTGGTGGCGGCATCGTAACTTCACGCTCTATTACAGGTTCTTTTGACGGAATGGTTGAAGCCAGCTTCTCCATCCAGTGCAGCGGAGCAGTAACTGAAGCAACAGCATAAGGGGATTAAACCATGGGATTAGCTAAAGAGTTACGAAACAGAAGAAAGTTGCAGGCAAGAGAAGTGTTGGTTCCTGAATGGGGTGACGAATCTGGAGCATTTAAGTTGTATTGCAGAAGCATTACCTGCTATGACTTAGATCAACTACAGAAGAAGCACCCCAACTTTCTTAACAACACTACTATCGGTGCAATGGTAGATTTGATTTGCATGAAGGCAGAGGACGAGAGTGGCACTAAGCTGTTTGGGTCTGCTGAGGATCGCATTGACCTGATGGGTGAGGAGACAAATGTTATCTCTGAAATTGCTAATCAGATGTTTGCAGAGATCGAGACATCTGAGGCGCTTGAGGGAAACTAAAAAGCGATCAGTCGAGGATGAACCTGCTTTCCTTGGCTGACCGCCTCCACCTCACAATAGAAGAAGCAGAAAATATGCCGCTTAACCATTTCCACGAATGGATGGCCTATTTCAAAATACAGAGCGAATCTAATGGCTGAAAATGTAAACATTATAATCAAGGCTTTTGATAAGACCGAAGCAGCATTTGCAGGCATTCGCAATGGTTTTGCAAAGATAGGTAAAGCCGCAGACAAAGTTAAAAAACGATTCCCTACTATTACAAAAGCCATTAGCGGTTTAGCCACGGTTGCTAAAAAAGCCTTTCAAGCTGCGGTTGTGGTTATAACGGCTGCCGCAACTGCAATGACTGCATTGACAGTCTCATCCCTCCGATCAGGCGACCAATTAGCTAAAACGGCAGATAAGATAGGCATAACTACAGAGGCTTTGGCTGGGTTGCGTCATGCAGCAGAGCTTACAGGCGTTTCTGCTGGCACTATGGATATGGCAATGCAACGCCTTACCCGACGAGTTAGTGAGGCTGCTAACGGCACAGGAGAGGCTGTAGGGGCATTGCATGAACTTGGCATTAATGCGTCTGAGCTAGAGCAGCTACCTTTAGACCAGCAGATGAATGTGATTGCTGATTCTATGGCTAAAGTAAAAAGCCAGTCAGATAAAGTTCGTCTTGCTATGAAGCTGTTTGACTCTGAAGGTGTTGCCCTTGTTAATACGTTAGCGGGTGGCTCTGAGGGTCTGGCTAGGATGGCAGAAGAGGCCAATATACTTGGTCTGGCAATGAGTCGAGCAGACACCGCACAGATTGAGGCTGCCAATGATTCTATCACTAGGGCTAAAGGAGTATTCACTGGTCTAGGCAATCAGTTAGCTCTTGCTTTTGCCCCCATTATTGAAACCATTGCAAATCTGTTTAGGAAATCCGCTGTTGACTCTGCTGAGTTTGGCAATATTGGTCAGCGTGTAGCAGATGCTTTAGTTACTGCGTTTGCTAAAGTTCAGGGTGCATTGCACTCTATGTCTATCTTTGTCAAGCAAACAAAATTGGTCTTCTATCAGCTTGCCGTATTTATTGGCAAAGACCTAGTAGACGCTATCCGACCATTCATAGGACTTTACGATGCTATTGCTGAAAAGCTAGGAAAACCAGTCATAGGCGATGGTATAAACCAATTCTTTAAAGATGCTTATTTAGGCATTCAAGAACTTAAAACTGAAATAGAAACAATGCGAACCATGAATCCTGCTGAGGGGATTCTGGCTGCATACGAAGAGATAAAACTAGCCTCCCGTGAAACCGCAGAGGTTGTAGCTGCTAACTCTCCCGCAGCAGTATTAGCCGCGGCTGGTGAGGAGGCTGTAAAAAAAGAAACTTTCCAAGATAAAATAAGGCGACAGGCTGCTATTGACTTGGCTAAGTTTCAAGCCCTAACAGCTACCGAGCAGACACAGCATGTGGTCGGTGAGCTTGGCAAGCAGTTTGCGGCATCTACCCAAAATAGCAAAAAGCTATTTGCGGTTAATAAGGCCTTCCAGATTGGTCAGGCAATAATGAACACGTATGCTGGAGCATCTAAAGCTCTAAGTGCTTACCCGACACCACTTAACTTTGTGATGGCTGCTGGTGTTGTAACTGCTGGTATGGCTCAGGTTGCACAGATTAGATCACAGTCTTTTGATGGCGGTGGTTTTACTGGTAGTGGGTCAAGGGCTGGCGGTGTTGATGGAAAGGGTGGCTTCCCTGCTATCTTGCACCCCAATGAAACGGTTATAGACCACACTAAGGGTCAAGGCATGGCACCTGCTGTAAATATTGTTATTCAGGCGAATGACACTAAAGGGTTCGATCAACTGTTACAATCTCGCAGAGGCCAGATTATTGGCATGATTAATCAAGCGATGAATAACAAAGGAGCAGCGAGCCTAGTATGAGTGGAACTTATCCCAGCACCCCCGTCTTTAACTCGGTCGGGTTTACCTCTAAGTCATACAACCTAATGAGTGAGAGCTTATCTGGGCGCACTCAGGTACGCAATATTGGCGGCCAGCGGTTTGAATTTAAAGCCACGTACCCGCCTTTAACTACCGCAGAATTTGCTCCAGTTTATGCTTTTATAATGGCACAAAATGGCATGGCTGAAACCTTTCAGATCGTGCTTCCAGAAATAAGCTCTAAGTCAGGCAATGCTACAGGCACTGTCCAGACAGTTGGAGCAGATAGTATTGGTGAAACGTCTATTGTCATTGACGGATTGTCTGGTACCTTAAAGGCTGGAGATGTCATTAAGTTTGCTAACCATAATAAAGTTTATATGGTAGTTTCTGATTTAACTGGATCAGGCACTCTTACTATTGAGCCTGCTCTCCGTGAAGCTACTGCAAATGACACTGCGATTACTTATGATAACGTACCATTTACTGTACGTTTGAATAACGATTTGCAGCAATATTCTGTAGGACTGGCCTCACTCGTAAAATATGAAGTTGACTTTATTGAGGCAATCTAATGACCAGATCAATCAATGCAAGCACAGAGGCAGCTTTACAGGGTGACTCATTTAATTTTGCAACCCTAATCTATTTTGGTTTTTCTACTGCCATCAGGATAACTGATTGGGATAGAGACATATCTGCATTATCAAGCACATGGGCCAGCAGTGCTAACTTTCTTAGTTTTGGGTCATCATCTGAATCCGCAGAGTTGGCCGTTAATGGTATTGATATAACCCTTAGCTCTGTCGAACAAAGTTATGTGAGTATATTCCTTACACAAAATTATGTTGACGTTCCTGTAAAGCTATATAGGGCTGTGCTTGATAGTAATGATGCTGTTGTTGGAAGCCCGATATTAGTGTTCGATGGTTTTATTACAGGGTTCTCGATTGAAGATGACGAAAGCTCTAGCGAGATTAGCGTAACCACAGCTTCTCATTGGGCTGACTTCGAAAAGTTAAACGGCAGAAAAACAAACCAAAACTCTCAAGCATTGCATTTTCCTAATGATGAAGGGTTCGAATTTGCCGCAAATACAATTAAAGACTTGAAATGGGGTAAAAAGTAGATGGCATTTTGGGTTGTCGCAGCACTGTTTGCAGTATCCGCTGGGATTAGTTACTCCAGCATCCAATCAGCTAAAAAGCAGGCTAAGAAACAAGCTGATGCTATGGCTGGTGTGCTTGTTAACAAAGAATCAAACATTGAGCCTTTGCCTGTTATCTATGGGACTAGGCGAGTGGGTGGAGTTAGGGTATTTGTATCGACTAGAGATGCAAGTGGTGGTGATCCAAATGAATATTTATATATCGCTTTAACTTTATGTGAGGGCGAAGTCGATTCGATTACAAATATATTTTTAGACGATAAGCCTATTACCGACAGTCAGTATACGGGTCTATATACCATTAACGTCCATACTGGTGCTGACAATCAAAGCTATGATTCACTTCTAGCAGAGGCTAGTGGGTGGACTACAGCGCATAAGTTAAGTGGTGTTGCTTACCTAGCAATAAGATTAAAGTGGGATCAGGACGCTTTTAGTGGCATACCAGAAATAACTGCTTTGGTGCGTGGCAAGAAAGTCTACGATCCTAGAAGTCCTAGTGCGGCTAATGCGTATAGTGCTAACCCTGCTTTATGTATTCGTGATTACCTTACTAATGCACGATACGGGAAGGGGTTGCCATCATCAGCGATTGACGACACTGCATTTTCAACAGCAGCTACTGACTGCGATGAGAGTGTTACTTTTTATTCTGGCGGCCCATCAGGGCAAAAGATATTCCAGACGCATGCTGTCTTGCAGACCGATGAAACTCTGTTTTCTAATATCAAAACAATGCTCCAAGGGTGTCGTGGTTTTCTTCCTTATACTCAGGGTGAATATGGGTTAAAAATAGACAAGTCTGGGTCTAGTGTTTTTGCATTTAACACAGACACAATAATTGGTGGCATTTCGATCAAGGGTGAGGAAAAGAAAGACAAATTTAACAGAATGATTGTTAAGTTCCCTAACGCTGAACTTGATTACCAGCCAGACCAAGCAGTATGGCCTGATGCTGGCTCTACAGAAGAAACTACATTTTTAAACGAAGATGGTGGCACCCTTTTAGTTGAGAATATGGACTTAGAAACAGTGACCAGTTTCTATGTCGCTAGGGACTTAGCAAGAGTGATGCTTAGAAGATCACGAAGTGCAACAAGGGCATCTTTTACTGCAACAAGTGAGTCGATTAAATTAAGTGTTGGCGATATTGTCACTGTTACCCATCCGACTCCAGCTTGGGTCGGAAAGCCTTTTCAGGTTGAGGAAATTACTTTAAATTACAATGGCACCTGCACTGTTAATGTAATCGAGTATGACAGTTCTATCTATACCTATGACACCTCTGCCGAAGAGATAGCATACCCTGCCCCAAACTTGCCTAATCCTTTTAGTGTTGTGCCGCCTACTGGGCTACAGGCGAACGCAGAGACGAGCGTTGCTTTAGACGGAACCATCGTTACCTCTATGGTTATTTCTTGGACAGCAAGTACTGACTCGTTTGTCAGCCAGTATGACGTACAGTGGTCTACAGATAACAGCACATTCCAGTCCGTCGTAACTGACGATACGCTCTATAGAATCTCTCCAGTTGAGGCAGGGGCTACCTACTATACGCGAGTTAGATCAATCAACTCATTGGGTGTTAAGAGTGAGTTTGTATATGCTAACCAAGGCTCTGTCGGAGATACTACTGCTCCCGCTTTGCCGACATCTATATCAGCAACCGCTGGTTACAAATCAATCAGTCTTGAATGGACTAACCCATCGGATAAGGACTTCTCTAATGTAGAGGTCTACAGGGCCACATCTTCTGGCGGATCGTTCTCTGAGGTTGCCACTGTAGGGGGTGGCTTTGGTGCTAATGCTGAGTTCCTGAATGGCGGACTAGCTGATGCAACCACTTTCTACTACAAGTTTAAGTCTGTCGATTACAGCGGAAATAAGTCTGCGTTTACCGCTGAGGTTTCAGCGACCACTAATCCTGCTGCTATTGCTGGCACTGACGGCAAGTCTACCTTTACGGCTCCGATCTTTAAGAGAGCTACTAGCACACCATCTACTCCAACAGGCGGTACGTTTAACTTTGGAACTAACGTACTAACACCCCCTAGCGGTTGGTCTACAACTATACCTTCTGGGACTGATCCGATTTACGAGGCTACATTCCAGTTCTCTATATCTGGTGATACGGGAACGGTTACAGCAGGCACTTGGTCAACACCCGTGGTTATTGCTGAAAATGGTGATGATGGCACTGATGGTACTGACGGTACTGACGGTGCTAATGGTCTAAGTACGTTTACGTTTGCTGTTCACAAAAGAGCGACTAGCACTCCTAGCTCACCTTCTGGGGGTTCTTATAACTTCACTACTAATACGATTACTGCCCCATCTGGCTGGTCTGAGGAGATACCAAGCGGAACTGATCCTGTTTATATATCGATAACCAAAGCGCAAATAAGCGGGCCAACAGGTACTGACTCTAGCTTATCATGGACTGCGCCTGTTCTGTTCGTAGAGAACGGGGCTGACGGCACTGACGGAACGAACGGCACTAACGGCACTAACGGAGATGACGGCCCTAGAAATGCTGCTGGGTATGTTTATTACTATTTGTCATCTGCTACTGCACCGTCAAGCCCGTCTGCAACGTCCTACAACTTTAGCACTGGAGCATTTGGTGGTCTCACTACTAACTGGTCAAGAACACCGCCAACTAACACTGGGGGTGACGCTAAGTATTGGGCTACCAGTTATTATGTTACAGAAGCTACTTTTGGCGGCACACAAACTCTTACGTTTGGCACACCTTTTGCCAGCTTCCAGTTCGATGGCTTGGTTACATTTACTAATCTAAACAGTGAGCTTGCTGATGCATCTAGCACTGAGATCACTACTATAAATGGTGGCCTGCTAAAGACAGGCACTATTGATGTTAGTCAGGTAAATATTGCAGGAACTGCAAGCGCGGGAATTAGCATTAAGTCTGCTGCAAGCGGGTCAAGGATGGAGATAGAGTCAGACGTTATAAAGATTTACGAAGGATCAACGCTGCGCGTTCAACTTGGTGATTTGTCCTAATGGCTTATGGTTTAAAGGTATATGACGCAAGCTCTAATATCAGGCTAGATACAACTGATAGAGAGTTTCGATATGTGGCTTTTTATACTGGGTCAGTATCGGCTAGTTCATCGACTAACGTATCTGTATCTGGGCTAACTAATGATGGCACTTGGGGGCTTAATGAAACTCAGGGAAGCAATCTATTTTTAGAGCTTAGTATCGGCACTAATCAGTTCACCGTGACTAATACTGACAGCACAAATGCTGGCACATATAACGTGCAGGTGTTTAGGATATGAGCTACGGTATACTGGTTAAAAATCAATCAGGCTTTACACAGATTGACGCAACCTACGACAACATATCGTCGTTTGCTAGTGGATCTGTAACTAGAAGCTATGTTAATTCCGCTGGTACGCAAACTCTTAACAAGGTTTCATTCCCTGCTAATACGCCAACTGATTACCTGATATTTGCCAAGCCTAATGCACAAACATTTACTAGACAGATAACATTAGCAGTATATTCGGATGGGTTTGCTTTCTTTGCCCCTTGGCAGGCCAGTTCTAGCTTTAGCATTGATTACTTTATCGGTGTTCGATCAAGAGACATGCCGACTAATACATCTCCAGATCACGGCTTAAATGTTTACAAGGCTAATGGTGAGCAGGCTTACAGCTCTAATAACTCTAATCTTAGGGTTTCTGCTGTATCGTTTGATGACCTATCGTCAACGTCAACTACTCCAACATCTTTTACTGTTGGGTCTATGAGCGGAATTTATACGTTGATGAGCGGTAAAAACTATGTTGGTAGAAGTCCGCAGGGTTATCCTAACTTCTCAATAATATACTCGTTCTTTCAGGAGTTTGACTTCACTGCAAAGACAATAGCTGGGAAAATAACGCCAGTCACTAATGCAGCGCCAAGTCTAAGTGGTTCATTTGGCGGGGGCTTCAAGACAAATCTAATTGGAATACTGACATGATAAAAGTAGCGATGGTTAAGTCAGACGGTCAGGTCGCATATACGATCAGTCCTGCTGTTGACGATATGTATGTTGACGGACAGTCATACAATGGCTGCGTAGCTAGGCATATTAGCCATGAGTCTAATGATCAAGATGTCATAAGCACTTGGTATTGGAGCGATGGCTGGCAGACTAGAGACGCGCAGCCTTCCGTATACCATGAGTGGATAGATTCAGCGTGGGCGTTTAGTGGTGTATTGTTTTGGGGCGATGTAAGAGGCAGCCGCGACATTAAGCTGTTTTCTTGCGATTGGACGCAAATGCCCGATTCCCAGCTTACAGATGCAAAGAAAGCTGAGTGGACAACGTATAGGCAAGCCCTTCGCGACATACCAGAAACATACTCTGGAGAGACCTCTTTAGATGATATAATATGGCCAACTGAGCCGAGGTAATAGAATGATTTATCAATTAGTACAGGGCGACCAAGCCCCACAGATTCAAGCCAAGCTGACCCGTGATGATACGGGCGCACTTATAGACTTTTCTGGTGGTTCTTGCGCGTTAAAGTTTAGGGCCAAAGGCACCACGACTACCTTGTTTACCTTGGCAGCCGCTGATGTCGGTCAGAATTTTCAAGACGGCATTGCTGTGTTTTCTTTCTCTAATACCCAGCTCAACCTAGACGAAGGGTACTACGAGGGAGAGATTGAGATCACTTATGACAGTGGTGCAGTCGAAACTATATTCCAAGTGCTAGACTTTTACATTCGAGCCGACTTCTAATGATTAAGGCAGCCATTGCATTTAAAAAAGCCGTAGCCGCTATTGGCTTCAAAAAGGCTATTGCTGAAATTAAGTTCGGTGATTTCCTGATCTTTAGGTTTTTTGCTGATGCTCTAGGGCTGTCTGATTTGCCGTCTAAGGGCGTTGGCAAGACCCTGACAGATACACAGGGTGCAACTGACTCTACCGTCCTAGGCGCAGGCAAGGGCGTTTCTGATGCATCCTCTACTGCTGATGCTGCTGTATTTGGTATTGGGAAGGTTCAAGGAGACTCTGGGTCACTGTCAGATCAAATAGATACGCTAGGCATTGGCAAGCTGCTGCAAGATTCATCCTCTGTAGCTGAGAGCATAGACATACAGACAGCATTTAACAGATCGCATACGGATGCGTTTACTGCTGCTGAGTCTATTAGCTTAGGCGCAGGCAAAGCGTTTGCAGATGCTTCTGCATTTACTGACTCTGAGGCAATGGCATTTGGTAAGGGTTTGGCTGATAGTTCGGCCATGACTGACAATGCTGGTTTCTCTCCCAATAAGATTATATCTGATTCTTCTTCTGCTGCTGAAGATCAGACTATGGACTTCCACAAGTTTATAGATGAGGTCACTGGTGTCACAGATGATCTGGACGGTGAAGCCACCGCAGATGATGACCAAGAAATGACCTTTGTAAAAGTTCGATCCGATCTAGCTACTATTGTCGATTTGTTTGCTTATTCCACGTCAAGGGGTTTGAGTGATACAATGGGTGCATCCGATTCTGGTTCGATGCGCGGTCAGGGCTATTGCTCTTTCGATTACTTTGCCGAAGATTATGTCGGCTACTCACAATCCTTTTAACAGGTGATTTATGATTAATGATGACTTAAAACTACGCGGTGATGTTGCGATAGTTCTGAAAGATAAGGACGGCAAGGTTAAAGAAAGCCGTGAAATTAACAACTTGGTAGTAAGTGCAGGTCTGACCTACATTTGCTCTCGCATGGCTGATGCTTCTGCTGGCGTTATGTCTCACATGGCTTTAGGTAGCGGTACTACTGCTGCTGCGGCTGGTGATACTGATCTTGAGTCGATTCTAGGCTCTAGGGAAGCGTTAGACAGCACTACTGCTTCTAGCAATACCATTGCCTACGTTTCGTCTTTCGAAGCAGGTGAAGGCACTGGTGCGGTTACAGAGGCAGGCATCTTTAATGCTGCTACTTCTGGCACTATGCTTTGCCATGTTATTTTCCCAGTAGTGAACAAGCAAGCCGACGACACCATGTCAGTGACTTGGACTATTACACTAACTGCATCTTAATTAGAGGGGGCTACCTATGTCTACTATTACAACAAGGGCAGGCAAAGGCTCGCCCCTAACTAATGCAGAAGTTGATGCTAACTTTACCAATCTAAATACCGATAAGGCCGAGCTATCTGGTGCGGCTTTTACTGGTGCTATAACTACCACTTCCACTGTTGATGGCCGTGATGTCGCTACTGACGGAAGTAAGCTAGATGGCATTGAAGCTGGGGCTACCGCAGACCAGACTGCTGCTGAGATTAAAACCGCTTACGAAAGCAATGCAGACACGAATGCGTTTACAGATGCTGACGAGTCTAAGTTAGACGGCATTGAAGCCTCCGCAGATGTCACTGACGCAATTAACGTAGAGGCCGCAGGGGGATTGATGGACAGCGAGTTGACTTCCATTGCCTCCGTAAAGGCTTTGAACCAAGGCGTTGCTACTACCGACAGTCCTACGTTTGCGGCACTTACAAGCACAGGCGAAATCACAGCCAACGGTGGCATAGCATTGGGCGACAATGACAAAGCTACGTTTGGTGCTAGTGATGATTTACAGATTTATCATACAGGCAGCGATTCTAGGATATTAGATGAAGGCACTGGCAACCTAAGAATAATGGCTAATAACCTCCGGATGCAAAGTGCGCTTGGGGAGCAATATATTATTGCTGACGATGGCGGAGCCGTGACTGCGTATTACGACAACGCAGTCAAACTAGCCACCACCTCCACAGGCATAGACGTTACTGGCACAGCCACGATGGATGGGTTGACTGTTGATGCAACTGGTAGTGCCATAGAGTTAAGTCAGTCAGCAGCAGGTTCAGCAACCTATTACACAATGGATAATACTGTTGAAACTGGAGGTAAAAGATGGAGGTTTGGATACTCAGGAGGCTCTTCAGATAAGGGGTCATTTAGCTTTTACAATCAAACAGACAACAACCTTGCGTTATTGCTCACGTCTTCTGGAGCCACATTCTCTGGCACAGCCACGATGGATGGGTTGACTGTGAGTTCTGGGGCGACCTTTGATGGTGGCGACACAACCATAGACTTCTCGCTAGGCACTGGTAGGTTTACAACACCAAGCTCCTTTGTATTTACCGTTGATGATGACAATAGCAGCACTAGTCAGGCCGTCTATTTCAGGGCTGACTCAGGGAAAGAAATTGCTACTTTCAATGAATTAGGAGACATCAGCTTCTACGAGGACACAGGCACAACGGCTAAGTTCTTCTGGGATGCGTCTGCGGAGTCTTTGGGTATTGGTACTAGCAGTGTTGTTTCAGCCCTTGATGTATTAAATGGTGGGAATACTTACACAAGCGGCTTGGTGTTGCGTAATGGCTCAAGTACAAGTGAAGCAACATCTTTGTATCACGACAATACAGGCTCTACGACAACCGTATTAGCAAACCGATATGGAAGCGCGGCTTCTGCTATAAAACTTGTTTTACAAGCCGCAAGTGCTTCGCCTGTAACGGCATTGACTGCGTTAGGCAACGGCAACGTGGGTATTGGTACTGGTAGTCCAAATGGCAACGGTATTCTTACCCTTAATACGCCCACAGATAATTCACCACAAATTGTTTTTTCAGAAAACAACACAGGAAAGTGGCTCATTGGTCACAGGCATGATGGTGACCACTTTCGCTTCTATGATTTAGCTAACAGCGCAGAACGCATGCGCATAGACTCCAGCGGTCGCGTGGGTATTGGTACTAGTTCGCCAGCGGCTAAAGCCCATATTTATGATGCTTCGACTGATGCTGTTTTATATCTTGATTCAGCAAATGTTAATGGTTCTCATGCAAGATTTTTAGCAAGTGGTAGTGTTAAACATTTTGTTGGTTCAGGCGGTGGTTTTGGTTTAGGCGATGTTGATGACTTTGCAATTAGGTCTTTTGATAATTTAATTTTTGCAACAAACAACTCATCCACAGAACGCATGAGAATCGATGCCAGCGGCAACGTGGGTATTGGCACTAGCAGCCCAAGCACCAAGTTGCACTTAGGCGGCACAGCACCTCTAGACTCTATTATTCGTCAAGACTCTACGGTTTCAGGAACAAACTGGGAAATTGGGGAAAGAGAAGCAGGTAAGTGGCAAATATGGGAAGACGATTCCGATTCTGTTGTTGCCACGTTTACTTCCAGCGGCAACGTGGGTATTGGTGAAAGCAGCCCTAGCGGTCTTTTGCATCTTAAAAAAGCATCGGACACTGCTGACATAATCCTTGAGTCAAGCGGTGGCAGTGGTAAAGAATACTTAATCGGAAGCAGAACTGACGGTTCTTTAAATTTCTATGACGTTACTGCATCAACAGAACGCATGAGAATCGACTCCAGCGGTAACTTGCTTGTGGGTAAGACTGCTGGGAATTCGCCCGCTACCATTGGTTTTGAAGTACAACAAGATGGTGAAGTGTATTCAACTATTGCCACTGGGTATAATACTTATCACGTTTATGCTAACTCAGCTTATAGATTTTATGTAAATCCTAATGGCGGAATCTACAACTACGCTGCTAACAACAATAACCTTTCAGACGAACGTGAGAAAAAGAACATTGAGCTTTTAGAATCTCAGTGGGATTCACTAAAGCAGTGGAGCTTAAAGAAGTTTCACTACAATGCTGATGATGATTCTGATAGTAAGAAGTTAGGCGTTATCGCTCAAGAAGTAGAATCTTATAATCCTGAAATTATTAGTGAATTTAGGGTAGACGAAAACACTACTCGTATGGCTGTTAAAGAACAGCAGATGATGTGGATGGCTATCAAGGCACTTCAGGAAGCACAGACCCGCATTGAAACACTAGAAGCTCGCGTAACAGAACTTGAAAACAACTAGAGGAATAAAATCATGGCAGTAACTTGGACAATCTCAACACTAGAACGCAACACATCAGACGATGGTGTAATTGTAGCACACTGGCGCGCATCAGACAGCGAAGTCGTAGGCGAAGACACTCACTCAGGCAGCAGCTACGGCACTTGTGGCTTTACCCCTGACAGCTCTGCTGACGGCTACACAGCCTATGCAGACATTACCGAAACTCAGGCTATTGGTTGGGTGAAGGACAGCATGGGTGAGGAAGCAGTCACTGGCGTAGAAGATTCTATCGCTGCACAGATTGCAGACAGCAAAGCTCCTGCTGTATCTGTAGGAACTCCTTGGTAATGATTGCGGAAATCTCAGCAGTTGTCGGTGTACTAAAGGCTCTTAACGATGGCATTGCTACCGTCAAAGAGTCTGGGGATCACTTGTCAGGTCTGTCGGGATTGTTCACTAGCCTCACTGACAGCAAGGTAGCTGTAGAGAGCATTGAAGAGGCTACTAAGGCAGGCGATCACATACTGACACAGGAAGAGGCTCTGGAGCTTGCATGGGCTAAGAACGCCATACGAGAGCAGGAGAAGGAGCTAAAGAAGATAACGCCTAAGCTAGTCTGGCGTGACATGCTGATGCTACAGAACAAGTCTATTCTAGATCACAAGCACAAGCTGGAGAAGGCTAGGCTGGCGAAGCTAAAGAAGCAGCGTCAGATAGGTGATGCGATAAAGAACATTGGGGCCACTATTTTTGTGCTGGCATTTTTTGCTGGCAGTTATTATCTAGTAACCAGCGGATTAATTTAATAGAATGACTGTTCACTGGCAATAAAGCCAAACTAACCTGAAAGGAGATTAACATGGGCGAGAAAAAAACCACCCCCATTACGATCAATGACGTTGAATATCAATACGAAGACCTAACCGAGCAGCAGCAAGCGATGGTAAATCATTGCGCTGATCTTGACCGTAAAATTAAATCCACACAATTTAACCTTGACCAGCTTACCGTTGGCAAAGATGCATTTGTCGCTATGCTGACTGGCAGCCTCAAGGAAGAAGAGGAAAGCTGATGTATCAGTTCGATGAAGCTCGACCCACCCCGCACCTTTTGCACGATATAGTCAAAGGTAATATCTGGGATACTCAGCCGCTTAACATATTTGGCTTTAATCGCACAGTAGGTACAGCCTACGAGACCATCTGGGATGATGGCGGTAACTACGTCTATCCTAGCTCTGCGGTTGCTATGAGTGTGGTGAGTTCATCGGCATCAGATACTATGGAAGTTTTGATCAATGGTCTTGACGCAAATTACGATGCTATCAGCGAGACCGTTACCCTTACAGGAACTTCAGCAGTAACCACTAGCGCAACATTTTTTCGCATAAATAGCGCAGTCATACTAGCTGACTCTAACGTAGGTGATATTAGTATCAGCAATGGCGGCACCAACTACGCCTTTATAGGTGCTGAGATCGGTACTACGCAATCATCTGTCTACACCGTACCCGCAGGCCACAGCATCTATCTTTTTAGAATCGACTGCACCTCTGGCACTGTTAATGGCCAGAAGTATCTCTATTTAAGAAACGTGGCTAAAAATGCCGCTGGCAGAACTTTAAGGGTTACAGAAGCAACCTTCTCGCAGAGCATTAGCTTTGACCGCCAAGTGCCTTTCAGAATTGATGAAAAAACCGACTTTCACTTTGAGTGCAAAAGCTCAAGCTCTGATAACGAGGTTTCAATTTTTGTCGAAGCCATATTGGTTAGGAATTCATAATGGCTACAGTAAAAGAGGCACTTATTAGGCTGGAAGGCCACGAGAAGGAATGTGCTATCCGATACGCCAACATCGAAAAGCGATTAGATGATGGTGCCGAAAGATTCAGGAAAAGCGAGCTAATGCTTTGGGGTATGTATCCCCTAATTATCGGCTTGTTCTTAATTGAGAAAGGTATTGTATGAGCATCGTCACTTCACTCATTGGCCCAGTTACTGGGCTGCTAGACAAATTTATCGAGGACAAAGATCAGAAAGCTAAACTCGCGCACGAAATCAGCACCTTGTCGGATAAACACGCACAGGAACTTGCACTGGCACAGGTTAAACTCAATACTCAAGAAGCCAAAGGAAACTGGTTCCAAAGCAGTTGGCGACCAGCAACAGGCTGGGTCTGCGTCCTCGCCCTTGGAGTTAACTACTTAATCTCACCTATTGCTGCTGGATTCGGCATTGTGATACCGCAAGCAGATGGTGGTACACTTATGCCTATACTTGGCGGTCTATTAGGGTTAGGTGGTATGCGTAGCTTCGAAAAGACCAAAAACATAGAAGGAAAGTAAAATGGCTAAAGCACCGAAGAAAGAAGAAGGCTATTTCAAAGCCAAAGAACTGACCTGCAAATGCGGGTGCGGTAAAGTAGAATTTGATTTGGGTTTTTTGGCTACCCTTAATGCCATTAGAGAAGAGTGCGGGTTCAGCTTTGCACTATCCTCTGCTTACAGGTGTCCAGAACACCCCGTAGAGGCCCGTAAAGAGGTCAAAGGAGCGCATACGCATGCCAAGGCGGTAGACATACTAGCCAGCGGAGAAAACGCCTTAGAAATCATTAGAGTGGCCCAGAAGCACGGTATACAGAGAATAGGCATTCAGCAGAAAGGATCAGGTCGATTTATCCACCTAGATGGCTGCACAGAAGAAGACGGCTTCCCCTGCCCTGCTATTTGGTCGTATTAACGGACACAAAGTACCAACTTATGTCCGCAGCCCCTTAATTGGGGCTTTTTATTGTCTATTAATTAACAAAATAGTTTACTTTATGATTTAGATGAGCAATAATGTCACTTCAATTACTTGCTGTAGGAGGCAAACATGGGAATAAATGATCTAAACGATCTGGAGCGCGGTGAGTACGACTGCGTTGTAGGTTATCCAGCCCTAGACGGGCAATCAGAGGCTTACTATTTTGGCTATGGTGAGCAGTATGCAAAAGAACAGACTGTAGGAGGTCAACAATGGATGATGTAGATGCATATAAACAAGAAACTATTCGAGCATTTGATGAGTTGTTTAAAAGTTGTGCTGAAACCGAAAACAATGCAACTGACGAGGAACTTTCAATAAATTTAGCTTTTGGCTGTGGCGTATACACTGCCGCTTGTTCAATTATGGGAGAGGCTTGCGCCAAAAAATTAGCCGATTTACATCCTCTTTATGCAAGTGAAGAAAGCATGAATCGTCTTAGGCCAAAACTGAGGATTGTAAAATGAAATCAAGTGAGCTAATCAATGAACTAGCCAGCGCGCTATGTGCTGCACAATCTCAAATGGGGGGTGCTGTTAAAGACAGTGCCAATCCTTTCTTTAAATCAAGCTATGCCGATCTAACCTCGGTCATTAAAGCGATCAAGCAACCGTTTGCCGATAATGGCCTAAGTTATACGCAATTCCCAGTTAGCAACGAAAACGGTGTTGGCGTTTCTACCCGACTGATGCACACCTCTGGGCAGTGGCTGGAGATGGAATACACTCTGCCAACTGTTAAGAAAGACCCACAGGCTTCGGGGTCAGCTATTTCTTACGCAAGACGCTATGCCTTGCAATCTATCGCTGGAATTCCAACGGCAGAGGATGATGCAGAATCTGCAATGCTACGGGGTGATGACAAGAAGATTATCACTGACGATCAGATTATAGCCATCAAGAAATTACTTGATGAAACTGGTGCCGACAGCGAGAAATTCTGCAAGTGGCTGAAGGTCAACTCAGTCGATCAGATATTAGCTGTACACTTTGATCGCGCTGTTGCCGCACTAGAGGCCAAGAAGTGATCATCCTTGACCATGAGCAGGGTTCACCAGAATGGCTTGCTGCACGACTAGGCAAGCCATCCGCTAGTATGTTTTCCAAGCTAATTACGCTTACTGGGAAGCCATCTAGTTCTGCCCATGATTACGTTACTGAATTGATCGCAGAACGCCTTACAGGTAAATCTGAGCCGTTCCATGTTACTGAATGGATGCAGCGAGGCACTGAGCTAGAGCCAGAAGCTAGAGAGGCATACGAGTTTATCTCTGGCAATGATGTTATCGAGACTGGCTTTATTCTTGACACTAGCTTTGAGTTTGGCTGTTCGCCTGATGGGTTGATTTTAGAGGGCGAGAGTCTGGGAGGCTTGGAAATCAAGGCTCCTAAGTCTAAAACCATGGTCAGTTACCTTATGAATCCGCAGGTCGGTGTTAAGAAATACTGGCAGCAGATTCAGGGCTGTATGTGGATAACCAAACGTGATTGGTGGGACTTCTTTGCCTACCATCCAGAAATGCCGCACGTTCTAGTGCGCGTAGAACGCGATGATGAGTATATCGCAAAACTGTCTGCTGAGGTCGATAAGGCTGTAGCGGAAATTTTAAACCAAGTGGAGAAGTTAAAATGAGTGTTAATGTAATGGTATTTGCGGGAAATGTAGGTGGTGACATGGAGGTGCGTCACACGCCAAATGGTAAGGCCGTAGGACAATTTAATGTTGCTGTTGATCAGGGCTGGGGTGAGAACAAAAAGACCAGCTGGGTAACGTGCAAGATGTTTAACGAGCGCGCTGAGAAACTAGCACCCTATGTCACAAAGGGAATGATGGTCACTGTTAACGGGCAGCTAAGTGTTGATGAGTGGGAAAAAGATGGCGTTAAAAATAAGCGCGTCTGCTGCATTGTTAATGATGTTCAGCTACCAAAACAAGGTGCGCCACAGCAAACTGCAAATCTAGTTGAAAAGGCGGGGATAGGTATTGATCAGCTAGGCGATGAAGATATACCGTTTTAAGGCTAAAAAAGCCCCCCTTGCGGGGGGCAAACCATAGGAGGTTGTCGATCGGGGGAACCGACCTAATTAATATATCACAAGGCACAAGATCATGGAATTAATCGATACAGGCAAATGCCTAATAGCGGCACAAAACAACAAAGGCGTAAACAGCCGACAGCTTGCCAAGATAGCTAAAACTTCACCCCAGCAGGTATTGCGCTGGCGTAAAAGCAAGAACTTAAAGATACATACTATCCAGCTGATATGCTTGTCTTTGGATATAACGATAGTTGATTTTATAACATTTGGTTATAAGTAACCTTTTCGGTTTACTTTTACAGCTGAATCTTTTATGGTTCAAAAAGTATTCGGGCTAGAGGCTGATGAACTCTTTAAATTAAACATCAGAGCGTGGTTGACCCTCCAGTGCATAGCCCCCGAAGCAGATCGGTTTCTGCTGACGGATAGATTAGAGATTCGATACGAATACGAATTAACCGCTGAGTCGCATAGCCCTCAGGTCTTAAATTTTACTTTACGAAGTAAAAGGGTTTATAACATCTACTAAAATATATATTTAAAAATATAATTTATCAATACACAAGGCGAGGCTTGCCGAGCCATAGGAGAAAGAAATGCACGCAGAAACTTGTTCACATTGTCTTGGTGATGGAGTTATAACAGCATTACGTTATAAAACGATGAAGCGCGAAACAAAAACTTGTGAAAAATGCAACGGAGCTAAGGTTATTAATTACAAATCTAGTCCAGAATTACTAGCAAGAAAAAGAAGAGAAAGAGCTGTTCGTAGGGAAAAAGCAGCAATACCTATAAGGTGGGTTCCACCTGAAAAAATACCAGAAGAATATAATTACGACATTTAACCTTCATTCAATAGAACTGTGGAGGTTCAAATGATTATCATTCCTAACGAAAGGAACCATCAAGAAGCCAAACAGATGGCGACTAATAAGGCATTTAACGGAAAGACCATGTTAAATAATGGTTCAGGTCAATATGCTGGCAACCTAGCTGAATTGCTTTTCAAAGACGCTTTAAGTGATCGTTTTTTAGAGCATGAATACACAGCAGCTACGAGCTATCATTTCGACTTTAAGATAGGCAGAGCCACTGTTGACCTAAAAGCCAAGCAAAGAACTGTTCAGTGTTTACCGACTTACGATACCCACGTCAACCTTTACCAGAAAGATTATCCTTGCCACTACTACGTTTTTGCCAGTGTTGTTATACCTAAGGGGGAGAAGCTGGCTACCAATGTAAAGTTTATGGGGTGGTGCAGGAAATCTGATTACTGGAACACTTGCGAAATCAAGAGGAAAGGTCAAAACTCTGATGGACTAATTGAGCGAGAAGATGGCGGCAAAAAGAAATACAATGAACTTGAACCAATGGAGTCATTTTTTAGCAAGATAGAGACTCACCTATATCAACAAGCATTCGGGGAATAATATGTTATTAAATACCAAAGAAGATTGGCAGCCAGAAGAAAAAGATGTAATCGCGTGGCAGAGAGCCTTTCCAGCAGTCAACGTACACCAAGAGCTTATGGCTATGGAATCATGGTGCGATGCTAACCCTACAAAGAGAAAGACAAAAAGCGGTATCAAACGCTTTGTTAATCTTTGGTTGACTAAGGCGCAAAATCAGGGCGGCTCACCAATGGCTAAAAAGTCTAGTAAAAATGAAAGCATTAGGGCCAAGTCTATCGATATGCAGATGACTGACATTAGCTGGCTTAACACTGAAGACCAAATTTCGATGAAACAGTATTATCTCGACAAGTTTGGATTTTATTATGACGGGGAATTAAAGAATGCGTAGTAAGAATGCAAAAAGGTTAGTTGAGTTCAGGGGCGAGCATCCAAAGCTGGAGGATGGTAAATGCTACACGATTGCTGAGTATGTAAAAGTCTGCAACGAAATGAACCCTGAGACCCTGAAGTACAGCACCTTGAAGGGCAGGCTATACGGTACGCAATACTGTACGCCTGACCACCTAAAACCGATTTTTGCATTTGAAAAGAATCGGCTGGGTTATGACAAGGCAGCTAGGGAAAGGGTGGCAACGGCCAGCAGGCTAGAAAACAGTTGTGAACGCTTGATGGCTAAGTGGTTACGGGTGAAGCTGTGACGCAGGGCGATCACGTTAAAGTCGACAGCAGTCAGGAGCTAGAAAAAAAGCTACCCTTCATACTAAAGCGGATGGAGGGCTGGGACTACGAAGTTCCGATGGTTGTTAAATTAGAACCTTACCAGAACCCTAGAAGCCTAAGCCAGAACGCTATGTCCCATATCTGGTACAGGGAGATAGCTAACGCAATGGCAGACAAGGGCCACAAGATTGATCACGAAGAGCCTGACGAGGTATGGAAGCTGTGGTTAAAAAAGCGGTTTCTTGGCACCGCTAGTTACTCTATAGGTAATCAGCAAATCCCTGAACAAGTAAAAAGCACCAGCAAACTCACTAAAGGCGAATTTGTACACTATCTTGATAACGTCTATCATTGGGCTACCAAGCAGGGCATTCGGTTATCAATACCCGCAGAAAGCGAGTATGCCGAGCTACAAGCCCAGCAGGAGGCATAGTGAATAAGATCGATCCACGGGTACTAAAGGAATTCGCAACTACCGAAAGACATCACGAAGTATTAGACGCAGTAATTGAGTTAGGGTCAGCAAACAAGGCATCGAAGAAGTTAAAATGCGGCAGGCGAACTATCGACGTTATGCTCAGGAGGTTGGAGAAGTATGCTGCTAGTCAGGGCATAGCCCCGCACAGGGATTTAGTCCACCAGACCGCAGAAGGTTTCGAAGCAAAGAGAATATCTACCGCTTATAAGGAAGATGGCTCACAAGCCTTGCAGTGGGTTATACAGGAGAGAGCCAAAGGTCTAAGCAGAGATCAAATTGTAGACGCTATCGAAGGCTTTGAATGGAAGCCAGCCCCAAAGATCAAAGCTGCTAATGGCCATGACTCAGAGCTGCTTACCCTTTACACCTTGACTGATTTCCATTTGGGCATGTATAGCTGGGCCGCTGAGACTGGCGATGACTGGGATATGTCGATAGCAGAGCATGAGGCACTGTCTGCAATTACTAGAATGGCTGATGGCTCACCCAATAGCGAGCTTGCGATACTCAACCTGCAAGGCGACTTCCTGCACTGGGATGGCCTTTTGCCAGTTACACCGATATCTAAACATGTACTAGATGCTGATACGCGCTACGGTAAGCTAATCGAGATGGCGTTGTCAGTGACCATGCAATGCGTTGAGATACTGTTAACCAAGCATAAAGCTGTAAAGCTAATAGTCTGCGAGGGCAACCATGACGAAAGCGGCTCTGCGTGGCTTAGAAAGGCAGCTAAAGTTATCTACAAAAACAACCCAAGGCTAGAGGTAGACGATACCGAGTTCCCGTACTACGCGCACCTGCATGGAGAGATAATGCTTGGATTTCACCACGGACACAAAAAGAAAATAGGCGCATTGCCTGCGGTGTTTAGCTCAGACGCTAGATACAGGTCAATGTGGGGACAGGCCAAATACTGCTATATCCACACAGGTCACTACCACCATCAAGAGCAAGTAACTGCCGAAAATTCAGGCGCGATAGTTGAGAGGCACCCAACGCTGGCTGGGGCTGATGCTTATGCGGCTAGGGGTGGTTATGTAAGTTGGAGGGCAGCACATGCTATTACCTACCATTGCAATACTGGCGAGCATAGCAGAAAGACTGTAGTTCCGAGCTTAAAGGATGAGTAATGTTATTAATTTCCCCAAGAATGGAGTCACTGCTGCTAAGTCTTTCTGTAAGTGTGGTAACGGTCTTGAGTATTGGATTGGCAGCGATGGCAATGCTTACGGGATTTGCGCTCATTGCAACATTGGGATGCCTTGTGAGATTGAGATATTTGAAGAAGAGGACTACGAATGAAAGCACTAGAAAATCAAGTAGGTGGCGACCACTACAAAAAGAAAGCCATCCAGCCTATAGAATACATAATGGCTAATGAGATGGATTTCTGCGAGGGTAATATTGTGAAGTACATCACGCGCTGGAAGGATAAAGGCGGGGTAGAGTCTCTCAGAAAGATTAAGCACTACGTTGACTTCCTGATCGAGCGAGAAATCAAAGATGACTGAGCCAGCTTACAAGTTTATAAATTACCCTTATAAGTCGCCATTTGTAAACCACCCTGTACTCATAGAGTATACAGTTCAAAGCCACAACCTCACCCTTCCTGAGATGCTGGAGCATATACAGTCATTCCTGCAAGCGTCTGGCTATGACTTTACCGACAAATATTTGGATATCGTAGATGCCGAAACGTAAAAAAAGCACGGTAGCGCAGGAGGTAGAGAAGGCAGCAAAGCTCCTACAGCGGCTTGTACGTCTGAAGGCAAGCGACGATAACGGATACTGCCAGTGCGTTACTTGCGGAAAGATAGACCACTACAAGGCCATGCAGGGCGGTCACTTTATCCCTAGAGGCAGGACTGTATTTAAGCTATTTGAGGAAAACATCCACCCGCAATGCCCTAGCTGCAACCTCTGGGGCATGAAGCAGGCGCACTACGTCCTACGCTACAGGCAGTGGATGGCAGATACCTACGGGGAGCGCAGAGTTAAAGCTATGGAGCGTCTGGCGTGGAGGGCTTCACCTAAGTTTGACAGAGAGGAAGTTATCCAGTTTGCCCGTGAACTGAAGGAGCAGATTAAGGATCAGGAATGGCGCATAGGTGAGATGTAAAGTTATAAAAACAAATCCTTTATTCCATAATGATATACACAAAAGGGTTACTTTTGACTAATAACCTTGTATTGTTACACCTCAATCAAAAAACAAAGGTATTAAACAAATGAAATTACAACTTAAATATTTTCCAATTAATCCTGCTTCTGATCATATTGACGATTATATGCTTGCAGGTAAGTATGTTATTTTTATAAGTGAAACAGGCGATGTAGTTGAGTCATTCGATCACGCTGAAGATGCGCTTATTTTTTTAGGGGAATAATCAAACCGCCCCCTACGGGGGGCAACTAAGGGGAATAATATGAAAATTAATGAATGTTGTTTAAAAGATATCAAAGCGCGCGAGAACAAGCGCGAGGATATTGCAGAAGCCAGAGTCTTCTTCGTGGCATCTATGGCCCTTTTAATTTTGTTAAGTATTGTCGGCAATATGGAATACAGCGACTGCGTTAATCTGGGGGTGTGCTAATGTCTTATAAGGTACTGAATGACGCTGTAGGTCTTATCCGCGATGAAACCCCACTCTGGGAGGGTAGCTATCAGGAACTACCAGATGCAACCAAAGACGGACTTATAGCCTTATGGTTAATCACTCACCCTACATGGATGGATGACGTATTCCCGCACACAGTCAGCGATAAGCGTCTGCTGGCCCTAGAGGCTATCTACAGCGAGGATGCTACATCTAGGATGGCTGCTGCTATGTTCCGCGATGCTGCGGAGAGAAATGCCAAGGACGTGGATAACGATGCTTATCTTTCTGAGGCTTTGGATGACTTTGAGGCGATACTGGATACGCCTGATTTCTT
>JACLAB010013719.1_pt1 | contig 32298 bp, 46 predicted proteins | sample 8027921 | NCBI WGS metagenome assembly JACLAB01 (sample SAMN15725117, study PRJNA655200) | protist metagenome | isolation source: fluorescence activated cell sorting (FACS) single amplified genomes of... | place: USA: West Boothbay Harbor, Gulf of Maine | collected 2000-07-19 | reverse complement strand
CAATCACCGGACTGGTCCGATGGACGCCAGGGGCGTCAGCTGATGATGAATTCGCCGTATGCGAGGTAGTCGTTGACCTCCTCGTCGGTGTTGATGTCCCATTGGCCGATGTCCATGCCGAGGTAGACCGCAGTGTAGACCTTAGCCGCGGAAGATGAGGCGAAGACCACCTCGAGCATCGGGAGGTTGTTGTAGTTCTCGCCGGTGTATTTGGCAGAGAGGATGTCCGAGGTCTCCAATTCGGCCTCAGCGGCGATGAGCCCGTGGGCCTCCCAGATGTTCTTGACGCCTTCGCATACCATATCGTATGATGCTTGGAATGGCATGGAGATGGAGGCAGAGGTCATAGTGGTTTTGTTCATGAATACAGTATACTCGAGATTGGGCCGAATTGACAGGGCTATTGGGCCGGTTTGGTAACCGGCTAACCTACCCAGAGAGATTAGAAGTCCCCTGCGCCTTGGCCAACATCGAAAACAAATATACCACGATCTGCCCACATATCAACTACGCGTTTCCTATCATCAAACACACAAAATATATCATGGCCTTCCGCTACGATCTTATCTGCTATCTCGCCTTTGACTATGCCATCGTCCCGTGTATCTCTAGATCCTCTCATGTATAAGTCTCTGGGCCTGAAGTCTATAAATACGTGGTCTAATAACCAAGCTTCAGTGACCTCTCGGTAATCTTCGCTCCTACCGGATACAAACAACACCTCAACATCGTCTCTGTTAACTATGCTCTCGAACATGAACTTAACCGCCTCGTTGGGTGTATCAAGCGCAATACCTCTATTCCAAGCGTCCCAGTTCTTAGGCTTGGAAGCAACAAACTTACGACGATGTTTGACGTTGCAGATAGTCCCGTCTAGGTCAAAGATGATTGTTTTCTTAGGCATGGTTCTAGTTACCTCCTCTGATAACATAGTTGAAGTTGGTGTGGTCCGCATCGTTTGGTAGCTCGTAGTCACCGTGCATCTTACGAAGATGGTTCGGAGGTATGACTTTACCGGGTCTGTTTGCGTTTCTTTCTAAGGCAGTATCTAAGTCGATGTTAAAATAAACTAAAGCCTTGATGTAAGACTTGGGGAACCGCGATAGTCTCTTGCGTCTTACATTATATGTTAAGTTAGTTTGGTCCCAGATTATTGTTTTCTTCGCCCTTATTGCAGAGTTGACCTTATCATTTAAGTCCGTCCGGGCCGCTTTAATGTTGTCATCGAAGACCTCATTGTAGGTCTTGCCAGTTTCTCTCGCGGCCGTCTCGATGTAGTCATCTGTAGAGACGATAACCGCATCCGGGAAGTCTTTCAAGAGCCCCTTTATGTAAGTAGACTTTCCTGATGTTGGAACCCCCGCAAGCATGAATAGCCGGGGAGCATTGCGCGGATAGAGTGTTTCGTCCATGAGTCTAGTATACTCCAGATCAGGTCGGATTGACAGGGCTTGTGGGCCGGCTTGGTGACCGACCTCACCACTCCAGACCACCAAAGACCCAGCGCACCTTATCAACTTTAGGCTTAGTGCCAATGTTCTTCTTAAGGAAGCTCGTGACTATGCCGCGAGTAGAGCTATCACCTCCGCTCTTTCTCATGTTATACAAGAAAGTAGCGTACCTAGGATCAACGCTCCCTACGAACTTAACAGCGAAGTCCTTAGGATCAGGGTACTTAGTGTAGCCCTCGGTGAAGATACCAGAGACGACTTCGCAGAAGCTGGTGATAGCATCGTTGAAGTCCTTGGCAAACTTAATGAGCCGATCACGGTCCTCTGGAGAACTCTCGAGTAGTGGGATTAAGTCGTCCACAGAGTCATCGAGGATGACCGCAAGGACATTCTTCTCTAAACGTATAGAGTCCTTACATTTGTGCCGAAGGACATAGTCGGCGGTCTTGACTTTGACCATGCGCCCAGTGTCGAACCTGATGATAATGCCCTCGGCATCATCGCTCCATTCGCGGATGCTATCAACAAATCCTGCTACATCTCCAGCCCGCCAGTTAGACTTACCCCAAGCACGGACAATAGGGATGTCATACCGAGTAGCAAGATCGTGGGTTGTCTCATAGTCTACGTAACGGCCCGTAGTGTTATCGCGTATCGCCGTTAAGATGAGGTCTTCCTTATCATAATCAACCACGATACGGTTCTTTCTAGAGACCCACTCAAAGATAGGCGTGCCATCGAAGTACTTAAGCAAATACTCAATGAACTCAGAATAGTTTGGTTTATCAGCGATAAACACCTCAGCGTTCATTGCGACATCCGTTACTCCTGCTTTGGTCCCTAACCTAAACCCAGTCTCGCAAGGTATAGGGCGGATCATAGACCCGTCTAACTTATCTAGCACTACGTGAGGCATAGATAAGTCAAGGGAGTCCACAGAAGTATAAGACTTCTCGCCGACATTAAAGAACTTATGGTAAGGCCTAGAGATTAAATTGCCGGACTTATCAAAGATTAGCCCCCTGCACTCTGCCCTGATAGGGCAATCGAAGGAGTCTTCGTACGCCACCGTATAGTTTACGACATCGTACCAATCCTTCTCAAAAATCTTAAATTCGTCCCGGTCTTCTATGAAAGGCTTGATGTCGTTGATGTGAGTGATCAGCGGGAAGAGTGTTTCGTTCATGAGTACAGTATACTCGAGATAGGCGTGGATTGACAGGGCCAATGGGCTACTTCCCAAACTGGTTTCGTTCGGCCACGAAGCCCTTGACTTTGGACCCTTGAGGCCTTAGAATAGGATAGCTGGTCCGATGCACGAAGCGCATTAAAATAGGGAGGATTTCTCCTCCCTTTAGATATATCAATATATTTCAAAATCTGGATCAGGAATATAATTATCAAGAGATTCTTCATCCTTAAAGAAGAATTGAATCTCTTCGATTCCCTCTTGGATCTTCCTAATTGGGATATATTTAATGATCCCCATTCGATTCATGAAATCTTGAGAATAATCCGATTCGATTATTTCAGATAAAACGTCCATGATTATGGAAGGAAAGATTATTAGATCTTTCTTTGATAGATTGAAATCATTGATCAGATTTTCTAGATCTTGATGAGATTTGAATATCCAAATCCATTGATCTGGGATATCCCAAGTCCTTTGGAATGAATAATCATCCTCTAGATCTTCAAAGAATTCTATAGATGAGAGGGGAGAATCCCCGATGAGATTTGAGAAGAAATCCTCAAAGGATTCGGATTGAATAATGATCATTTAGAGAAGAGAATAGGAGGATAAAGAGATAAGAAATGATCAGAGATCATATTCCCATTCTCCTTCTTTGAATCCATCAATCTCCTCCTCTTTTAATTCCCTTAAAGAGATAGATCCGAAATCTGAGAATTTCTCGATCATGATTTCCATGATCTTCTTATCCTCTTCATGGATCCAATTTATGAGATTTTCCCATCCATCTTCGGTTTCTTCGATGGGATTGATCTCGATCTCATTCTTATCATCATTGAAGATGATTTGGATATTCCCAAATGATGAGATAAAGATGGATTTCTCCTCATCTTCTCTCCATCCAAGATCCGAAGATTCTTGAATTTTAGAGAGGATCTCCGAAGGGGAATTGAAGGATTTGATGATCAAGAAAGGATCTCCGATTGATTTATTTCCTAAATCATAGAGGATCCATCCCCCGAATGGGGGGAAAAGTGGACGGTTTCCCAATTGGATTTTTCGCACCCAGGATCGGGCTAGATATCAGACCGCGGACAGGGTGTTGGGTGTGCGGCGTCCTAGGAACTTACCACCTCTGGCGTAGAAGGCGAAGGTCAGTGGGCGGGCGTTCCCGGTCTTGTTCTTTGAGATGTAGGCGTAATCTGCGCCGAGTGACTCACCGCACTGCTCGAGATCTGTGGCCAACTCATTCACCATTCCCACTTCAAACTCGGTGCAGTTGTTGATGAAGGTAGGCAGGTACTTGGAGTAGAAAGACATAGCGTAAACGTTGTGAGTTGAGTAGAGGATCGAAAACTTTAGTTGGTTAGTTTTTATAGGATAACTAACAAACCTAGGATATATCTAGTGTCTATCTGAGATGGTCCAGGTGTCCCAATCTGAAGACGCGATGCGTCCGTCCCTGATGGCCTGGCGTCGTTCGTTCTCCCTCTGGAGTTGGATACGGATCGCGTCCATCGCCCGGGACATCGTTGAGTCGGGGGCGGTCGGGCTGTGTAGGAAGATCCCATCAGGTGATTGGGTCAGGGGTGAAGTGGTTTTGTTCATGAGTCTAGTATACTCGAGATAGGCGTGGATTGACAGGGCTATTGGACCGGTTCGGTAACTGACCCTAAGTGAAGAGTATGGCCTGTGACTACAACGTCGGGGTGTAGCTCTTCCACTTTGTCCCAAGCTGTAGCCAGAGAGTCCGTTAAGTAGTTCAGGTGGACCCTGTAGTTCAGCCTTGTGTTGATCCCGTGAATGGTGATGTGGGTAGTCATGTGGTCTGGTTGATCTCGTTATTACTAATATAGGGCCAAATGCCCCAGATGTATATAGCCGTTGGGCCACTACCCCAACTGGCTGACCTGGACCTTGACCCGGGCGTGGAGGTCTTCGGCATCGGCCAGGATCATGTCACATCCCTCGAGTGAGCCGTTGGGACGCTTGCCGAGTAGGATCTCGCCCTTGATCAACGTCCACTTGGTCACCTCTGCGCTGAGGGCATCGACCAGGCGTTCCTGTTCGTAGGGTGTGAGTGTGAGCGTGAGTGTTTTGTTCATGAGTCTAGTATACTCCAGATCAGGCGGGGAGTACAGGGCTAATGGACTCTTGGTCAACTGTCACCCAGGCCATGGGCTCACCGATGTGTGGGCATTTCCAGATGGTGGCCTTCTCTCCGAAGGTCATCGCGAGGTCGTAGGCGTGGTCAATGTCCTTGGCCCAGAGGCATCCCCACTGATCGAGTTTGCGTCCGAAGGAAGTGGGCTGGACTGCGTAGTCAAAAGTTGATGTGGTCATCTCAGGAAGCGTGGTGGTAGGTCACGTCGAAATCGTCGCCATACATCTCAGTGACGATATCCTCGGCCACCTCGCGTGATCCGGCGATCCATTCCACCTTGGCGGGGCGTCCGCCGGTGCCGTCTTTGAGGTCGATGGTGAAGTGGTAGGTAGTCATCTGGTTTGGTTGATTTCGTTATTACTAATATAGGGCCAAACGCCTCAGATGTATATAGCCGTTGGGCCAGAAGGTGGATTGGCCGGGCGTGAATGCTAAGCCGCCGAGGCCATAAGGGGGGGTCCGGCTCGTTTGACCGCCCCCCGGCCGATTTAGGGTGTGCCAGCCCCCTACGTGCGCGGGCCGTTTTTTGGTGGGTTAGGGCATAGCCCTATGGCATAATTACCTTAGAGAAGGATATCACCTCAAGAAACCCAATCATTACGACCACATCCCATGATTTTGTCCTGATAAAATAAGGTATTGCTAATCCGTCGCCCACTATATGAAAAACCACCCCTATCGTGGTGTTAACGTGGAGGACAATAAAGTACCCCAATATAACCGCTACGCTGCCCACCACCCGGGCGATCTCATCTGTTGCCAATCCGAGCCTCATCTCGTCTCCGTCCATCCTGAGCTGAGGTAATACACATCGTCGAGTATATCATCTAAGGTAGAGTTAGTGTTTTCTGAGTCTTTGATGGGCACACCATCAGACGGAATCGTTCCTTTTGCCACTCCTAACCTATCTTCCCAGTATAACACCAGTACGTCCGATTCGTTGCGCAGTGTATTAAGAGCCATGAGGATTGGCTTAGTATAATCTACTGTGCTTGTGTCCTCAATCATTTGCCCATTCCTCGTCGTTGTATATGTGCCAGAGCCTTATCACGTCTTCCGGGTCGATCTCGTTAGCATATAGCTCAAATAACGTAGAGATAGTCGCCCCTTCTAGCCCTAACTCATAGAGAAGGGCGGAGATATAACTATCTGATGTCGGATAGCGTTGGAGCCAAAGGTCGTCTTCGCGGAGGGCCTCGGCGACTTCGATCTCTGTCATTTCATCCTGCGTGGGTTTGAGTTTCATTGATAAGATCTCCTTATGAGTGAGAATGCCGGCGGGTAATCCCGCACAATATGAGCTACGCCGAAGGCGTCAGATGTGCTCAATCATCTTACCATCAACACCATTCCCCCAGTATACCTTAATGTCAAAACCTTCTGATAATTGCTGAATAACCGACCCCAACTGATGCAGTTCGACAGGGTTATCACATTTTAGCTCTACCTCGTATCCTTCTTCTGAGATGAGATATGCGGCACTACGTGTGATATCCAGTCTCACCTCTACGATGTCTTCGTGGTCGCCGATGGTGGAGAGGAGCTCGGGGTTTGTGGGGATCATAACGTAAACGTTGATGGGTGGTTTGCTATGAGACTAATATACAATGGATAGGGCCACAAGTCCAGGGCTCTTGTGCCACTAGGCCAACTGACCCATCCGCAGGATGGGAGCGCTTGCGCTCACCCGCCGTCCACCTGACATCCCAGCATTGCCCCGCCAATCACCCCGGCGGGTATGCTCCAGATCCAGTTCTTCTTGGTGGCTAGTGTACCGCCTGCTGCGCCACCTGCGATCCCGCCAATGATACTCCCCTCGATGCATGAATTATCATCGACCTTGCCCCTGCGTGGCTCGATCCATGTTGGCTGGGGATGCGTCCGTTGCGCACGGCGATGTGCGCATGCTACCTTTTGCCGTTTGTAATAGGACCTAACCCGACCAGGGTTAGAAGGACCTGTGCCAGGGACATACTCCTCTGTGTATACTTTCTTGAAGCAATCTGTGCTCTCCATCCCACCGCTCTGAGAGTAATCGGCTAGGGCGGGGGTGGGCAACGCTCCTAGGATTAGCGCAAGAGCGCCTATAACTTTAGTTAGTTTGTTCATAATCATAATTTACCAGAGACAATACCAGAGTTAACAACACGGGAGTGGTCTTCGAGCGTACCATCTTGGAGGCACTTAAGATGCCAGCGGGACACTCTCAATACACCATCGTAGGTTGCTCCGCTGATGAAATGCCCACCTAACGGATTCTTTAACACAGAGGTGTATAGACCAAACCTGGTCTTCTTTATGTAGAAGGCGTCATCCACCCACTCTACATCTTCGGGGATGTCCTTCTCAACGGTGTTATTAGGGCCCAGGGTGGTAAGAAGCGAGGGGTGGATTGCCGCCTCGGCCTCTCTTTCTTGGGCTGTATCTAGCATCTCTTCATGCGTCATCTGAAGTTTCCTCCTCGTCCTCTTTCTTCTTATTAAACCCAAACGGGCCTTCTTTATCTTCTAAAGCCAATCTTAAGGCAACACCGCCAACTGCTTCCATTACCTTAAGGATGTCTTCGGATTTAGCATCTTCGCCTAGTTCTTCTGCCACGTACCAGTACTTCGGCCAGAACGTTTCGCCTGCTTTTTGATAGTCTTCAAGTGTTAGGATCTTCATTGTTAAGAGTTTGTTAAATTGATGGTTCCCCGGCGCTTTAGCGTAACATTAAGAGTTAGCTATCTCTACTACCTCGCCTCCACATTGCGTCTGCTATTGCCCTGGCCTGACGGCTATTCTCTTCTTTCTCCTCAGGGGTGAGGGGTTTGGCCTTATAAGGCACAGCCCACACGATCTCTTTGGTGACGAAGTCTCGCCTCCACCCCTCATCGAAGATCGTCCCGATTAGCTCGAGTGCCCTATTCTCACGGGCAACTTTAGTTGCCGGGCGTTTAGCTTTAGGGATGGAGTCGTGGAGGAGGTTGTCGAGTTCCCTGGAGTCTTTGGCATAGCCACTGGGCGCCATTACGTACCAGATGTTATACTGGGGCGATTCGCCCTTGGAGTTTGGGAACGGAGTCTTGTAGAACTCAATGAGCTCCAAGAGCCTCGACTCTACTTGTTCGTCATCGGGCAGACCTAATTTAGGTATATCCTCCCCTGATTCGCCATAGCGCCGACTTAGCAGATCGATGATGGAGGACTTCAATCGCCCGGGATCGGGGTAGGTACGAGGGCGTTTAGCTCGAGGGGCCATCTAGGACTTTGTGGAGTTGTCCTCATCATACCATCGACAAGGCCGCGGTGTCAAGGCGGCTAGGGCCACTTCGCGATCTGGCCATCCCTTCTCAACCTTGGAGATAGAGAAGGCGCCAATAACTACGTTGGTGTCTTCGGATTTGTGGCATCCGCGACCTACGCATATACTCATAGTTTGTAACTCTACATCTATAAAACTAACTAACCCAAATAAATCATCGCCTATCGTTACCTCATCGCCTATCTTAAATGAACTAAAGTTTTCTGGCATAGGTGAAAGTTAACTAACTAACTAAATTATATCATAGTTTCATGGAAGAAGAAGAGGTGCTAGGGGTGAATCTTGATGGGTTGTCTTCTTTGTTCTCAAGCTCTGAGTTCTTAGGGGGGAGGAGTTTTGGCTGGGGGTTGGCCCCGTATAAGAATGTTGTGGTTTCCCCCGACGGGGTGATGAAGGCCGATGATAGTGTTGTGCTCTACATCGATGCGTTTGGCGAGGCTAACCTTAACTCTAAGATGTGGATGTACCAGAAAGCCGACCCGCTTGATGCGTACGTTGAGCCTGAGTTCTCGCCCTCTAACTTATTTATTAGGGGGCTGCAGAAGAGTGTGGGTGTGCCCACCTACGGCATTATCTCTTATCCTTGGTATAAAGTTGACGAGAAGGGGCTGAAGAAAATCAAATACCCAGACGATACGCCTTTTGGGTTTGTGCCTTGTAACGGATATAAAGTAGAGGTAGGGGGGAAGGAGATCCAGCTCCCTGACCTTGTCTCTAGGACAGTGACAGAAGGTGCGGGCGTTAATGCAACTACTAAGGTAGAGTATATCGCTCCGCCTGGCTGTACGATGATGATGAAATTGCCAGGGGGGATAGATGGGGCATCCTCGACAAGTATATTCGGAAGGACGATATCTCAGAACTTTGAAGGGGACCTGGTGACTTGGGGGAACCCTGGGTCGCCGTACGGTGCTGCGCTATTTGAGTGAGATATAGATAAGTAGGGGGCGATATGCATAGTTTTCCTGGCGCCCCGCAGTGCAGCCTCGGAACGCATAACCTGCAGGTAGGCCGGGCAACATTGAACTGGCCAGGGGGCACCTGGCTTTGGGATGGTGGGATTGTCACATTTTAGTGATACAACTAGCAAAATAAATGCAAAATTAACTTTTATCGTTTATAGACACTTAGTAGTATTATTAAAAATATAATTATGTGGGCTTTACTCTTACCCGTTGCTAAAAACGTAGTCATGAAGGCTGTTGAATCTGATCAGGTAAAATACCTTGTGGTTGAGATCCTCAAGCGTATTGTAGCCAAAACAGACAACGACCTTGACGATCTTGTTGTTGCTCAGCTAGAAGCGGCGCTATTCCCTAAGGAGTCTGCTGAAGCTGAATAGTGGGGTCACCCCACATAGCCTTACAAACATTGGGTAATTGCTCGGCAAGGATATTCTTTGCCCCCAATGCAATATCCATATGTTCTTTTTGTGTACCATTAGCCGACCGGAGATCAACATAATGAAGCCAAGAACGTACAGTGCCAGCCATGTAAAGTCTAGAAGGCGTGGCTATAGGAAGGAAGAACCTAGCGGATTCCTTAGCGACACCTTTATCCAACATTTTGTTGTAAAGATTCTTAGATTGTTCGATCAGGATTGAGGCCTCCTCGTACAATTCCGCCTTAACTTCGAAGGGCAGATCGTCTGTGGAGTTTTGGCGGTTTTTAGTGTCCTGACGACGAAGCTCTGGGATTTCTACGTTTGTTAATGCGTTGACATTGGCGTATCGCTGCGAGAACTCTTGGAAGGAAAACGATCGATGACGAAGGATCTGTGCTGCGATACCACGATTAGTATTAATCTCCATACACATACTGGCCATCTCAAATGGACTCCAGTGGCGATGTTTGATCAGATATCGAATTAGTTTATCGGCAGTATCGTAGTTGCCTTGGTTTGATGGGTTGGACACACGCCCCATGTACGAGATAAGATGCTCTGCATCTGGTGTGACCCATACAAGTTTTACAGACATAAAAAGAGGGCAGTTGATTACCCTCTAATTATATCATAAATCAGACGTTCCAGTCAATAGATCTTGTCGCGATCTTATTATTAGCGTCGTAAGTAATGGTCTCCGTGGCCGCGATAGGCCCACTAGCTCCTCCTCTTTTGTACACTATAGTAGTAGGTCCGTGGGCGTTAGTTGTACCGGTATGCTCTTCGTAGTCGTGCTCTGGTACTAAAAAGTTGTCGGTTCTATGCTGGAATGGATGCGCCATGGCTAATTAAAAATATACTTAACTTTAAACCTTATTCGGATATCCTTACAACATCGCCATATTTAATCGCTTCATTTTTAATTCCGCCAGGAGATATGCACCAAAGTAACGAAGTCTCTGGTTCTTCCCAGGTCATAGGAGCATATCCGTCTGTGTATATTATGCCCACTGTGTTTACATGGGGATTGCCACTTGAAATTCTATTTAACTCAGACATTATTGGTACAAAGCTCGTGCCTCCTAATCCTACAGGATTTGGCACGCCATCTAAGTCTTCGATGTTACCTTGAGGATAGAGTTCCGTATCAAAATAATAGAGATGGCCTGTTGTCCCTCTCATAGAGTTAATTGCAAAAAATAACTCTGATAAGAACTCTTGAAGGAGTTTCTCATCTACAGATCCAGAGGTGTCCACAAAAGCGGCCACATGCACTCTATTACCGCCTACGTCATCTATATACAGCTGATTGTGGATGAATCTCCTATCGTATCCCTCGAAGTCCGCTCGGGAGGCCGTGACGTATTTATATAAAGCGTCTTTCCAGTTAATACTGGGGTCAAGTAGTTCTTTGAAAACCCTGGCCATACCTGATCCTTTCACCCCGGCTTGTTTCATCTTAGCCACGGTTTTTGCTTTGTTAATAATATCTTCCCACTTAGATTTATTACTTACTTTACTTTCTTCGCCACTAGCCCCTTCCCCCTTCTTTTTTAAGCACTCGTTTACGGTTCCATTACCATATTTTTCAGAGAGATAATCTTTGTTTTCTTGCTGCTTTTCTTTAAGAATAGAGTATATTTCCCTTACGCCTAAATGTTTTAGGTCGTCATCGTATATAGCTTCTTTAGGTAGGGATATACTGTTATCTTTAATGATGCCATTTACAACAATATCAGCCGCGATATTTGCTAGCATCAGATCGCTCAGATCTTTTGTTCGGTCGATATGACAAAGAGCCATGTGAAGAGTCTCATGTAAAAGTACTCCGTTGAAGTTATCTTCTGTTTGCGAGCACATCCACTCTTCGTTAATGAGTAGAGTAGTACCATCAGTGGCAGCAGTCTCAATAGAGTCTGTGAGTTCATACTCTGTGTGAAGTAAAATTGTTCCGAAAAACGGTGATTTTTTAAGTAACTTAACCCGCGACTTTACAAACTTTTCCTCAAACTTACTCACTTGAGTAGCTCCTGATACTTAACCATGAACGCTTTAGCCTCTTGATCTTTTGTAATTAACTTGACAAAAGCCCCTTGAAGATTTTTAGCTTTAAGTGCGATCATCGCATCGCTCATATATAAGCCAATATAATCCTCCGTAGTTCCTCCCATCAACCACTTGAGTCCGCGATACACGTTCTCTGCACTTTTAGCGCGGTTGATGAGAGCGCCACACACCGCGTACATCAAAGATGGTTCGTGAGGCACTGGCACATCCTCGCCTTTAAAGATAAGATCTACGTCCGGTAGTTCTGTGTAGATAGTCTGGTAAGCATAGAATTCAGAAGCAGCACCTGAGCCAACAGCAGATTCGATGCTAAGGTCTATGCTAAGAAGAGTATCAGCAAACTCCCAGCTTCTTGGTGAAGGCCAAGCTGGCTGATTCTTCTCAAAGTTATATAGTAGTTGAGGCCTGAAGTTCAAGAATGATAAGATTTTCTCATCGATCTCTTGTGCAATCGCATATTCTTTCCAAGAGTCAAGGCTAGTGTCGATGTGAAAATGGATGAATCGATTTGCCACGGGAGCAGGCATTTGAGACACTGCTGCACGGTCTTCTGTACGATTACCGGCAGCAATAATAAACCAGCCTTCGGGTACTTTGTAATCCCCAACTTGCCGATCTAAGATGAGTTGTTGAGCGATACCCATTACACTGGGCGATGCCATGTTCAACTCGTCTAAGAATAAGATGCCCTCACCTTCAGTGGGTAGGAAGGATGGTGGGGCAAAATGTGCCTTGCCATCTTTAGTGTATGGTAGCCCTCGGATATCTGTAGGGGCGAGCTGAGAGATTCTCAAGTCAATAAGCTTAAGGTCTTGTTCTTTAGCAACTTGTTTTACTGCAGAAGACTTACCTATACCAGGAGCACCCCAGATAAAAACAGAGTGTTTTACATGATTCTCGATCAGAGTGCTGAGAGACTTAGTAAGACTACTGATCGTGCTCATGAAAAATGCTCCCTATGAATAGAAGTATTCTATCATAAGAAGCAGGGCTTGTAAATAACTTTTTAACTAATTTTAATCTCTTTTGGTTTTTGCTCTTCTGGGATTACTCGTTTGAGTCGGATTGATAAGATACCACTCTCTAATTTGGCATCTGTTACGTATACATTATCTTCAAGGTATATCACCTTCCTGAAGGATCTTTTTGCTATACCTTGATGTTGGTAAATATAATCGTCTTTATCACTAATCGCTCCTTCGACGGTTAGCTCTTGACCCTCTGTTTTAATCTTGAGGTCTTCTTCTAAATATCCCGCAACCGCAAAGTCAACGTAGTACTCTTCTGAGTCTTCGGATTTTTTATAAACGTTGTACTTGGGAAACGGAGGCGCTGATGCGCTATTAATCTTATCTAGCGTGATGAAATGCTGATCAAACCCAACTGTGTGCGGTCTGTAAGGCGTAAAAAATTCAGCAAAATGCGCGTGTATTGGTACCATGTTAATATCCACCTTAAAAAGCGTGGGATAGAGTTGTCATTTTGTAGAATCACTAGGATCTCTACTAGCTATAATTTAAACATAATTCGATTAAAGATAAAATGGATAGTGCACTATATATCCAAGTATCATGAAAAAGCAGATAATTCTTAGTTTGGCAATGTTGGGACTAGCTAGCCCAGCATCTGCAGACATTACACATAAAATGAGCTCTTCGATTCAGCTAACTGTGGACGGCGCAGGCTCGGTCGCAAATAGAATCGGCTCTACATACTCTGTTTCCGGTAACAACATTACCCTAGACACCGCCGGTGGCTTAGGATCATTAACTCCTGGTTCTGGAGTTGGTTACACGGCTGCAGACTACAGCATAACAACAGCTGGCGACGCTTTCTCTTTATCAGAAACCTTTATAGAAGGAGATGCAACACCCACGGCAACTTCTGTTTCTACAGGTATTGTTAGTTCGTTGCCTATGTTAGGTAGCACAACTACAACATCTGGAGGAGTCGCAGGATCTCTTGCAGGAACATTGGCCACTGACGGCGCAATGACTCTAACTGCTGGTGGCGCCGGAACGTCTGCAATTGGGCAATTTATCACAGAGCTTACAATAGACTGATCATGAATAGATTGTACGAGGCCATAGGATTAGGATTGGCTTTAGGAGTCATTCATGGTTTTGTGACTTCGGCCAATGCGGTGCCTGTTGTTCCTAATTTCTCTCAGGGTAGCATGACGAGCCACACGGAAACTACCTCTAAAGTCACAGAGACGATTAACTCTATTGATTATAATACTGGCTATACATATACGATAACTGGTACAAATATAGAAAACTCCGGCGGGAGTATGGCTCCTCCTGCCGACAAAATCACCGGCAATGCAAATGGAATCTCAGCAACATGGACGGGACTAGATCTTTCTCAAAAGCCAAATTGGCAACAAAAAACACCAGGTCAAGCTTTTCAATTCACAGAATCTTACCTGGGGCCAGGGTTACAGAATCAGACAATAATTCAAAGAACAACAGAGATACAAAGCATCACAAATACAACAAGTATATTTACCCAATAAAAACGTTATGTCTACTTGCCCTAAGTGTAATTGCAACTGCCCCTGCAAGTGCAGAGACTGTGGGAGGAGTGAGTGCAACCGCTGCCCCAGTAGCTAATAGTTCAGGCTCAGTTACCAACCAGGCAATTCAAGTCCTACAGGGCCCTTACATCACAAATGCCTATGGTGGAGGTATTCAATGCCAAGGGCCTACAATGAACTTCACTCCTTATGTAACGGGTGCAGTCGCTACGCAGTCACCATTTCAGGACTATTACAACGATCCCGTGTATGACGTAACGGATAACTTTGGCGCCTTTGACGACGACGGAGATCCAATTGGCGACGGTGTTCTAGATAACCCCGGTAAAGTCTTGTTCACAAAGAAGACAAGGACGGGTCAAAAAGATAACTATAACCTCGGAGTGGGTTTCTCTGTTACTTGGTCTAAGCCAATGGACGCAAAGCTTCAAGACCTCTGTAAAGATGCGGCTAGGACTCAAGTAGAACTCCAACAACAGATAATCTCTAGCAAAAGGCTGGAGTTTGAGCTGGCAAGGTTAAGGAACTGTGGCAACTTAGCTAAAGATGGCATACAATTCCATCCTAGATCTCCGTATTATAAGATCTGTGCAGATGTCCTAATCAATAACCCTCCGGGCCACGAGCACCCCCACCGCCACGCTATATCAACAACACCAACATCTACAAACGCTAAGGACTTAGGCGGGGCGATAGAATAATTACTTAGGCTTTAATGTCTGCCTAAGAGCCATTATAGACCTGTTACGATCTCTTTGCTCATTCCTTCTCTCGTTTGTAGAAAGGACTGCTGTAGTCTTGCCCCTTATCTTTGCAATCTTCTTAACAACTTTTTTAGTCGTGGGTTTAACAACCTTGAGCAATAAGTCGGCAAAAGGCTTTGCCATTAGGGCAGAAGTTGTTGCTACAACAGCAATAGTGGCAGTTGTTGTTATTGTAGAGGCTTCAGGTATAGAGGCTATTATCTGAGAGGGTATGGATAGCTGTTCTGTTATCTGCTTGCAATAGATATCGTCTATTAGCTCATAACTTAATACTTTTTCAGTACCACTTTTGACTAGAGACCCTATAGGTTGTTCCTCTCTTTGCCTAATAGAGGGACACTCCGGGGTCTCTTTCTCTTCTACAGGCGGGACAGTAGCGGCCTTAGGCTCTGCTTTAGGAGGTACGATCTTTTCAGGCGCTTTAGGTTTTTTAGGACCGGTTCTTGTATCTATTTTTGCTTTAGGAGTGGATAATAAACGCTCCGGTTCAAACATTATGGGATTAAAGCTGGGTGTAAGGGCATCGCAGAAAGTTAAGTTGCCCTTAGGGTCATCTTTTACTAACTGCTTGTTATTACTGTTTCTTGCTTCTACACAGCCAGGTATATTTACTATGGGCAATCCTATCCGAGTTGTAAGAGGCCTTGAAAACAAATCAACGATCGGAGGAACTCCTTCCCACGACCGTATTTCCCTTGTGCCTATCTCTCTTACGCCTATGTCTATTTGCCTAATTGGCATCAGTCTTCGTCTTCTTCAAAACCAGGTGGATAGTTCTCTGCCTCAAACCTTACTCCAATAATCTCATCAGAACCATCGATCTCTTCTACTTCAGGATGACCTGGGCTTTTTGCCATTAGGTCTCTTACTTTTTCTGGGATCGGAGGAGTTGAGACTTCTTTGCGATTGCTAAGAGCAGCCGCTGCCATCATCCCCGCGAACGGAGACGTAGGAGAGGTCAATTTTTCAAACAATACAGTTTTCTCTTTTAATTCAAAATCTAGCGCTTCTTTTTTCTTCTGCCATTTTTCTATATTTATCCCTATTAATGAGATAAAAGCTACAAGCCCTAGTCCCCACGTGCTAAATGCAAAGATATAAACAAAGATTGTTGCCATGGGATCGTTCCTATATTAGGTTTATTATACAGTAAAGGGGATGATAATGTCACCCCTTTGAAGATGATTTTCCTTTACATTTCCACTTCTTACGAGATAAGCACATCGGTGTGTTCCGATCTTTGCCTGAGCAGTCCTTACTATGTGACTTCATGTCACCGTAACTCCTAGCGCAATAGCTATCCCCGCGCTTGGTTCCAGGAGAAATAGAGTAACCCTTAGCACCGTACCTCACTTTACGTTTCTTGCCAGTCTTAGAGTCCGTATACGTATGAGTGTATTTCTTACCATCATCGGCGTAATCTGCTTCTTCTTCTTCTTCTTTCTCTTCCTCGCATTCACACCAAAAAGAATACTCCTCTTCGGCCATGTCAGCACCGTCCATGTCATCACCAATCTCATCTCTGAGCATTGGAGACCGATCTTGGTTACCAGAGAGATGGTCTTTCTTCTTGATCTTTTTGCCTACCGTTTCAGCAAAAGATGGATCAATCTGCCATCCCTCGGGTAGAAGATAATCACTGTTCGTTGTAGACATTTTCACTTACGCTCCAGCCTTCAGGTACGCTAACTTCGGAGTACATCTCCATGTCCATCTCACCAGAAGAACCTTTGGGTACACAGTTAGGAACTTCCTTGCCGTTCTTTTTCTTCATGCCGATCTGCTTGTAATCTTTCCAGCAGGGCTCGTCATGCTCAGTAGTTGCCTCTTCTTCTGCGTTGTCGGAAGTTTTTTCTTCTTCTCCCATAGCTTTTTTGATCGCCTTGTCCTTGGCCATCATATAATCTTTGGAGTCGATGTCGCCGTCCCCATCATGGTCTTTCTTCTCTCCCATTGTAGGAGGCTTCATGTTCATCATTGGATTATGCTCTATGTCGCGATATATGTCTTTAAACTATTCTTTGGTCTTCCACCCATCAGGTACAGAGAGCTTCACAGGAGAGTCCTCTGATTCAAAGATAGGAGGGCCATCTTTCATCTTCTTCTTTGTGTCTTCTTTTGAGATGGATCCCTCGCCACCGGCGCGGGCCTGATCAATGTTTAGCACTGTTAATTCTCCGCGAAATACTTATTTTTCTTTTTAGAGCTTTTGAGATTTTTTCTTTATGCTCTATTGTCAAAGGTTTTCTTTTTTCATAAAGATAAGCCTTCTTTATTCTGCCTTTAAACCAAGAATCATCTGGTTTTATATTAGCAAAAATTTCGTTTACACCGTTATTCCACCATTTTTTGCCCGCGTTTGGACTTTCTTTACCCACCTTGTAATTATGGGATCTCTGTATTTTTCCTCTCTTCCACCCTTCACCTGGATAATTAATAGTTACTTGGTTATCAATTCCGTTGTTCCACCACTTTGTTCCGTAACGATGATTTTTTTCACCTTTACCATTTAAAAAAGCTCTACCTGCACAAGCATTTAAACAATTAGAGTCTTTCCCTAAAAAATACTTAATTATACGTTGTTCTATGAGGACAGCCTCCTCTATAGAATCAAATAATTGAAGTATTTGTTTTTTAGGGGTATAAGTTTTCCACGCCCATTTATTTCTAATTGGAGAACCCATATAATATTCTCCATACCTCTTTTCACTATGTACACCATAGTAAAAATAGGGGGCTTCTTCAAAGGTTATTTTATAAGTGTATATCCTTGGAGAAGTCATAGTCCTAAGATTTCATTTAATGTACTTTCATCTATTCTATTACCAGAGTTTAACTCGGCGAGCTCGTCACGTTTTGCCTCATCGTGGCAGACTTTTGTGATCTCTGTGAGTACGCCCATTACATTAGCTCTCTCCCATTCAGGGATCTCCCCCATCACGCTTAGTTCTTTATACTTCTCTAGTATCTCTACCAAGATGATATGAGATAGTTCACGGATTGCGATCCAGTTGTCTCTAACCTCGTCGTCTGTTTCCTCTTGAAAGCGATGAGATTGCTTAATCAACCCTATTAGAGTCTTACCTACGTGAGCAATGGATTTTGGCCCAATCTTCTCAAGGTCGATGGTTTGGATTTGGTCGATGAGCATCTGCTGTGCATCGGCACCAAATTCTGTAAAGTTTTTGTGAATCTTAGGCATTGTCTACGGACATGGAATGTTTTACAATAAATGGACCCGCGTTCTCTAAAGAGTAAGAAACATATATCATTGATGTCCCGTCTTCAGAAATCCCAACTTCAACGTTTAGATCTACTTCAAATGGTAGAGCTTCTATTAGTTGTTTTTTAATCAAGGAAGCTAGTATGTCTTCGGATATAGTCTCAAAGATAAGTTCAGGGAGGCCAAAGAATTGTCTATAGACCCTTTCTCCTATTTTTGTCTCAAGTACTTCTTTGATCTGTTCTGATAACCTTGTGTAATTGGAAGAGGTGCTAAGACCACCTTTACCATCCAAGGTAAGAGGGTAAGTCAATCCAGATATCGCTCCGGCTCCAAAAGAATCGTCTGTAGATATTATACCAGAAGGGCTAACTACAGGGTTTTTTCTGTTATATTGCCTGAGCTCAGACATCTCAGAGCGCTCGTTGTCTGCGACCTGATAATTGGATTTTATTCTCTGTAGCTCTGCGCTATCTGCTCTGGGTGAGCTAAATTCAAAGTCTGCCATTTTTTATTATGTTGTTGCTTGGTTTGAGGATATGCTATACTCAGTATCTAAGATCGTAATTACTTGTCTTGCGACCTCTTGAGGGTTTTCTGATCCGTTAACCGTTATGCTAATGTTATTTGTTGTCTCATTAGAACGGCTACTCCCACCACTTAAGTTGGCCAATGATGTTGAGCCGGTGATTGGTATGAAAGTAACCCCATCGGGCATTCTGAATCCTTCGTATTCGTTGAAGGAGTTCCTGCCGCCTATATAGTTAAATCCGCCAGAGAAGTTAACGTCAGAGTCTTTTCGTTCCTCATCCCTTTTAGCTTTTGCTGTTGTAAGGACACCACGGAAAACGCTTCCTAGGGGACCTAATGCTGCTAGTATTACGTTTAAAGGTAAGCCTGTTAAATTGTCTAGCAGGCCATTCCAAGCCTCTTCTATCTTACCCATTATCTTACCACCAAGCTCACCGAACCACTTACCAACGCTTTGAATAGGTCCTTCGTCTCCAAAGAAGTTCTGTATGTTCTGCACTCCGCCTTTTAGGTTTCCTCCGACAAACCTGCCGAGCCTTTGGATAGGTCCTTCTTTACCAAAGAAGTCTCCAATGGCTTTTGTTGCAGAATCCCACCCACCTTTGATACTCTCCCAAACACCACCAAACCATCCTCCAACGTCTTCTGCTAATTTACCCACGCCTTCTAAGATAGGAGCAGGTAGGGTGTTTGCTAAGATTTCTCCTGCTATGCTTCCTATTATACCCCCGATCACTGTTCCGCCGCCAGGTATGATAGAGCCAAGGGCAGCACCAATCGCTCCACCGGCGGCTCCAACAACAGCCTTGCCTGCTTGCTCTCTAGTGCGTTTCTGATTCTCTGCTTTGTAGAATTCTCTTTCTTCTGGAGGAATTCGATCGTCGGCATCAATTTCGGCAGCCGCGGCTTTATTGCCACTAAAAAGAGCTGCCAAACCACCGATGGCGATTGCTCCTCCTAAAAGTCCTCCGCCCATTTGACCCAATGCACCCGCTGCTCTACCGGCTCCTCTTGCTAGTATTCCCCTACTCCCGTACCTACTAGCAAATCTAGAGGCAACATCAGGACTCCCTGTGCCTATGAGCCCCCTATTAAGCGCGTTACCTTTGTCCATCCCGAACCCGCCAGAAAATCTGCTAGGTCTTAATGACGATTCAAGTCGGGGGCTATATAACGTACCGCCACGACTAGACATAGGATCGAGACGACCTCTCCTTGCCCAGTCTTCTGCAGAGTTAAGAGGCAAAGGGCCGACAGGGTTAGTGTAGGCTCTGCGGCCAGGTCTAAACGTATCAACTCCCCTTCTAAGAAGGTCAACGCCGCCACCACCAAATCTTCTGAACCTATTGTTAACGCCAGAAAACCCTCTCTGTACGCTCCTAAAGCGATCGCGTCTTTGTCTCCGGCCTCTTAGCTGACGTGCTCTTCTGTCTCTTTCACGACGCGTCCCCCTTCTTTCTCTACCCTGCTCTCCGCCCTCCTCCAGAGGGCCTTGGCCATTAAGGGCTCTGAGTATGTTTTCTAAGTAGGTGTATAGTTTGCTCCATCTTTGTTGATCGGTGCCCCTTGCGGCCACAGCGTCGGAGACGGGCGGCAATCCCCTACCTGCGCCTTTCCCAAGGCCAAACATTTTGGCAACATCACCGAGTTTTTTGCCAATAGTGTTTGCAAAAACGTTTCTTATGCGCCCGATAATACCAGGCCCGCCGAATATCTTGTCTATAAAGTTTATGGCACCTGCCGTAAGAGCAGTGTAGATAAGAGCGGCGCCAGGACCAGATTTGTTAACGGTGTCAAATGCTAAGCCTACAACCTTACTTAAAGAAGAGAATATAAGCCCGAGTAGACTGGGTATTGTCTTTACGAGTTCTCCGATGATAGTACCTAGTACATCGCTTATTGCGCTAGTATCTAAGTTTTTAATAAAAGAAGAAGCTTTGTCAAATAGCCCTCTTATAGTCTCGCCGATTTTCCCTACAAATCCCTTTATAGTCTTAACGTCAAAGGATATCTTAGACGTGTCTATTCCCCTTATCGCAGATGCAAGAGGCTCAAAGATCCCAAGGAACTTTTTAAACTGAGGAGATGCTAAGAAATCCCGTAGAGACGTTAAAGCTCCAGTGAGAAACTCTATGCCTCTAAGTATGGGCTCGAGGACATTTTTAGTTTTAAAGTTAAATACTTCTCCGAGGCTCTTAGCTAACGTCGCAAATAGCCCATTGTCCTTATCAAATATCGTCCTGATTAACTCAGCCGTGAGCTGTAGGACATTTCTAGGTATGTTTTCCTGCCCGTTTATGCTCGTAAACGACTCTCCAATTTCTCTAAGGGAACCAAATACCCCTCGTGGGCTGAAGAGAGAAGAGATCTCTCGATTTATAAATCTGAAGGGGTCATCGATCTTGGCTTGTTCTTTTGAACCCTGTAAGATCTTTCCTACGTCTGTGTTAACGTCTTGGAAGTCCTTAAGGATCTTCTTAATAAGAGCTGTTCTTGCCTCTCCAGTAACGGCATCGATATTACCGTAGTTATCCCTAATTGCTTTCTGAAGAAGGTTGGCAGTAGCCCCACCTTGTCCAAAATCTAAGCCATAAAGGGTTTCTACTGATGCCTGCCCTGTGAGAACTTTCTGAAAATCACCAGCGCCAGACTTGCCAAAAGAATCGTCCAAGTCTTGAGATACTGTCGCGAATTGATTCGCAAAAGATTTAAATTGGCGTTTTACGTCTTCTTCGCTACCAGAGAAATCAAAGAAGCTAGCGGCAACTAGGCTCTCTTTAACAACATCCCCTGTTATCTTGGCCTCTGCCTGTAGCCCTTGTAGGTTCTTCTTAACATCCCGGGTGACCTGCGAAGCTGCCTCGAAAGACATCTTGTTGAGTATGGCCAGGTTCGCAGCCGCGTTCCTCTGGAGTTGGTTTGTTGTTTCTGAAGTCTTAAATCCTTGGTTGCCTAGGGATTGCTCAAACTCTTTGTTGATCTGGCGGAAGGCGTTCTTTACGACATCAAGCTTTAGCCCTTGAACTAAGAATTTATTATCTAGTTCTCTAGATAGTTTCTTAAATTCTCCAAGGGCCTTACTAGTATTGGCCTTAATGTCTAATGCTATATTTGCCATAATATATTATTAATTCTTCGGATTATAAGTAGGATTATTAATATTACTCTCAAAGCTATTACATTTAGTTCCGATGTATAAGGCCTCTAAAGAAGTCTGAACATCGAAGGCGCATTGCACAACTTTTTGGTTGTCTGTTTTTATTCTGCGTTTTTCCTCATTTGTTTTAATTAAGTTATTAGGTAATGCTAAGCTATTTTCAGATCTAAGCTGACCCATAGACTCTGGGCTACATTTGCTATAATTGTATTTTAATGTTCCCCCAGTATTTGATGCAGAAGATCCCGCCTTATTTAAAAAATTTAAATAGGTAGTTATGTTTTGAGATAAATTGTTATAAAAAATTAGTCCAGTATCAGAGTCTGCGCCACCATTAACTTTCTCTCTCAAAGATGCAACTACTTGCTTCCCGGCTCTTATGGTTTCTCCTAATTGTGTGCATTGCTGATAGTCAGATTGATTATTAAAATTAGAAGGAGTAGAAGGAGGAGCAGGAGCAGCAGGCTTTTCCTCAGCGTCAGGACCTGATGGAGGAGGATTTTTCTTGGTGGGGATACCAACTGTTGACTGGGCCGTGGCATCGTAGGTGCTCACGTAGCCGTCGTTGATTGTCCACTCTGGTACTCTCTCTAGGGTGAAGTTTGCTTCGGCGTTAACAAGTAGACCCTCGTCCCACATCTTCTCTGAAATGGTGATGTCCTTTATAACACATGGACCAAAACTCTTCTTACCCCATACAAACTCAAGGACTCTAGGTCCATGCTTTGCATCGTTTGTAGGAGATTTCATAAATAGTTCAATCAACCCTTGCTCCAGCTCTTCCACCCTCTTACCAAATACGTATCCGTTAAGAAGCACCTTGCTGAATTTTAGCTCAGCGTTTTTGTTACTGGTCCAATGCAAAGGGGCGCCTGAGTTTGCCTCGTCGCTTACGCCCCAAGTCTCAGATTTTTTAAAGTTAGGCCCTACAGATAGGTTAAGCTGAGAGGGATTGAACAAAAACTGCCAAGCTACTGAGTTACTAACAGCCGACGAGAACAAGTTTGTGCTTTTACTTGCCTTAGAGGAGAGGTCTTTAGACACGGAGCCTCTGTTTCCTAGGCTTCTTGCGGTATTAAATAGATTTGCTAGTATTCCGTCGGGATTCCCTGCAAAAACAGGTCCGGTCGGGGTGTTTGTTACCCCAGCAACTAAATCAAGCCCTGTGTCTACAAGGTTACTCCACGGAGACCCATCTAACAGAGTCCTATTAAGCAAGTTCCCCGCTTCAAACGTTGTCTGACGAAGTCCTACCGATGTATCTTTTTTTAAATTATCTTGGTTTTGTTGCGCAGCTGATGGAGTTATCTCAACGTTATTTAAAGTATCTACACCGTAGCTATTGTAAAATTCCGTAGATAACTTGCCTTTAAGATCTTCTGGAGGGAGGAAGGAAGGCGCAATCGAAGCTGCTTCCCATACGCTTTTATCAGGCTCCCATTTTGGGACAATGTTGTCTGTAAACGAAGTGTCTTCTAATAACGAAGGGTCTATAGACCAGTCTGGTAGATCTTTATAGACGTTGGGATCGTTCCAGAAGTTTGATAGAGACGTAGGAACAGTGTTATCAACAGGGGCGTTTTGAGCAGAGGGGAGACTCTCTGATCTTGTCGGGACACCGGTTCTTGTCCACGGGACTATATAAGCAATACACCCTCTCAAAGACCCATCTACATAGGGGTCAAAAGTTATCTTGTCTAGGGTGGCAGCAACGTCTAAGTTTCCGCCAAACATGTTCTTAGCGAAAGGAGCTTTAACAAAAGCTTTCTTTCGATCATAAACGTAGTAGTCTGGGTTCGGTGGAGGTTGCGCGGGTTGTACTGACTGCGTTGATTGAGTTTCCTGACCAGAACCTTCTGGGGAGAAGAATGCGTCAGGTTTAAAGGCGCTGTTGTCGTAATCGGTAAAGCTGGGGGTATCTTTTACGTCCCAAGGCTTCCACTCATTTAACGGATCGCCTTTAGATTCTCCAGGAGCAAGGGGTACTGGGCTATCGCCCCACAACGGCACAGGACGATCCGGGTCCGGGTCCGAGTCAAGAACACGTGGGCCGCTGTCCCACAACGGCACAGGACGATCCCGGTTCGAGTCAGACGAAGGCCTTGGCTTCGGTCCTAATCTTCTATAACCCCAGTCTTCTGCTGCCACTTAAAGCGCTCGGTATCTATCTCATACTTTAAACTGGATCGTCCGAATGGTCAATGCTCCATTTGATTGCGTTCATCACAACTCCTTCTGGCTCCCAGTCCCAGTCACTAAAGTAGGGGTTCTTTTTAATAGAGTCAGTCATCCATTGATACACTGCAGATCCCACAAGCTCGGGCATCCTGGCCAACCTAGATGTGTTTCTCCAGACACACTCGTACCTAGATCCCTTAGATCCATCGAACACTTCCACTTCCTTCAGAATGGCAATAGCCTTCTTACGTACGTACGTCTGCTTTGATTTGCTGAGTTTGTGGAGAATGTTCTTTTGAGCAGTAGAATCTCCCCAGTGCGTGGCTTCAGGCTTCTCGGCTCCCCTCTCTGCAACCTTAACAAGGTACTGATCCGCATTGATCTCTTTAGCAAGGTCTTGAAGCTTTTCGATAGATACTGTAGCATTTTTGTCTACCTCAATGATACTGCCGGATTTAGATCCAAAATATAACCGAGCAACGTCGATACATTGCTTATCACCCTCAAAGGCATAGGCTAGGGCAATAGAGAATCTCTTAGCTTCTTCAAAGTCTGTAATCTTTTCTTCTGTGAATACGATTCCGCGATGTTTTGGAAAGTCTTCCGTACTCGAGAAGCTGTTGTGAATAATTGTGAACTTAATTCCGAGTGCATTAGCTTTTTCTTTAATCTGTTCAGTGGATTCTCCATTATCGAAGTCAATAGCAAATACTTGGCAAGACTTAAATAGTGTCTCGATACGACGTGGGCGTTTCCAATGTGGACACTCATTAAATACAAACGGTGACCATGTCCTCCCCTGAGAGATAGCTCTAGCAAGGGATGTTGGAGACACTTTGTCGATATTAGAACCCATGCGGGCCCCAATAACACTTACCTCTGTACGAGGATTGCCAAACTTATCTATCCAATCTTTATACTGAAGTTTAACACTTGGCTTGTGATCCCAGTTTTCTTCATCAAGCGAAATAAGAATGCTGTTCATGTTTGCCCCCTTCACTGATTGTCACAATTTACCAAAAGGCCCCTTCCCACTTTTTTGGGGTCGTAGTCAGGATCATAGAGCCAGTTAGAATCACAGTGGGTCATTGAATTACAAATTGCCTTGCGCTCGTCTTCTTCGATCTGCTCAACAAGTTGGTTAGCGAGAGCATAAATCTTTTTACATTCTCCTTTCACAGACTCCCAGGTGCGAACAACGTACGGCATTTTCTTACCCATGTTAAATCCATCACGGAGACGGAGTACATCTAGAACCATCTCCACGCTAAGAGCTACGTCTTTACTAGCTTTAGATTCTTGAAGAGCTGCCCAAGCTTTATCTACAGAAGTAATAAGGACTTTACGTTGAGCCCAATAAGGATGGCGAGATGGTCGATTATTGTACTCCCAGTCTTGTTTCATCAAGCTACGAAGGTTATCGGCACGTTTGTCAATCATCAGAAACCTAGTGGCTTCGTAAGCATCTTCAAAACTATTCAGAGTTAGTTCAGGTAACCAGGTTCCTTTTGCTAGTCGTTTGCGAATTGCATAGGCAAGAAGCATGAACCTAAGAAAGCTCTCTAATGCAGCTTTGTGCATTTGGATCTTCATGTAAGGAAGGAGCGCTTCAGAGTAGAAGTGAACATCCTCTCCCTCTTCTCCTTGGCACTGATCCATAAAGAAGTCGGCGCAATCGCGCAACAACCTGATGTATAGCGTTCTAGGCTCTACTTGGTATTCCTCGCACAGAAACCGAATATGTGCAGCAGGGTGGAGATCATGCCCAGCCTCTTCGGACATTTCTTCAAGTTCGTATAGTCGATAGGTGGCAATAGGAGCCAAGCGAGAGATTGCACCGGAGTCTAGATCGTAAGTGAGTTCAGGTTTCCATTCATTGCAGTTTGCCAAGATAACGGTGTTTGCAACAACTTCAACAGCGTCTGTCCCTTTATTTTCAACTCTTTCTGTGCCTCCTGTAACAACAGACTTAAAGCTATGAGCGGTGAGCATAGACTTCAGACCTTCAGTTGTGAGGTCATCATTGTATGCCAAGTGAGAGGTAATGATCTCGCCTTGGTTGAAGCGAGAGCCAAAGTCACCCATGGCAGTTACCTCATACCCTAGGTACTTCATAGCATCTAGGACTCCGTTGAGGGTAATAGTCTTGCCCACCCCGGGTTCTCCGATGACAACGCCGGCTTTACGGAACCCGTGGTTGATAACTTCTTTTGTACCCGGATGAGTTGTACCGCTCCTTCCAACAACAGCCCTACCAAGTATGAGTTTAATCATCTTTGCCTCGTACTCAGGGAAGATCTTTACGATGTCTTCAAAGCGCAGGTCTTGAATATCTTTTTTAAACCAGGACTTCTCTGGGATATAAGCAAAGATGGGGCTGGAGGATGTATTCTTACCAAGAGTCGTATCCGGTTTGAAAGCGATACCTTGGTCATAGAGTCCGCCCCCTAGCTTCTTATGATACCGGGCTTTAAGAGTCTGAAGACCAAGGACATGATCAACAATGTCAGATGCTCGGCCCTGGCGATAGATAACAAGAGGTAGAGCAAAGTCTGCTTCCTCCGCAGTTAGTCCGTCTCCATCTTGACCAGAGGCAATACCAAGAAGAGTTTTCTGGATACCCTGGAGGTAATCCTCATCGGCGGGCATAGCAACAGAGAACCCGGCAGGAAACTTAATACCCTTGATAGGAGTAGGATCGCCCCAAGTATATAAACTGTGATAGCTTTGAAGCTTTGCGCTGTAGTCAAAGCGCAAGATACATCCTTTCTTCTGTAGCCAAGGAGTCAGGCTATTGTACATCTCAGCGGGAGTACTTGGAGTCAGAGTAGCAAACGCTGAGTCATGTTCTTTCTCTGGCTTTTTTCTTGGCATAAATCATCTCCACTAGGGAGTTCTATTATAATCCCCTCCAGACGCTATGTCAAGAGGGGAGTGGACGGTTTATTGGCTGACTTTGTTGATAAAAACTCTGTCAGCTGGGTATTGTGCTCTTACTAGCTCTTCTAGAAACCTGCGGTCTGCTGAGTCCGCAACTAGGGAGAAGTTATGTGATCGGCCTTGGGAGTCTGTATATCTTCCCTTAACTTTGAATTGTGCCATGAGACTCTACATGCTGTAACGTTTCTTTAATAGATGCTCTGATGTCTTTATAGGCTTTGATCGCACCCCTTATGGCTTTCTTACAGAGTTTATCTTCTCCGCAATCTTTAAGATTTTTCTCCTCGTAGAATATCTTGGACCTAATATCTTCGTCACGAGCGGCAAGTTCCTTACACTTCTCAAATACTGGCGGGGGAGCTTCAAGGCAGATTTTTTTGTTTCTTCCTTTAAGTTCTGGGCTGGACTTTTCTTTACGAATGCGCTTTGCTTTCTGAAAGAAGAGTCGTTTGTCGTGGTCGCTAGTCTTAGAGAGTTCAGGGAGGTACATCCCTTGAGATAAGAGGAATCTTTTCGCGGACTCAAAGTGATCTGGCCGGTTTGATCTATCGTTAGACTTAAGTACTTTTGATAGGTAAGAGGTATCTTTTTCTGAAAAACACCAAGTATCATCTTCGTCATAAAGGTCAAAAAATCGTAGGGGGGAGCCTGGAAGTAGTCCGTCGCCAATGTCACCGACTTCTACCTTAACAGTATAGCACTCTTTTGCTTCTTTAATCTTTAGCCCTTCTTTGCGAAGATAGTAATCAACAACCTCAGCGTCTCCTCTCATACGAGGTAACCAAGGCCCTGTGTTACACCAGAGGATTTCTTCTTTATTTGAAACGATTCCTTGCCAATCTCCATCAAGAGTGCCGAGAAGGACTTGTCGTTTGCCAAGCTTAGAGCGCTTAGAAGAGCTACGCTTCATCCTGGCGATCTTGCCGGCGATATCATCAGCCTCGAAGTACTCCTTTGAGAAGTAATGGAAGGATGAGTTTTTGCTATCGATGTATTCGTAACCAATGTCTTGGACAAAGATAAAGTTATCTTTCTTAGGAGCACGGCCTGCTTTGTACTCTTGCATCTTAAGCTTATGAGCTTCGATATGACGCCAATAGCCTTTACCGTTCACCGACGCTTCGTCGCCAACGTTTCCCTTATAATCATCAGCAACCACTGCAACAAAATCAAAAGGATCAAGCATGTCGGGCCCACGGTTTAATCGATAGGCCCACATGGCTTTGATGATATTCTTGAGCAATTCTTTGTTGCCATCAGCAACTGCCTCTGCAATCTCATAAAACCCATTGATAAAATGAGCAGCGACTTTAAAGTCGATGACGTATATAGGCAAAAGAGGTTTTGTTTTTACCTCAAAGATATCTTCTAGGAGGGTTTCTGTATGATCATAATCTATCAATTAGCCACCTCCATCTTAACGTTTTTATACGAGCTGTAGTCAAGGAGTTCAAAGTCGGTCTCTGGATCAAGATCGAAGATGGGCTTATCTGGGTTCATCTTAATGGTACATTTTCCCATGGGGAAGTTTTTAATGATCTCTGCGATTGCCTGCTCGTTTTGGGAGTAGATGTGGTTGTTAGCAGAAGCGAACATGACAAACCTAGGGGTAAGTCCTGAGTCCTCTGCCATCTTTGTACAGAGGAGTCCGTATCTGAACATATCCAAAGGTACCCCAGTGGCCATGTCGTTAGAACGAGCGTTTACAAGAATGTCAAGGAAAACCCCATCGCTAGAAAAAGTGATGTTAGGATGACAAGGAGGACAGTGGAGAGACTGATAAGCAGGATTAAAAGTTTGTAGAACAAGTTGGCGATTTGTTGGGTTGTTTTTGAGTTGGTCCCAAATCCACTTAAGCTGGTCAAACGGGCCGTCTCTGAAGTTCTCCCATTCCATGTGTTGCTCGGGGCAAACTTGAGGAAAGGCTCTCCAGCTACGTCCGTAGGCTCCGGCCAGACGTCCTTCTGCATCGGCAAGGAAATCCCAGAAGTGTTTTGCGGGTCCAAGATTGCTGACTTCATAGTTTCCATTTACATCCCACATGAACTCTCGAAAGAGGTTCTTCACGGGCATCTTGCGTAGAGATAGAGCGGGAAATCCGTCTCTCAGATCGATCTTGATCGTCTGTCCGAATACTTGCTTATAGCGCAGATTATTGCGACCTACGACTTCAACCCCATCCTCTAGGATCTCTTTGGCGATCCTGATGTACTGTTGGTCAAAAGACAAACTCGCCATAAACTCTCTTGTGCATGTTACAAGAGAATTATATCATAGTTTTTGTTCAAAGTCAACCTTCCATGTTTGTAACCTTCAGGAGCTTCGGCTCTAAATACACAGTTTACGCCATTATTCCACCATTTTTTACCCTTCTTTCCTTTGCTAATATTTCTTCTATGCTCTTCAGACCTTGGTTTACGCATATTTTTTCTTGTTTCTTGCGAAAACTTTATGCCAGTTCTTGACCTACTTAATTTTTTTCTGGCTTCTTCTGAAATAGGAATACCTTTATTCCAAGGAATTGAGCTTTTCATCGCCTTACTTCTTTTTAACTTAAGAGTCTCGTATAATCTAGAATTAACCTTTGAGCATTTCATATGCATGGCCCAAAAAGCATAAATCATTTTTTTGGAGCTATCATGTTTTTCTCCGTATCTTTTTATCATTGCTTTATATAACAAAGCATGAGCTACATAATGCTCTCTTGGAGTTAATTTTACTAATTTATTATTTTTACCATATATTGACTTAGGAAATACATGGTGTTTTTCAAAAAACTCAAGCTCGGTAGTACGAGCCTGAGCCTTTCGCATTAATTTTACATAGTGTTTTAAATAATTCAAGATCCGAAGAACTTCTCGACCAACGTTTTCTGTAGCTTTACAAACTTACGGAGCGGATAGTCAAACTCAAGCGCCCACTGAAGGAGAGGCTTAGACTTGATGTCTACGAGTTCGATCGAATCGCTTTCTGAGATATTAGCTGCTTTAGAAACGTAAAATTTTTCGCCGTCTCTAGCAACAACCAGCCACTCGACGTTTTTGTCGAAACGGATGGGTTTTTGTAATTTTTCAATCATCTGTTTTTTCTTTGTCTTTTTCTTTGTGAGCTTCTATGATCTGCTCGGTAGATTTTGCCTTGGAGAGCCTAGCTACTTGTTGCCTTGATAGCCCTCCAAGCACGTTTTTCTTATACTTTGCGCTCAGCTCTTCTTTTTGAGCGGGGGCGCAAGTCTTGCCAATCTTTGAAGTTCCTGCAGGACAACGCCCGAGGACCTTACCCTTATAATATACCATAGAATCGGAATATTCGGGGCTACGAGATAACTTAATTAACTCGAGGTAATCGGCTTCGGTAAATTGTTTATTATCTTCTTCTGGTTTTTCTTTCATTTTTCTGTGAGTTTCAGTTAAAAAAGCCTCAAGTTCATCACGGTTAAACTTATACTGCTTCGAATAAGCGTATAACTCATCGGAAGATAAATTTAGTTCCCCTAATGTAGTATTTAATCTATATAAAATATTTTCTAAGGCCGTAAAAAATTTATCATTCATTGTTTCCACCTCTAATTAGCTTCAAGTTAGCTCTTAATTTCTCTGCTTGTGTCCTCTTAGTTTTTTGTTTTAGCAAATTAGGATTAGCAATTTCTTCTGCACTAAATCCATATTGACTCATGGCAGCAGAAAGATATAGTCCGTCAAGATTTTTTCCCACTTTAGAATCTGGCGGAAAGTTCTTAAGATAAGTATCTACTGTAAATAAAATGTCTCTTGGGTTAGAAGGACGAGACTTAATCCATTCTGGAGAGTCGTCGGCCTTACCAGATATAAAATGCAGGCTTCTAGAAAGAACTTCATGGAATTCTACATTACTTCCGCCCTCTCCTTTTATTAAACTCTCTCTTGCGTTTCTAATTGCAGCGTGAGAAGCGCCAATCATTTGCGAATGTTGTTCGTATCTGTCTTCGGATATTGTATCAGGTTTCCCTAAAGCTCTATTTTCAAGAGAAGTCAGCCCAGCAGGACTTTCATTTGTTCCTCCTCTAGTTCCTCTACTCCCATCATGATAGTTATTAAATGCGATTCTACCAAGATAATCTCTCACTTTGTTAGTATCTGCTCCTAAATCTCCCAGAGAAGAAATTATATCATCTAACTTAGCAGAAGATAAACTTGTAATTTTTGCGCTGCCTTCAAAATTATTATTTATCTGATCTACAAAAGAATTAAAATCTTCCAAAGAAGTTTTTAAATCAAGAGGAAGTTTCTTTTGATTAGATGAAATTAACCCCAAAAAAGCTGGGCTAGTTAGATCTGATACTTTACCCTTTAGAGGAGATGCAGTTGCACCTAGAGCGTCATGGATTCCTCTTTTTTGTAAGGCACCGAGTCTTGTTTGTAAAAATTGCCCATCTGGATTTGCCAAGTTTTTATCAACTTCTTTTGCCTTTCTTTCTCCAAGATTTTGAAGATTAGGCAAAGACATAGAGCCTCTTGCCTCGTTAACATATTTTACTGACAAAGAAAGATTATCTTTGTGGTCCTCGCCGCCAGAGGACATATCTTTAATGTGCTCTACTTGAAAGTCACCTACTGGCTTTATGTTTCCTCCTGTGGCATAGCAATCTCTACCTCCTTGTCTTGCGTACATAAATAACGCCATTCTTCCTCTTATACTATTTGCCTTACCTCGCTGATTAGGAGCAGTAGGGTCGTAGAAATAATTAGGAGTACCACTTTTTTTTAATGCCTCTCTTTGTTTTGCTGGTCTTAACTCAAAAGCTAAATCAATAGCCGCAGGAGATAAAGAAGACCAACCTTTACTATCTTCATTTAAAGCTCCTAAAGAATAAGCTTTGGTTCTAATATCTTGTACAGAAGTTTCTGAGTTAGCAAGATCAGACCTTTGCTCTATCATCTTTGCTGAAGCGTAGTCTAATCCTGGAGATAAGCTATAAGTTGCGGAGGTCCTCCAGGTACCATCTGATTCTGTTTGGGAATTAAGTAGCTTAATAAAATTAGAAAGAGATTGTAATTCTTCGTCTTTTACTCCAGCCTGAGAAGCAATCTCTCTGACAGTCATTACTTCTTTACCACCTTTCATTTTTATCTTTGCATCTAAATTCCCTTCTCTTATTGCATCAGAAATTTCTTTTACGTTTTGTGGAAATCTATTAAATAATTCTTGAGCAGGAGAAGGTCCAGAATAATGCTTGTCTATTTCTTTAATAGCAGTTTGCCCAGATTCAAACATTGGATCTTGAGATCCTTTAGCTGCTAAGTCAGCTACTTCTTTTGCGGCCTCCTCTGTGATAACGTCTAATGCGTACCTATCAACGTTAGTTTTTGTAGACTGTCTTTCTTGCTTTACTTCAGATTCTGGAGCCGGAGCTTTGTTCTTTTCT
>JACLAB010016655.1_pt1 | contig 32306 bp, 24 predicted proteins | sample 8027921 | NCBI WGS metagenome assembly JACLAB01 (sample SAMN15725117, study PRJNA655200) | protist metagenome | isolation source: fluorescence activated cell sorting (FACS) single amplified genomes of... | place: USA: West Boothbay Harbor, Gulf of Maine | collected 2000-07-19 | reverse complement strand
CCATCGTCGCGACGCACTGCCGCGACGCACTGCCGCGCGCGCACCCGTAACCGTGACAAACACGCGAACACACGCACCCGTAACCGTGACAAACACGCGAACGCACGCGCACCCGCACCCGATCACGCTCGAGCTCGTCTCGAACACACGACTCGTAGAACATCACACGCCATCGCTATCGCGCACACACGTCCTTGGAGCATCATAAAAAAACGTATCGCCCGCGTACTATCGACGCGCGAACCGCCATGGGCGATCGTCGCGCGACCGCGTCACGGGAGCCACTCGTTGGCGTCCTCGAGCGCGCGCGCGCGGCACCGCGTCGTCGATCGACGGCGGCACACGTTGACGATGTCTCACGCCAAGGCGTGTGCGCGAGGTGCGTTTGTAGTATGCGTGCTCGATGGCGGCGCGATCGTCGTCGACGTCGCGATCGATGACGCGCGCCGGCGACGCGCGATTGATTGATGATTCGCGCACCACGCGTGACAGATGATGACTGACCGCGTGATGATGATGATGATGATGCTCGCGCGCGAACAGGTTTACCGACGACGACGACGGTACGACGCGTGGGTGGTGCGCGAACGGTGACGAAACGTAACGTCACGATGGCGTCTGCGTTGAAGGTGCGTTTCGCGCGTGACGTGTGGTGTGTTGATCTCGCGCGCGAGAGAGAGACGCGACTGGCGCGGATGACGGAGCGGGTGCAATCGCGCGTTCGATCGCGCGCGGGACGGTTGACGGTTGACGGCGCGTATGCGAACCCGCGTATGCGTATGCGTATGTACGCGTGCGATGGTTCGACGCGTTTCCTTTGTACTGACTCGTGTGGTGTGGATGATTGTAGGAAAAGACAAAGTTGATCAGCACGACGGAGGAGTGGGCGGCGCTCGCGAAGCACGTCGCGGATATCGACCAGACGCACTTGCGCGACTTGATTCAAGACCCTGAACGTTGCGCGAAGATGGTGATCGAGGCTGATGGTTTGTATTGCGATTTTGCTCGTCAACGCGCGACGGATGAGACGATGAGTAAGTTGTATGATCTCGCGCGCGCCGCCGGGGTCAAGGAGAAGATTAACGCGATGTTCAACGGCGAGCACATCAACAACACGGAGGATCGCGCGGTGTTGCACGTGGCGACGCGCGCGCCGAAGGACAAGGTGATTAATGTTGATGGACGTAACGTTGTTCCGGATGTGCATGATGTGCTTGAGAAGATTAAGGACTTCTCTGACCGCGTGCGCAATGGGGAGTGGATTGGGGAGACTGGTAAGCCGCTCACCGACGTCGTGGCGATTGGCATCGGCGGATCGTTTTTGGGCCCGCTCTTCGTGCACACGTCTTTGCGCACGAACCCGGAGGCTGCGGAGCAAGCGCGCGGGCGTCAATTGCGTTTCTTGGCGAACGTAGACCCTGTTGATGTTGCGCGTTCGTTGAACGGTTTGGACCCGGAAACGACGCTCGTCATTGTCGTCTCAAAGACGTTCACCACGGCGGAGACGATGTTGAACGCGCGCACCGTGCGCACGTGGATCAAGGCTTCTCTCGGCGAAAACGCGGTGAAGAAGCACATGGTTGCCATCTCCACTAACCTCAAGCTCGTCGAAGAGTTTGGCATCGACCCGGACAACGCTTTCGCGTTCTGGGACTGGGTTGGCGGTCGTTACTCTGTGTGCTCCGCCGTCGGCATGTTGCCGTTGTCGTTGCAATACGGTTACGAAACCATGGAGCAATTTTTGCAAGGTGCGTGGGCGATGGATCAACACTTTGCCAACGCGCCGTTCGAAAAGAACTTGCCAGTGACGCTCGGCATGTTGTCTTTGTGGAACGTGTCCTTCTTGGGCTGTCCGGCTCGCGCCATTTTGCCGTACACGCAAGCGCTCGCCAAGCTCGCGCCGCACATTCAGCAAGTCGCCATGGAATCAAACGGTAAGGGTGTGTCCAAGGAAGGCTTGCCGCTCGACTACGAGACTGGTGAAATCGATTTCGGTGAGCCCGGTACGAACGGTCAACACTCGTTCTATCAGCTCATTCACCAAGGCCGCACTATTCCGTGCGATTTCATCGGCATTGTCAAGTCGCAACAAAGCGTCTACTTGAAGGGTGAAATCGTCTCCAACCACGACGAGTTGATGTGCAACTTCTTTGCTCAAGCCGATGCTTTGGCTGTTGGGAAGTCTGCGATTGAACTTCGTGCCGAATCTTGCCCGGATGCGCTCATCCCGCACAAGACTTTCACGGGTAACCGTCCGTCTTTATCCATCTTGCTCCCCGAGCTCAACGCCTTCACGACTGGCCAATTGCTCTCGTTGTATGAACACCGCGTCGCCGTGCAAGGCTTCGTTTGGGGCGTGAACTCCTTCGACCAATGGGGTGTTGAACTCGGCAAGGTGCTCGCCACGCGCGTGCGCACGGCCATGAACACCAAGCGCACCAAGGGTGAAATCATGTCCCCGTCTGACGGCTTCAACCCGTCCACGACGTCGATGCTCAACCGCTACCTCGCCGGCAAGGCGAAGCTCATCTACCCCGAACCCAAGGATGTGTTCCCGTGCGACCTCATCGAAGGCGATGAGTGCCGTCCGCCGACGAGCTACGTGTAATCTCGTCGCTCTTCATATCTCGTACGCACGCGCGCACGCGCGCGCTTTGCGCGAGAAGCGCTACTAGTCAACATCAAAAAAAAAGTTTCTTGTAAATCAACGCGTCGACGATTCTCTGCTTATGTGATCGCCCCACTGCCTCATTGTTCGACGCGTCCGTCCCGCACCTCTCGCGCGGGTGATTGGTGCAGAATGACCATGCGCACGCACACCATGCGCGCGACGTGTCACGCGTCGCCGTCGTCGTCCTCGCGCGTCGTTTTCGCGCGACATCAATCGCGTCGGCTTGGGACATCAGCATCCAAGTCAGCGTCTGCGTCGGTGAAGACACGCGCGACGGCGGGCACGGATGATGAATTCCGCGCGTCAGTGGAAGGCATGAGCGCAGATCCATGCGATGATTTCGTGTGTAAGTCATCGCCTGCGGTGGAGCGGACGTTGAAGACGGTGTTGAAGGATATCAACGCGCTTCGCGGGACGACGCGGTCGACGAGCTCGTACGCGCCAGATGTCGTCTACGACGATGGTGTGTTGAAGTTTCGCGGTGCAGACAAGTATAAAAAGTATTGTTCGTATATTGAGAATAATTTAAAGCAGGCGACGTCGCGGGTGACGTCGATATCGATGGTAGATGGGGGCTTGGACGCCGCGCGCGTGACGTGGGAGTTGAACGGCGTCAACGACATCGGACGGGTGGGAGTCGATATTGAGTGCACGTACAAGATGAATTTGATCACGGGTCGAATTTTGGAACATCGCGAGGTGTGGGTGGTGAATCCGTCGCGCACCGATGCGCAGGCAGGGGCGCTGTTGGAATCGACTCGCAAGGCGCACGCGCTGCCGCTCAACGTCATGGAGACGTTTGACGGCGCAAAGAAATCTGTGGATGATGTCTTGAGAAAGTTTAGCGTTGATAACGACGACGATGCATCGAAAGATATCTACGTCAACCCGAACGATCCCATGAAGTTTTTTCAAAACGAGGATACGAGCAAGACGGATATCTTACAATTAGCCACCGCCGCCGCGGTTTTGTTTCTCATCACCAAGGTGTTCCAAGTGCTCAATTAACGACGTGCTGTCGTACCGCTGTAGATTACACACAAGCAAATTTAATACAATATAGTTGCTCTATCGCTTTCGTAAAATTACATGGCTAATGAGTTAGTCGCTCGACGTGCGCCCGATGCGGACGATTTGTTCTGAATCGGAATCAACGTCGCCTTCGCCGGCGTTTTTCTCCTTGTCTCTCTCGGCGCGCTCTAACAACTCGCGCTCTCGCGCCTCCTTTTCTAAACGAATTTGCTTCACGCGAGCCTCGGCAGCGTCCATGGCGGCATCGAACGCCTCGCCTTGGTCTTTCGCACGCATGACAAAGTCTTCCACGTTATCGCCGTCGAATGTCAACCCCGCGACGGTGAGTTCCTCGGCGTAAATTTCATTCACGACGAACGCGCCAGATAAAATCATTTCTAATCGAACTCGGCGACGTTTGAGCACGCGCGCGCGCTTTGAGTCTTCCTCAAATTTAAGCCGCCGTTCGTTCTCCGCGCGTTTGCGTTCGGCTTCGGCCGCAGCGCTCGAGATTCCATTCGCCGCGGCGTCGCGTCGCTTCTTGCCCTTGCGCTTTTTACCCGACGCCTTGCCGCCGGCGCCCGAAGACTGCGCTTCGTCCTCATCGCCGACGCTACCATTCGCGGTCGCCTCGCTCGCAGACATGCCGCTCTCGCTAGTTTCAAAGTTCTCCACACCATCCCCGGCGGCATCGTTCAACGTCGCCATAGAATCTCTCGCGTACAGTCGCCCGAGCGCGAAATCCTTGACGTACGTCAGCACGCGCGCGCCCACGGTATGTTCCCAACCGCACAAATCCGTCACCCCATTCTCCTCCAAAAACTCCTGGAAAAACTCCTCAGCACTCACTTGTCTGGGTTTAGGCAGGTTTTTATTGCGTTTCTTCAAACTCTGCGCAAACATTGGCGATTCCATTAAACTTTGCTTGTCGTGCGCTCGGCTCGTGTACTGAGCGAAACTCGTAAACGCCACACAAAAAACCACGAACATCACCAACACCAGCAGCGCCGGGAATTTAACCTCCTTCTTGTCAAATATTGACTTTTTTCCTACTTTAGGCCGCGCCCACTTGGGTAGATTCGCAATCGCATCGTCGTACTCGGCTCTCGACGTCTCATCCGACAAAACCTTTTTCGCGTGCGCGATCACTTTAAACGCATCTGTGAGCCGTTTCTTCTCCGCGGGCGGTAAAGTTTTGGGGAGCTTATCAGGGTGATGTTTCAACGCCAACTTCCGGTACGCCTTGTTGATCGTGGTGATGTTGGCGTCTTTACTCACGCCTAATTCTCCGTACACGTCGTGGCGCACCAAAGTCATCCACTCAAAGGTGTTCAGCGCTTCGACGGTGCGCATCGCCGCGCAGGCGATCGTGATCGCGATCGCCACGCACAGCGCTCGCGCGCGCGAAGGCGTGCTGTCGCTTCGACGTCGGCGCGGCATGGTTGACGCGCGTCGGGTAGTGCAGACACGCGCAGTCGACGTCGCGGCGCTATCCACTCGCGAGCCGCGTTGTTTTGTTACAATTTCAATTTCAATTACCGGTACGTACGTACGTACAACAATACACAACTACATGCAAAATCAACGCGACGGTGGTGTTCGTCTCGTGGGCGAGCCAAAGGCGCCGTGAACGGAGACGTCGCGTTCGCCGCCAGAACCGCCGCGTTGCGTCTCGACTTCGCTCATCATCGCGTAGAGAAAGTCCCCGAGCTCTCCATCCTCTTCGAGCAAAGAATTCATGACGTTATCCACCGGCTCTTCATCTAAGAATGAATCGCGATTATTATTTGCCGTCGCCGCGGTGTACGTGGTGGTTTTTAACTTCCCACGACCGCCAAAGGCGTTGACGATGACGTCAGCCATCTTTTGTTGCACGGCGGCGTTTTGGATTTGTTCGGGCAACGTAAACGGCCGAAGGGACCCTTGCGGTGGGCCCGATGTCGGCGGCGAACGCGCGACGAGCGTACCGAGCGACATGGGTGTGCGCGCTCGGCTCGACGGCGCCGCACCGGTCGCCGTCGGACCTTGACCGGGTACGAAACGCTTGGGCGCCGGTTTTCTTCGATTTCCAACCGCCGGCGCCGACGGTTGAACGCGCGTCGGCGTTTCAGCCAATATCTCGCGCTCAATCTCGCGATGGGCCGCACCGGCGCGCGATGGCATGGAGCGTTCTCTTCGCGATGCTATTGCTACTGCTCTATCGTCATCGTCATCATTCATAATCATCCTCGTCCCGCCGTTGTTTTCGTCGTCGTCGTCGTCTTCGAGCCGCGGCAGCGCGTCGTCAATCACCGCCAACATCCGCTTCACCACTCCACCCGCGCGCCCGCGCGCCGCCTCACGCTCCTTCATCACCACGTATTCCGACAGCACCGCGCGCAAATCCTTCGTCCCTCGCGGCGGTACGCCTCTCGGAAACGTGCGCAACAGACTCGTCGCTTCAATTTGAAACTCTCGCAACGCGCGCGCGAATCCGTGCTCGGCGAGGTAGTTGTGCACCATCGCCGCCAGCTCGACGTGCGACACCGCATGCGTCGCCGACGTCGACGCGTTCGCCGATGCGCGCGTGCGCTTCATCGCCAGAGACGCGCCCGCGAATGACACAGATGGATGGATGGTTCGCGCGCTCGAGTCGTTCGTTGATGACTGATGGGTGCGCACATCACGCGCGCTCACGCGCGCACGCGCGCGCGACCGCCGTCGACGACCGCGTGGATGAATGCCGCATAATTATTTCGATTTTTTGGTATTTTTTACGCCGCGCTCGCGCGCTCGCGACGGGGCGCACGTCGCGTGCGCTTTCGTGAGAGCCATGCATGGGTCCGCGACGCATTCGCGTGGATCCCGGCATTAATCGCGCGCATCTCGCGTCGTTCTCGTTCGCGCACCGACTGATTCTCGCGCGCGATGCGCAGACACGCACTTCTTGCGGCGTCGCGCGCGGCGGCGGTGGCGCACAGCGCGCCGCGCGCGGCGGTGGGCGACGCTTTCGCGCGCGGCGGTGGGTCCCACGGTCCATCGTCGTTGGCTGTGAGCTTTCGCGCGCGCTGCGTCGGCGTTGGCGCGCGTCGGTCGTTCGCCACGGGCGCGCCGAGCGAGGAGCAGGATGTGGTGATCGTCGGCGGCGGGCCTGGTGGGTACGTGGCGGCGATTCGCGCGGCGCAGCTCGGGATGCGCGTGACGTGCGTGGAGGGGCGCGGTTCGCTCGGCGGGACGTGCTTAAACGTCGGATGTATTCCGAGTAAAGCGTTGTTGAATGCGAGTCATAAGTTTGAAGACGCGAAGCATGGATTCGCCAAGCACGGGATCACGTTTGGTGGAGAGGTGTCGATCGATGTTGGGACGATGATGCAACAAAAGATGAAGGCGGTGACGGGCTTGACCAAGGGCATCGAAGGGTTGTTCAAGAAGAATAAAGTCACGTATGCGCGAGGTTGGGGGAAGCTTCTCGCCGCGAACGAGGTTGAAGTCACCGGCGAAGATGGCACGCGTGACGTGATTAAGACGAAGAATGTGATTTTGGCCACTGGGAGCGTGCCGACGCCGTTGCCGGGCGTGCCCGCCGACGAAGAAACCATCGTGACGTCCACGGGGGCGTTGGATTTGAAAAAGGTGCCCGAAACCATGGTTGTTATCGGTGGTGGTGTCATTGGCTTGGAGCTCGGGAGCGTGTGGAGCCGCTTGGGCGCCAAGGTTACCGTCGTGGAGTTTGCCGATAAAATTTGCGGTCCCGCGATTGACGACGAAATTCGCACGTCGTTTCAGCGTTCGTTGAAAAAGCAAGGCTTTGATTTCAAGTTGAAAACCAAGGTGACGAGCGCGGTGAAGAAGTCCGAGGGTGGGGTGACGTTGACTCTCGAGCCATCCGCTGGTGGCGAGTCGACGACGATGGATGCGGACGTCGTGCTCGTCGCCACCGGTCGCAAGCCGTTCACCGAAGGTCTCGGCCTCGAAGCGCTCGGCGTCGAGATGACCAAGAATGGTCAAGTCGTCATCGACCACCACAACTTTGCCACGAACGTCCCGGGCGTGTACGCGATCGGTGACATCGTCGCCGGCCCTATGCTCGCGCACAAGGCGGAAGAGGAAGGCATCGCGTGCGTCGACACCCTCGCCGGTCAAGTTGGTCACATGAACTACGACACGATTCCATCCATCATTTATACCCACCCCGAAGTCGCGTGGGCGGGCAAGACCGAAGCCGAAGTCAAGGCGAGCGGTGTGGAATACGTGATTGGTAAGTTTCCCTTCATGGCGAACTCTCGCGCGCGTACGAATGACGACGCGGAGGGTATGGTGAAGTTTGTCATCGAAAAGGCGACGGATAAGATTCTCGGCGCGCACATCATGGGCCCGAACGCGGGCGAGCTTCTCGGCGAGTGCGTGTTGGCTATGGAGTACGGCGGTACCGCGGAAGACATCGCAAAGGTGTGCCATGGGCACCCGACGTTAAGCGAGGCCGTCAAGGAGGCGGCTATGGGAGGAACTTTCCTTTCCTCTCTCCCTTCTTCTTCTTCTTCTTCTTCTTCTTCTTCTTCAGGAGGAAAGAGAGGAGGAGGATCGATTCACTTCTAAGAAAGAAAAGAAAAGAAAGAAAGAAGGAAAGAGTTTTCTCCTTTCTCCTCTCCTTCCAAAGAAAGAACGAGGCAGTGGTGTACTAATTTTCTAAAAATGTCAATTACAAAAAAGCAAGCAAAGCGTAAAACTCTCCTCTGCTCCTCTCCGTCGCGTCCCGTTCTCACGCGCTAAATCCCAAACGTATCCGTCTTGGCGTGTTGAATCTGAAACGCCGGCGACACCCACGCACCGCACGAACATTGAATTCCTGACCACGCGAACGCGCCAATCTTTGTATCACACCCCGGACACATGAGCTTTCCGCTAATATCGCCGCCGTCGCCGTCTTCGATGCCCCGCATCCAGCTCAACGGCGTGATAAACATGGACGAACATTTCCCAACGAAACCCTTCGACGACGTCGCGTGCGCCTCCTTCCTGCGCGTCTTCCAACTAAACGAATTCATCCCACGCCCGTACTGGTGCGGTAACACGTGCGCACCACGCGCTAAGCGCCGACGACACTTTCTACACGACACCCAGCCGCCGCCTTCGGGATCAACCTCCGCGCCCGGCGCGCCTGGATCGCGCATCACGCTCGTGCTCGCCACGTACCCGCGCTCATCGCGCTCTCGCGCAATTTTCGCCACGCTCCACAACTTGTACGCCTCGTTGGCGGTGGAAATCTTGCATCCCATGTCTCCCCACAACGCGAGCTGCGCGGCAAAGCCGTCGTTGGGACACCCACCGAGCGCGCCGACAACTTCTAGCGCGCTGTCCGAGTCCAAGCCTTCGTGGCGCATTAAATACGCGGCAACGATGGCGGCAGAGCGCGACGCGCCGGCGTGGCAATGCACGCCGACGACGTGCGTCGGGCTCGACGAGAGCGCTTCGCGAATGAACGCGGTGGCTTCGGGCACCGCGCCGAGAAAGTCTGCGAGCTCGGCGTCTTCGAGGGCGATGACCAAGGTGTGGGCGTCATCGACGTATCCCTGTGTGACGTGTGATGGACCGCGCGCGGTGCGGTTAGTGTCTGATGCATCTGTCGCGTCGTTAGAACCGTTCGTTCTCTCATTCTAGCTAGAGGTAGAAAAAGCGCGCGAGCGCGAGCGCGTACCTCTGTGGGATCCTCCGGGGGCGGCCATCCGATGGAAACGACGTGCGTGACCGTGCGTGCGCGACATTCTTCGGCAAGCTCGTGTTCGGCGCAGAAGAACAATCGCTGTAGAATTTCTGGTGAGGTGGTCATTTAGTAGCCGCCGCGCGTTGTGAGGCGTAAGTCATTCGTTGTCGATGTGTTCATACAGTACTGCTAATCTATTCTTGGCTATGTGCGCCGACCGCCATCAACACGCGGTGATTGGCGATTAAACGCTCGCGTTCGGCCGTCACGGCGGCGTCGTAAGCGGCGCGGTCGCGACGCTGCGCTTCGAGCGCCTCGCGTTCGGCTTGAAGCTCGCGTTCTTTCGCGGCAAATTTAATCTCTGCCAACCGATTAGCTTCGCGTTTGTGCTCGAGTACGCGCATGCGACGCTTTTGCGCATTCATTTGGTTAATTCTATCGTCCTCGGCCATGGCGTCCATGACTTCGCGTGCGTAGCGCTGTTTTTCCTCTCGCGCGGCGCGTTCCTTGGCTTCGCGGCGTCGCACGGCGGCTTCGTACTCGAGGCGCTGCGCCTCGCGTGCCTTTCGCGCATCTTCCGCGGCTTTTGCTTCACTCAATTTGCATCGTTCATCGTACTCGAGGTGTCGGTAGCGCTCGATTAAATCGTCGATTTCAGCCTTTTCGCGAGCCGCCGACGTTTGCGACGATTCAACCACCGCTCGAGCGCGCTCAAATTTCGCATCCGCCAATCGTTTCGCCTCTTCCTCTTGCGCTAATCGCCTCGACATTTCACGATCATGTGCGGCAATAGACTCGTTCAATTTTTCCTGCGCTTGTCGTTCGCTCTCGATCTTAGCTTCGCGTTCGGCGCGCGCCCGTTCGGCTTCTCGTCTGGCGTCTTCGCGCTTTCTCGCCTTCTCCAAAGCCTCCTCTTCATCCTCTTTGACGATTCTCTGCACGTACGCCGCCATCGCTCGTCGCTCAGCATCCTTCTCCATCGCTCGTCGCGCCATCGCCGCGGCTCTCATCTCATTCTGCGCATCTAAAGCTTCTCTCGCCAGACGTCTCGCCTCCAACCGTTCGCGTTCAACCGTCGCCGCGCGCGCCTCAGCTGACAAGCGCTCTCGCTCCATCTCCGCATCCAACGCCCGCGCCTTGCGTCGCTCAAGCTCCTGTAACGCCTTACGCTCTTCTATTTGTACCGCACGCGCAGCGTTCATCTCTAACGCGCGTAATTTCGCCCGCAACGCGCGCGCTTCGTCGCTCTCCTTGGCCGCCTTGTGCGCGGACCGTTGACTTTTCATAGCTTCCTCACGCGCGCGCGCCAATTTCGCCGCCTCAGCGTCGAGCTTAGATTTCAAATCATTCATCTTCGCCTCATTCGCTCGACGCCCATCGAGCTCGCGTTCGCGTTCTCTCTCGCGTCGTTCTCTCTCTCGCGTTTGAATGTCTTCTCGCTTCGCGTCGGCGCGTTCGAGCCTCTCATACAACGCACAACTCGCCCGTTCGCTCGCAAACTTCCGCTGCACATCCAGCGCGATGCCTTCATTTATTCTACGCAGCGCTAATCGCCGTTCGTGTTCGCGTTCGAGTGAGAGAGGCATGTGCGAGTCTGAAGTCTACAGTCTTTGCGCGCGCGTCATCGAGTCGCCGCGTCTAAGAATAGACACATTCGCAGTGTTGTTAACGCGCGGTCAACGTCGAGCCGAGCCGCGCGCACGTCGTCATGATATCATCTCATGGTGTTAAATCGCTATACTGTAACCGCACGTGTCTCGGTCGTTGTCTATACATTCTACACGCATCGTCAGCCCTCGATCGCCTCGCGAGCTCGTCCGATGCAATCGCCCTCACGCCGCGCGCGCAACGTTGCGCGCTCAGTGCGCGTGCGCGCCATCGCCGCTCCCCTTGGCTTTCCTCGCGCGAACCTTATCGCTGGCGTAGTACACGGCGAACATGGCGGCGCCGAGCGCGAGTCCCGGGAACGCGTGGCCCCAAGGTTTATTCAGCAGCGGATGCGCGCGCCACGCGTCAGTGCGCGCGAACGGGTTCGTCGACGACGGCGGCATGACGCGCAGCGAAACCTCGTCGTTCGTGCGTCCGCGGCGGGGCGTGCAAGTCGTCGAGCGCGCTCGTGCGTCGCGGTGTGTCGCTGGTGCGCTGACGTTTGGATGTTCACGATGATGCTGTTGTCGTCGACGTCAGAGCGCGATGCGCCACGCGCGCGCGATCGCCGACGCGTTCGAAGCGTGCGCGAACAACGACTCGATCGCGCTCGATGAGTTGCTGTACCACCGCCGAGCGCCGTCGTCGACGGCTGATGCGAAAGGGAACACGCTTTTGCACGTGGCGTGTGCATCGGATGCGCTCGAAGCGGCGAAAGTGTGCGTGAAATACGCGGTGTTCGCGCATCATCCGCCCGAACGCGCGTACGTGCGCGCGTTGAATGCGAACGGCGAGCGGGCGATCGATGTCGCGCGCACGTGTGGGAGCGTGCGGTGCGAACGATGGTTGGAGGCGTTGGACGCGACGCCGCGCGCGGCTCCGGCTCCGCCCGCGCCTGTGCCGACGAGCCACGGCTTGAGCGACGGCGCGACGCTGTTGTTGAAATCGTTGCTGTCGGCGCTCATGGTGGATGACGTCGCCGAAGACGAGGATGCGCGCACGAGGGCGGTGCTCACGCAAGTCAGCGCGCTCGTCGCCGATAGAGAAGCGCTGCGAAGAGACTTGTTGCGCGCCAAGGAGGAGCTCGTGGCGACGCGGGCGCAAGCGGAGAGTGAGCGCGCCGAGGAGCGGGACGCGGTGTGCGCGGCGCTGCAGTTGGCGGAGCAACGCGCGAGGGCGCTGCACGTGGAGCGCGACAACGCCGTGGCGGAAAAATCAGCCATCGAGGCAGAGGCGCTGCGTCGGGCGAGCTCTGTCGACGGCGACGCGTCTGCGAGCGTGTCGCGTACGGCGTACGACGACGGTTACGCTGCGGGATGGGAAGCTGCGTTGAGATTGCCGTCGCGCGAGTACGTGCGCGCGCAATTAAAGTTGGAAAAAGGCGCGAGCGCGACGGCGCCGACGACGCCGACGGATGAATTTTCAGAAATTACCTTGCGCGACGACGGCGGCGAGGACGAGAGCGCGCACAAAGAAAACGGCAAAACTGTAGCTCAAGCCGATGTCTCGCTCGCGTCGCGCGCGTCTACGGTGTTGCGTGAATCGTTTGTCGCCGTGAAACATCGCGTGACGGAACTCGAGCGCGCGTTATCGACGGGAAAGAACGCGGCGTCGACGCGGACAGAGTCGTAACGCCATACGACTCGCGTTCGGCGCGCGCGCGTGTAATCGTTCGGTCATGAGTTGTACAGCTAGCACCAGTCCTCAGTGTATCATTATTACTACTACGATAACTGTAAAGTTTTCCTACGAAGCCATCGCAACTTTGCTCCTCGAGACGTGGTCACGTCGTCGTCGTCGTTGTCGTCGTCCGTCGCGGCGGCTTCCAACACCGAACGTCGTTGTCATAAAAACTGCACGTAACTAAGACATCATTATCATGATTGTTTTGGTCTTCTCCTCGTTCTTCTTCGTTGCCGCTACTATTGTTATTATTCTTGGTATCATTTGGCGCGCTGACCCAATCCGCGCCGTACACGATCGATTCATGATCATCGTACGTGTACACTGCCGTTAACGCATCGTTCGCGGCGTCCAAGAGCACCGCACCACCACCCATTGCGGCGCACGCCAGCGCGCGTCGCGAGCGATGCCACCGCGCGCGCCACGCGCCGCCTCCGACGTTACACTCGCTCAACGGCGTCGCGATGCGCCGACAATCCCACAGACGCACGTAATCATCGTACGACCCAGTGGCGATGATGTGGTCGTCGTGCGGTGATGGCACAACGCACGTCACGCCAGCGCCGTGCGTTTTCCGATTCGTCGCGCTCGCCCTCGTGGCGTCCCTCGCGTCCCACACTTTCAACGCGCAATCATCCGCACCCGTGTATACCACGTCGCGTCGCGTGCGATCAAACGCAATAGCCCACATCTCGAGATCATGCGCCCCTTCAAACGTCTCCACGACGTCAATTCCACCTTCGCGTTCGCAAAGCAGCCGGAAACTTCCATCCGAAGCGCTCGCGGCAAACGCGCCGCTCGCCGACCAATCCACGCACGTCACCATCCCCAAACCATCCCCACCGACATCACCCACGCGAAGCACGTGCTCGACGCGCACGGTTGGCGCACTATCGTCATCGACGACGCGAATGAGCGACAGCCCGCCCGCGGCGTCGGCGACGACGGCGCGATCATCCGTCTCCCCTCGAGGCGACCACTTGGCCTCGAACACCGCGCTGCTACATTCCACCCGACCGAGACGCTCAAATATCACGCTCCGCGCACCGCCTCCATCGTCGTCTCTATCATCACCGTCGTCGTCGTCATCGTGTGTGCGTGCGAATCGAACGCCAAAGACGCTCGTCCCGCCCACGCGCGTCGCCCCGCGACCGCCGACGTCGTCATCATCATCCCCATCAACCCCACCTTTGCGCAACTCATATTCACCCACGAGCACCACCGCGGTGCGACAATCACCACCATGCGCGCGCGCGCGCGTTTCCACCCCACACGCCCCATGCATCGTCCGCATCCGTCCACATAACGTCGCCATCACGCGCACCCAATCGATCCAATCGCTTGATGGATGATGATTTACGCCGACGCTTCACCAAAGATGGCGTGCAGCACGTACGTCGACGCGCGAATCGCGCCGCACCAGGCGATCAAATACGCCGCGTGTCGTTTTAATTCATCGTTTGACTTGTTCGCCATGCTCGCGCGGCGTCACGCGGCGTCGATGTATGACGGCGGCGGCAGACAGGCTTCGATGTCTGGAGAAAAAATACATAAAACTTTCGCAGTGGAACCACGATGGGCGCCGTGACCGTGTCGGTGGCGCCACGCGAGGTCATCTATGAGTGATCACGAGTCGATTCCGTTATTTTTTGCGCGCCCGTGGGGCGTCGGACGACGCGCGCGCGATCGCATGCCCGCTGGGGGACGCACACACGTCACAGGAGTCCATGGAGTGGTGGCGCATGTGGTCGTACACACGAACACCACCTCGATGGTGTTACCTCGTCATTCCACCCATACTTTTTGCGACGCAACCAAAAACACGCGTCTTGGTCAACTGCATCGCGAACGATGCAAGGGATCACCGGTTTTCACGTCCAGATGTATACTTTTTGCTGACGGTCTGGTGACTGTTCGAGTCGCGGTGCTATTTTTACTTCACACGTCGACGACGCGAACGACGCGGACGACGACGACGACGAGGGGTGCGAGCGCGCGAGGGAATACGTAGAACATTGAAACGGGTTCGTTCGTTGCGTCGGTCCGCGCGCGCGACGAGGACGCGGACGACGAGAACGGATTGTGTGGTGGATGAAGACGCGCGAGCCCGCGTACATGAAACCATTGGCGCGAGGCGCGCGAGGCGTCGGTGAGGATGGCGACGACACCGCGGAAGACGATCGCGGTGGCGATGGGAGCGGCGCACCGCCCGTTGCGGTGCGTCGGTCGACGAGCGTGGTGGCGCTCGCGCGTCGTCGGGATAGCGCGCCCGTGTATCCTGGTCCCGACGCGGGCGACGACGTCGAGGCGGATGTCGAGGCGTCGCCTTCGGCGCCTCCGTACGACGGCGCGAATCGACGTCCGCGGCGGCGTTCGCCCATGCTCACGCCCGCACCGTTACCACCCTGGGCGGATGCGCGCGCACGGCGGCGATTCGTGCTCGAACCGCTCGCGGATGATGGCGCGCACGCGCGATGCCACGTCCTGCGCCGGCGCGGACCGCTCGGGGCGTTTCCCACGTACGTGTTATATTTAGACGGTCGCGACACCACAACGGCGACGCTCGCCGATGCGGTGCCAATATTAGTCGCACGTAAGCGTAAAAAAGCCAAGTGTACGCACTACGTCATCGGCGACGATGGCGCCGAGCGTTCGGTGAGCGAATTCAGCGCGAGCTACGTCGGCAAATTAAAAGCCAATTTCATCGGCACGCGGTTCGAGCTGTTAGACTCTGGATCGCGTCCGCGCGCGTGGGGCACGGCGAGGCACGCGATGAATGCATTCGGGAGCGATGTCGTGATTGGCGCTCACATCGCTGATGCCGATGACGACCACGAACTCGGGCCGCCGCGTCGAATGCTCGCGGACATTCGCTACGCCGTCAACGTGCTCGGCGCGCGCGGGCCGCGAAGCATGTCAGCCGCGCTCTTCTCCGCCGAAGATGATGCGAGCGACGCGCCCACGGATGCGCTTGAAACCGCCAAACCGACGTGGAATGCCGCGTGTTCGGCGTATGTGTTGAATTTTAACGGCAGAGTCACGCGACCGAGCGTGAAAAACTTTCAATTAGTGCGGCGCCGGGCGCGGGCGAGCTCGAGCCGACGCGGGACCGAGGCGTCGGCGAACGCCACTTCCACCCACGACGAGGACGACGAGGACGACGACGAGATCGTCGTGCAGTTTGGACGCGTGGATGATGATTTATTCACGTTAGATTTCGCCCATCCGTTGTCGCCGTTGCAGGCGTTTGCGACGTGTTTGAGCGCGTTTGAGTCAAAGTTTGCGCGCGAGTGAGCGCGAGCGACGCGCGCGTATGTCGTTCAATCGCACGCGTCCTCCGGTGGATGTAGACGTCGACGCGGGGATATCCATGGACGAGATGAAAACGTTGACGATGTCTGATGACGGGGTGGATGTGTACGTGGATGTGTCGACGATTTCGGGCGCCGGGTACGGATTGTTTGCCAAGCGTCGGTTACGCGCGGGCGACGTCGTGACGGGCGCGACGTACGGTGGGGATGTGCTTTCGCTCGCGGAAACGCTGAGAATGGCGCATGAAGATAAAGAGTACGTGATGGCGTTACATTTCAACGTACACGTGTGTGCGAAGAGGCACTTGGGGTATTTAGCGCGCTTTGTCAACGACGTCGTCGGGACGTCGTTTGAGCGCAATTGTAAATTTGAAAAGGATGTCGCGCGACGCAGAGCGACGTTACGCGTGTTGAAAGATGTAGACGTAGGCGATGAATTATTTGCAGAGTACGGTGCGGGATACTGGCGCGCGCGTCACGCGACGACGTAGTACTGCCGTTGAAGCAAATAAATAATACGGTGGTAATAACAATGCAAAGCGTGTGTGTATGAATGACTGTGTGATGAGATGAGCTGATGATAATATCGAGAGAAACAACTACCCGAGCGACGCGACGCCGATGTCAGGTTTTTGTTTCTTCTCCTCTTCCTCTTGCGCCTGAGCCTTCCACATGTTAGCGTACATGCCAATCTTTGTACCGCGGCCGCGGCCTTCGATTAATTCGACGTGCGTACCCTCTTCGACGATTCGTCCTTGTTCCATGACGATGATACGGTCGCATGATCGCACAGTGGATAATCTGTGTGCGACGAACACCGCAGTTCGCCCAAGGGCGACTTCTTCTAAGCTTTCTAAAATTCCTTGTTCGGTGGCGGTGTCCAACGCGGATGTCGCTTCATCGGCGACGAGCATGCGCGGTTCACGCAAAAACGCACGAGCAATCGCCACGCGCTGCTTTTCTCCACCACTAAGCTTCACGCCGCGTTCGCCAACCATGGTTTGGCGACCCGCGGGCATGTTCGCGATGGTCTTATCCAGGCGCGCGCGTCTCGCCGCGATGGTAATTTCGTCTTCGCTCGCCGAAGGCTTACCGTAACGAATGTTATGATCGAGCGTGTCGTTGAACAACACGGTGTCTTGCGGCACCACAGCCACAGCATCACGCAAGGACGACACCTTCAATTTGCGCACATCGAACCCGTCGAGAGTGATCTTACCACCCGTGACGTCGTACACGCGCATGATGAGCCGCAAGAGCGTTGATTTACCGCTACCACTCGGACCGACGATACCTATAGACTCTCCGGGTTTAATGCTCAACGAGACCCCTTTGAGAACATCACGGCCGTCGCCGTAGCGAAACGACACGTTGTCGAGCTCGAGTTCGGCGCCGCCCTCCCGCGCTGGGAGTTCGACGTCGCCGTCGGGAATGTTTGACTCTGTGGCCATGATTTCAAACATCGCCTCCATGTCCACCAACGACTGACGCAGCTCGCGGTAAAAGAATCCTAAGAATTGTAACGGTGCCCAAAGCTGAAGCAATAATCCATTCGCCATGACCAAGTCACCCACGCGCGAGGCCAAACTCGCGCCAACCGTGGGCTCAACCTTCCACATCCCGAGCGCCGCGCACGAAAGAATAATCGTCATCCCGGTGGATAAAATCACCGCTTGACCTGCGTTTAACAAACTCGATGCTCGTTCGCTCCCGAGCGCAGCTTCGTGATAACCGCGAAGTAATTTATCGTACTGCGCGCTCTCGAGTTCAATGTTCCCGAAGAATGTCACGGTTTCGTAATTCAACAACGCGTCCACCGCCTTGCCGGTGGATAGTCCATCCATGTGGTTGGCCAACTTGCGCTTTTCCGCACTCACACCAGTCATATGTATCGTCCACCATACGTACGCGGTAAACGTCGTCAGCACGATGGCGACAAAATGCCATGAAAACGCGTGCCACAACAACCCGCACACCAACGTAAGCTCCATCGCCGTCGGTAAAAATGTAAACACCACGGCGCGAAACACCATGCTCACCGAACGCGTACCCCGATCGATGATGCGTTGCAAAGACCCCGTGCGCCTTTCCAGATGAAAACTCAAATCCAACCCCAACACGTGATTAAAAACCTCTAGCGCGACGCGCCGGCCGCTCGCCTGCGCCACCGGCGTAAACGAAACCGTGCGCAACTCAGTCGCCACGCCGCTTATCGCCTTGAGCACGCCGCTCGCCACGAGCGCCATCGCCGCTGCTTTTGCCGCCTCACTCGCCGCTAACCCACCAGGCAACGCCGCCGCCGCCGTGCAATGATCCACCGCGAGCTTGAACAATATCGGCACCGCCAAACCAAAGCTCTTTTGCACCACGAGAAACATAATCGCCAACGCCAACCTCCACGACGTGCCTCGTCTCGCCAGCGACACCGCGAATAAATACGGCAACACATCCATCAAATTACTCGTGCGCGGAGGCGGGGGAATCGCGCCGTCGAACTCGGTATCGTTCGCCTGAAAGTAATTCGACGTCGACTCGGGCGCGGATAACGCCCCCATCGTTCTCGCGCGCACCGACGCCCGTCGCGCGCGCGGTGCGCGCGTCGGCATCGCCCCGGGCGACGACGAGAAACTCGACGCCACCGTCGCGCGCATCGCCACCGTCGCGCGCATCGCCGCGCGCGCGCACGGAGGCGCGGCGCGCGCGCGCACCAGGTGGTGACGTGGCACACGCACTCGCGCGCTCGCGCTCGCGCTCGCGCGCGGTGGCATCGCCGCGGGCGATGCGCGCGCGAGCGTCATCATCATCGTCATCGTTCGCGCGTGCGGTGCGTGCGCGTGCGGTGTCGTCGACGACGGTGGCGTCGACGATTGACGCCTGAGGTTAACTTTTTTGCCGCATTTCGCCGCTCGCGAGCGCATTCGAACTCGGCGTCGATCGCGCGCCGCGCGCCGAGCGAACAGAGCGCGAGTGACAAAGGAGGCACGCGCGCGCGCGACGCGACGCGACGCGAACGGACGCGAGACGCGCGCGGACGAGGCGGCGGCGTTGGGAAAGGTGGTGTTTGAGGCGTGCGCAGTCGTTGGACGGGGCTCGAATGATGACGACGACGACGACGTGTGGGATGTTGAGCGTATTTCGACGCGCGCGAGGGGTGATTGGGGAGCATACGTCGTCGTCGCTGGCGCTGGCGAGGCGCGCGCGCGGGGTGTCGACGTCACAGGCGGCGTTAGGAGGGGCGAATGACGGCGAGGGCGCGCGACGCGACGGCGCGCGGGGGAAAACGTCCGCCAAAATTGCACGCGTGGGTGGTAAAGCCGCCCAGAGCTCGCAAACGCGAACGAGAGTGATGCCAAATGCTGAGGCGCGCACGCACGTGTCGAATTTGAATGCGGCGGCGACGAGTGAGTTGAAACATTGGTCAACCGTCACCGAAGCGACGCGACGGGAGGCGCACGCGGCGAAAATCTTTTGCAATCGATCGTTGAATATGAGTAAGATATCGTCGATTGGGTTTGATATGGACTACACGCTTGCCATGTACAATCCAGCGACGTTTGAGCAAATGTCGTACGATGAAACGGTGAAAAAGTTGGTGAGCGCGTACGGGTATCCGAAACAGTTGCTCGAGACGTTAAAGTTTGACCCAAATTACATGGTGCGCGGATTGGTCGTGGACAAGAAGCGAGGGAACATACTGAAGATGGACCGTCATAGTTATGTGAAAGTCGCCTACCATGGATTCGAGGCGCTGAATACGGATGATAGATTGAGGACGTATTGCGACGTGAGCAAGCGACCGAGCTACGACGGCGTAGACTTTAGCGCCTTGGACACGTTGTTTTCTATGGGTGAGGCGTATTTGTTCTCCCAGCTCGTCGAAGCGAAAGATTCTGGCAAGTACAAATTTCTCAAGGAGAAAGAGTACATGAAGATGTACGATGAGATTCGCGCGGCAGTGGATTTGTGTCATCGAGACGGTTCGCTCAAGCACGCCGTCGCGGCAAACCCGGCGAAATATATGGACAGTGGTGAAGAGATTGTACCGTTATTAAAAGCGCTGCGCGCGAGTGGTAAAAAAGTATTTTTGTTGACGAACTCTTTGTGGGACTACACCAATGTAGTGATGAACTTTTTGTGCTCGAACAAGGTTGGCAAGGAGAAGACGCTTGAGTGGTTGGAGTTGTTTGACGTCGTCGTCACCGGCGCCGCAAAGCCGACGTACTTTGCAAATGAGTCGGCAACTATTTATGAAGTGGATACAAAAACCCATTTATTGCGGAACACTGATAACGGCGCACCACTCACGCCCATTGGTGCTGTTGAAGACCAGACGCACCAACAAGCTCTCGCGAGCGGGCTTCGCGCGACGGGGGTCGGCGCCGCAAAAGTCTACCAAGGCGGATCTTATTTGCACTTGCACGCGATGTTAGACATCGACTATGGATCAAAATTACTTTACGTCGGAGACCACATCTATGGCGACATCGTGCGATCGAAGAAAACCATCGGATGGCGCACGATGCTCATCGTTCCCGAACTCGCGCACGAGATTGAAATTCTAGAGGCCAATAAAGAAAAGCCGCCAGTCCTTCGGCGGTTACGGACGTTAAGAGACGCCCTGGATGATCAAGTCGCCCGACACGCATGGCTTGTGCAAAATTCCTCCTCAGCGGGCGCGAGTGACGTCGATAAGGAGAAGCACATGGATGAATTATCGAGAGCGCGAGACATGTCCCGCACCGCCCGCACCGCGCATCGCGAAGGCATGCGCGAGTACCATGGGAAATTCCACTACGTTTGGGGACAGATGATGAAAGCCGGGAGCCAAAGCTCGCGTTTTGCGTCGCAGCTCGAGAGATACGCGTGCTTGTACACTTCGCACGTGCGTAACATGTTTGGGTACTCTCCGCAGAAAGTCTTTAGAGCGACAGAGGATATCGCGCCGCACGACGAACACAACGAAGAGTTTGTGCGAGCGATTGATTTGTACTCCGAGGCGATTGAAAGCGGCGACATCGAAAAACTCGGGTAGCGCACGTGCCTATTCATCGATTTGTTGTAACAAGTAACACACACACACCACGATTTGTCAAACAAAAGTTTCAACTACTGTACGTACTACACGTTTACGTTTCTACTAGTATCCCTCTATTCGTCAAGCTCGGGAAGCGGCACCACCATCACGCGCGCGTCTTCGTCGTCTTCGTCGTCTTCGTCTTCGTCTTCGTCGCCATTGACACGACCTTGTGTATTCGCCATCGCCGTCGCCAGGTACGCATCCATCTTTTCAATCAACTCGACGCCGACTTTACGCGCCAGTGTCCGCATCGCCGTCGCCGTACCTCGATCCAAACCTTCCACACCCGAGCTGAATTCGCCGCAAATCAACCCTTCGCGATCGACGGCGACAGACATCGTGCTCTCCGCACACGCCTCTTCGTCCTCGGTGGCATCAATCACGCCGTGACGTCCGATTTTTGACGTCGTCACCACCACGCCCAAGCGACTGACGTCGATTCTCGAGCACGCGTCCGGATCATCATCCACCTCAAGCTCACCCACTTCGTCCCCAGCATCGTCACCCACTGCACCAATGGTAACTTTAGGTATCTTTGCGTCCGCCAAAGCCGCACGCACTGCGATCGACATCGCGTCAATCATCGACCCTCGGTCGCTCGCGGCGACGACGTCGACGGCTAACAACCAACACGCCTTTCCAGGTTGTATGCACAAGCTCTCTAAATCAATCGCCGCCGTCGATGTCACCGATGACGACACCGATGACATCATTCCATCACCCGACGCCCCAGCGACCGCGGATCCATCACCGTCGACGCCTAAAATAACGCGTTCTAACGCCTTGGCGTACGCCGCCCCGAGGTTTTCCCCATCCTTGCCGCCGCCGACCCAATCTCGCCCGCTCACCACCCCGCTCGCATCGACGCGCACGCTCACCAACCCGCACCCCGGTCTCAACGCGCTCGGCTGCGCGATATCCGCGCGTATCGCGCACACCGCGCGCGTCGAACGCGTGGCGCCGGCGCCCTGAATGATGCATTCCGCGCTCCCACACGCCTGCGGCACGCACCCGAGCGCGACGCGCAGTGGCCTGTGCTCAGCCGCGCCGCGTCCGTCGTTACGAATGCCCTGCGCCACGCCGTCGGCGATGTACGCCCGCTCGCTGTCGCTCAATCGCACGGCGGACATGATTGATTTCAATTGATGACGATGATGACGATGCGCGCGCGGCGTTGTGCCGTCGTGACTTTCGCGCACGCCCATCGTCGTCGTCGAGCGCCACGCGCGCACGCGGTCAAGAAAACATCGCTCGACGTCGCGGCGCGCGCGATGATGCTCGCACGAGCGCCCGTGCGCGATAGGACGAGTGAGTTTGAACGCGTGGCGGAGAGGATTAAGAAAACCATCGCCGCGAGCGCGAGCGCGGCGGGCGATGGCGTCGGCGTCGGTGGTGCGTCGGCGTCCGCGGCGTGTGGTGCGGTGCCGTCGACGTCGACGTCATCGTCGAGCGGTAATGCGAGTGATTTCGCAAAGGTGCGTGCGCGCGCGCGGGGTGTATCGTTGACTTGATTTTTGATTTGATTCTGAACGATCTTTTTCTGACTGACGGATGTTTTGTGTTCGTACGCACAGATGGCGAGCGCGATAGGACACGGGATTCATCGCACGAGTTTGAAATTAGAAAAGCTCGCGTCTTTGGCCAAGGCGTCGAGTTTGTTTGACGACCGCGGGAGGGAAATCGCGGAGACGAGCGCGGTGATAAAGATGGATATCCAAGCGCTGAATGAGTCAATCGCCGAGCTACAGAATACGGCGGCGAGACAGCGCGCGCAAGGGTCGGGGAATAAATCTGCGAGTGATCATAGTGGTACGGTGGTGGATACGTTGAAGAACCGGCTGGCGACGGCGACGAAATCGTTTAAGGAGGTGCTCACGGCGAGGCAGGCGAATATAAAAGCTGGGGACGAGCGCCGCGCAAAGTTTGGGGCAATAAACCCCACACCTGCGGCGAATGCGTCGTTGGATTATTTAGGCGATGATGCGTTCGCGCGCGCACTGCGTCAGACACCGACGATGGGATTTGGCAATTTACAAGGCGGCGGCGCGAGTGGAGCGCCCGATTTCGTTCCGCGTCCAAACGCGCCGGGCGCGCTCGGTCCACCTCAAATGCAAACCCAAGGACAGTTGCAGATGATCAACCAGAACACATCCTACGCCGACTCGCGTCAGGAGGCGTTACAGAACGTTGAACGCACAATCACCGAGCTCGGGGGTATTTTTCAACAGCTCGCCACGATGGTGAGCGAACAAGGCGAGCTCGCGATTCGCATTGACGAAAACGTCGACGAAACGTTGGCCAACGTTGATAACGCTCAAACGCAGCTATTAAAGTATCTCAACACCGTTTCATCCAACCGTTGGTTGATTCTCAAGTTGTTTGGCATCTTGATGGCGTTCTTTTCGTTCTTTATCATCTTTGTCGCGTAAGACAACAGACGGACGCGAGACGGGGCGAAAACGGAATCAGCACACGCGACTTTCATTCGCGTCGCGCGTCACCGTAAACCCACATCTCAGAACACTCTATCCCCCTCGCGCTCGCGCTCGCGCGCACACACACACACATAGACTCACCATTGTTATAAAAACTTTGCAACGCGTAGCCAAACCAACCGACGCCTCACACTATGCCTCCCGACGACGATGACCCATCGCACACCACCCTCGTTACGCGCACGACGTCCACACACGACACCATATGCATCACATGCACCGCTCACGCGCACACGCGCGCGCTCACCGTCACCGTGCGCGACGCAAACCGCCGTTTTTCAGGCGTAATTCGCATCACCGATGCCGATGCGCCCTACGACCATTACCTCGACATTGCCGCGTGCGCGCTCGCGGATCCGCGCCAACAGCGCGTTCGCGAGACATTTACGTTCACGCTTGATGACGTCGATGGTGATGATGACGCGAAAGAGCTCGTGTGGTCGTTTCGTGAGGAGGATTATAATGTCAAGTTTAGAGGCGAGGCGGTTGAGGATGAAATTCCGTCGACGCCGACGGAGGATGGAATCGATGCGTTCGAGCGCACACGCGTGGGTGTTTTAACCCTGCGTGCGAGCGATAACGATGATGATGATATGATAGCCATAGCGCGTGGGTACGAGCGCGCGCGAGAGATGGTGATGACGTTGGAAGAGGATGGCGCGCGGTTGGTCGAAGCGAGCCGCGCGGCGGCGCGACGGGCGAGCGAAGCGACCGAGGCGAAGGCTTCAGCGCAAGAAGAGTGCGCGAGGCGGTTCGTGGCGTTGTTGAATACGAAAAAGAGTGAAATGCAGCGCGCGAGGGATAAGTTGGAGGCGGCGGATGTGGAATTAGAAACGTTGAGGAGTCGGTTGGAGCGAGGAGGCGGACGAGAGGCGCTCGAGACGACGAGCGCGGCGGCTTTGGACGGCGACGACGACGACGGTGACGACGACGACGACGGCGAACAGTACGCCACAGATGACGAAAATGTGCCCACGCAAAGAGGTGAGCGCGTATCGCTGCGTAAGAAATTCACGCGCGCGACTCAGCCGCAGTCGCAAGCGCCTTCGCAAGCGGCGAGACGCAAGCGCGGCGGCGTCGACGCGGCTTCGGAACCGTCTCAGCAGCAGCAACACACGCAGTCGCAATCGACAAAGACTGCAAAGGCGAAAAAACAAAAGAATAAATCATTCCTCGCTGATGCGTTATTAGATTGCCTAGACACCGCCTAGAGAAAAGTAGAGAAGAGTTAGAAATTGTTTGAAATTACAACGAAGGTGGGATCTCCGCCAACCCATGCTCCGCCATATACTTCCCCGCGCTCCCGTGATCATCCTCAACCAACGTCCCACTCTTCCAACACCCCGTAGCCTCACCCACGCGCTTATGCTTGGCGTACTCCCCATCCACCGTCGCCTTGTTCGCTTTCCACCCCTTTGGATACCGCGCGAGCGACTGCGTCCCCATCATCCTCGACGCCTTCACCCGCAACGTCAACGTGTCCCAATCTGCTAAAACCTTATCAGCACCCTTCATCGTCGACCACTCCCCCACGCCGTGCGCCTCGAGACCGGCGTACAACGCCGCGCGCTCGACATCCGTCCACCGTTTCGACGCGCTCTCAAACACCACTTTTTTCGGCTTGAAAAACATTTGATTGATGCTCCCGTCCGCGTGCAACGCGTCCGGTCGCGTCACGGCTAATCGCATGGCATTCGCCCACTGGATGCGCGCATCGCGTTCGTCGTCCGCAGACGCCATCACCGTCATCTCACGCGTCTCACGCGCGACGATGAATCGCGCGTCGGCGACAGCTCCACAGTCGCGGTTTGAATCTTTCGGCGATATGAAACGCCACCAATGTATCACCATGTGGTCTCGGCGGCCGACGCGCGTTCTCGACGACTCGCGCGCGCCGTTCGTCGTCGCGGGGGCGTTCTCGACGCGATTCGATGGCGAGTAAGAATAACAAAAAGACGCGCCACGCGCGCATCGTCGAGGCGCAACGCATCGAGCGGGAATTGATGCAGAAGAAGGAGGAGAAGCGCATCAAGGCGATGGCCAAGCACGCCGAGGATGGCGGCGGCGCGCACATGGCGGTGGATGGTGGGGATGATGACGGCGGTGGCGCGCGCGGTGCGAGCGGTGCGAAGGGATTGCTTCGCGTCAAGGCGAAGAATGTGCGCGTGGCGGCGTCGCTGCGTGCGAGTGGGGGGGTGGGGAAGAAGCGCGAAGGGAAGAATAAGCACAAGGTGGTCAAGGGCGTGAAAACCGGCGGGTTGAAGTTGAAGAAGAACAGCGTGGTGAAGGGGATTAAGATTGTCGATGCGACGACAAAGGCGATGGCGCTGGAGGCGATCATGGAGTCCACGGGGCAAGGGCATGGGAGCATGCGCGATTGATAAGTTGATGTTTCAGAGAGCCATTTTTCAACGCGGGCGACGCCGCGTGTGTAATAATATAATTCTACAGTACTGCTACAATGCTGCTACTACGTGATACAATGTGTTTTGGGGAGCTATCGCGTGCTTCGAGCTATTGCGTTTCGGTGCGAACGCGACATGCGCAAACGCGCGATTCTACGACTCTACGAGAGCGCTTTTTCGCACTTCATGACGTAGAGCACCTCTTCATCGGCGCCTATGGTGCTCACGAGCGCACATGCGAGTCCATACGCGCGTAAGTAATCCATCACTTCTTGTGGTTTGTTTTGTTCGAGCAAAATACACAGGAACATCCCACCAGGCGTCAAGACGTCGGCGACGCGCGGGAGCAGCCGGTCGAGCACTTCTCGACCGTCGACGCCGCCCGCCCACGACGCTGTGATGCCTCCCACGCCTACTTCCTCGCTCGGCGTGACGACGTACGGAGGATTAAATAGTAGAACATCTATCCCACCATTGGCGGCGATAGCGTCGGCGTGGGGATCGAGTAAGTCGCCTCGCGAGACGTCGTACGCATCCGTCGGGACGTCGTGCGCCTCAAACGTCGCTCGCGCCGTAGCCACGGCGTTCGGATTTACATCCGACGCGCGCGTAAACGTACGCCCTGCGCACCCGTACGCGCGCGCGAGCAGAGCGTTCGAGCACGCAATGTACCCCGAGCCGGTACCGAGTTCAACGACGAGCGCTGGACGCGCCGCCTCGAGCGTCGAGCGCCACACATCTGCGAGCGCATCGACGAGCAGAAATGAGTCCTCCGCGGGCGGGTACACGTCCGTATGCGTGGCTATTTTCGCCATCGACGCGAGGTTGGCGTCGGGCGGCATGTCGGGCGGGTTCGCGTGCGTCGCACTGCGGGGTGTCTTGGCTGCGACTCGTCTTTTCTTCGCTACGTGTGTCTACTACGGCTACTGTCTCTATCGCTTCTTCGCGAGCGCGAGCACGTGTGAGGAATCTAATCGCTCACCCGCGCAAAGTGCGCGTAATTTTACATCTAAAACTTCCGCTGTTTTGTTTTGATGCGCTATGTTGTCTTCGATAGACGTCTTTGATTGATTGAGCGTCTGCGCAAGTTCGTCGATGCGGGATTCGCGAAGACGTTCGTCTTCTCGTAATTGTCGTTCACCTTGACGCATGAGATCTTCCAAGTGACGCTTTGTGACTTCGGATGCTGTATCAATTTCTTCTCCATGCAGCGCGTCGTTGAGAAGACTTTCGGCGCGTGCGTGCATGACGGCGAGTGACGTCGACGTCTCCGCGATGTCGTTCATCGCCGCTTCGAGACGTTCGCGCGCCATAGTCGCCGCCTCAGCGATAAATGTACCCGCCAAGTTTGCGTTTACGATTTCACGATGATACTCCACCTCCTTTTCAAGCGCAATCTTCTCTTTCAATGCGAATTCGGCTTGCGCACGATCGTGTGCTGCGCGTCGTTTAAACGCGTTTGTCGCCGCTTCGATTTTTCCCGGGAGATGTCTGCTCGCGCTCGACTCCGCCTTTTCAGAACGCTCGCGTACGCGACGTACCGCACTCGCGCTCGTCGAGTCCACGGATTCAAACGTTTTGCGCATCTTCTCTCGAACACTCGATACACGCGCTTCGAATGCACCGATATCGAACCCGTCGTCGTCTCGCGGGCGATTGATAAAGTCGAGCACGCCCGTCGGGCCAAACGCCACTTGCTCGACGTGTTGCTCAAAATTCTCCATCGCGTGCTTGTTGTAAAACCCCTGAGCCACTGCGCAGGTGCATCCGAATCTCGCGTGTTCGCACGCCTGTGCAAGCATCGGGCAACCCGTGCGCTCGTGCGTTTCGCGTTGTTCTGAAGGCATGCGTCGACGACAAAGCGGGCAATGAAATTCGCGCGCGTTGCATCGCTTTGCGTGATCCCCCATGCGGCGTAGGCTGATTTTTGCACCACAAAACTTGCACGGACACTTTTGATATTGGCACGACGCGCGATGGTGCATGATGCGCTCGCGCGTCGTGGTTGCGCGGCAGTATTCCCCGGTGGCGGAATCTTCCAAGCGACACATCACCGGATGCGCCAAGCACTCTGTGGCGACGTGCGCGTCGACGGCTTCGCGCTTGCCACGCCACTTACATAGCCTGTATGGACAGAACACTGGCATAGCACCACACACTAGACCATGCGAACGCATTTTACGTGCCTGAATCATGTGGCCACAGTCCGGACAAGGGGACGGCTTGAATTCGCACGCGGCTCGATGCGCCTCTACGTCTTTACGAGCCGTAACCATGGTACACTTTTCCGCGGGATTCATGCATTCAAACGGTAAGCTACATTTTTCAAGCGAGTACATGCATTCGTCTTCGTGAGTTCTGGCGTGTTTCAACGGAAACACAGCCTTACAACCCTCGGAAATAATCCGCCAGGACAAAGTATCGTCTAGCCGCGTCGCCGTCGCCGCGTGACAACACATCACCGGTAAATCATCAATTTTCATCGAAACTCGTGGATCGATGCCAAATATACGCACTTTTTCGTCTCCCATGGCCTCTTTTGCGCATGGCTTGCAGAATATATGCGATTCTTGCGTCACCAGAGGTTCGGCGGCAACGTCCAAGCACCGCCGACATCGAACATCCTTGTCTGGCGCGGGTCCAACTAAAATCGTCCCTCGTCGTCGCCAGCGCGTCAAACTCGCACTCAAGTGCACGGTTTGTCGGACTAAGACATCAATATCACCATCAAAGGTCATGGCACCAGACGCGGCGGCGTCGTCTATATTTTTCGCCGTCTCCGCGGCGTCGGCGCGCGTCATGGACAATGGCTCTAACGGCCACCACGCGTTTCTCTCCTCCTCGCTCGCCTCGCTGTCTGTGTCACTGTGATTTCCGGCGTGGTATGTGTCATAAATTGCGCTGAAGCGCGCTTCGATGTCCGACGGGAGCAGCGCGTGGTGAAAACCGGCGAGCTGAGCGATGTATTTTTGTGTCGTCGCCTTCGGGGCGTGCGAGTCCGAATCATCGCGCGCGTCGTCCGCGCCCTCGCTGTGTTCGATATCATCCGCGGTATGCACGTCGCGGTCGTCGAGCGCGGGCGCCGTGGTGGGCGGACGCACATCGCCGCGTCTTCGGCGCGACATGGTGTGTGGATTCGGTTGGTGGCTTTCGCGTTTCATGAACGGATACGAGTACAAACTAAAGTATAATGTTACAACGCCCGGCGCGCGCGAATCCGCGCGACGTAACGATTGACTAGAATTCTAATTCAGTGCGCGGTTTGTTCTCATCGCGCATTGGATGGCGGTGGATGCCTAAACATGGCGGCGTCAGAAGCCACACATGTGCCTTTGTTCGAGCGCCACGCTGAATGCGTCGGTGTCCTTTGACGCCAACGTCTGAGCCGATGTCCTCAGCACAAATTCCTCGCGCGCTTTACACTTCTCAACTTTATCCTGCGTCGATGCCGCGGTTTTCGGGTCTACTTTTTCAGCGCAATAAAACATGACTTTTGGCGTCGCTTTATGCTCCACCACGCGCAAACCCACGGCGCGTAGAAACCTCACTAGCGTCTCGTGCGTCATCGCCTTGACGCATCGAACGGGAATATAAAGAAAGAACACACCACCGACGCGTAACATCTTGGCTGTGCGGGCGAGCATTTCACCGCGTTGCGCCGCCGTCGGCACGCAGTTGAGCACCATGGACGAGTGCACGACGTCGTACGCACCCTCTTTCACCACCTCATCAAAGAAATCTCGTTGCACAATCTTAGGATGTTGACTCTTTATATCAATCGCGCGCACGTCGAGCCATTTCGCGCTCATTAAATCCGTATTTATCGCACCCACTTCCAACGCGCGCAACGCGCGCTCACCCTTCTTCGGTCGCATCCCTCGCTTCGTGAGCACCGCAAACGTCCACTTCGACGTCCTATGCCTCGTCGTCGTCAACACACTCGCCTCTTGATACGCTTGTCGACCACCGAGCTCGTCCAACGCCTCGAGCGCTGCCGCTTTCGCGTGCGCAGACGCCGCGCCGTCACTCAGCGTCCGCGTGTGCGCGTGAAACGCACTCGTCACCTCGCGCGCGCGCTTCATCGACCGCACGATTGGCGCGAACAGCGGCTTGGGCGCCTTGGCCTTGGTCTTCTTCCCCCGCATCCCGCGTCACCGAAGCGCCGCGCGCGCGCGCACGAGAGACGCGCGCAGGAGTGAGCGACGATGCGCTTTTCCTGTTGTCGGCATTCACCGACGCGGGACCCGAACGTTCCAACACCCAAAACCACACCGACGTCGGCTCGCGACGGGACGCAGCACACATGGGGAGTACGTATGCATCGATGCGTGCGAATGTGTGCGCGCGCGCGATCGGTCGCGCGCGCGCGGATGCGTCGTCGTTTCGGAACTTTTGAATTTGCGAGCGAATGCGCGCGATAGTGTTGGAATAATCCGATCGTCAGCATTTGAGAATTACTTTTTACGTGACGCGGCGCGATCGTGGCGTGCGTGGGCGTCGAGGCGTGAAAAACAAAGCATGGGGTGTGTACTGACGGTGTGTGATTTTCGTGAATGAACAGTTTGTTCATCGGCGCCCGAGCCGGAAATGCGCGCGGATTTCGGTCCCGCGCCCGCCGACGCGTTCGGTCGTCAATTGTGGGAATTGGCCAATGCGATTGCGTGTGAAAATACGCAGGAAATTTTGAAGCGCATTGTTTTGAATGTGCCGAGATTCTGTAACCCGCGAGGGATCATGCGTATGGATTTCATCCAGAATGAGCTCATGCAAAAGTACGGCGAGTACGGGTTCGGGGACTTGAAGTCTGACGTCGCGGACAAGACGCACGGGGATTTGAGGGATTTCATGATGGCTTTACTGAGCGATCGATTGGATTTCGAGTCTCAAGCACTTGAACGCGCGATGGCGGGTTTCGGTACCGATGAAGCCACGCTTGTGACGATTTTGTGTACGTTGTCTGAGGAAGATATCATCGCGTTGCAAATGGCGTACAGCTCTCGTTACGAGCGTTCGATGGAACAAGCCGTGCTTTCTGAAACGAGCGGTAAGTTCAAGCGCGTGTTGCTCTTAGCTGGCTGCGACCGTGTCGGTGATGCCTACGCAAAGGTTATCAACTCTGCGGTTGCTGGTTTGGGTACGGATTGCAAGGCTGTGATTCGTTTGTTGGTTACGGCGACGCCCGAACAACTCGACGCCGCTCGGGAAGCTTACTCCAGACTCTTCAAGAAGGATCTCATCAAGGCTGTAACTTCTGAATGGGCCGTTTCTGGTGATTTTAAGCGCATCGTCAAGGCTCTCGCGAAGCGTCACCCGGCGAACGTCAACGACGATACCGAGATGGACTACTCCGCCGACGTGCAAGCGATGCGCGACGCCGTTGAAGGTATGGGCACCGATGAAGGCGCCATCATTGACCTCTTGGCGAACAAGTCCCACAAGCAAATCGAAGAGTTCCGTGAAGCGTACAAGATTGCAACTGGCGAGCTCTTGCGTGAACGCATTCGCAACGAAACCACTGGTTTGTTTGAAAGCAGACTCTTCCGTGAAACGCTCATGGGCTTGTTGACGCCTCGCACCGAGCAAATCGCCATCTACTTGAAGGAAGCCTTCGAGGGCTGGGTGTCCAACGATGATTGGGGTTTGATTTCCATGCTCGTTCACCGCACGGAGGAAGAAAAGGTTGAAATTCGCACCAAGTACACTGAGCACTACGGCGCTGATTTGATTCAAGACATTCGCTCCAACTGCTCGGGTGATTATGAAGACGCTCTCGTGGCGTGCATCGCCCCCAAGGCGCGCACCATCGCTCGGGGTATCCGAACCGTGATGTCTGGCTGGTTTACGTCCACGAACAAGACGGGTTTGATGGCGCTGCTCACGCACAAGGATGACTTGATGCCGACGCTCCGCAAAGAGTTTGAAAAGGAATTCAAGGGTAAGACGCTCCAAGGCGTCATCAAGAAGGAATGCGCGGGCGAGTTCGAAGCTGCATTGGTGTCTCTCGCGTCGTACACTCCTCCTACGGGCGTTGCCGAGCGCATCGCTGCTGGTGAGGAAGTCGCGCCTGTCGCCGCGCCTCTCCCGACGTCCTACCAAACCATCGCCCCGCAACCAGCGTACGGTGCCCCGCCGCCGCAACAAGCGTACGGCGCCCCGCCGCCGCAACAAGCGTACGGTGCCCCGCCCGCAGGCTACCCGGCGGATCCCAACTACCGCCCGCAAATGCAACGCCAAGACTCTTGGTAAAATTACCCACGCGCGCGCACGACGAGCAACGAGTCGCTTTTCGGCTTGAAAACGCGGCTTGAAAAAAAAGCATCCAGCTC
>JACLAB010009065.1_pt1 | contig 32312 bp, 20 predicted proteins | sample 8027921 | NCBI WGS metagenome assembly JACLAB01 (sample SAMN15725117, study PRJNA655200) | protist metagenome | isolation source: fluorescence activated cell sorting (FACS) single amplified genomes of... | place: USA: West Boothbay Harbor, Gulf of Maine | collected 2000-07-19 | reverse complement strand
AAGCTTGAAGACGAGCGAGTACGAAAATCAAGAGAGGGATTTGACGAGCGAGAACGCGAGGGCGTACGTGACGGCATTAATGTGCGCGGACGTTGGGTTTGAAGAGGATGAAGAGGATGAGGATATTTATAGTAGTGATAGTATTAGTAACGATAGTAAGAGGAGACGGAGAGAGTACCCGAAAGGCGACGCGAATAGAAAAATAGCCGTCGCGTTTCTCGAGAGCGAGGTTGGTCAAAAATGTTTCGCGAAAAGTTCACCTTTGGAACGGTTGCGTTTGCTCGCAGACTTATACGCGTCCTTAGATGACGCAAAATTAAAAGCGTTTCAGTATAACGTGGATATTATTGACCTCGCACCGGACGATTGGATTGCTATCGTAAACGCCATCGAATTACTCGCCGAGCTCGAAGACGGAAAAGAAGGGAACGTAGACGACGCAATCGCGCACCTCGCAAAGCTAGGCCTCAGTGAAGGTAGTAGTAGTAGTAGTGATAGTAGAACGATGGCGTTTGCATTTGCGTTAAGAGCCAAGTCAGAAGCGAACGGCGGTGCGAAAGTCGTAGGCAGAGGACCGTACCTCGCCGTTCTCGAAGCCGCGCGTCAAAATCTCTCTCGAAAGAAGAACGTCAAGAACGCACAAATACTTTTTGAATCAATAGCCGAGTATGTCGACGCCTTTGCATCGTGGACGAGTTGTGCGAGAGAGCTTCGCACCTTTATGCAAGCGCTCATGGACTGTGGCAACGCTGAGGCGATTCAGGGCTGTCGGGAAAGATTAGCGAAACGCAGAGACGTCGCCGCTGCTTCTTTGGATGCGTATTATGACAAAAATGATGATGATGATGATGACAAAGAACTGAAGAAGAAAGACGCGATGGACGCGTTACGAGTTGAAGCAGCGTGTCGTGTCCTCATAGCGGATATTTCGAGGGATGAGATAGATACCGCTTGGGTGACCAAGCAAAAGAATTGTTATTCGCCGCCGCTGGTTTACAAAGATTGCTCTGGCCAAAATCGCGCAAGAATTTTCATGGAACGATTTGAAAAGTGCGAAACACTCGTCGAATCGCTCGATTCGCGAGAGTGGACACCGCGAGATGTTCTTGGAGTTTACGCCACGCACGCACTGGTCGCCGAAGCGGCTTCGTGCTTAAATTTGAAACCAAGCCGCTCCGCGCTCAAATCTGAAATCATCGAATGCCATTCACGAGCTGTAATGTTTCTCGTGTGCGCGAAAGCGCTCTCAAAACGAGTTTTGCAGCGTTCAAAACATAACGCGGAGGCATTGTTCGACGAAATAGCTTCGAGCTGTCTGCTTGGCGCGTCGCGGTCCATGCTCGATACGTTTGCGTTTCTGGATGCCAAAAATATACAAATGGCGAGTTTATTCCATCACGTCGTTCCCGCGCTCGATGGCAACAGCGTGAGTATGGAAAAGTTTCACGAAATTCGCTTAAAGTGCGAGAGTTTACAACAACAATCAGATGTTGACATTGGAGAATCATTCGCCAAGGCTTTGCGATACGAGGCGTTCGATAAAGCGTTGGAATTTACGAGGTTTCGCGATACGTTGAAGCGTTCGTTCGCGTTTAGTCAAATGGACGCGATTAGCTCAAAATTTCGGTCGATATATCTGCACGATATGGGTCTAATCGAACACGCTGGTCTCGATGTTGATATAACAGACAAAGAAGAGTTTAATCTGAAAGTGAAGAAGAGATTCGACCACGTAACGAAGCAGTTTGCTGTGGCATCGCAAAATTGCTCAAACGGCATACTTTGCATCGGGAACGGGGACGTAGAGGAACAGCACGAAATGAACATGCTGTATCTGTGGAAAAACCTTTGCTTTACATACACGGACGATGCGACGGGAACGAACAGTTCGTGGTTACCTCCGCACTTAAGCGCACCAGCGCTCGCGGCGCCTTCGTGGTTTCTAGCACAGAATTCTTGCGCTACGAATAATGCGTCGTACAGGGACGAGTGGACGAGAAATCATCTACTCGAATCCCTCGCGTATTTCTCGGTTGCATCTCTGGGTTCGTGTGAAGAAAACACCGCCGAGCGACGAAAACAGACGATTCGCGAGATGTTCGAACACCGCGTGGGAAAAAATTCAGCCTCGGGGCGAGAAGCAAAAGAGGAGGATGGAGAAGCCTCTTCATCGTGGACGCGAACGAACGTGTTTGCGTTCAACGAAACGTTCATCCAAGCAATCATCCGAAATACATCAGCTACGAGCACATTCGATGCCATTTCACGCATCGTTATTGGTTGCTCGCGTCATCTCTCGGAAGATATACGCGCGATCGCATCCAATAAGCATTTGCCAAACTCCATAAAATTCGCTCTGGACGGTATCGTCCCTACGACGTCGTACGTAGCATCGCACGTGTTGACCGTTTCGTGCAACGCTTTACTTTTAATGATTGAAGGTAAGATTTTTGAGAGCGCGGATAAAAACGAGCTGAAGCAGTCGCTTAAACCCGTAATTGACGCGATGGATGGTTTACTTTTGGCGGTGCGAGAAGGTGCGATTGACGTTTTGAAAAAATGTAACGAGAACGAAGACGACGCGCGCGCCGGAGAGTTTTGCGCGACTAACTCGTCTATATTTATTCCGGGAATCACCGCCGAGTTGACGCAAAAAATTGCGACAGAGTTGAGAACAAATCATTTAGAGAGTTTCGAGATTGCAGCTAAACGCATCGAGTTTTTGCGAACCGAGTTTGTATTGTTCGGTTTTAGTACCGATTAATCAGAATGTTTTTTCAAGAACCTCGACACGAGGGAAAGATCAAAGATGCAAATCTTTGCATCCTAGAAAATGACTAATGATATTCGACACCACGACGTTCGCTAAGCCTTTACAGCTGTATCCTGATCCTCTTCTATTTTCCCAGCTTCGCCACGGGCATCCCCAATGTTCACCGTCGTAGTTATAATCCGACGGCAACGCCGCCGTCAAACTTTCGTAATCGACGATGTACACCTCATCCGCCAACATCTTTTCGTTCTCTCGAAGCATCTTCTTTGCTATTTGGTTCAACAGTTGTCTTCGTTCGTGCGTACCGTACAAGTTCGGCGGTACATTCGCGTCTGTACCGCTCTCGATGCCGTGCCATCTCGTCGTACCGACGTCCGTGTGCGCTTGTCCGCTGTTTCCCGCGCTACACGTTCGCATCGATTCCGAGGACGATCCGTTCGGGCACATGCTATCACCGGGTCCGCTGCTCGATTTATATTGTCTCGTCGGTGCAGTCACCCACACTAAACGCTTCAACCGAACCTGTTCGCTCTCGTTGCTCGTTTCGCGGTATCTCACCACGGTTTCTACGAAAGTTTTCATCTTCTCTCTAAACTTTTCAATCGAATACCTCGCGGCGTCGTTCGCGCCTTGTAGAATCACCACGTTTTCGAATTTCACGTTTGCCGTGCGTTTGTGGTTATGAATTTCGTCGAATAGGTTTTTGTTCACCATATCTATGCCGTGAAAATCGCTGTGATCGTTCTGCGCGCGAAGTAAATCTAACCTTCCGTAAACTTTTCTGGCGTCTAAATCGTGTCTCGTAGGCCAAAAATATTCCGTCTTGTTCAAATGTTGCAGAAACGCCTCGTATACGTGTCCTAAAGTACTCTCGCCGGCAAACTTAACCGGTCCAACTTTTTCTAAGCATCTATTCAATTTCAATCCTGATACGTGTTTAATTTTGCACCCGTAATACCGCCACTCTAAAGCGTCTTCTTCGCTTTGCGTTCGGTACATTTTCTTGGAAAACACCCACCTTCCGGCGCCGTCGCCGTTTGTACAAAAAGGAATCTTCGAACCTTCCCGCTTCCAAGCGAGTTCCTCTGGATTCTCGTGGAGCTCATTATACGCTTCCATCTTGTACCACCCGTGCGTCGATTCGTCTTCTTTGGTATTCTTATAGGATTTGGTAAATCCCGCGGCGTCTTCCAACACGTTCTCGCCTGCGCCTACATCCTCCTCCATGTTTTCGCTCACGAAATAGTCCTTCTCGTCCACGTATACTTTCCCCGGAAACGTCCTCCTAATATTATACACGATTGGCCCATCGCACGGCGGACAATTATTTGCCTTTGCCATTAAATTCTCCGGAAACGGCTTCTCTTTCACCGGATCTTGGAGGCCTTCGCCGTCCACGTGCAACAACCACACTTTCGCCCGAATACCTCGATACTGTTCGCCTTCCCTCGGGACGATCGCTTCCACTGGAAACTCCCCGCACACCTTCTCCCCACTCCCTTCCTCTCTCTCCTCAAAAATCGGCGAATTCACGGGCCCGAACAACGCGTCCGACGTCTCGAATGCCACTCTTACCGAGTCGCCGCACGACCACTCAAAGCCGCCTTTATCGTCGTCCTTCATTTTCTTACGAACCGTCAATCGCGCGGACATCTTCTTGTACCCTTCATATTCTGCACTGTTTTCCATATTCACGTCGAGTAAACACATCTCCCGAACGAAAAAGAGGTTTTCGATTGAAACGCACCCGAACCCGTTTGACTCGTCCTCTCCTTGACCTTTTGGTCGTAGGGGTTGAGGACGGTTTCTCCCGCCTTTAAAACGCATCATTTCCGAACGGTTGTTTTCATCACCACCAACACCATCGTCATCGTCGTCGTCGACTGAACGTTTCTTCGTCGTTTTCATCGTCTCCTCCTTCGTTTCCTTTCCTTTTCCGGAACGTAGTGAGAGTTCTTTTCGTCGGGGAAACTTCGTAAACACGAAATCGAGTTCCACGCGAGAGACGAACAGACCGCACAAGGAGGCGACGGCGAGCCAAAGGAAAGCAATCGCCAGCGACCGTTTCGTCGACACGAGTGCCATTCTGATGTTGCTCTCTCTCTCTCAGTCTCTCTCGCTCGCTCTCTCGTTTAATAAAAAGGACTCCGAAGCATATTGTTTTTAATGGAGCAGAGAGAGCAATTAATTGACTTACAAAGTGAATACGAGACGAGACGCAAACGCGAGACGATATAGACCGCCTTTTTCAGCTCGTTATTACGATTCCTTCTCTCTCTCGTTTTCGTCATGTTGTGTGGTTGTTTTTAATGGAGTATACGAGAGAGAGAGAGCAATTAATTGAATTACAACAAAGTAGAGTCAAAGCGAATACGAATCGAGAGACTCGCTGCGCGAGATGATATGTGCTATAGTACACACGCAGATTTTAGCCATTTTCTACTCGTTATTACGATTCCTTCTCTCGTCGTTTTCGTCTCGTCGTCGTGTTACCACCACCACTTCTTCTTCTTCTCTGTTCGGATCTATCTCAGGACCACTCCTCTCTTCCTCTCCGTCCCGAATATTGCGTTGTTTCGCCTCTCTCTAATCCGCTCGTTACGATGATTCCTTCTCTTTCGTTTCCGTTTCCGTCCTGTGACCACCACCGTTCCCTTCGTCCAGTTTCTTTTCTTTTTCTTCTTTGTTTTCTTTAGTCTCTTCTTCTCTTGGATCTCTGGACCATTCCTCTTCCTCCATCCCGAACTGCGTTTTCCCTAACTGCTCTTTCGCCCTGACCAGTTTACTCTGCACGTAAAACGAGACCCCTTCGTTCTTAAGAAACATCGTTTGAAACTTCTGTAGCATTTCATCTTTCGTCGCGTGTTCGGTTACATCGAGGACTTTCCTCGCCTCTTCGATCGGCATCATCGCGCTCAGAGACGACTTTGACTTGTTCACCGCCTCTTTCGCCGTTTCCGCGGTGACGCCGGATTTCCGCGCATTTTCCAACGCTTTTTGCCACGCTTGCGACATCGCTCGGAAGACCGCGCCGGAACCCATCACCAGGAGGTTTGCCAGGATGCGAGATGCCATGTTTTACTACCGCGTGTTCGTGTGAGCTCGTCTAATGCGACATTAAATGGTTTGAATTCTCTTTCCAATCGTGCTTTCCAATGGGGCTAAAGTGGAAAAAAGACTTGAGTTTTTAGGCAAAAATTGCGAGAAATGACCAACTTTGACGCTTTCTAGATGTACATTAAAGATGGTAAAAAGAAACGATAGACATAGCAGTGATACGTGCGGAAGAGATCTCTCGATTCATCGTATTTATTTGTGATTTCCGTTCGAATTGATCTCTCGAGAGGTCTTCAAAGTTGGCCAAATGAGCGAATTGATGTGTTTTTGGAAGTGCTCAAATTTCGTCATTTTACATGTGAGATGTGTTGAGATATAAACATGTGAAGAAGACAAAGAATACGAGAAGAAGCAATACGAGAGAGAGACGATTCTACACGAGATGACGGACAAAAGTAGTTCTCGTGAAAAGAAACGGACGTTTTTATCCCTGCTCTCGTCAAAGAACAACATAAACGAGAAGAAAAAGTCAACGTGGAGCTCTTGGGGACCGCTTTGGGATTCCCCGACGAGGAGGATTAAGAAACAGAAGGAAGAAGAAGAAGGGAGAAAACCAACCAATACTATCTCAGATTTCGCTCTGACGACACCACCAAACGAACCAGAAGCGAAAGAAAGGAACAACCTTGCAATGGAGGAGAAAAACGCCGAGGATGCGAGCAGTGGTAAAAGAAGCTTCTTGGAAGCCTCTTTGGTCGGATTCCACGCAACCGCGACGGGAGACGAAGAAGAAGAAGAAGAAGAAGAAGAAGAAACAATGAAGGATGAGACGATGACGATGGCAAAAGAAGAGCAACAAAACGGCGGCGCGAGACCGGCGGCGGTTGGTGAAAAAGTTGGTGAACTTTTGCTCTCGAGAACGCTCGCCTCGAAACCACCGATGAAAGGTTTCGCCTTTCTTAAATCGAGCGAGTTTGAGCAGTTTAAAGAGAACTACTGGCAGCGGCAAAAAGAGATGAAGAAGAAAACAAAACACGCGTCGATGATTCCACGGGGACCACCACCACCACCGCCGCTCGAGGAGAAGATTAAGAAGAAGACAAACGTTCATAAAAGGAGGACGACGGCGGCATTATCAAACGATGACGACGTCCACCAAAATTCGCCGCCCGTTGTTCTTCGTGGCCACGTGTACTCTGTAGTCGTACCCTCTGCGCCGTCGTCTGAATCGTCGTCGTCGCTAGCAACTCGCGAGGACCAAAACAGAAGACGAAGAAGAAGCTTCCTCGTCAAGTTGGAAGCGCAGTTTGGGGACGATGGACAAAAATGGCAGGCGTTGGAAGCGTACGTGTCCCCGTCCTCGTACTCGTCCGAGGAAAGCGAATAATATTAGTAATAAAAAGAAGAACGGCACTGAGTAGTAATAATAACAGTAGTTCATATCGGTAGAATTGTAATAAATAGACGCGCAGCATGTATGCTAATCATCATAAAGCGACATCAAAATCATCGCGCGGAGCGTTCTTCTTGGAGATATTCAACCATCACGTTGGACAAATATTCCTCATTAGTATTCTTAAGAAAAAGCGCAGAACATAAAGAAGAGGATATAAAAGAAGAGACGATTGAGAGAGGAGGAGAATACCACGTTTCTCAGAGAGGATATTTGCCACCAATACTACTACTAATACCGCTTTAATGGCGAATACTACTACGAATCCGTTTGGTTCGATCGAGCGAGAAAACGACGAGAACGAGGAACGACGAGCGGGAGAGGAAGCGTTTAACTCCTTCAACGAAATCGAGTTGAATAACGCGACGAACAACAACACGCCTCCTCCTTTTTCCGCGACGACGACTTCATTGAGAGACCGAATGATGATGACGACGACGACGGAAGAAGAAGAATCAGAAGGCGCAGAGAGGATATTCGTGGGGCAGTCGAATATTAGCGTAAACGAATACACGGTGGAACAAGCGATCGATTACATCGGTTTCGGTAAATTCCAGATGGTATTCTTAGCCGTGACCGGTCTTTCGTGGTTATGCGACGCGATGGAGATGATGTTGTTATCGTTCATAGGCCCCGCGGCGAGGTGCGAGTGGCGGTTAACGACGACGCAGGCGTCGAGTTTGACGAGTTTCGTATTCCTCGGGATGGGTTTCGGAGCGCCGAGTTTTGGGATGTTCGCGGATAGGAAAGGAAGGTTGTTCTCGTTGAGGTGTTCGACAGGGTTGACGTTGTTAGCCGGGGTTGGGTCTGCGCTCGCGCCGACTTTCAGTGCGTTGTGTTTTGCCAGAATGGTCGTCGGCTTTGGGTTAGGAGGCGTTCCGGTGGCGTATAACTTGTGCGCGGAGTTTTTACCGAGTAAGAAGAGAGGCGTGTATTTGTCGTCGTTGGAGTTTTTTTGGTCGTTCGGGAGCATGGTTTCGGCATTGTTGGCGTGGACGATTTTGCCGAAGAGTTCGTGGAGGACTTTGTTAGGCGCGACGGTGTCGCCGTTGATTTTGTTGGGCGTTTTGTTGGTGTGGATGCCAGATTCGCCGATGTATTTAGCGAGTAAAGGGAAGATGGAAGAGGCGGAGAGGACGTTGCGATTCATAGCCAAAATGAATAGGAAACCTTTGCCGGTTGGAGTGTTGAAAGTCCAGGAGAAAGATAAAGGGAAACGAGAGGAGTGGTTGGATAGACGGTTGTCGATGGATGAAGAGAGCCATGCGACAGAAACCGCCGCCGGAGCGTCTTCTCCTCGTCCTCCCCAAAGGGAAATGACCAGTTTACAAGGCAACATGTACACGGACGATGAGTATTCTCTCTCGTTCTTCTCGTCCATGAAAGGGTACGTGTGGAACCGCACGCCGGTAAAAATACAACGCCTGTTAGTCCCAAAATTTCGAAAGACGACGATGAGTTTGTGGTTCCTCTTCTTCTCCGTGGCGTTTTTGTATTACGGTCTGGTCTTGCTGACGACGACTTTGAAACTGATGGACGACGACAGCGGAGGCGCGAGAAAAAACTTAGACCCGTCCACGGTCGTTTGTCTCGCGCATAATTCCCCCGACCTCACCAACGCGGATTACCGCGATATCACGTTATCTGCGTTCTCTGAGCTTCCCGGCATGATCTCGGCGATGGTGTGCATCGACACGCTCGGTCGTAAAAAATCCATGATTTTAGGCTTTGTCGTCGCCGCGGTCTGTTTCATACCGGTCATGCAATCCGCAAAACGCGACGTCATCACCGCTTTCTTAGCCATCGCGCGTTCCTCCTCCATGGCTGCCTTCACCGTCCTCTTCGCCTACTGCTCCGAGGTCTACCCCACGCAAATCCGAGGCACCGGCGTCGGCGTCTCCAACACCTTCAGCCGATTTGCGGGCATGATTGTCCCGCTCTTCGCCGTTGACCTCGTTCGCAACGGCGCCGAAGAATTCGTCTTGTTCTTGTTCGGTTTCATAGCCATAGTGTCCGCCTTTGTCGTCTCTCGATTAGAACGCGAGACGAAAGGACAACATTTAGACGCCAGCACGGAAACCGAAGAAGAGAGTTTTGCGAGTAAAGAATCAGAAAGCGCGGGCGTGGAACTGAGCGAGCGAACACCGCAAATAGCAGAATAGCGTAATAAGCTACCACTTTAGACGTCAATCGTTGTGGTATACTCGCGTGCTCTCGCACGCGCTCGCGCTACTACGCATCGTCCGCGACTACCATTTTCCTCATACTAAAACACCTTAGAGGGAAACACACACACAAAACTCTTACGCGTTCTTCATTCTCACGACGTAAACGACGACAACACGAATAAATATACATAAAAAATGGGCGAACGTAAAGTCCTCAACAAATACATCCCTCCCGACTTCGACCCCGCGAAAGTCCCGCGAGGAAAACGCCCCGCCGACGGCCAAATCAAAGTACGAATGATGCTTCCGATGAGCATCTGCTGCCAAACCTGCGGGAACTTCATAAGCAAAGGGACGAAGTTTAACAGCCGAAAAGAAGACGCGAAAGGAGAAACGTACCTAGGGTTACGGATATTTCGATTCTATTTTCGATGTCCGAGATGTAGCGGAGAAATTGCGATGAAAACAGACCCGGAAAGGAGCGATTACATAGGTACGAGTGATGCGTTTGCGTTTGAGTGTTGTTTGAATGGTTTCTCGCTCGAATCCGCTCGCGAGCGCAGTAAAGGCGGAAACGGGTCGAGCGGATTTTCGCGAACATCTTTTGTTTTCTCTTTTTGCTCTCTCTCGCTCTTTCTCTCTCTCTGTGTCATCCCGTTTTACTGACCGTTCTTATTATTATCATTATTACTATCATTACGACAACAACAGTTGAATCCGGCGCGTCTCGAAACTACGAGCCGTGGAAAGGCGAGGAAACCGCGAACGAGTTGAAAGAACGCGAACGACAAGAAGCGGAGGAAGGGGACGAGATGAAAAAGCTGGAAAACAAGACGAAAGCGTCGAAGAGGGAGATGGATTTGAACGCGGCTTTGGACGAGATGAAATCGTTGAGCGCGAGGCACGCGAGGATGGATTTCGACGGCGTCGTCGCAAACGTGGCGAAGATGGGGGAGCGAGAGCGGGAGAAGAGAGAGATGGAGGAGGAGATGCGCGCGAAGAAAATGTACGAGATGGCGGTAAAAGAGAGTAAAGCGAGAGAGGAGAAGAAACAACAACAGAAACAAAGAGAAAGAGGAGAAGATGCGCGTACTAATACTAATAACGATACTAAAAGCGCCGACGACAAAGGAGAACACAAAAAATTAGAAGACATTTACAGCGAAGACGAGGAAGAAAAAGAAGCGAGAGACGCGGAAGAAGCGAGGCTTCGACGGCGCAAAATCATCGAAGACGTCGGCGAAGAACACGGAACGAAGAAAACCTTCGAAAAGGAGACGACTAAGACGAAGAAAAAGCTGCCGATAAAACGCGTCGTCGCGACATCCGCGGATGCGAACGTAGAAAAAGAAGAACCAAAAGCGCCGGTGGTACCACCGAGCGCTTTACTCGCGCAACACTACTCTAGCTCTAGCGAATAATGATACCACTAAAGAGAATACTCATACTCTGACGCTCTTCGCGTCGACGTCGCGTAAAATGTTCCTTTTTGCTCTTTCTCGTCGCAACGAACTTTTCCTCACAAACGAACACCTCACGCGCGTGACTCACAGAGACACATAAAGAGAGACACGTAAAGATGTCCTCCTCCCAACGCGGACGAAGTCCTACGCATCATCACAGCAGCAGCAACACAAATAACGCGTTAGAGTGGTGGGATTTACGCGCGAGCGTCGAAAACAGCGCGACATCGTCCACGGGGACCCCGAACGTCATCTTGGACCAAATCTCCGGTTCGCAGCGCGCGGGGCGGTTACTCGCCGTCCTCGGGCCGTCTGGGTCCGGGAAAACGACGTTTTTGAACGCTTTGAGTGGACGTCTGCACGAAAACACCAGGTTAAACGACCACGCGAATTCGACGAAGTTTGTGTTCAACGGTGACGTGCTTTTAAACGGCGAGCTCGTGGGACAAGCGAGGAAGCGTTCGAAGACGTCGAAGACGCTCAGCGGCGATACGGGTCAACATCGGACAAATGTAATCTCGTACGTGGAACAAGATCCGAAATTTTTCAGCAACATGACCGTGCGTGAAACGTTAACGTTGGACTGTCGATTACGGGATTGTCGATTGACGAAACGAGAGTGCGCGTCGATGGTCGAGACCGTTCTGAACAGGTACGGATTGACGAGTTGCGCGGATACTTTAGTCGGCGGGGATACAGGCGGGAAGGAAGTGAGAGGGATATCGGGAGGCGAGAAAAGACGGTTGAGCATAGCGTGCGAAACGGCGTTCAGTTTTGGTAGTTTTGTAGCAGATGGTGAGCGGAAAGAACAACATCGACATCATCATCAGTTGGTCGTGTGCGACGAGCCGACGTCGGGTTTGGATGCGTTTTCCGCCGATCGCGTGGTCTCCCAATTAGCCGGTCTCGCGGTTGAACGAAACGCGGTTGTCGTGTGTTCTTTGCATCAACCTCGATCGGCGAGTTGGTCGAGAGCGCACGATGTCATGCTCTTGGCGAATGGAGGGAGAGTCGCGTATCACGGTCCGGTATCGAAATGTATACCGTATTTTACGAGCATCGGGTACGAGTGTCCGGCGAATTACAACCCGGCGGAGTTTCTCATCGACCTGGTATCCATTGTGACCGATTGCGGGGTGGAAGCGTGCGAGAATTCAATAGATAGAGTAGACGATATATGCAGGACGTGGCGAAGACAAAAACCGTTCGTCGATAGACAATCGATACAAGCCGAGTACGAGGAAACGAAGGCGTCGGAGAGGAACATGTTCGATCCGAAGAGAAATCAGAAACAGAGGACGCTGATGACGTACCAGGATTTCCACAACATGATGCACGACCACACGCTGACGAGAGCGGAAACGACGATTACGCAGGAAAATGGTGCGCCGTTATCGTTTCGTGATTTCGAAAAAACGTTCGCGAAACCGTTGGAGACGTACGCGAGTAAGAAAAATAGTACGACTGATAAGGGTACCGACACGGCGAATAATGGGATCGAGAAAAGCAGATTTAGCGAAGAAAAAGATGACGACGAACGCGATGACGACGACGGCTATAAAACCGCATCGACGATACCGATGAAAAGAAATGAACAGAGCGACAACGATGAAAACGACGACGAAAATTTGAATGAATTCGAGAAAACGAGGAAGAAGATTCTTTCGCGTTCCGGAAGCGCGGAGGATGTGCACTTGGAAAAGAAAGACAACAAAAATAACAATCAAAGCGCTACTACTGCTGCACCGACGACAAACGCTGCTACCAAAGCCGGCGGGCCTTTAAAACAGTTCGTAAGACAGGTCTCGACGACCATACGCTCCAAAGTCACCAAAAGTGCCTCCGAGACGTCGGCGAATACGACGACGACTGAGTTTGAAATCTACGACGCAAATGGAGGCCGAAATTTTGCCTCGTTCGGTTCGACGCCGCCGTCGCCGTTTCAGCAATTTCAACTGCTCGTCGGTCGAAGCTGGAAGCAAACGCGTCGCGAGATGTGGGTCAACGGCGTACGACTCGTCGCCTCTGTTGGGCTCGCGACCGCGTTCGGGTCGTGTAATTTTCGAATCTCCAAGCACCCGTCGACGGTAAAACGACGGGTGAGCGTTTTGATGCAAAGTTGCATCAACAACGGCATGTTAGCGTTGTGCCGCACGTTGAACAACTTCCCTCGCGAACGTTTAGTCGTGCGACGCGAAATGCGAAGAAACGTCGGCGGGTACCATCCCGGCGCGTATTTTTTTGCAAAGTTATTAGTCGAAACGCCAATCGATATGCTCTTCCCAGTCGCGTTTGGTATGATTGTTTCGCCGATGGTCGGTTTGAATCCCGCCGGGAGACAAAAGTTCGTTTCTGCGTTAGCTTTACACGCGGCGAGTTCTGCGGCGTTAGGTTTGGCCGTTTCCGCGATTGCGCCAACCTCGGAAACCGCGTTAGCCGTCGGGCCGTGTTTCATGGTTCTGTCAATCATGCTCGGCGACGCGACCGGCGCTTTCGGTGAAGTTCCGCGAGCGTTGAAACCGTTGAGCAACTTGTCCGTGGTCAAATGGTCCTTCGAAGGCGTCTTAGCGTCTGAATTCGAAAATTTGACCTTTGATAAGAACGACGTCGAAACGGATTCGTCCAAACAACTTCGTTTGCGCGCGGAAAAGAAGAAGCGCGAGAAATCATCGCATTCGATCGTATACGACGCCACGAAATGGGCGACGAGCAAGTTAGAGTCCATCGGCCCCGAGCGCGGAGAAGATGTTTTGGAAGAGTTTGGGTTGAAAGCGAAAGGTCAAGCGAGGGATGCCGCGAAAGGACAGTTTGCGGTCTTTTTATTCAACGTCGCGTTAGCCTTCACCGCGTTGACGTTGAAGGAGAAACAGTGATAATAGAACAACACATATAGTAAGTTTATTCTGAACTCATCTGAAAAGTTACATTGCTAAGTTCGCATTTTTGCTAACGCTGCTATCGCCTTGTCGAAATTCTCGCCATTCATGCAAAACTGTTTGATTCCCTCAATCAAGCTCTCCGGCACGTTTGTAATCATCGCGTGCGCGCCTTTCTTCCGCAACTCCAACGCCGTCTCTAAATCGTCCGCCACCCAACTCTCCACCCACGCGTTGCTCTCTTTCACCGCTTTCGAATACCAACTCTCGTCGAATTTCGCGCTCGGTAACAACCCGTGAATTTTCATCCTCTCCAAATTCTCTTTGGTGAACTTCTCCGTCTCCCAGTGAGAGGCGTCCACGTCTCTCAACGCCCACGTCGTTTTAATTCTATCTTCGCTCTTTGGAAACGAACTCTCCAACGCTTTTTGTATGTTTTTACTCGCGTCACTTTCTGGGTCAGTGACGTAATAACTCACCGCGTCCACCACGTTCGCTTTCTTCGCGTATTCGTTCACCAACACCACGTTCTCTACGTTCAACGCGTCGCCTTTTAAATCCACGCCGAAGAACATCCCGTCGATGCCGACAGGTCGCTTCGCGTTGCTACTCATACCACCAACGTTCTTCCCGAACTCTTGCGCCAACCACGTCGTTTTCCTAGACACGCCTTTCCATCCTACCGGCGATGATGATCCAGTCTTTCTCTGTAAAACCGTCGACGTCGCGAAGTGCTCGATCAAATCTTTCAACGAAACAAACGACCGCTCGTCCGCCCCTAACGCTCGCGCCTCTTTCAAAGTCACCTCTTTCGCGTCTTTTTGAATCCTATCGAACAGTCTCCGCGGATGCGCCGCTAATAAAGCGCCGTCTTTCAACTGCACCGCGTCTGTTATTAGTATCGCAAATAAAAGGAGAAAATGTCAGTCACATGTTGTCTCGGATGTGTAAACGAACGCGCTCGATCGATCCATCGAGTATTTAAGAGGAAATACACACCCACACACGATGAGCGCATCCAAGAGGAGAAGAAACCGACTCATGAGAACGTAGAACGAGACGAAACGACGAAAAGAAGAGGAAAGCAAAGCACGCGATAACGCACCGATATCGTAGTTTTTCACCCCAAATCCATCCCTCAAGTAATCCAAAGCGTCTTTTCCCCCGGATGTCACGCGCGGTTGTGCGGTCAACAACTGGTGACTCGCGACTTGTGGAAACGTCCTCGCGCACCTTATGGCGCGTCGATCCGGTTTTTCTCCGTTTAAAGTAAAAAATGATGCGTTACGCTGCGTAAACATGAGAAGTAAAACGAGCGTAAACGCGGAGACGAAAAGCGCGATCGCTCGCAAAGGAGGCGGAGGACGGTTTATGTTCACCCCGAACTTGGCGAGGAATAAGAGCACTTTCACCAAAAAAGGCGTCTGCTTGAACAACTTTTTCGATGGTTTCGGCATTATCCCGCGCGCATGGCTCTTTTCGTCTCGTGAAACGCACGTTTTGGTGGCGTTCTCGCGCGGAGTTTGATGTGTACTTTGTGAAGGATTTCCCGAAAGTGTTGAAGTGGAGCGTCTGTTACGCGAAACGCGCCGACGCGACATTTTTCCATTCTATACACGTCTACTACGCATCTAAAACCTTATTGCGCTCTCGTTTTGCTAATCTAAGCTACTTTTCTTAATCTAAAACGGCTCGGATCTTTTCGGCGGCGTCTTCCCGTAGTACTGCCTTTTCATCAACCGCTCGATGTGACATTTTTCCATTCTACACGTCTACTATACGCATCTAAAACCGTATTGCACTCTCGTTTTGCGGCTAAGTAAGCTAATTCTCTTTCTAAAACGGCTCGGATCTTTTCGGCGGCGTCTTCCCGTAGTACTGCCTTTTCATCAACCGCTCGTGGTAACTCCTCGCCTCTTCGTTCGAGAGCTTCCCGTCGTTCACGCGCGCGCCTTTCGATTCCACGTGTATCTTTTCTGTGTTCACTAACTCCCCGCGTCGGAGCACGAATGTCGTCGATATTGCGCTTTCTTTTACTCTTTCTCGTTGTCTTTCTCGCGCGCGAAGTTCTCTCGTCGTCGCTCCGCTCGCTCTCGCCTTGAGGAACCCAACTTTCCCGAGGAGGAATTTCACGATCTCATCTTCCACTTTTCTCGCGCTCAAAACTTCGTCATTCTCACTTTTTACTGTCTCGGACGAGAGGTGGTGGTAATATTGGTTTCGTATCGTTCGTTTAAGCTCTTCGGAGCGTTCGCGGTGTTCTGAAATCGTCCTCGAATTCCTCTTGGAGAGCCAGAGGAACTCCCGGAACACTCTGTGCGAAGTCGTCGAGGAGAAGAGAAGAAAGAGGTATTCCGTGAGCTTTCGCGCGAAAAAAACGAAGGGAATCGAGAGAATAACGAGAGATGAAGGCGTGCAAAGAGTTTAGGGGAGAAAAATGCGCGCACCTGCGCGCGAGCGCGAGCTCTTTGCGCATCACGTTTCGTCTTCGTAATGAAGCATTTCCCCGAGAAATGCTCCACTTTTATCTCACGCTTTGCGCGGTTTTTGAAGAAGACAACGACGACGAAGAGAATGACGGCCGTTCCGGACGCGAACAACGCGAACAACGCGAAACTGCTCTCGTTTCTGTTCGCGTTGCTCGCTCTGATCGTGCTTTTACTCGCAGCTTCAAAGACGACACACACGACGAAAGATGTCGAAAATGAGGACGAGAACGGCGCTTTACTCAAGCGCTCGGATGCGAGCGCGTTGCTCAAAAACGTACCCGAAAATGACGATATGCGTAAGAAAACGTACTGCGCGAAAGTCGCCAACGTTGGCGAGTGGTTTTTCGGCGAAACCGCGTGCGAATACGCACAGATGGAGATGGATTTTGCGCACTCTTTTGATGCCTGTGATGAGGGTGATGAGGCAAGTGGTTGGTGGTTCGAGCGAAGGCGGAGAAGAGCGAGAAGGAAAGAAGCGAAAGCGTGGGTCCCGGACGAAGGGTTAATGGACGCGTGCCAGTTTTTTAGGTTTGCGTCTGCGACGATTCAGACGAGTAGGAGTAGTTTTAGTAGTAGTAGTACGAGCGTAGCGATCGATACCGACGCGACGGCGACGGCGGTCGAGGTTGCGAAAGAAGCGCGAGAAGAAGAAGAAGAAGAAGTTAAAGAAGAAGTTCGAGATGAAAACGCGGAAAACGATTTCGCGATTCAACGAATGATGCGCGGAAGAGATGCGCTGTTCGTTGGAGATAGTCAAGTTCGTCACGTGTACGCGGCGTTTTTGCGCGTCGCGGCCATCGGCGACGCGCACGAGGCGCACTTGCATCCGCCGCAACGGCCGAAGAAATTGAAAAATTCGCCCTTCAATCGGAAGTATCGCGCGTACGCGGCGAAAATCGCTCGGAAATCGAAAGGAGACGTCGTAAACGGAGAGGAAGTTTTAGAGGAAGAAAACATCGAAGCCGAGGTCGTTGGTGATATTCCGGGTGATAAGCGCGCGAAAACGGATCCACTTAAACACCGAAACTGGACGTTTGCTATTCAAGGCGGCGGCGTCGCGCACTTCGTCTGGGCGCCGGAAGCCCGAGACGTGGTCGAGGTCGTCAAAGAGCGCTTACTCTTAGACTCCGACGGCGAATCGACCAAAGACTCGAAGTTTGCCTCCCCGGACTTCCTCGTCGCCGGCGTCGGGTTGTGGCACATGCTTCACGAAGCCGATGCGAACGATTTCCAACGCCAAATCGCCGAAGTCAAAGCGCTGTTAGACGACATCGATTTCAAAACCACCGTGCCGTTTTGGTTGACCGTGAGTAAACCGGGCCCGTCGCACTTGATGAACTCGGTCAAAAAACAAACCCACTTAACCGAGGACAGTTGGGCCTCGTACCGCGAAGCGACCGAAAAAGAGTTCTCCGACGACGTCTCGCAAACATTAGCCATCGATTTCGGCGCTTTAACAGAAAAATGTGGCCCCAAATGTTCCGTGGACGGCGTCCACGTGGACGAAACCGCCTACGACGCCGCCGCGCAAATCCTCCTCAACGCCTTGGCTTCGTTATGGGACGTGAAAATCCCAAACTTTCGATTCAGCAGCAAAAGGAGTCAAAGCCGAAAAAGTTCATCGAATTCGCAAGAAAAGGACGACAACAACTCTCTCGTCGTCGTCGATCCGGAGGAGGATTCGGAGTACGAGCCTCTCGATTTCAAAGAGCCGTCCGAAAAACTAGAATAGATAGTCAGTCGCGTGTGTAGTATTTTGCCTCTTTTTGAGGTTTTTTCCTCAACGAAACCCTCTGAAACGCCTTACAATTCACACGAACAAACGAACACATAAACGCCTTTCCTTCTTTCGCTTAATACTTATTAAGGAAGGAGAGAGAGAGAACGAAACGCTTCGACACTTTTTTACGCGCACCAAAGCCCGAACGATCTCTTCTTCGACGACGACGAGGGAAAGGCGCTGATTTGGGGACATTTTTAGCCGATTTCAATACACGTATACGAGATATCAAATCGCATCATGGGCCGAGAAGACTTGCACAAAAACATGGAGGATACCTTCAGCGATAAGGAAATCTTCCAAGCGGGCGATTTGTCCGCGTACGACTGTACGTTTTTGTGTATTAAATATACGTCGTGTTGGTGTTGGTCGCGTTGGAAAATTTCGATTCGTTTGTTCTTCTTCTTCTTCGCAACGAGAGAAGACCTTTGAGTAGAAAGAGTATTCGCGCTGACATTTTTTAATCCTCTCTCTTATATTCTTCTTAATCTTCTTACAGCGTTTGTGGACAACGTGTTCTTTTACCGCGACCGCACCGGGTGGGCGCGAGGTCCGTGTAACATGGAGTGCATGCGCAAGTGCTGGGTGAACGACGTCATCGACGAGCACACGTTGACGTGGTGCAACGGCTTATCGGAGTTTTTACCGATTCGAAACGTTCGGGGTTTGCAAAGACACATCGAAAATCCAGCGACGAAGCTGCATAAATTTTTCGTGAGAACGTTCGTACGAACGGAGAAGATGCTGGACGAAGCGAGAGCGAAGCACGTGGAGGAAGGGAGAAGTCAAGGCGCGAAAGGGTCGATGGATAAGGCGCAAATCCAGCAGTCGTGGGAGGAGAGAGTCAATTTCGCCAAGAGACGCGCGTTGGAGAGGAGGAAAGAGATGTTGGAGAAGCACGGGAAGGAGAACTTGGACGAGGTGGTGGACGTGAGAACGAAGAAGTTCATGGGGATACCGCATAGTTGGTTGAAGAAGAAGGACGAAGAAGAGTCGCGCGAGGACGACGGATTGGATAGAAAGTAATTGATTTTTTTCATCGTATAATTTTACAACAAGTACTACTACAGTATACAAACACGACGACGCGTGAAAATAAACGCAAGCGCTAGTCTACTTACTCGCATCATCGCGACTACTACTACGACTATCATCGCTATTATTACTTTTTCCAAACAACCCCGCAAACATACCGACGAGCTTTTGAAACGTCGGAGAACTCACCGTGCGACTTCTCGCGTCGTCTTTCAACCAAGCGTTCTCGGGAGGGTGCAACACGCCGTTCGGTCGTCCAATCTCTCCCACCCCGTACTTTGAATTCCCCAAAACACTTTCTCCGTCCGACGACGAATTCATCACGGACCCTAAAAACGATAACCCAAACACGAACGGAAACGCCAAGACCAACCCGAACGAGGTCGCGCTCACGTGCGAAGGCGAGCGCGCTCGAGCGTAGTAATACCTCGCCGCGCTCGCGTTTCTCGCCATCCTCTGATGATGATGATGATGATGATCGTAACGACCGCCACCAAACTCGTCGTTACTATAACGCATCATATTTCTCTCCGCAATCATCGCTAAGCACTCGTCTCGGGCGTGCGAGATGGCTTGAAAATTCCTCGTCGTCGCAAAACTACTCCTGCTACTACTACTGTTACTCTTCGCATGCATCGTCATCATCACGTCCGGGTGTGAACTTTTCGCGAGTCGTTTAAACGCGTCGTCGACTTCCCTCGCGGTGGAGGATTCGCAAACGCCGAGGATTTCAAACGGGTTTTTTTGTTTCTCCTCCATCTCTTTTCGTTCTCTCAAAGTATTCTCTGGATCCGACGTGCCACGGGGAAAAGATATCTCACTCGGTGTGACGTACGAAACCGCGCGCAACAATAAAAGTGTACCTCTATGTGTTCCTCACACAAACAACCATCCTTGACACATATCTTCCCTCTGAACGCGCTTTATGAGAATCGCATCATTAAAGCGACAAAACGCACGTCACGGGACCGCGCGGAGAAAAAAAGAGGAATGCACGCGCGCGTGCATCCATCCAAAGCAGAAGCGCTCTCGCCTCCTCACTATTATTTAGGGTGTAAGTTCTTTTGTCCTACTCTTTCCGTCCTCGAGTACTATATGAGACCTCACACCCTAAACTTATAAGTGCTTCCTTCGTACTCCTCAGTGCGTACGTCTTACTCAAAAAAATCTTTCGCTTTTTTCACCACAAACGTTTACCTTATCTTTCGGGGATAATCATTTTCAGTCATCACTCTTACGCGCGCGCACTTATTAGAAGCAAAAACACGCACTAAACGCTTTGCACACGCTTTGCTCTCTGTAACAGATATAACCACCATGTCTTCTGCTTCCTTGCTCACGCAAAAAGCCTCCTCGGCCACGTTCGGTGGTCTCATCAAGGGCCAACGAAAGATCTCATCTTTGCGATCTTCGTCCAAAAAGACCATCACGAAAGCGGCGGTGTCGGTGCCGACGACGCTTAAAACCGGCGTGGTGACTGGCGCAGATTTCATCGACGTGATGAACCACGCGAGACACCACGGGTACGCCATCCCCGCGGTGAACTGCACCATGTCTTCGGTGACGAACGCGTGCTTGGAAGCGGCGAAAGTGGCCAACGCGCCGATGATTATTCAATTCAGTCACGGCGGGGGCTTGAACTTTGCCGGGAAAGGGTTGTCGAACGAGGACCAAAAAGCAGCCGTGACTGGGTGCGTGGCGGAAGCGTTGCGAGTTCGCGAGTTGGCGAAACTTTACGGCGTTCCGGTGATTTTACACACCGATCACTGCGCGAAGAACTTATTGGGGTGGTTCGACGGCTTGTTGGAAGCGAACGAGAAGTATTTCAAAGAACACGGAGAGCCGTTGTTTACCAGCCACATGTTGGACTTGTCCGAAGAACCGATCGAGGAGAACTTGGAGATTTGCCAAAAGTACTTGAAGAGAATGAAGGCGATCAACTGCTTTTTGGAGATGGAGATTGGGATCACCGGCGGCGAGGAAGACGGCGTCGATAACAGCGACGTCGCGCCGGAAGATTTGTACTCCAAGCCGGAAGAGATTCACGACGTGTACAAGGCTTTGCAACCGATTGCGCCGGACTTTTACTCGATTGCCGCGGCGTTCGGTAACGTCCACGGTGTCTACGCGCCGGGTAACGTCAAGTTGACGCCGACCATTTTGGGCAACGCGCAAAAGTACATCATCGAAAAGGAAGGCATCACCGGCCAAGAAAAACCGGTGTACTTTGTCTTCCACGGCGGGTCTGGCTCGTCTAGAGCGGAAATCCGTGAGGCTATTTCCTACGGTGTCATCAAGATGAACATCGACACGGACACCCAGTGGTCCATGTGGGAAGGCGTTCGCGATTACGAGGCGAAGAACAACGGGTACTTGCAAACGCAAATCGGTAACCCGGAAGGCGCGGACAAGCCGAACAAGAAGTTTTACGATCCGAGAGCGTGGATGCGCTCCGCGGAGTTGGCCACGGTGAAGAGATTACAAGGCGCGTACGAGGATTTGAACGCGATTGGCGCGTGCGCCAAGTAAATTTGTTTTCTTTTTTGTGATGAGTGCTGCCGAGGGGATTTTCCTTTTCGCGCGTGAAAGTCTTGAGAAAGTACGGGAGAATCACACGAAAGTTTCATCAATACGAAATGTATAACTTACTACACGCATTATTATTCTTACCGTATTATCAGTATTATGGTCTAACTTTACAGCTTCTTTATATTAACAAAATTACAAATGATGATGATGATACGGGAAGTTCCGAATGTTTCGTCTCGCGGTTCTCTCGTCGTGAATCCGAGTTCTTTCTTCCCTTCTTGTTGTGGCGCGCCTTTTCAAAACTATTAAACTACGAACTACCGTCCATCTTCGTCTTATTTTTCTTCTTCTTCTTCTATTCAATCGTGTTGTTTAACAACTCGATCGAGAATCCACCCGGCGGAGGCATCGGAATGTTACACGCCGGACATGGGTACGAATACGAATTCGGCCCGTTGTCTCGCGCGTGCGTCACCATGTGTCGTCTGGCGTCGAGCTCGCACCGGTCGCACATGACGTGCCCGCATCTCGGCATCAACGTGAGCACGTTTACCGCCAAAGGATTGCCGTGCTGCACGGCGGCCGCGTGTTCGCACGCCGCGATGCCTACAAAATCGTTGCTTTGCCACTTTTGAACCTTATCTCGCGTGCTAAAAATGATTCTCTCGACGTCAATCGCGCACGCGTGTTCGGCTTCTACCTCTCTCGCAATTTTTCGTTGTTCTTCGGTCACGGTTTCGTCGTCGCGTCGATATACCACCACGCCGTCGTTTTTTGCTTTCAATTCGTGCAATCTAATCCCGGAAATTTTTTCAATTTTATTATCCTCTTCTTCGTGAAAATTTTCCAACGTCACGACGAGGTTGAGAAAATGATTCAACGGCACGTGACCTCGCAAGTTCCGGCACCCGTACAACCTCAGTACTCTCATGTGAGAGTGAGGGTTAAGTAACGTTAGATTAGCGTCTAAGTTTTCGCAATAGCGCACGTCTAACGTGTGAATGTTCGGACAATTTTCCCAGATGAATTGCATGACTGCATCCGTCACCCCAGCTACGTTCACCATCGATAACGTTTCGATCGATTTCCCGGCGCGTTTCAACAACTTCAAAATGCTTCGTTGGGTTAGAAATCTACAACCATCCAATCGTATGTTCTTGCACAAACTCATCGCGTCGTCCTCTTTCAAAATCTCCAACAAGTTCCGATCGGAAATTCCAGTCTCCGTGGAAAGATTAAAATTCGATTTCCACACCAACGGCGACCGAATGCACCTTTGGAACTGTTTCGAAACCGTCGATAACGAAAGCACGAATCGCACGCCGTGCGTTTTCACCACCTTCTCCAACGCTTTGCACACCTCGTCGTCTCTCAATTCCCCGATGTTCGTTGTCGGTTTCGCTCTGTAGAGCGCGAATTGCACGTACCTTAACAACGCCGCCTCTTCCGCTTTCAACGCGTGCATATTCCCGCCGCCGTTGTACACGTCGACTTCGTTCGCTCTTTTCTTCAACTCCGTCTCCAAGTCCACCAACTCTTTTGTCAACTGTCTCCATTTGATTTGCGCTTCCTTTTGTCTCTCGAACCATCTCGAGATGACTTCATTTCCACCACCACGACCACCGTTGTTGTTGTTATCGTCGTTATTCAAGGAAGACGAAGACGAACCGGCGGCAACGACGTAAACGACATCTTTACTCTTCGTCGCGTACTTCGCCTCCAACTCTTTCAAAGTCGCGCTCGCGGCGGCCAACTCGAAGCACAACCGCTTCGCTCGTCGCAGTCGCTTCGCGTGCGCCGCCAGCGGAGTATTATTACCGTCCTCGCCGTCGTTACTCTCATCGGTATTATTACTTTTCCTCTTCTTCTTTGACTTTGTCTTCTTTTTCTTTAACTTCTTCGACGTTATCGTCGGTACGCCGGAGAGTTCGTTCGTTTCCATCGACGCTCTTCGCTTTTGTCCTTGTCCTTGTCCTCCTCCTCCGGAACTCGCTCGTCTTTGTTGCAGTCTCGTTGGCGTCGAAATCGATTGCGTCTCTTCTTCTTCGGATGATCCTTCTTTGTCTTCTTTGTCGTCGTCGTCCTCATCGCTCGATGTTTCCATCGCGTGATTCTCCTTCTCCTTCTTAAACGTTTCTTCCTCCTCGAAATCCTCCGTCGTTCCGGACATGGACGGCGTTTTCTGCGTCGCGTCGATCATTTGAAATCTCTTCTCAAAACAACGGAAACGGAGAACGAACGAACACACGGAAAGAAGAACACGAACGACGGAAAGAACTCTTTCGTTTCAAACGAAAAGCGCTGAAAAACAAACGCGATGTTCTTTTCGTACCGCGTGCGTGTGTTGTGTCTCTCTCGACGTGGAAAACACAATAAGAATAAGAAGCGAGAGTGTATTTAAGAGTGATTTTTTATGAGGGATGTCAGTCTCTTTTTATAGGAGGTTTTGAAAAATGTGAAGGTTTTAAAATACGCTGCGCGAGATTAGAACATTTACGTTTGTTGTAAAGCGCCTTCTCTTTCGAACGCGAAGAGCGAATAATACAGGTATATGCTTTGTATCTTTAAGATGTTTACTTGAAACGACCTGAGGTTTGCTCTCTCTCTTTCTCTCTTTGCCTCTTCACGGGTCAAAATCCGCGCGCGCGGTATCTGCGTTTTTTTATTGTATCGCGCGATGTTTACGTAAACGCTTTTTTGTTGTTCGCTCGCTCTCGCTCTCTGTCTCTGTCTCTTCATACCACGTCAAATCCGAGGAATCTGGCGACAGCTTTGCGGCTGCGAAACGTCGCACCGTTTGGGCTGAAATAGAGAAAGTGCGATTGGTATCGATACATGGTACACGAACACTTCCACTCGCCAGACAAGGTTCCGCCGAGAGATTCGATGTATTCGCGGGTTTTCTGCAAAGCTTCGTCGCACATTTTCTCGATGGAAACGGTGGAATCTACTTTTGTTTTCTTCTTCGCGACGCCGGATTTTGAAGTGGTCGGTGAGTGCGTAGTTTCCGTCCGGTACGTGAGTAAGTTTGCGTACGAACTCACCTTCTTCTTCTTCTTCTTCTTTTCGTTGTGTTCGTTTCGCGGATTCTTCGCCTGCACGGCTGGCGATCTCGGCGGTACTTTCTTTCTTTTAATCGCGCAGCTCGCGCATACCCATTCGCCTTTCGGAACTTTTTCTAAACCGTAGCAAAACGTGTGATATCCTTGGTCGCACGAGTCGCACAAAACGAGCTTCGCCGGATACGTTCCCTTATCGCAAATCGCACAAATAATATTGTCTTCTTCATCCCGGTCTTTAGATACTCTCTCCTTGCGAACTTTACCTTTAGAATGCCACGGACACTCGCCCGCTATCCGCTTGCATATCTTTCCATTAACACACACGCGACCGCACATCTTCTTTCTCCTCGAAACGCCAACGCCAATCTTCTTGTCGCTTCTTCTTCGCGGCTTCATCCAATCCTCCTCTTCCTCGGATGCAAAAGTCTCTTCTTCTTCTTCTTCTTCTTCTTCTTCTTCTTCGCTCTCCCCGCTCGCGTCGGAATAAAACCTTTCTTCTTCTTTACCTTTTCTGTCGATCGTTTTCACGCGAACGCACTCGTCTTGCCCTAAAATCGAAATCGGCGACGACCCGATCAGCTCGAAGTCATCCCCTAGAGTTACCTTGACCTCTTTGCCTCTCAAGACTTCGATGTCCTTGAGCTTTTTCGAGACAAAGTCCGCGACGGAAACGCAGCCGTCCGTGCTCGCGACGAACTTATGTTTTCCATTTATGAGCACGCGAACTCTGTGAGGCGACGAGTGACCGAAGAAGAACCCTCCGCGTTGGTGTTGATGGTGTAACTGTTGTTCTCGAACTCCGGGGGGGAAATCGGCAACCGAATTTGGTTGAAGAAGAGAACGCCCCGTTCGATGATCCAAAGGAGGATGGTGGTTCTTCTCGAACGTAGGGCTGACCGGTAAGAACGTGTTCATGTATTTCTCTTGCGCGTACTTTGAGCGCGAAAGCCGCGTCGCGCAAAGCGCGGAAAAAGACTCTGAGGAGGTGCGTCAAAGATACAAAATTTGTGCAGTCTGTCTCTTGAATTTTGCACGTCAAAATACGCGCGAGATTTAGAACATTTACGTGCGTAAAGCGCCCTCTCTTTCTCTCTCTCATTTTCACGCCGGCACGGCTGCTTCGACGTCTTTTTCCCGGGGAGCATCTTTTTCTTCTTTCGCGACGACGACGCTTGGTACCTCTTCGGGGAGAGGCGGCGGCGAAAACACGCTCTCTCTGTCTTCCTTTGAATAGGCGAACACGACTCTTCGACAGGTTGGACAGGACGCGCGCAATTGAAACCACGGGATGACGCAGGATTTGCAAAAGACGTGTTCACACTCGAGGACGATCACTTGGTGTTGGTTCGGTTGGAAGGTTTTCAAGTCTTCCAAACATAACGCGCAGGTGGTGAGATTTTGAAGGTCGTCTCGAGCGCGGCCTGCGATGAAAAGTTGCCAGTTTTTGTCTCCGATTTTACACGACGGAAGGCTTTGGAGCGTTTTCCGAGAGGCTGGGCCTGGTTCGTCAGCGACGAATAGGGTATCCCCGTTTTCGGCGGAGATTCGGAAGTTTGTCCTCGTTTCCTCGTCGTCGTCGTCGCTCTCAGTCATGGCGCCGTTCCCGGGGAGCTGCTCTTGCAAGACTCTGTGCAATATGTTTCTATCGTAATTAGAGAAGTCGCCCGTTCTAAACGCTCTCCTCAAATCTCTTCTCACCGCTTCCGTGCGATACGATTCTATCGAATTTTCCTCTATTCGTCGTCGACGTCGCGAAGAGCGTCTTCTTCTGTACCCTGGATTGGCGCCGGCGATGACCGCGTCCGCTAATCGATCGATCGTCGACGCGTCGACGACGCCGCGGCGAGCGTTATTATTACTAGTATCATTCGCAGCGAGGAACGCGACCAAAGCATCGCTCCCTCCTACGCCTTCTTCTCTTCGCCAATCACCATTCGCCGCGCTTGTCTCTGGCAAAGACGACGATGCCAAAACAAAATGTGTCCTCAGCGCCGCTCTCGCCCTCTCTCTTCTTTCTCTTCGTTCTCGTCTCGAGGACTGCCTTTCGCACATATATCTTAAACACATAAACAAGACGGAAACGACAGGCAACGCCATCAAGACGATGAAAAACGAAAACGAAACGAACGTGTCTTCCTCGTTCGGTTGATTTCCTCTTCCCGATGCCTTTACAGCGGTCGCTTCTGAAGAAGAAAACGCTTCTTGCGGGGACGGAAATGTTCCCGGGGAGGGGGATAATAACGCGCGCTTTTGAAGCCGCATGTCGCTTCAAAGAAGGGAAAAGAACAGAAATACACGCACTCTTCGATGGGGTGTGCTCTTTTCAGGTTCTAAAAACCGTGCGTGTTGTTCGCGTTGCGTAGTATTACGTATGTATTTGCGCGCTTCTGACGTGATAGATTTTATCGCGTATTTTGTAAATTCGAGGTTTCAATAAATGCAAAAACACGTATGTATTATGTAATAACAAAGCTATCGGTCGCGATCGTTTCAGCGACTCTGACAGTATTCCTTTTACATAAATAGAACAGAAGAAGACTCTTTGACGTTATTACGTTTCAGTCGTCGCGGCGAGATTAATGTTGTTGTTTCCGTCGTTTACGTCTGCGTCGATGTAATCGTCGTCTTCGTCCGAGTTGCTCTCTTCGTTCGCCCCTCGCCTTCGAATCATGAGCTCGTCTTCGAGAGAGGGCGTGGATGTCGGGCTGTTCGGTCGTCGGTTTCGGTTTTTGTTCTTCCAGTAGCGCTTGTCGCGACCGCCGTCGAAACGCAAGAGACGCAAACGTCCTTCTTTTGTTCCGTAGACTAGACCTCCGCCCGGGTGCGGGTGGAAGGTGGCGGCGTTGACTTCGTCTTCGGCGGAAGGAATGACTCGGACGAGGCCCATGTCGGCGACGCGGTAAACTTCGAGGATGGTGTGAACTGGTTGGTAGTTGCCACCATCCGCGACGAGGAGTATTAAGGAGGAGTGTTTGCGGCCGTACGCGACGAGGACGTGTTCGGAAGTTGGGGAGAATTGCACCGAGGTGAGACAGTGCGCCGCGCGAATGCGGCGAGCCGAGAGAACTTCGCCAAAGTTACGCTTTTGTAACGAGTAGACGCGGAGTTCGTAGATATGTTCACCGACCGCGTGGTGTTGACATATGACGCACGCGGCGAGGAAGTTCCCGCACGGAGAAAAGTGCGCGCCCATTTCGGAACAGAGAACGGCTCGGCGTAGAGTTAAGCACGCGTTTTCCAGCGCGACGTTTACGTTAGCCGGGTTGTATTTCCACAGCTTAATTTGCACCGCGCACGGTTGTTCCTGTCCAGGCCTAGAGCTGGTTTCTTCGGCAACTTGCTGTGCGAAGCGCGAGGCGCCGGCGTCGTAGGCGGCGTCTCGGCCGTGAATATCGACGACGCGAAGACCGCCGATGGTGTTTCGAATCGCGGCGAGGCGTCGTTCGCCGGCGTCGGCGTTGTACGCGTCGTGCACATCTTCGACGATTTCGACGTCACCGTCGGTCGTATCAGCACCAGCCAGCGACGGTGCCGTTCCTTCTCTTCCATCCATGTCAACATTATCCTGTCCTTGGACATTTCTGTGCGTTCTTCTGATGTACCCGCCCACCGCCGCGGCGACTTCTGCAGTCGTATCGACGTCCATGGGGGCAAGCAAACGACCTCTCAGAAATACCGGCGCGCGTTCGAGGTCTATCGATGCGCGTCTTCGCGAAGATGCGCGATCGAAATCGGGAATCGTTCTATTCGTCCGCGTCGTGGGAGCCGACGATACAATGTTTTGCGTCCCATCCTGATTGTTGGTGTCTTTTTGAAATAGCTCTCGTATCTTCTCCTCTCTCTCCTCCGCGTCGTTATTTTTGCTCGCTTCTTCTCGCTCTTTCTTCTTCTTCGCTCCTGCTACTTGTCCCGCTGCGTTTCTATATCGCAGTTGATTAAGGTCGCTGTTGAAGTTCCCGCGAAAACCTCTCGCGACGTACACCCCGCTCTCCAAATCACTCGGCATTTGCACCGCCACGAACGGACTCGGGCCGGTATAGCTCAACCCAGTCACCGCGATGTTTGCTGCTCCCATATTGATAGAGCTACCGCCAGGTGTGGGCTCCATGTCGTGTTCGCTCACCTCCGCGGTCAAAATCAACGGCAACCCTCTCGGGCGAAACAAAGCGCATCGCAAACTCCGTTTCGTTTTCAACAATATATTCACCGTCTCCTTACTCTCTTCAATTGGCTGTTGTTGTTGTTGTTGTTGTTGTTGCTGCTGCTGCGTGCTCTCAGGTGTTCTTCTTGGGTTATTCACTTCATTATCAATCATCATCATCTGTTGTTGTTGCAGTTGTTCTCGCAGTCGCGCCTGATACTCCGGATACTTCCAATACGTCAACCGGTGCCCGCTGGCGACTAAAACGCACCCGCCGTCGAGCGAAAACGCAATCGACGCGATCGGTTTATTAAAATCCCTCACCGCAATGCACTTCCCACTCCCACTCTCTCTCGTCCCACTTTCCTCGCATCCGCTAATATCCCACACTCGCACCGTATTATCCAACGACCCGCTCGCTAACACGTTCGGATTCGACGGATGAAACCGAACGACCCACGGCGTCCTCCTGTGCCCGCAGAGTGTTTTCACCAACGTCCCGCTGGAAACTTCGATGATTTTCACCGTGTGATCTCCGTGCGTGCTCGCGACGTGCGTTCCGTCGCAGCTGTACGCGTTCGCGATGGTCGATCGCGGGTTCGGGAGTAACGCGCAATACCTCGCGGCGAAACGTTTCAAGGAATCTCTCTCGACGAAGTTCTCCAGCGACGTTTTCGCCGACGACGTCGAGGACGAACACGAAGTCCTTCTTTCTGAGCGTATCATTGGTTTCCTTTTCCTCTCTTTCCTTCGGTCGTCTTTCTCCTCCTCGTCGTCGTCGTCGACATCATCTTCGTCGTCCTCGTCGGTCGTCGGACTCGAGTCGTCTCCGTCGTCGTCCAATTCTCCCGCGTTTCCTTCTTGACGCGTTAATGCATTCCTCCGCTTCTTTGAAACGACTGTTCTTTTCGTTGAACCGTAGGTTTCTCGCGCGCGCAAAGCGTCGTGGAGGTTGTTCATTTGAGTCGCGTTCACTCTCGCGTCTCCGTCGTTTCCGTCTCTTTGAATCATCTCTCGAACTTCGAGAGCGCTTTTTCTCTTTGGGGGAATGGTTCAATGTGCTCCACTTTTTACGCGCAAGAATCTTAAACGCTTTCTCTCTCTCTCTCTCTCTCTCTCTCTCTCGAGCGCGAAGAAGGTGTTTGTGTCCGTCGACGGGAAAGAGAGTCTTTCTTTCTTTCCGTTGAAAGTGTCGCTGACGCGAGGTACATATACGCGCACATCATCATAGAGAGAAAGAATTCATTGAATTGCGTCTCGCCGGGCTCTTTGCGTGTAAGAATACGCGAGAGGTAACACAGAGAGTATGTCCACGCCACCACCGCCGAAACCGTGGGAACGAGCAGAAGGAGCGGCTTTGACTCCCAGCAGTTCTTCTAAAGACACGCCGTTGGCGAACGCACGAATGATGAAACCGTGGGACGTCCCCGGCGCAGGGGAAACGCCGTCTGGTAGGTGATTTGTGCATTTTGACCATCTGATACTCACGTCTAAACTTCGATTATTCTCTTTCTTTTCACTTCTTTTACTCTTCGTAACGATAACGATTTTACAGCGAACGTGAGGACGGAATCGAACCCGACCGGGGAGACGAGAGTGCCCCGCGGTCGACCGACGACGGGGGAAAATCCGGGATTGACCAGCGAGGCGGAGCCGGCGGCGGAGGCGTACGGCGGCGGAATGTCGTACGGAGGAGGAGGATACGGAGGAGGATACGGAATAGATGGTGGATATGGAAGTAGGTACGGGAGTGGGTACGGGAGTGGGTACGGAAGTGGGTACGGCGGCGTGTCCTCCTACGGCGGCGGCGGGTATGGTTCTTCGATGTACGGAGGCGGCATGTACGGCAGTCGCTACGGATCCGGATACGGTGGATACGGTGGCGGATACGGTGGTGGTATGTATGGTGGTGGGTACGGTGGTGGGTACGGTGGTGGCATGTATGGTGGATACGGTGGCGGATACGGCGGCGGCATGTATGGCGGCGGCATGTACGGACCGACCGGTCCGATGTCCTTCGATCCGAACGAACCGGTGAATCCAGCCATGTCCGCGTGGTCGAAAATTATGCGTACGTTATCCGACGTCGTCCATTTCTTCGGTAAGATTAGCTTTTTAGTGGACGAAAACACGCAAGCGTTGCATTTTTTCGTCGGGAGTTTGTTAGGAATGTTAGATCGAGGCCACGTGTTGTACAAGGAAATGTCGAGGATCGTGCTGAAAACGTTGGGGTACCCGGTGCCGGAGCGGCCGCCTCCGTTTGATCCTTTGAGAAGAGGCCAACAGCAAGGACAGCAAGGACAATATAGCAACGGGTACAATCAAAATACAAATCAGCAGCAATATCAGCAGCGAAATAATAATAGCAGCGCTAACTTTGACGAGGCGTACATGGACGGCGCGTGGGGGAACGCGAACGCTCCATAATAGTTTTTAAAAATAGCACGAAATGGATTGTAGAAGTTTTCATCAAAATAGAACGAAAACATAAATATAGAAGAAGAAGAAGAATAAAGAGAAAACGGTGTGGATTAAAGCTCATCTCGCTTCGCACCTCCCGACGCTGCAAACTCCTTCAGCGCCTTTACGAAATCGCCTTTCTCCACGCACAGTTGGCACGACACGTTGTTCGCGGCTAACATCGCTTTCAACTTTGCCACGCGCATCTTGGAAAAATCCATACTCGGATCAATCGTCGTGCCGACGATGTCTCTCGTTCGCATCTTCCTATCGCAATACTCTCTATTCGCGTGTTCCATCAACCACGGCTCGCTCCAATCGGAAGGCTTTGCCGCGTCGTCCATCCACTCTTTCTTCTCACCTACGACCGATCGCTTAAAGTCGCCGTCGCAAAACACCACCAACGACGGGATTTTGTCCACGTCAAACATCAACGCTATTTGATTATTCGGCGCTCGAACGTCCGCGAATTTCACTTCTTTGTGCACTTTTCCCACGTTATACGAGGCAATCTTCAACCAGTTCGGCGTCGTCTGTTTGTTATTGAAATACAAAACACACACCGACTTCACTCCTTGTCCCTCCGGACAGTGTTTCTCTCTAAATTTCGTAAACATCTCCGGCTTACGAATCGACTCCGCTTTACTCGGCAAATTCTCAAACGCCCACTCCTTCACTTTCGCGTAGTTCACCGACTCTCCGTCGTACTGTTTATTCACCCCAGCTACTCTTAACTTCACCTTGGGATACTCCGACACCCCTTCCTGCAAGCACAACGCCTTCTCCTTCTCGCAATTCACCGCTCCGACTCTGGCGAATCCGTCCAAATCTTCGTTCAGCTTTTCCATATCCTTCACGAACCGTTTACAGTGCTGACACCACGGCGCGTAAAATTCAATCAACCAAACGTTCTTCGCGTTGCTATCGGGGAACTTGGACCGTTTCAAATTCTTCGTCTTGTGCCCTTTCTTGGGATCGTACAAATCCTCCTTCTCCCTCGGCGGTTGTTCTCGTCTCTGTTGTTGC
>JACLAB010000424.1_pt1 | contig 32332 bp, 20 predicted proteins | sample 8027921 | NCBI WGS metagenome assembly JACLAB01 (sample SAMN15725117, study PRJNA655200) | protist metagenome | isolation source: fluorescence activated cell sorting (FACS) single amplified genomes of... | place: USA: West Boothbay Harbor, Gulf of Maine | collected 2000-07-19 | reverse complement strand
TGTCCTCTTCTCTCTTCTTCGTCTGTTTCTTCTTCTTCTTCTTCTCGGGAATCGATTCGTATCCGACGACCGTTGCCGTCGTCGTCGTCGTCGTTCCACGACCGCGAGGAAGAAACCACGCTTTATTACGAGCATCGTCGTAATCATCATCAGTCGCCATGACGCGAAGAGAAGAAGAATAGAGAGCGGATGCGTGCGTTCGTATTAGTAGTGCGCAAAGAAGAGCCTCCTTCTCTTTATGCGATCAACACCGCGCGCGGTGCTCAAGAGTTTGCTTTTGGGGAAAAGTGGCGATGCAAAACTAGGGAAAAACGCGCGATAAATACGCGCGTATTTTGAGAGAGAAGAAGAAGAAGAAGAAGAAGAGAGAAGAGAGAAGAACAGCGAGACCGTAATAGTAATCAATCATCAATCATGGGCCGTCACCCTTTAAACAAAGACGCGATCGCGACGGCGCAACGACAGGGAAAGAAAATAGACCGGAGAAGGAAAGAATTCAGAAACCTTCCGAAACCGAAGAAGCGAAGACCGAACTACGGCCCGCCGTCGCACATACTGAAAGCGAGAATAGACCCGAAGTTTGAGGAGATGCGAAGAAGGAGAGAGGAGGAAGGAGGAGGAGCGTCGTCGTCGCTTTTGGGTGGTGGTGGTGGTGGGTTAACGTTAACGACGACGACGACGACGAGCGGAGGAGGAGGAGGAGGAGAAGAGGAGAAGAGAGGAGAGGAGGAAGAGGAAGAGGCGTGGAGAGAGGCGGACGTGGTGGCGAAGAAGAAGCAACAACAACAACAGTCCGCGACGACGATTGCTACGACGACGACGATTGCTACGACGACGACGACGACTTTAGAAAAGAACGCGAAGACGATGAACGAGGAAGAAGTAAAAAACGAAGAGAAGAAAGCAGCGATGACTGTGGTGGGGACCGTGGCGTCGAACAACGCGAGAAGCAATAATAACGACAACAAAAGCAACGAAGACGCGACGGCGCTTTTGTCGCTCTCGCGAGAGCGGAAGCGAGAGGCGCTGAGGAAAGAGGAGGAGGAAATCGAGAGGCAGAAGAAGGACGACGCGAAGTGGAGGCCGGTGTGTTTGTCGAGACCGACGATGGCGAAAGGGATCGAGCTGATGGACGACGGGAGGATGGTTGCGAGCTCGCAGAAAGGGTACAGGTGCGTGCAAGGGACGAGAGGCGTGGAGCCGGCGGTGCGCGAGGAGGAGGAAGACGACGACGAAGGCGCGATGGAGGAAAAGGCGACGACGACGAGGACGATGGCGAGATATTTTGAGGTGAAAATAGAACATTTAGGAGAGAGTGGGTGCGTTAGAGTTGGGTGGATGACTAAACGGGGCGAAATGAACGCGCCGGTTGGGTTCGATAATAAAGGATACGGGTACCACGCGGAGACTGGCTCGAAATACCACGAGGCGAGGTTGAAGACGTACGGCGACCCGTACGGCGAAGGCGACGTAGTCGGTTGCTATTTGTATTTAGACGAGAAAATAGTTAAAAAGAAGGAACAAGTAGAAGCAAAAGAAACTAGCGGTGGAGAGGGTGCTCGTGGCGACGAAGCGAAGAAGAAACAAACGCCCTCGACGCCGGAACGCAACAAGAAAAATAGAAAAGAAGAAGAACGGTTGAAAGCGAAAGCGTTGGAGGAGAGTCAAAACCCGCCGAACGAAGGGAAAATAGCATTTTATAAAAACGGGAAGTTTCAAGGCATCGCGTTCGAGTCGTTGCGGTCGTGCGCGCATCCAAAGAAACCAGAACTTTCCGGATACTTTCCAACTGCGGCGTTATACACGACGCCTTTGCAAGATCAGTCTCAACGGGCGAGAGTATCGTTTAACTTTGGCCCAGATTTTGCGTTTCCTATTGACGCGGAGAAGGACGGTTTGCCCAAGTGCAGCGGATTTTCTCCCGATTTGGATCCTCCGAAACCACCACCACCATCACCACCACCAGCTGCGCTGGAAAAAGCGGAACTCGGCGAAAGGGCGCTGGCGTTGGAAAGTAGCGAAGGGGTGGTGAAAACAGAAGAAGGAAAAGAAGAAAAACAGTCAACGTCGAGAAGCGACGGAGAGAGAGGATCGCCTCGAGCGCGCTCGAAGGACGAAGCGTGTGGAGTTCCCGAAAAGCAACCTCCTGAGAGCAAGGAGAAGAAAGAGGAGAAGGAGGAGAAGGTAGAAGAAGTGAAGAAAGAAAAAGATGCGGACGTAGTCATGAAGGAAGAAGAAGAAGAAGAAGAAAACGACTATGAAAAAGTCAACGCAACGTCAGAAGAAGCGAAAGAAAAAGAAGAGCAGACGGAAGTCAAACAAGAAGCGAAAGAAGAAGAAGAAGAAAAAGTTCAAGAGTTTGGAAAGCTCTCTAACGCGGTCGAGCCGGCATCGTTCTCTCGAGGTGGAGAAGACGGCCCCGAACCTGCGCGCGGTTTGGATGCCTTCGTAGTCGAAGCGAACGCGTCTCCGGTCACAAAAGAGGAGGAGGAGGAGGAAGACTCGGGCGAAGCGCACGAACAGGAGCAGCCCGAAGCTGCCGAAACGGCAACGACGACGAGAGACGACGATAATCAGCTCTTTTCCGAAAACATGGACGTGGAAACAAACGACGACAACGCCAACGAAGAAGACGATGGAAACATGGGCTACAACTGGCTCTCCGGTTAAACGCGCGCAATAAATAGCATCCATTCGCGCGGCGGAGAGCGCAAAACTACATATACGCAACAAAAAAATTCTATACATAAATTACAACGTTTTACCTCTCTACGCATCTCTCTCTACTCTCTCATTCGACTCACCCGGACGCCTCTCTCCACGTTCTTCATCGCTCTCTTCTGTTTCTTCTTCAGTTTCGGATCGGCGAAAAACTGCGCGTACGCCATCTGTTTCGCCGAAATCACTCCTTTCTGTTTCCCCACGCCTCCACCTTTCACTTTGAGCACTTTTTTATTAATCCCGAGCGATACGCCCCACGCGTTCGCCTCGTCGTACATTTTCTCGTGCAATTTCATCTTATCGTACGTCTCTTCGTCGAACTCTTGCAGTTTTTTACCCGTGGTATCGTCCATCATGTCCCGTTCGAGTTGTTTTCGTCTCGAATCGATTATCAAAGGCGCTTTCCCGGCGTTGAGCGCTTTTTCCAAAGCTTTTTGTTTCGCGTCGAACGCTTTGATTTCCTTCTCGGAGTTGAAGACGATTTCGCGGCGCTCGGAGCGGACGGAGCGGCGACAGTTCGCGCGCGCGGATTTGCCCATTTTTTAGTATTCTTTGTTGGGTCCTCTTCTTGCGTCGTTACGGCGGCGCGCGTTCGCTAAAAGTGAAGATGTGTGCGTGAATGCGGCGGCGGATTTGAGAGTGTTCAACTGTGCGCGCGCGCGCGAAGAAGAGTACATAACATTACACCATTTTTTATCAATCACGAGTCTAACTCGGCCCAACGCGGGATTTTCATCGCGGGTTTCAAGCCAACGTCGCAGATATTCACGGAAACTGCGAACCGTGGCGCGCTGTCTTTCCTTTCCCCTTCGCCTCTGGCGACGTCGATCGCGCGGTCGTACGCGTCGTATTTTTGTCGTCCGCTTCGACGAGGAGGAGGATCGGGAACGCGGCGGTGAATGCCGCCCGGGATGAGACGAACGGCGAGGATGATGGAGGCGTCTTTGGCGATGGCGGAGATGACGGCGTCTTGGCATATTTCGAAGGCGTCTTTGAGTTGTTTTCGTTTGGTGGTATCGATGTTGTCGTCGTCGTTCTCGTAGCTTTCGAGGACGGCGGCGTGCGCGCGCAGAATGCTCTTTGGCGCTAATCGTCGCATGGCCATTTCTTCCTCGTCCGGGCCATAGTAATCGTACGCGTTCGCCAAGCGACCGTATTTCTGGGCGCGGATGAGTCGCTTCAGCGTGCCGTCTTGTTGCAAAGCAGAGACAATCAGTTCGAGGAACTCTTTCAGAGATATTTTACCGGCAAAAGCCTCGGAAACGACATTCGCGAATCTCCGCTTTGCGTCCGATCCGCCTTTGGTCGCGTCCCACAACACTCTCCCAGTCTTCGCCTCTCTCACTCGGAACGTATTCCTCGGCGTTTCAATCATGTGCTCTAACTCTCTCACCAGTTGCTTCTTCAACTCTTCGTAATCCACGCCGTCGGCAAAGGACCAGATTTCGCAATGCTCGAAAAACTTCCGCGGATCGTATTTGGACTTTTTCCCTCCTCCTCCCGCGTTTGTCTTCACGTCGTACCTCAACTTCCCGTCTTCGCGAAACGTAAAACCACACTTTGGCTTTATTTCAATCGACAACGCTCGAGCGACTGTCGACGAGCGTTTCCTCTTCGATGTCGTCGCATAAAACGGTATCCAGTTATAGTTGCGCTCGCGAATGGCCAACACTTTCCCCGCCGCTTCTTCCTCTTCTTCTTTATTGTCGTCTCGCGCTTCCTTTTCGCGTCGGTCGATCCTCTCAAAAAACCCGCTCTCGATGTGCACCAGCTCGGTGTTCCATCGCACGCGCTTCCGTTGCGCATCGCTGAACAAAAGGTTTCCCGATATTCCGGTCGTCGTCTTTGTCTTTGTCTTTATCGTCGATGTCGACGACGACGGCGTTTCGAGTTCGCCCAACTGAAACCGCACGTCTCTTTCGAGCAAAATCGCATCATCGTCGTCATCGTCTTCATCACCATCCGCGCGTCGTCGGCGGCGGTCTCTTCCGTTCGACCACACGAAGCGATCGAAATCGCGACGACAAACTCCACCCGTGTCTTCTTCATCATCATCGTCTCTTTTCCGTTTCGCGTTTTCTCGTCGTCGTCGTCTCAAAACGAACGCGTCTTCTTCTTCTTCCTCTTCAACGGTTTTCCATTCGTCCAAAATCTTCTTCGCGTATATCCGGTGCGCGTTGCCTTCGCCGAGAACGCGCCATCCGTTTTTTTCTTCATCGTCGTCGTCGTCTTCGTCCTTTTCTTCTTTATCTTCTTCTTCTTCTTCTTCTTCTCTCGCTGCCATTCTCGAACGAGACGAGACTGAGACGAGTGAAGGAGAAGAAGGAGAACTCTGACTGAGGAGCGTCGAAGAGAAAGTCATTTAGGGTCTCAACCCTAAACCCTAAACATGTCGCAAAAAGTAGAGAAAAAAAGAAAGGACGTTTTTTCTTTCACAAAATCAACCTTTTCGGGTCGGGGATAAAACTACTTCAAGAGAATGGGCGCAAAAGCGAGCACTCCGAACAGCGACGCGGCAGCTCCTCCCCCTCGAGCTGCTGCTGCTGCTGCTGCCGTAGCGGCGACGACAAACGCGACGAAAAAAGAAGCGACGGCGAAGAATTCTTCTTCTTCTTCTTCATCATCGAAGATTAGCGTCGCGGCGGCGAAGAAGAACACCGACGACGAGGAGGTGAAGAAGAAACCTTCTTCTGCCGTCGCGCCGACGGCTGCTGCTGCGCTTTCGAAAGAACAAGAGACGCTCGTGAAGCAGTTTTTGTCGGAAGCGGAAGAAATCGCGATCGCGTCGAGGAATAACGACGCGAAGACGTGCGAGAAGCAGTTGAAATCGATCGATGCGTTTTTGCAGACGAGGACGTATTTCGTGACGGACGCCGCGCAGACGACGGCGGACGTGGCGATGTGCAAAGCTCTGAACGGGGTGAAAAGTGGCGTGGAGAAGTTTCCGGAGATTAAGAGATTCGTGGAATTGATGACGCAAACGAACGAGGCGGGTGTTTTGGCGCCGGCTTCTTCCTCCGACGCTGACGCGGTGGAAGCTTTGGGGAAGCAGGTTGGGAAAATGGCCGTCGGCGAAGGCGGCGAGACGGGGAAGATTTCGAAAGGTCAAGCGAAGAAAGATGCGGCAAAAGCGGCAAAGAAAGCAGCGAAAGAGGCTAATAAAAATAACGGCGGTGGCGGTGGCAGTGGCGGGAAGAAACCAACGTCCGGCTCGTTTGAGATTGACTTGAAAGACGCCGAGGACGGCAAAGTGTGCACGAGATTTCCTCCGGAACCGTCGGGATATTTACACATCGGACACGCAAAAGCAGCCTTGTTGAACCATTACTTCGCGAGGAGGTACAAGGGAACACTCATTTTGAGGTTTGATGATACCAATCCAGACAAGGAAAAACAAGATTTTGTCGATAACATTTTGAAGGATTGCGCCACCTTGGGATTGGATTACGACAAGTTGACGTATACCTCGGATTCGTTTCCGCAAATTTTGAAGTTGGGAGATAAGATGATGAAAGAGGGTAAGTTGTACGTGGATACAACGCCGGTGGACAAAATGCGCGAAGAACGCATGAGCAAGACTGATTCCGCGTGTCGCACGCAATCGGTGGAAGAAAACATGAAACTTTGGGAAGAGATGAAGAAAGGCTCGGAGGTCGGTGTAGACTGTTGCGTTCGTATCAAAATTGACATGCAATCGGACAACGGATGCATGAGAGATCCCGTGTGTTTCAGGTGTAACATCGAGACCCCGCATCATAGAACAGGGGATAAGTACAAGGTGTACCCGACGTACGATTTCGCGTGTCCGTTTGTGGATGCTATTGAGGGTGTCACGCACGCGTTGAGAACGTCTGAATACAAAGATCGAGAAGAACAGTACCAGTTTATTCAAAAAGCGCAAGGACAACGTGAAGTGAATCTGTGGGATTACTCGAGAATGAACTTTACGTACACGACGTTGAGTAAGCGGAAGTTGCAATGGTTCGTCGATAACAAACATGCGGAGGGTTGGACGGATCCAAGGTTCCCAACCGTCCAAGGCGTTGTTCGAAGAGGCATGCGCATTGAAGCGTTAAAAGAGTTCATTTTGTCGCAAGGCGCGTCTAAGAATATGAACACCATGGAATGGGACAAAATTTGGGCGGTGAACAAGAAACTCATCGCCCCGGAAACGCCCATGCACGTTGCGGTCAAAGACGAAGGACGCGTGAAAGTGATTTTCGACAACTGCGACGACGGAGACAAGTGGGTCACTAAACCGAAAAACCCAAAGAATAAAGAGCTCGGTGTTAACGTTGTTCTACGAAAGAAAGAAGTTTGGGTGGAACAAGAAGAAGCTCTGAAACTCAAAGAAGGCGAAGAGGCGACGTTTACCATGTGGGGTAACGCCATTCCTAAGAAGATTCACATGGCGAAAGACGGGAAAACTATCGAGACTATCGACGCCACTTTGAACCCAGACGGTGATGTGAAAAGTACGAAAGTGAAAGTGAACTGGCTTCCAGCATACGACGAGCTTGTTGAGCTCGAGTTGCACGATTTCGGGTACTTGATAACGAAGAAACAACCGGAAGACGGCGACGATTTCAAAGATCTCGTGAACTTGGACTCGGACAAAGTGACCAGATGCCATGGCGACTGCAACTTGCGCACGTACCAGTTAGGCCAAGTCGTTGAGTTGAAAAACAAAGGATTCTACATCATCGATAAGATCGGCGTGGAAGACAGCACTCCTTACGTGCTTTTCAACGTGCCCGGCACCGGTGGGAAAGTTGCGTAAAACATGTCGAGAAGAAGAAGAACGTCACTTTGAACTACCTAGGTACATCATTATTCTTGCTACAATTCTACATATCATACATTACTACGCATCATCTTGATTGATTCTCTCTGTCCATCTTTTATTTAATCGCATCCTTCAATTCGCCTTTCTCGAACATCTTCACGATGATATCGTGGCCTCCCAAAAATTCCTTGTTCGCGTACACTTGTGGGATCGTCGGCCAATCGCTAAACTCTTTCATCACGTACAACAAGTTTGGATTATACTTATCGTCCAACACATTCACAGTCTCAAAATCCACTAGTAAAGAATTTAACGCGTTGACTACTCTGTGCGAGTATCCACACTCCGGTTCCTCTCTCGTCCCTTTAATAAAAGCCACAATCTTGTGCGCGTCAATCGCCTCTTGAATCTTCGGTTTCAACGCGTCGAACGACATGTCCGGAGTCATACCATTCGTCAATCGCAAGCTCGGTTTCGAAGGTCCGCGTTTCTTTCTATCCGCCCACAACTCATTTTTCGGCGTATTTCCTGGTGGTAAACTTCCTCCGCTCTCTGTGACGTGCGACATCACCCATCGCTTCCATCCGTCTTGCAAATCCATTTTCGTCGCCTCTTCCATGGGCAAAACCTTTGCAAAACCGCACTCCGCCGGTAGCTCAAAGCAATGCATCTTAATCGAGGCGGATATTTTACGAGATAAACCGATGTATTGAAGTTCTTTTTTGTCGTTGTAGATGGCGTAGATCCCTGGCGTCGATGGAATGTCCGGGGAGTTGAACCCTTCGAATTGGATATCGATGAGTGGGAGGTTGGACAACTCGTCGCTGCTATTCGCCGCGCGAGGCGCAGAGAAGCGAGCGGCGGAGCGGTGTTTCCTCCGTCGCGCCGAACGCGCGCTCGCGATGTTTGACGACGCGATGCATCGCTGCGCAGAAAGCAGGAGTGCTGGTCGCATGACGATGGCGTTCGGTTTGATGTTGCGTTTTGGGGAATACTCGGTGTGGTGAGTGAGAAGACGTACACTTCCTCTCTCTCTCTCTCGAAAAAAGAAAGCGTAAACGGGGAGGTTCGAATACCTATACGAGAGAAATCGAAATTGTCGTGCCAAAAATAGCACACACGCACACGTCTTTTGGGTCGCCTTTACTTTACGGGGCCTTTTCCCCTCTCCGAGAGAGAGACTTTTCTTTCTCTCTCCTTTTTTTCGGTCTTCACTTTTTTTTCTCCTTCCCCAAAAGAGAGCTTTTCTCTTCGCGAGCGGCGACACAAGAAAACACCACACGGATTACACTCTATCTCTCTCCTTCACTCGAACACAGACAGACATTAAAAGCAGACATCAATCATGCGGTGAGTAGTTGTATTTTTCGTCTCTCGTTTTCGCTCGTTCGGTCCGCGCTTTTGTTTTTGGAGCGCACGAACGCGCGCCGGTTTCGGTTTTTGGTCAACTGCAAAAATGTCGCTCATTGCGCATTTCACATGCGGACTTTCCCGAACGCGCACTGACTTTATGTATCTCTCTTCTCTCTTTGAATAACAGTGAAATCGTCCACATCCAAGCCGGTCAGTGCGGTAACCAAATCGGCGCTAAGTTTTGGGAGGTGCGACGATTGTTTCGGCCACAGAGATGACCGCGTCTCTTGTTCCCTTTTTTAGATTTTTTTCTCTCTCTCTTCCACCCGGTCAACTGTGTCTTTTTCTTGCTCGTTCGACGGAACGTCTTTAGCACGCGCACTGACACGACGTCTCTTCTCTCCAATCTCAGGTTATTTGCGATGAACACGGTATCGATCCAACTGGATCTTACTCCGGCGATTCCGACTTGCAACTCGAACGCGTCAACGTTTACTTTAACGAGGCCTCCGGCGGTCGATACGTTCCGAGAGCGTGTTTGGTCGATTTAGAACCTGGGACAATGGACTCCGTCAGATCGGGTCCTTACGGTCAGATCTTCCGTCCAGATAACTTCACGTTTGGTCAAACTGGCGCTGGTAACAACTGGGCCAAAGGTCACTACACGGAAGGCGCGGAATTGATTGACTCTGTGTTGGACGTCGTGCGTAAAGAAGCCGAATCGTGCGATTGCTTGCAAGGCTTCCAAGTGTGTCACTCCTTGGGTGGTGGTACTGGTTCGGGCATGGGGACGCTCATGATTTCTAAGATTCGCGAAGAATATCCGGACCGCATGATGATGACGTTTTCCGTCGTTCCATCGCCGAAGGTTTCCGATACCGTCGTTGAGCCGTACAACGCGACGTTGTCCGTGCACCAGTTGGTCGAAAACGCCGACGAGTGCATGGTTTTAGACAACGAAGCGTTGTACGACATTTGCTTCAGAACGTTGAAGTTAACAACGCCGACATTTGGCGACTTGAACCACTTGATTTCTGCGGTCATGAGTGGCATCACTTGCTGCTTGAGATTCCCGGGTCAATTGAACGCGGATTTGAGAAAGTTGGCGGTGAACTTGGTGCCGTTCCCGAGGTTGCACTTTTTCATGGTTGGTTTCACGCCGCTCACCTCTCGAGGCTCGCAGCAATACCGCGCGTTAACCGTCCCAGAACTCACGCAACAAATGTGGGACGCGAAGAACATGATGTGCGCCGCGGACCCGAGACACGGTCGTTACCTTACCGCCTCGGCTTTGTTCCGCGGTCGCATGTCAACCAAAGAAGTCGACGAACAACTCTTGAACGTCCAGAACAAAAACTCGTCGTACTTTGTCGAATGGATCCCGAACAACGTCAAATCATCCGTTTGCGACATTCCCCCGAAAGGTTTGAAAATGTCCGCGACGTTCATTGGCAACTCCACCGCGGTTCAAGAAATGTTCAAGCGCGTCTCCGAACAGTTCACCTCCATGTTCCGGCGCAAAGCGTTTTTGCACTGGTACACGGGCGAAGGCATGGACGAGATGGAGTTCACCGAAGCGGAGTCGAACATGAACGACTTGGTCAGCGAGTACCAGCAGTACCAAGACGCCACGGCCGAAGAAGAGGCGGAGTACGACGACGAGGAGAAGGAAGATGGCGAAGTCGCTTTCTAAAAAACTCTTCTCAATCGTAAAAACAAACAGAAGAGGAGAAAGAAAAAGAGGGCGCGCGCGCTTATTTAAAATATATAGGGGGTTTTATAGTAGAAGCTGAGTGGTGTGCTCTTTGAAATGCCGTTTCCATTCTCAATCAGAGAGAGAGAAAGAGAGAGAAAAGAAGAGGTAGATAGAGCGTGCACATCGTCTTCGCGTGACGACGCGTCGTATGCGTGTGCCTCTCTCTCTCTCTCTCTCTCTCTTCTCTTCCTCGCCGTCTCTAGTTGTTTTTCAAGCGGAAGCGAGACGGATAGATTTGAGGAGAAGAAACGCGCGATCAAAGAAACACAACCGCCGCAAACACACAGTCTCGCGGAACAAAAAACATCGTCCTTGCTCATCCGTTTTATTATTATCATCGTCGTTATTATTATTATTATTATTACCGCAGTACCAGTATTTCATTTCTTGTATAAAATATCTTCTCTTCTTGCTTACTTTACTCACTGTATTTTTTGACTTTTTCCCGTAAAACCCCTTCAAAAAAAGAATCTCGTTCGACGCGAGTGCGTGTCTCTCATCGCGCCAAGCGAATTACCCTTCACCCGAAGAATCGTTCTTCTTCTGAACAAGAGGAAGACTCGAGCGCGCGTGCTTTTCGCGCGCGCGCGTGTGTATATATAATAGTAAATTGAAAGGGGCAATTTTAAAGTAAACACCAAAAAATGGTAAAGTTTGGCCGTCGTTTAGTCGAAGAACGTTACCCGGAGTGGCGAGAGTTTTACATTCGGTACAAAGAGTTGAAGAACGCGCTGTACGCGGAAAGGGAGGACATCGCGGGAGGCGAGAAGAGTGGGCTGTTCATGAAGACGCTGGAGGAGGAAATCAAAAAGGTAAGAAAAAAACCTGGGGACGTGATAACCACACACATCCGCCTTCTTCTTTTTTTCTCCGAGGGAATAATCTGGTGACTCGGATTCTTTTTTTATTCCAATTTTTACCCCGACACGAAGAAGAACGCGGGATGCACGTCGCGAGGTGGCATCGGTCGTTTCAAATTCCACTCCCGCGCACGACTGACCCCTCCCCGACTTTATAATTTTATTCCGTTTATTTACGCGCAGGCGAACGCTTTCTACGTCAAAACCGAAACGAGACTTCGGGAGCAGTTGGATATCCTCGAGGAGGAGATAAAACACGAAAAAACGGACGTCGAGCGGTTCAAGTTGGCGAAGAAGCAAATCGTGAAACACTTCGCGCCTGAGTTGAGCGAACTGAGATCGTTTGTCATTTTGAATTATACCGCGGTGGTGAAAGCGGTGAAGAAGTATAACAAGAATTGTAACCAAAGAGAGAACGCGGTGGAGATTATTCGCGACGTGCCGATGTTCGTGGATACGTCGTTAGCAGAGGTGGTCACAAGGACGGAGCTGCTAGCCGCGAGAGTGGCACCGGCAGAAGCGAGGCAAATTGAGGACAGGATTTGTCCGGTGTGCGACGATGTCATGACGAACCCGGTGAGGTTAGCGTGCAGACATCGGTTTTGTTTTAAGTGCATCGTTTCGTCAGACGCTAGGCAGCCAGAGTCGTTCAATCACGGGTTGACGACGAAAGAGTCCTCGAATACTCTGAGTGCATTAACGAGCGCGTATAAAGCGACACAAAGAGTGTGCTTTGTGCCGGATGCATGTCCGTTATGTAAGGCGAGAAACGCGAAGAAGGCAAATTTGATAAACGTCGATTCGTATTTGGATGATTTCATAGCGATGAATTTCCCGGATGAGGAAGACGGGTCGCCGTTTGCTACGATTGTTGACGGAGAGAGTCAAGATAGAAATTTCGATGGCGATAATTCAGTAGAATCTATATCAAAGGCGGTTGCTGAGAATTTGACAGCACAAGCAACATCAACAACAAATAAGAATTCTCCTTCCTCGGATGAAGATTCGAAGAGAAATTCGAGCGAGTACTCGGAACTCGCACCGAATCGGTATTCTATGAGCGATGAAGGTGGCGATGTGTTGAGATCAGAAATACCGACAACAAGTTCGACATCTCCGCAGCAGAGACCGTTCGTAGCGCGCTCGAGTCCGAACAAAAAAGCTGGCCTTTTCCGTCGTGTGGATTCCTGGGAATCGGATCGTTTCAAGTTGGAAAGCGAGTCCATGTCAACGTCTCTGTCCAATGGAAACGGGCGACCATCATCGCGCATGCATAAGCACAATAACGGGCACCATCGACACCATCGGCATCACCACGACTCCGATAGTGTGCAGATGCCGAAGAGAAAGAAGCTTCTGCGTAAAGTGCTCGTGATTGCTATCGCAGGATGTCGCTCCGACGCCATGATGATTGCAAATACTCCGACGTTGAAATCATTTATTCGCGGGAATAAAAACGGTTGCTTTTCGCTCAACATGACTGTATCTGCAATGCGCGCGTCCAAGTCGCCGTCATCTGCGATGTTACCTGCTTTGACCGGCCAATCCGTTTCTGTTTTGAAGGATATCGTTGAAGATCAGGATGCCACGCTAACAGGCGTATTTGCGCGATTACATCTCGCCCGTCCGTGGGCAAACTGTGCTTCTGCAGTGGGTGGTGCGAAAGATTTACACAAAATCATAGCAAAAGAAGCCACCGCGCTCGTCTCCGCAGGCGCTACGGATTCGGAAGCGACGAGGGCGATCATTCAAAAACTTGCAGTCCCGGAAAAAGCGCTCGATGAAGGTAAAGACGAAACTACTCCCGATGCACTATTTCTGCACATGGCAGATGTTCAAACCGCTGGTCACGTGTACGGGTTTGGCCCACACGTAGAAGAATATCTTCATGCTATTGAAAATGCGGATAAACGCGTCTCAGCTGTCCTCGAGGCTTTGCGAAAGCGTCAAGAGACGATGAAAAACGAGGATTGGCTCGTCATGGTAACGTCGCCATCTGGCGGCACGTGTCGGAACGATATGCCGGCTTCGATGCAGGCTATGCACGATGCGAGCGATTGGAGTCAAGGCGGCGGGAGACAGTTGCGTGCGAACGGCGTTTCAGGAATGCAGGAGATCTCTCAACACGCCAATGGATGGGTTTTGATAGAATCTGGCATAGAGTGCAAGTTGACGGGCGAGATCTTACCGTCACCTCAAGATACGGATATTTCACCAACTATTCTTGAACACTTCGGTGTCGTCTCTCGAAAAGAGTGGAAAATGGACGGAGGTGATATGTTGAATATTCGTCGCGCTGAGTTCGTCACAAACATGATGCGAGACGCGGAACAACTCTCGGAGAACGGCGACGAACCTGATGAAGATTTTGGTGCTCGGCATCCGCGTGCGCGCACCAGGGCATCTCCAGGCCATGGGCATCACAATAGCAACAAATCGAAATCACGTTCGAGAACGCAATCTCCGAAACCTTTCGTTGAGAATATCCCTGGTTTGTACGATCCAATCGGTTGCGCAGTGATTGGACATCGCGGTGTCGCCATGAATGGCGCTTCAGGTCCAGGTATTCGTGAAAACACGCTTTTGAGTTTCACTCAAGCACACAAAGACGGCGCAGAGTGGTGCGAGTTTGACGTGCAAGTGACTTCGGACGGTGTTCCTGTCGTTTGGCACGATGATGTCGTGCTCGTAAAACGCGGGGATGGACCGATAGATTCCTTTTCCGTGCGTGAAATCGAATGGGCGGATCTCAAGGAACTTTCCATTGCGGCAAAGATAACCTCCGAGCGTTTGACAGGTAAATTGCCGATGCCCAGACCTAGGAAGAAAAGTGCAGAGTTGGAAGACGACGAGACATACGACGAGCTAGATGACGACGAAGATGACGACGAGGATGATTTAATTCCAGTTGTCTTTTACAGAGTCTTTGATCATGCGCATCCCATCGACGACATTTCCAAAGCGTTGCCTTGGATCATGGAAGACGAAGACGTTATACCTACGTTATCGGAAGTGCTGGCGAATACTCCTGAAGAACTTGGGTTCAACATCGAGCTTAAGTACGACGAACACAATTCGTGTGAGGCTCCGAGACTCGTAGCTGAGCTGCGATCTATTCTCGCGGCGTGCTCTGAGCACGGCGATAGACGCATTGTTTTTTCGTCATTCGATCCAGACGCGGCTACTCTCATGCGTGCCTTACAGGGCACGTATCCGGTGATGATTTTAACGGACGGCGATGAAAACCACGACGATCCTCGACGACGTTCTGTTGAAGCTGCAATGAAAGTTGCTTTGAAAGGGGGGCTGTGCGGCGTCGTCGCTGATGTGGCCAGGCTCGTTGAAAACCCACAATCCGCCGAGTTAGTGAAAGATTCTGGGTTATTGCTCGCATCGTACGGTTCTGCAAACGACGAATCTTTAGTAGGTCGTCAAGTCGAATGGGGCGCGAGTGGAATCATAACCGATCGCGTTGGAGGTGTATATGGCGAAAGAAATGATGAAAAAACGCGCAACTTGACGAGACGACAACCAAAATTAAAACCGTCTGAGACTGTTCTCGATGAGAAAGGAAACGTTGTAGCTACCTTTCCGCCGAGCAGCGGATCCTCGCAAACGTTCCAAGGCGTCCCAACTATAATCGAGGAAGGCCAAGATGGCTTAAAGCGCGTCCATTCCACCTTAGACGCCGCCTCTGCCGCAGAAATGCTCCAGAAGCTCGAGCTTGATACCGTTATGCTTTCCGAGTGGTACAAACTCTCTGACGATCAAGGTAGAAAGAACTTTGAAAACTTGAAGGCGAATAAACGCGACAGCATGGACGACTTTTCGGATTTGAGCACGCAAGATGCTATCAACGGAAGGCAACAGCGACATCGTTTCCGCGGCGACGACGGTCAAACCATGCACGCGCCTCGAAAGTCAATCAGCGACCAAGACATCAACGTCCGGGTGTATTCCCCGAGCCCATCTCCGGAATTGAACATTAACGCAGACGGCTCTACGACTTACAACGCTGAGAATTTCGAAAGCTACCTGGTCGGCGTTTCGTACACGGAGGCGCAAGAGAAAAAGAGAAAAGAGAAAGAAAGATGGAGTCAGTATCCTCAGTACACGAAAAAAGGCGCCGGAAAGAACGGCGCTAAGTACCAAAACGGAGATAAGCCTAAAGAGGAAACGAATAAAGTGTTGAATGGATTTCAACCGGCGAATAAAATCGTTCCAAGAGTTGTGTGATTGATAGAAAACGGGAAGAGAGATAAAGAGAGAGATAAAGAGAAGAGAAAGTATATGTGCATGAGAGGAATTTGAGAAATTGTATAGTGTAACAACATCATATTTACGTAGCGAGAACATCGTGAATCGTTCTGTAACGTGAAACAAAATCCTATTCGCGTCGTCGCGAGAATATTAGCTTTGCGTTCTTTTTCCACACACCTCACGAATTTTCGTCAGTCCATTCCTCCTCACTTAAAACTAATAAAAAAGAGCGCGCGGACAAAAAGCACAAGAAGAGCTTCTCGCGTTCACCCCGTGCGGCGTTCGCAGTCGCGTCCTTTCGCGATGGTGAAACTGTACACGTTTCACATGTTTAACAAGAAGGTATCGCATATAAAGCAAAACAGACATCACGCACGACTTTAAACGAAGCTAACCGAAATTTCTCCTTCCCGAAAATAACACAGGGCGAAATAGTCTACTACCACGAGTGGTCGCGACCGTACCCGCGAAACGCGGACGTCCGCGAAGAGACGAAAACGTTGTTTGGATTATTCTTCACGATGAAACAATTCGCGATGAAGATGGACCCGATGAAGTGCGTTTACAATTTAGATTTTACATTTGTAGTACTCACCACCGTTTGTTTCGTTTTTGTCTCTCTCTCAAAACAGAGGCGCGCTCGGCGACAACCACTTCCACTGCTTCCGCACGAACAACTACAAGTTTCACTTTTACGAGACGAAAACAGGATTACGTTTGCTGCTCACGACCGAGCCCGGGTGTTCGGATTTGCACGAACACTTGCGGATAAAAATCCACCAGAGTTTATACGTCGACGGCGTGTTGAAGCGCTCCGCGGCGGAGGCGAACGCGCCTTTCGAAAGCGACGCGTTTCGAGAAGGGTTAATCGAGTGGGGGAAGAGGTTAGAGTACAGTTAGAAAGAAACGGCGGATGTGCGTGAGAGGATGAGTGAATGCTCTCGGTTTGTGCGCGTACTAGCGCGGCAGAGAGAGAGAGAGAGAGAGAGAGAGAGAGAATGTTTTATTAGAGTTTTAGCACGTAGCGTATTAGAGTGTTATTGTAGCATAAAATCAGAGACACGATTCCTCACTTTTTGATTCAAATGGGGGAAACGAAAGACAATCCACCCGCGGAGGAGGCGAAACCGGAGGCGGCGACGACGACGCTCACCACCGCCGCGTCGTCCGTCGTCGCGTCCAACACCACCACCGCTCCTCCGGCGATCACGAGCGCGAAAAACAACACCAACAACGCGGGAGGAGGAGGAGGAGGCGCAAAAGCGGCCAACGATGCTCCTCTTACGTCGTCGAAGCATCCCCCGAAACAAACCGAAGAAGACATGAAACGGGTGGCTGAAATTGCCAAGAAAAAGAAAGAGGAGTGGTTGAAAACGAACAAAGACCGCGAGTTCGCGCACCGGTCGAGGACGAGGAGCGTCGAGGCGTACGAGAAGTTAGAGCAGGTGCGTGTTATTCTTCAAAGCGCGCGGTTTTCTCAAAAGTCGATCCAATTTTTTTTCGTTTGCGGCTCTCGTCTCGTTTCCTTTTTTTCCAATTTGAAAAGAGCGTCGTTTTGTTTTTGCGCGCGATAGGAAAAGGGACGCGTTCTTTGCGCTGACGCAACTCTCTTTCTTTGTCTCTCTCTCTCTTTTTGTTTACGTTCCGCGCAGGTTGGAGAAGGCACGTACGGCATGGTGTTCATGGCGAAGGAAAGAAAGACGCAAGAAATCGTCGCTCTGAAAAAAGTACGCATGGACAACGAAAAGGAAGGTTTTCCCATCACGGCGATTCGAGAGATTAAGATTTTACAAAAGTTGAAGCATAAAAACGTGGTGAATTTGAAGGAAATCGTGACGTCGAAAGCGCAGAAAGCGAACGATATGAAAGGGTCGATATATTTGGTGTTTGAGTACATGGACCACGATTTAGCCGGTCTCGCGGACAGACCGGGGATGAAATTTAGCGAAGAGCAAATCAAATGCTACATGAAACAGTTGTTTCAAGGATTGCATTACTGTCACACGAATAATATTTTGCATCGAGATATCAAAGGATCGAATTTGTTGATTAATAACCGAGGTATTTTGAAGCTAGCGGATTTTGGTTTGGCCCGGTCGTATACGGCGGAAGGAGCCAATCCGCTGACGAATAGAGTGATTACGTTGTGGTATCGTCCGCCGGAGTTGTTGTTGGGTGCGAGAAAGTACACACCAGCCGTGGACATGTGGTCTGCGGGCTGCATCTTCGCAGAGTTAGTCCACGGAAGACCGATCATGCCCGGGAAGAACGAGATGGACCAGTTGAAGTTGATTTTTGAGTTGTGCGGAACGCCGACGCCGGAGACATGGCCGGATTGCAAAAATTTACCGGGGTCGAAAGTGGTTGAGTTCAACAAACACCCGAGACGTTTGAGAGAGTTTTTTAGGCACGCGTCTCCGAACGCGTTGAAGTTAATAGAGCAATTATTGACGCTGGATCCGGAGAAGAGGTTGACGGCGGAAAAAGCGATGGATTCGGATTACATGTGGGATAAACCGTTGCCGTGCGACCCGGCGAAACTGCCGCAGTACGAGCCGTCGCACGAGTTTCAAACGAAGAAGAGAAGAGAAGAGGCGAAACAAGAAGAAGTTAGAAAGAGACAAAGAATGGAGAGTGGAACGACGGCGAACGTGGCGAGACCGCAGCCGTTGAGTAAGCAAGCGAGAATGCCTGGGCAAGCGAGCGTTGGCGGTGGGGGCCCCGGTATGCCAAAAACTGCGTTCCCATCGTCGCATCCTCACGGTGGCGGTAGAGGTAGTGGACACCCCATGTCCATGGGATTCAATCGGTCTGCTCCACACCAAGGATCTTATTCAAGCGGGAGTAGCGGGAGTCACGGCGGGTACCGCGGCGGGTCGATGGGATCCATGGGTGGCGGCGGAGGCCATCGCGGCGGATACGGCGGCGGCGGTGGATACATTGGTGGTGGTTCGGGTAGAAGTTTTGGTGGTGGTAAATACGGGGGCACGCAGCGCGCCGCATGGGCGGCAGCGCCGGCGCCACCGAAGAATCCGCCACCGGCGGACCAAGAAAAGAAATAAAATAGAAAATAAAACGAAACAAAAAAAATTGTAATTAGCTATGCAACAGTACCTCGGTTCCAATGGTACCGATTTCTTTTATGTACACTTGGACTATCTAACAGCTCGCGGCGACTGGGACTTCATCCGCGTCTCCCCCACCGCAAGTAACGCGCTCGTTTAACCAATCTTCAATCTTTGCTCGCACGAGCAAAAGTACGTGCGTCCCCAATCCAAAAACAAAACCCACCCAAGTTGATTTCGCCGCCACCGTGACACTCGCGGTAACTAATAAAACAAACTTCTCGCTCGCCTCGGTCGCTTGTTTCGGTGAACCTCTCAAACCGGTAGCCATTAGTTCACAACTGGCAGCAAAAAGCATCACGCCGAGTACCGTTTCCGGGAAGCTTGCAAGAAGCTCGAGCAAACTGCTACCGAAGAGAATACCTAGTAAAACTTTCCAGCCACCGAGGAAACAAACTGCGCCGCCAGTTCTCGCTCCAAAGTGGTAGTGCGCGGCTAAACCGCCCGCACCGTGACAACTCGGCATCGCACCAAACCAGCAAGACATTAAATTCATCAAGCCGACCGATGTCGCGACATCTCTCGGCTTCGCCGGATGTTTCGGGAACAACTCTCTCGAGACGGCGCACACGGAGATGACTGAATTCAAAGTTGTCAGCGGCAATTGCGGAATACCGGCTCTGACAATCCCAGTCTTCGCTTCGGCCCAGTTTAGAGTCAATAGCTTTGGCGTGGACGGCCCAAACTTCAAACTTCTCGTCGCGTTCGGGACGCTCAGGGCGAGAATGAAACCTAGAACCACTAAAACTAAAGCCGCCGGGACGCGAGGTAAACTACGTTTTTTATTCATCGTCGCGACTACACTTTGCGGCTTTGGAGCGCTCGTCCACAACACAATCATTCCACTCGTAATCGCTAAAAGTAAACCATCTCGCTCAAACCAAGGCCGCAAACTCCCCATCGAGCTCGACGTATACGCTGCCAACGTAAATCCTTTCTTCGCTAAACTCAATCCAAGGCCGAGCTGCATGCCGCTAATAGTCGCCACTGGCGTCACGCGATTAAATTTGTCAATCATTCCAGTCGCACCAATTACAAACACACAAATCGATACAAATATTCCCGCCGCGATGACTTCATTCAGCGTCAACGGTTTTTCCGACAGCGCAACCGCCGCGATGGTCTTCATCGGTTGCAACGGCATCGGAATCCCAAACAGAAACCCCGTGCACACGTTATACGCGCCCGTAAAAATCAACGTCGTCCCTAAATCCAACCCTTGAGTGATCGAAAGACCTATCAAAAGAGGTAAAAACGTCCCCAAATCGCCGAGACTTCCGTTCGCCTCGCTCGTGCACCAGCTCTCTCGCATAGACGTCCAGTTGTTTCTAACTGTTTTCCCTAACGAAAGTCCCCTCGTTACAACCCTTTTCTCGTCCTCGGTAAAATCATCATCGTTATCGTTTTCTCTCCAAGACGTGACAAAATTCCTCTTCTTTTCGCGACGCTCCTCATCCTCCTCCTTCTCGTCCAACCCGACCGGTTCGTGTTCCGCGTTGACGATGACATCCATTCTCTCTCTCTCTCTCTCTCTCGTTGGGAAAAAAGTAGTGAAAAGCGTCGTTTTTGCAAGGGGTCTTTTTTCCAAAAAACCTTAAACCCTAAACATTCAGTTTTTGTTAAAATCGTTCGTCGCGCGTTGAAAATACGCGCGAGAAAAAACACGCGCGAGAAGGAGACGCGCGCGAAGCAGCGCGTCGTCCCGCGAAGTTTTACAACCACCCGTCGCGAAAGAATCCAGCTCGACGATGTTCAATTTAATCACGTCCGCTTCGAAAAGTGGCGGAAACGCGTCTTTTCGCGATCATCAACAACAACAGCGCGTCGCGCTCGTTTCTTCTCAGCAACACAAAAAGGACGGAGACGACGTCGAGGTCGTGCCGAGAACAGCGAAGACGACGGCGACGACGAACGTGTTCGATTCCATCCGCGGCGACGTCAACTTGGAGCTTCGCACGACGCAAACTTGGGGTTTAGGGCTCTCGAGCAGGGGACCTCGCGGGACGTTTGGCGGTCAGAGCAGCTCGATGTGCTCGATCAAAGACGCGGCGGAGAAGCTCGAGCAGGACAGGAAGAAAGCGAGGCAAGAGTTACTTTTGATGTCGCAGAAGTTGGAGGAACACGAGAAGAAGGAGAAAACGACGACGAGGAGTTTGGAGAGCGAACGGGAGATGACGGCAAAGTTACGGGCGAGCTTGACGTCGGCGAACAGGAAGATTGGCGATTTGATGAAGAAAGTCGAAGACGTGGGAGACGCGCACGCGGAAATACGCGACAGATTATTTCGCGCGGAGAAGGCGGAGAAGACGTGCGACGAGAATTTAACGTTCGCGCAAGACGCGTTGACGGACCGGTTGGAGACCGACGATAAGTACATAAAGGCGCTCAAGGGCGCGGTGAAAGAACGGGACGAGTTATTCGCTTCGAACGAGGAGTTGGTGAAGCGTATCGAAACGCTCACGACGAGCGAAAAGCAGCTCTTCGAGACAATCGAAAGGAAAGAGGAAAAGATGAAGGAGATTTTCGAGGAAAAAGAAGGAGCGTTGGCGCATTTACGTAAAAAAGCGGAGCAGGAGAAAGGGTTGTTGCACCGCGCGACGAGCTGGGAGAAGAAATTCTTGGAGTTGAAAGACAGCTTTGCGGCGTTGTTGAAAGTAAACGTGCAGAACGAGGAGGCGCTCGGCGCTTTGCGAAAGGAGAAGGAGAAAGCGACGACAAAATACGAAGGGGAGGTGAAGAAGCTGAGCGGCGAATTGACGAAATTGAAGGAAACGTACGAGGCAGAGAAGTTAAGATTGTGCGAAGCCGCGGACGTGGAGCGTTTGGAGGTTCAAAAGACGAAAGACGCGTTGGAGAAGATTTCAAAGGCGTTGGAGACGGAGACGAAGCAGCTCGACGCGGTGAACGCGACGCTTCGCGAGAAAGAGGAGCAGTTGTTCGAGCTCGAGCTGGATCGAAACAAAGCGAAAGATGCGCTGGCAGAGCGGGAACAAGTTATGAAACGCTTGGAAAAAGAGCACGCGGAGAAGTTGGAAGACTTGGAGGAAAAATACGAAAAGGAGAAGAGAGAGATCCAAGACGAACAAAATCGGAACGTCGAAAATACGAGGAAGCAGTTGACTGAGAAGAACGCGGAATACATAAGCACTAAAGCGGCGCAAAATCGCGAGGAGATTGAGAGAGTGAAAGAAAGCGCAAGAAAAGACATCGATCGCGTGAACGCAAATTTAATCGCGAAGGAAGAAGAGTGCGAAAAGCTAGAGTGCGAGATTGCCGAGTTGAAAAGAGACGCCAAGCTTCGTCAGACGGCGTACGAGGCGCAGCTTGAAAATTTGCAAAAGCAAAGCAATGCGACTGGTACTAAAGCAAGAGACGAAAGCAACGAAATCTCAGACGATGGTGAAAATAACGACGACGACGACGACGACGACGACAACGATGACGACGATCTGAGAAGGAAAGCGCCAGCTCCACCGCAAAAGAGCGCTCTCAAACAACGAGATCAACAAAAATCCACGTCGAAATCGACGAAATCGACCAAGTTTACTCTCGATCGCGCCGACGATTTTCAGGACGCGCCCTTTGGCGATAAAGAGACGGTTGAAAAGCCTCCAGCATCTAAAAGTACTCGCCATCGACGAGTCACTATTCAAAGTCGCGATATTGAAGAAGGTCACGCGAACGAAAACTACGTCAAGACTCGACCGACGGAGAAACCGACGCTTGAGAAGAAAAAGACGACTGCGGCTCCGAAGAAAAGAGAAGCTCTTACAAAGAGCAAACCATCAGCAGCAACATTAGGTGAACGAGCGACGCACGTTGCAAGAGGAGGCGTTCGAAAGACGACGACGGCGGGAACATCTCGAAAAAAGAAACACGTTCCATCCGCGGCCACTCCGAAGGAGAAAACGCCGACGCCTCCGCCGGCGTCGTTATCGCAACAGCAACGCAAGGCTACGCTCAAGACGAAAAATTCACCCGCGAAAAACGCACTTTTACGTGCAAAAATTCTACAAAACGCGCACAAAGACGACGCATCTAGCGACGAGGACGACGACGGTTTCGAAGGCCTCGATCCCTTCGCGTTCGCGGATGATTAAACGAAAAATTGATCACAATCGATGCGATATTTTGAAACGAGTACTCACTTTACATGGTAACCATCTGAACATGATTGTTATTAAACTACTAACATATATTAATCTACTAACACTACTGCGCTATGCATTATCAACCACTCCGTTAAATCTATATACACACAAATACCTCTACAGTTTATATCCGTTATGAATCGCCACGATGCCGCCGGTTATGTTCTCAAAATCCACGCTCGAAAATCCCTCCCCTCTCATGATATCGCACAATCGCTCTTGTTTCGGAAACTTTCTAATCGATTCCACTAAATACTGATACGACTTTCGATCGTTGGCGACGATCTGGCCCATCGTCGGAATCGCCGCAAAAGAGTAAAAGTTATAGAGCGATTTCAAAGGCTCTTCTTGCACGTGCGAAAACTCTAAAATCGAAATCCTCCCGCCTTTCTTCAACACCCGATGCGCTTCTCTCAACGCGATGTCAATGTTCGTCACGTTCCGCAAACCAAACGCAATCGTGTACTGATCCACGCTCTCGTCTTCAAACGGCAACTTCTCCGCGTTCGCTTCCACAAACTCCAACTCCGCATCCGTCTTCGTATCAAAACCCGGGTTTTTCAATCCTTTCTGCTCCGCTCGCTTCTCGCCGACTTTCAACATCGCCGGATTAATATCGCTCACAATCACCCGACTCTTCGCCTCTTTCCCGGTCCCTTCTCTGTCCACCTTCCGTAACTTTTTCAAAACTCGAAACGACACGTCCCCGGTCCCTCCGGCGACGTCTAAATGCGTCATCCCGGGAAAAATCGCCAGCTTATGCACGAAATAATCCTTCCAAAGTCGGTGCATTCCGACCGACATCAAATCATTCATGACGTCGTAACTCGGCGCCACGGACGCGAACACCTCCCGAACCAAACTTTCCTTCTTCGTTTTCGGCACCGAGGCGTACCCGAACGACGTCGTCTGTTGCTCCTCCTCCTTCTCGTCTTCGTCTTTATTCTTCTTTTTTGCATCGCCGCCGCTGGTGCTTTTTTCCTCGCCGCTGCGCTTTGTCGTCGTCGACGCTTCGCGCGAAGACGACGACGACGAACTACTCCACGAAGAAGGTCGAGAATACCAAAGCGATCGATTATTCGGCGTCGAAACCATCATCGCAGAGCTGCTACCACCATCGCTGAGACGACGAAGAAGAAGACGCCGCAACGACGACGACATAGCTCGTTGCGACATATCGTGATACTGCTTATCGCGTCGACGTGGGGCTTCTGTGAATAACGAACGGCGTTCGACTCTCGACGAGTTCTTTTAGTGTTTTTTTCCCGAAGAAGAAGAAGAAGAAAGATACGCGCGAAGAGACAAAACTTTTATCCGAATCTCTCTTCACTTTTTTGTCCGACGCCGCCGCCTCGCGCGCGCACAAATAACCACACACACGCAGGCGTAAAAGTAAGGAATGCTGAACACCGTGCGCCGTCGCTTGGTGACCGCCGCTTTTGCTCGCGCGACGAATTCTTCTTCGACTTTGACGAGAGGCACCCCCAACAATAATTTTCTTCCGTCGAATGATGGTCTTCTTTCCTCCCGGGGAGTCGTCGTTTCCAAAAGTTACGCGACGAGCGCAACGACGACGACGACGGTTCCGTTGATATCCACCGCGGTCGGGACGCAAAAAACCTCTCTCGCGGAGTGCTTCGCGAAGCTCTCGCAAATCAACGCGGAGATTAAAGAGTCTCGTCAGCTTCGTTTGGGAGGGAAAGAGGTGAAGATGTTTTTGACGGTGGGCGCGAGCGAGGCGGATTTGAAGAAGTGCTTCGAGTCCATGGAGTTTACGTACGTGGACGTGGAGAAGGCGAGGGATACGACGCAGGATATCAAAGGTCCGTACTGCGAGACGTCGCCGCTGTTACCGTTCGTCAGGAGAATTCAACTCCGCGCGCCGTACACGAAATCTATCGAGATGAAGATCACCGATTTGATGTGCCGACAAGGCGTGACGATATCGCACTTGGACCAGTATCGCTCGGGAAAAGATATCATCATGGAAGGCATCGCGCACATGCCAACGGGCGTGGCCGAGTTCCCGAAGCTCGACGAGACGTCTTTCGTGCAAACTTTGGAGAAAGAAGGCATTATGGTGAAGGAGTTCTCGAAGATTGTCGGAAACCCGGCGCCGATTGGTAAGTAAAACTCTCTCGCGCGCGCGGCGTCCGAGAGAGAAAGAGAGAGTGAGCGTTTGTGAAAAAATACGCGAGAAAAGAAAAGGACGACAAACAAAATATGAATATGTAGATAGCAGCGAAAACGCATTGCAAGATATAAAAAAGTGAAAAAGGATCCTATCCGCGTCCAAACGTGCGAGAACGCGAGCGCGCGTTTGTGTGTGTGTGTGCGTTTGCGAGAGGAGATAAGAGATTGATAAAGAGAGAGTGCGCTTTTATGACAATTTTCAACATGTAAAGGAAAAAGCAGCCCATTTTGAATACGAAAAAATTCTCCAAAACTCTCCAAAACACATTCGCAAACAACAACATGGATGGATTCTTTTCCCGTCTCCTTTCGAACAACAAACCACCGCCACCGCCGGATTCTTTTTCTTTCTTCTCGTTGAACGCGCTCTCTTCTTCCGTTTTGCGTTTTGTCGATGATGTTCGGCAGAGAGAGACGATGGTGATTGCGCTCGCGATTGTCTTCGTCTCGTTGCTGTTGGTGTTCGTCTTCTGGCCGAAACCGGCGAAGCGATTACCGCGGTCGTATTTGAACGAGACGGGGATGAAATGGCAGCCGAAACCGAGATTTGTAAAGCCGAAGAAGTTTTCGAAAGAGTCGGAGGAGTTTGGCGAGATGTACGCGGGTGATTTATCGTCCGACGACGAGGAAGGCGACAGGAAGCGAATCGTCGTCGGTCCGAAGGAGATTCCGGCGGTCGTGAAGGAGATGAAGGAGAAAGTGAATCGACACGCTTGCGTTCCGATTGAGAAAAGAATCGAACAGCTAATGCAGTTGAAACGAATGGTGAAAGAAAACGAAGAGGCGATATGCGACGCGTTGTATTACGATATGGGTAGACCTCGATTGGAAGCGTTTATTTACGACGTGTTCATACCGTTGCGTTCAATCGAGCAGAGTTTGAAATATTGTCGCAAGTGGAATCCAAAGTATAAGAAGGCAAACGAGCACTCGTTCATTCAAATCAGTCAACCGAGCACGCAATGGTTGGAACCGCAGCCGTACGGGTTGGCGTTGGTTATCGCGCCTTGGAATTTTCCGTTTTTGTTGGCGTTGGGACCGGTCGTGTCGGCGATTACGGCTGGGTGTTCGGTCGTCGTGAGACCGAGCAACGACGCAAAGTATTGCGCAAAGTTATTGCAAGATTTGATCACGCAGTACATGGATCCAGACGTGTGCAGAGTTGTAGGCGCAGGACACCCAGGAGATGGAATCGATACCATGAACGCAGTACTCGACCAAAAAGAGTTCGACGTGGTTTTCTTCACCGGGTCGAGCAAAGTTGGACGAATCGTTGCGAAGAAATGCGCGGAACATTTGACGCCGTGCGTTTTAGAATTGGGTGGGAAGAACCCAGTCATTGTGGCTGAAGATTGCGGGGACGTTGATTTAGCTGCCAAACAGTGCGTCTGGGGAAGAATGTTAAATTGTGGACAGCAGTGCGTTTCGCCGGATTACGTGTTGGTGCACGAATCCATCGAGAAGGAATTTACGGAGAAGTGTGAAAAGTGGGTGAAGACGTTTTTCCCGAGGTACGAAGTTCCTGAGGCCATGGGAAGACTCGGCGGCCCGGAAGCGAGAATCAAAATGATGGCAAAGGAAGCCGAGGAAATGCGAAATTCGAAAGCGGAGAAGATCGTGTGCGGCGGCAAAGTGGTGGAGGTGTTGAAAATGGCCGAACCGACGATAGTGAAAGTTTTAGACGTGGATGAAGCAGTTTGTATGCGCAAAGAAGCGTTCGCGCCAATCTTGTCGATTATATCTGTAAAATCTACGGAAGAAGCGATCGAGTTTATCAACGATAAGTATCCGAACCCGTTGAGTTTGTACATCTTTTCAAAATCGGCGAAAACGCAAAGGTTGATTTTAGACAACACGAAATCCGGCGGCGTGTGCATCAACTCAGTAATTTATCAAGCCGGTCACGAAGGGTTACCGTTTGGTGGTGTCGGTGAAAGTGGGTACGGCAGTCACCACGGGTTAGCCGGCGTGGAATCATTTCGAAGATGGAAGCCGGTGTTACAGAAAATGAGATGGTTGAGTTGGTTCGATTTCGGTTTACTTTCCGACACTAACATCGTGTATCCGCCATACGGCATGAAGTTGCACTTGGTGAAACGGTTGTTAAGTTTTGCGCGTCTGTTTTGATCATGTAACATTATATAATATTATCGCTATCTTTTGCTACGCGCGCGCGGATTCAGAAAGACTTGAACACATTAGTGAGAATGATATATGACATAAATAATAATAATAATGATAATAATAGTGTATACTTTCTTTTCATTAAAAGCTCTAATTTAAATTGAGCTCGCATGATAGGCTTTCCCCGTTGTAGTGCGTCCGTCTCTCGTTTTCATCAAAAGCTTATTATCAGTCGCAAAACCGCGTCATCGAATGACGTTCAAGTTTTGCGTCGTCACGAGAGCGCAAACAAATTTTCAAATTTGCACTCGAATTGAATCGTTTTGATTTCCTCTGCACGCACCACAGCCTTTTATATTTCATTTCACGCGAACACAAAAATCTGCGCGTCGCCGCTCGAGCATGTAAAAATCTCGAGAACAGGCGACGCGCTTATCCTCAGCAACCTTTAGACTGCGGATCTTCTCCGCTACTACGCGTAATAGTCATGGTCGTGAACTGTTCAGAGACCGTCGGGTGAATCCCAACCGTATCATCCAAATCCTGTTTCGTCATGTTCATTTTCATCGCCACCGCGTAGCCTTGCGTCACCTCACCGGCGTTTGGTCCGAGGTAATGCAAACCAACAACTCTTTCGCTGTCCGCTTTATTCACGATAACTTTCGCGAAACACGCGTTGTCCTCTCTGTGCATGGTTCCATTATCGTGCGCCGAGTGGTTAACAGTCCATTCGAGCGGTTTGAAGTAAGACAAGTACGACTCAATGTTCTCCTCGCCGTACGTCTCCTTCGCCAACTCTTCGGACATACCGACACAACCGTACTCCAACGGTGTAAACACCGTCGTCGGCACTAAATCGTAGTTCATTTTCAGTTTCGGTTTTCCGTCGTCGCCATAGATTCTGTGCGCCAATCGAACGCCAGCTTTAATAGCGACCGGAGTCAATTCTTGTCTCGTATCGAGCACATCGCCGATGGCGTAAATGTGCGGGACGTTCGTTTGTTCATCCACGCACGGGATTTTCCCATTCTTCGGGTTGAATTCCACGCCAGCCGCGGGTAAGTTCAACCCTTCGGTCACCGCGTCTCTACCGACCGCTAAGACTACCGTGTCGAACTCTTCCTTGAACTTGTTTCCAAACATGGTGTTTTTAAACTCCACTTTGATTTTACCGTCTTCGGTCTTTTCAAACTTTTGCGGCGTCGTGTCTCGAATCATTCGCGTCCCGTGGCGTTCCATGTGACCGACGATTTGCGCCGCAATTTCCGTATCGAAGCCTCTCAGAAACACAGATCTCACGACGACGCTCGTGTCGTAACCGAGAGCGTTCAAAAAACCAGCAGTTTCCAACGAGATGTAACTCGCTCCGACGCACAACGTCTTTCCCGGCGGATTCTCCAACGAGAAGACGTCGTCCGAAGTAATGCACAATTCTCGAGCACCCGGGGCATCCAAGTAACTCGGTCGTCCACCAACCGCGATGATGCACTTATCAAACGTGTATTGCTTCTCCACGCCTCTTTTGTTCACCCCTTTGACGGTGTTTGCGTCCACGAAGGAGCAATATTCGTTCTTGTAATCCACCTTCTTCTCTCTCAACGCCGTTCGGTACCCAAAGTTCAAGGACCCGATGTGATCTTGAATCCCACTGACCATCTTCCCCCAATCGTGCTTCTGCTTCTCCTCCACGGTCCAACCAAACGCGTTCGCATCGGAAAATGACTCTCCCAAAATACCCGCCTGGTGCATCAACTTCTTCGGAATGCAACCGACGTTCACGCACGTCCCGCCGAGACCCCACGTGGTCCCTTTCTCGCTCGGTTTCACAAAGTCAAAGCACGCGACTTTCGCGCCGTGCCTCGCCGCCTCCTTCGCGGCCGCTAAACCGCCCGAACCGCCGCCAATGACGACTAAATCGTAATCTTTCCCGTGCGCCAACGGCGACGTCGGCGACTCCGAGCCTTCAACCATGTTGTTGTTTTCTTCGTCCAAAAGTGCCTTTGATAAATCTTTCGGTATATCGAGCGCGCGAAATAAATCTCCGGGCGAGCGACTGTGATTCTCGCGTCTCTGAAACTTTTCTCTTCTCGACAAAGGCGGCGTTTGTTTCCTTCGTCCGGGCGTTACTAACGACGACCGGTGTTCGCAAGTAGCACCAGTAGCAGTAGCACTTGTCCTCGTTTCAAAGATAAACGTTGACGACGATCTTTGTCCCCAAAAAGCGTTCTTCCAACGAAGAAGAGCTTGCTGTTGCTGCGCGAGAGAACACCGCGACAACGCGCGACGGGAAGCGATGGTGAACTTCTATTTCTCTCGACCCAGAAGAACTTTTGAGCGCGAGTAGTAGTCTCTCACTTCTCTCTCGAAAACGTCGCTCGAGCGTGCGCGAGCGATGAGAGAGTTTAGAATAGAAAAGTGACGTTTTTTGTACCGAGAGAGAGTGGAAAAAAATTCAAAAAAAAATGAAAGGGGTGCCCTTTTCTCCTCTTTTTTTTCTCTTCCGCGAGCGGGCGTTCGTATGTTACAAGAATATGACGCTACCGTAATGCGCGCGCGTGTACGCGGCTGCGACTTTCTTTCACTCTCTCTTTCTGACTCTCTCTCTCTCTCTCGAGAAGAGATGGATTGGATGCGGTGCGGCTTTCTTTTTCTTTCCCTCCGAAAAGCCGCGACGCTCTCTGACTAATAGACTGGAAACAAGACCAAGAGATTGGCGAGCGCGATGGATAAGGCGGTTTTTTTGGATACTCCGGCGAATTTGCTCTCCTCCGCGAAACCTTTTATCGCTCGAATCCATCCCCAGATGTCGCCGTTTAAGTTTAAGGACCAACCGCCGAAGAGGGTGAGCGCCGTTGTCGGCCAGGCGAGGAAGAAACCAAACGCCTCCACGCACTTGGCTAAGTCGGAGTTGTCGTTGGAGGCCCAGAAGAGACTTCGGTTAAAGTATACCGAGAGCTCGAGTTGAAGGATCGATAACGCCGTCGTGTCGTGGTTTATTAATCCGATGATTCGTTTATATCGCATGTTTGCGTCGATTAAATGCGCCAACGAACTGACCACTATTGTCACCAAAGGCAACTTGTCGCCGGAACACTGTATTAAATCCGCGCTCACTTTCAACCACTTGAAAAACGCGTACCCATAAAACCATCTCCTCTTGTGCAAGTGCACGTAAACGTACCTCACCACGCGCTTCCAAAACGGATCTTTCGGTTTGTCGAACTTTTTCTTACACACCGAACACTCCTCGACGTTGCGGTCGCAGCCGTTTTTCAGCGAAAGCAGTTGCCAACGGTTCAAACAGTTCACGTGGACGAATCGTTGCGATCCTTTACAGTCGCACGGGGAGATTAACTTTGAGCTCTTCGTCTCGTCTTCTAAACAAAAACGACAGATTGGGGGCGGAGAGGCGTATCCGTTCTCGCTTTTCTCCTCCGCCTTATCTTCTTCTGCGGCGAATTCGCCTTCTTTCTCTTCTTCTTCTCTGTCGGTAGCGATGGACACAAAGCCAACTCCGGCGAGGCCACCATTGCTACTTCTGCTCGAAAAAAGCAACCGCTTCGCGTCGTTCGTTCGCGTCGTTTGCACGCGTTCTTCGAGGATCGCCAGCGTTTGATTCTTCTTCATCGTCGTCGTCATCAAAACAGTAGTCGTTCGTTGGGGAAAAACGAGCGGAAGCGTTGAAAAATGCTCGCGGTCAAAGTGTGATTGTTGTTCGGGTTCTGCCGCTTCGCCAAACGCGCCGAGGGCAAAATTAGAAAAACGCGCGCGCGCAGAACGACGACGGGAAAAGTCTCGTCGCATCTTTGCGCGTCGTTCGTTTGATTATTCGAGCGCGCAGTGCGCTTAGAAGCGTATTCTGTTTATGAGGTTTCTTCCGTTTAATTAAACTATGTATGGTGTGTCGACCAAAGTTCAAAAAAAAGAGAAGTATTATGTGGGAGTTTTATCTGCGTCGCGCGCCTCAAATGTTCGTCTCTCGAACGATGTCTTCAAACCCCCACTTTTTCGCGTAAAACGCTCGGTGATAATCCTGCTCTCTGTTATCGTAACTCGCTTGACTGGCGCGCGAGAAGGTTTCGAACGATTTCGGTTTGTACGCGGCTTCCATGTCGGTGTGTTCGTCAGCTGGCAGGACCTTGTTGCGACCTCCGTTGAGGAGCGTATAGAAGGCGTATTTGTTGTACGCCGGGGCGAAGACTTGGAACATCGTGAAGAGTCGGTTGGCGCTCGAGCCGAGTCCCGTGGTTGGGTTGAACGTTTTGCAATCGACCCATCGAGTAGCAACTGCCGTGGTCTCGGCATCCAGATTTTCAATCGCGTGTAAGAACCAGGGCGGGTTCAAGAGGACATCGCCAGGTTCAAGAATGGTAGAGAAGCGCGGACAAATCTTCCAGAGTCGCTCGTAGGTTGGATATACCGTATTCGGATCTTTCACGGCAAAGCCGTGATACGCGGCGGATCGATTGACGCTCGGGTAGAGAAGAAAGGTCCACTTGGGATCGACAAAAGTCCATCTCTTCCTCCCTTCAATTTGAAGGAAGAAGTTATACGCGTTGGCGCAATGAAACGCACTCCCAGTTCCCGCACGACCGGTAAAAAATTGAATCGGTAACCGTCCGTACCCTTTATCATCGTTACTGATGCGGCCATTGCCGCAGAACACTTTCAATCGATCCAAGTTCAAATCGTGGATGAGCTCCGGGTGGTTATCGAATATCGCCTCGGAGTTGTGCAAATACGTTCCCGGATTATTAAGATCTCGAATGTATCCGCTGACGTTATCTCTTTCGAGTGTTTTCATCAGCGCGCGTTCGTGTCCGAAATTCTCAATCAACCAGTCTACGCCCCAACCGTTTTTAATAGCCGGTATGTTCTTATTGAAACCTTTCAGAACAGCCGGATGCGGTCTCTCGACGTAGTCGCGATAAAACGCGTCAAAGTCAAAATCTGGCGACGACGCGTCAAACGTTGGAATCGGTTGCGTTTGCGCTTCCGGCGTG